>JADMIO010809258.1_pt1 | contig 108071 bp, 120 predicted proteins | sample 8958161 | NCBI WGS metagenome assembly JADMIO01 (sample SAMN16585339, study PRJNA669376) | soil metagenome | isolation source: Crop rotation soil | place: USA: Cullars Rotation, Alabama | collected 2011
CGACAACTTGTCCACGTGGAATTCTAAGCTTAGGATCCCAATGTGCTGGAAAGAGCTGCTCGACCAGCCAGTCGATCACGTGCTCCTGGACGATCGTGTCGCTGTTGAGGAGCAGCACGTTGGTGCCCGTGCTCGCGCGGATGCCGATGTTGCACGCCCGCGCGAAACCCAGGTTCGCGCCGGTTTCGATCACGCGCACGTCGGGCCGGCGCCGTGCCGCATCGGCGCTTCCATCAGTCGACTGATTGTCGACGACGATGATCTCGTGCGGTGTCTTGAGGCGCGCGGCGTGGATCGATTCCAGACAGCGCTCGAGATCGAGGCGCGCGTTGAAGCTGACGATCACGATCGAAAGATCGAATTGCGGCATTGGGTCATCTGGTTATCTGGTCGTTCGCGCCCCTTCCAGGACGTCTAGAGTCTGGCGGGCTGCGCGCGACCATCGGTAGCGTGCCAGCACCGCTGGCGCGGCTGCGAGCACGCGGCTGCGCATCTCGCCGTCGAACAGCAGCCGCTCGAGCGCCGCGGTCACGGCCGGCAGGTTCCCGACCGGAACGTAGAGTGCCGCGTCGCCGCACGACTCGCGCGCGACCGGAGTGTCCGCGACGACGGGCGGAATGCCGGCGGCCAGCGCTTCGAGCGGTGTCATGCCGAACCCTTCGTACTCGGAGAGAAACGCGAACGCGCCCGCTTGCGCGTACAGTCGTCCGAGCTCCGCATCTGAAACGTAAGCGTGCCAACGCGCGCGTCCGGCGAGCCCTTCCGCCGCGATCGCACGCTCGACGTCGATGTGCGGATGGCTCCGGTTGTCGCCGACGAGATCGAGCGTCGCATCAGGCGCGCGCCGCGCCAGCGTTCCGAACGCGCGGATCAAATCAAGCAGATGCCGCCGATTGAAGATCGACCCGACGTACAGCACCGAAGCCAGCGGTTCGCCACCTGAAGCGGGCGCGTGCGTCGAGACGACGCGATCGATGCCGGCGTAGACCACGTGAATGCGCGACTCGCTGACCGCGAGACGCTCCATGAGCTCGTGCTTTGTGAATTCCGACACTGCCACGATCGCGCGCGCGTGCTCGGCCGCTCGACGCGTGAACCACCGGCGGCGGACGCCCTCACGCACGCGGAACCATTCGGGATGCGCGTGAAACGAGACGTCGTGAATCGTGACGACCACCGGCACCTTCAGGCGGATCGGCGCGGTGTACGCCGGCGCGAAGAACACGTCGAGGTGATCGCGTTTGGCCACCATCGGCAGCCGGACCTGCTCCCACCATGTTCCGGATCCGCCGTTGACGAGACGCGTCGGGAACCGCCGCTGATCGAGCGGCATGTCGAGCGGCCCCGGGGTGTAGAGGACGAATTCGTGCGGCGATCGATCGTCGGCGGACCACTGGGCGATGAGGCTGCGCAGGTAGCGGCCCACGCCCGTCGCGCGGCCGCACAGCTCTCTCGCGTCTATGCCGATGCGCATCGCCGATGCTCGATCGCTTTGGTGTAGGCGTCGCGGACGCCGGCGGCCGTGCGATCCCACTGGAACATCGCCGCACGCACGGGTCCGCGCGCCGCCGACTGCGCGGCGTACGCGTCGTTGTCCAGCAGACGTTCGATGGCGGCGGCGAGAGCGTCAGGGTCGTGCGATTCGACCATGGCGCCCGCGTCGCCGACGACTTCAGGCAGCGCACCCGCGTTCGTGCAGACGACGGGCACGCCGAGCGTCATCGCTTCGAGAACCGGCATCCCGAATCCTTCTTCGAATGACGGCTGCACGAGCAGCCGGGCCCCTTCATAGACCGACCGGCGGCGATGGGGCTCGACGTAGCCGATGTGCTCGACTCGGCCGTTGAGCGGTGCGCGCCCGATGCGCTCGAGCCACTCGCCCGCGTACTCGCCGGCGTGACCTGCAAGCATCAGCTTCGGCGTGTCGTGCCGCCGTGCCGCCACCTGCTGATATGCATCCAGCAGACCGCCGATGTTCTTTCTCGGCTCGAGCGTGCCGAAGTAGAGGAGGTAGCCGTTCGCGGGCGGCGCCCGCCGCACCGGCCACTCCGGAGCGCCTGGCGGGCAAATCGAGATGCGCGCGCGCGGGACCTTCAATCGATCTTCGATGTCGCGGGCTGAGAACTCCGAAATCGTGATGATGTGATCGGCACGTTGGGCGTGCCGCGCAACGAGCGCGGGATAGTCGCGGCGGATTTCTGCGCGCGTGCGCTCCGGGTGCTTCAGGAAATCGAGATCGTAAATCGTGATCACCTGGGCGGCACGCGACGGCATCAGCAGCGGATGGAGCGAGTGCGCGACATCGAAGGCGCCGCCGGTCAGCGACTCGACCGTCGGCCACTCCATCCGGTGCCACACGAAGTTCAGCGCCGACACCGGCACACGGCGATCGACGGTGTGCGCGCCGCTGAGGTCCTCGGATCGCTCCATTCGATCCTTCCAGGAGCTGGAAAAGAGCGTCAACGTGAGGCCTTCGCGCGGCTGAAGCGCGAGCAACCCGGCCGCCAGCCGGTGCGCGTATTCGCCGACGCCGGTCCGCTGGCGCAGCGCCGCACGGTAATCCATCACGACCCGCACTTGTTTAAGTCTTTCCGACTCAGTATCTTATTGTGAAATGAAAATCGCCGTCGTCGGCACTGGGTACGTCGGCCTGGTCGTGGGTGCGTGCCTGGCCGAGAACGGGAACGCGGTCATCTGCGTCGACAAGGACGCCTCGAAGATCGCCACCCTGAACGGCGGGCAGATGCCCATTTACGAGCCCGGCCTCGAAGAAATGGTCCGCCGCAACCGGCACGAAGAGCGGCTCGTGTTCACGACCGACCTGCCCGCTGCCGTTCGCGCCTCTGAAATCGTGTTCATCGCCGTCGGCACGCCACAAGGCGAGGACGGCTCGGCGGATCTCCAGCACGTGCTCGGCGTGGCGCGAGACGTCGGCCGCGCGATGACGCGGTATACAGTCGTCGTGGACAAGAGCACCGTGCCTGTCGGCACCGCGCAGAAGGTTCGCGGGGTCATCGCCGCCGAAACCTCTCAGCCCTTCAGCGTCGTCAGCAATCCGGAATTTTTGAAGCAGGGCGCCGCGGTCGACGACTTCATGAAGCCGGACCGCGTCGTCATCGGCGCGGACGATGAGCGCGCGGCGGCGATGATGAAGGAGCTGTACGCGCCGTTCACACGGACAGGCGCGCCGATCATCGAGATGACGGCGAAGAGCGCGGAGCTGTGCAAGTACGCCGCGAACGCGCTGCTCGCGACGCGGATCTCGTTCATGAACGAGGTCGCGAACATGTGCGAGCAGGTCGGCGCGGACGTCGATCAGGTGCGCCGCGCGATTGGCGCGGACCGTCGAATCGGGCCGTCGTTTTTGTTCCCCGGCATCGGCTACGGCGGGAGCTGCTTTCCCAAGGACATCAAGGCGCTGATCAAATCGGCCCGCGACCACGGCTACGACTTCCAGATTCTCGAAGCGGTCGAATCGGTCAACGAGCAGCAGAAGGCCCGGCTCGTTGAAAAGATGGAAGAGCACTTCGGGCGCGAAGGGCAGGATGGGCGCGAGGCCTTGAAAGGAAAGACCATCGCGCTGTGGGGCCTGGCGTTCAAGCCGCGAACCGACGACATGCGTGAGGCGCCTGCCGTGGCCATCATCGACCGGCTGCTCGCTGCTGGCGCGCGCGTGCGCGCGTACGATCCACAGGCGGCCGCGACGGCGAAGCGGCTGTTCGACGGCCGGATCGTCCTGACCGACAAGAGCTACGACGCGCTGGCCGACGCCGACGCCCTGGCGATCGTCACCGAGTGGAACGAGTTCCGCGAGCCCGACTTCGAGCGAATGCGCGGGGTGATGCGTTCGCCGGTCGTCTTCGACGGCCGCAACATCTACTCGCCCGAGCAGATGCGCGCGCTCGGGTTCACGTATTTCTCCATTGGCCGCTAGCGGGCGCGGCGTTCTGGTTACGGGCGGCGCTGGCTATATCGGCAGCCACGCGGTCAAAGCGCTCGCGCGCGCGGGGTACCAGGTCGTCGCGTTCGACAACCTCGTGGCCGGTCATCGCGGGGCGGTGCGGTACGGCGAGCTGATCGAAGGCGACGTAACAGACGCGGCCGCGGTTCGCGCCGCCCTGCGCGAGCGCTCGATCTTCGCCGTGATGCATTTCGCGGCGTTCCTCGACGTCGGCGAGTCGGTGCGTGAGCCGGTGAAGTACTACCGCACGAACGTCGGCGGTGCGTTGAGCGTGCTGGAGGCGATGGCCGCCGAGTCGGTGCGGTACTTCGTGTTTTCGTCCACCTGCGCGACGTACGGCGAGCCGATCGAGACGCCGATCACCGAGAGCCATCCGCAGCGTCCGATTAACAGCTACGGCGAGTCGAAGCTCGCCGTCGAGCGTGCCCTGCCGCACTTCGAGCGCGCGTACGGGATCAAGTCGGTGGCGCTCCGGTATTTCAACGCCGCGGGCGCTGATCCGGACGGCGAGATCGGCGAAGATCACTCGCCGGAGATCCACGTGATCCCGCGTGCCATAGAGGCCGCCAAAGGCGGGCCGCCGCTGCACGTCTTCGGCGACGACTATCCGACCCCGGATGGCACGTGCCTCAGAGACTACGTGCACGTCGCCGACCTCGCGGATGCCCACGTGCGCGCGCTCGAAACGACCGTCGACACCGGCGCGTCAACGGTGTACAACCTCGGCACGGGGCGGCCGCACTCGGTGCGCGAGGTGATTGACACGGTCGAACAGGTGGCGGGAACGACGGTGCCGTGGATGCAGGCGGCGCGGCGGCCGGGCGATCCGGCGGTGCTGTATGCCGCCGCGGAAAAAGCCCACCGCGAGCTCAAATGGACGCCCCGATTTGCGGATCTCACATCGATTGTGAGCACGGCCTGGAACTGGCACCAGACGCACCCGCACGGCTACGAGGGTCGGTGACGCGGTGACTCAGACGACGACGCTGCGCCGCCTGTTCGCGTACGCGCGGCCGTATCGCGGGCGGCTCGTGTGGGCGATCGTCGGCATGATCGTATATGCCGTCGGCTCCGCAGGTCTCGCCGCCGTCATCAAGCCGATCTTCGACAGCGTCCTCCCCAAACAGGAAATGCTCGCGTTTACGGTGTGGGCGATCGTCGTGGCGTACCTGCTCAAGGGTGTCGGCTCGTACGTGTCCTCGTATCTGATGGCGGACGTGGGCCAGCGCGTGGTGATGGACGTCCGCAACGAGCTGTACCACCACATCCTCGGTCAGTCCGCCGGATTTTTCGCGCACGGGGCGACCGGGCGCCTGCTGTCGCGCATCAACAACGACGTCGGCCAGATCCACCAGGCTGTCTCGGAGACAGCCGGCGATCTCGCGCGCGAATCCCTCGCGATTCTCGGCTACGCCGCGCTCCTCTGCTACTACGATGCGCGCCTCACGCTCGTCTGCCTCACCGGCGCGCCGCTCATCGTCTACCCGCTGATTCGCCTCGGGCAGCGCGTACGCCGGACGACGCGGCGCAGCCAGGAGGCGCTCGAGACGCTGTCGCATCTTGGCGCCGAAGCGTTCACCGGCCACCGGATCGTGAAAGCGTTCGGCACTGAAGCGCACGAGGCGGAAAAATTCCGCCGCGCCGGGTACGACTTGTTCCGGACGAACATGAAAGTGACGGCGTCGCTCTCGAGCCTGCCCCCGCTGATGGAGTTGATCGGCGGCGTCGGCATGGCGGCGGCGCTCTGGTACGGCAGCCAGCAGATTGCGGCCGGCCGGCTGACGCCGGGCCAGTTCGCGCTCTTCATCGGGACGTTGTTCCTGATGTACGGGCCCGCGAAGCGTCTGAGCCGGGTCAACGCGAACTTGCAGCAGGCGATCGCCGCCTCCGAGCGCATCTTCGAGATCCTCGACACGCACACCGAGGTGCAGGACGCCCCCGGCGTGCCGCCGCTCGCGCCGTTCCGCGACGCCATCGAGTTCCGCGACGTCAGCTTCGGCTACGACGGCGACGGCCGCATTCTTCGTGACGTGTCGTTTACCGTCGGCGCCGGACAGATGGTGGCGATCGTCGGCCGAAGCGGCGCCGGCAAGACGACGCTGGTCAACCTGCTGCCGCGCTTCTACGACGTGAGCGGCGGCAGCATTCTCATCGACGGCCGCGACATCCGCCGCGTGTCCCTCGCCTCGCTCCGTTCGCAGGTCGGCATCGTCACGCAGGACACCGTGCTCTTCGACGACACAATCGCCAACAACATCGCGTACGGATCGGCCGGCGCCACGCGCGCGGAGGTCGAAGCGGCGGCGCGGGCGGCGAACGCGAACGAGTTCGTGTCGGCGCTGCCGAAGGGGTACGACACCGTGATTGGCGAGCGTGGGCAACGGCTGTCGGGCGGCCAGCGTCAGCGCCTCGCCATCGCGCGGGCGCTTCTCAAGAACGCACCGATCCTCGTCCTCGACGAGGCGACGTCGGCGCTCGACACCGAGTCGGAGCTGCTCGTGCAGGAGGCGCTCGCGAACCTGATGATGAACCGGACCTCCTTTGTCATTGCGCACCGCCTCTCCACGATCCGCCGCGCCGACGCCATCATCGTCCTCGAGCGCGGCCACATCGTTGAAGTCGGCCGGCACGACGAGCTGCTGGCCAAGCCTGACGGCACGTACGCGACGCTGTATCAGATGCAGCTCCTCGAAGGCCGCCGCACAGAAAAGCGGATGGTGATTTCATGAGCGCCTGCGGCCATGCGAGCCCGAGGACAAGCGAATCCGAGGGCGAGCATCGGCGTAAGTACCGCGGGGGTGGGGCCCCACGCGCATAAATAAATGATCAAGTCGATGACCGGTTTTTCGGCGGTGACCCGCGAGGACGAGCGCGGATCGGCGACGGTGACGATCCGCTCGCTGAACCACCGCTATCTCGATCTGCAGCTGCGGACGCCGCAATCGCTGGCGTCGATTGAGGCGGATCTCAGAGGCCTGGTGAACCGCTACGTCGCGCGCGGACGCGTCGAGCTGAGCGTGTCGCTGCAGCTCCGGACGACACCGGGCCTCGAGGTGGAGTTCAACGAAGACTTCGGGCGCGCGCTCGAAGCGGCGCTCGACCGCGCGCGCGAACACGGGCTCGTCACGGGAACGCTGACGCCCGGCGATCTGCTCCGCATGCCGCAGGCGATCACCGTGCGCGAGCGGGCGGCGGATCCGGACGCCGCACAGCCCGCGCTCGGCCCGCTCGCACGCGATGCGGTCAACGCGGCGCTCGTCGAGCTGGACACGATGCGCGCGCGCGAAGGCGATCACGTCAGGGCGGATCTCGATCAGCGCCGCGGCTTCGTGGCGGATCTCGTCGAGCGGATTGCGGTGGCGGCCGATCAGGGACGCATCGCGATGGAGGAACGGCTGGCCGATCGCGTCCGCGAGCTGCGGACGCAGCTTCAGGCCGACGAGACCGCGGTCGCGCAGGAAATCGTGCGGACCGCGGCGCGCTCGGACATCAGCGAGGAAGTCGCGCGGTTCCGCGGCCACGTGTCGCACTGGGTGACGCTCGCCGACAGCCCGGAGCCCTGCGGGAGGAAACTCGATTTCCTGCTGCAGGAGATGAACCGCGAGGTGAACACGATGGGCTCGAAGGCCGACGGTCTGCAGGTCTCGGAGCTCATCATCGCGGCGAAGGCGGAGCTCGAGAAGATGCGCGAGCAGGTTCAGAATGTCGAGTAGGCGCGGCCTGCTGTTCATCGTGTCGGCCCCATCGGGCGCCGGCAAGACGACGATCGTCGAGCGGCTGGTCGAGCAGATCCCCCATCTGAAGATGTCGCGCTCCTACACGTCTCGGGCGGCGCGGCCGGGCGAGACCGACGGCGTGGACTATAATTTCGTGTCGCGCACGCACTTCGAGGCGATGATCGCCGCCGGCGATTTTCTCGAGTGGGCCGACGTCTTCGGCAATCTCTACGGGACATCGGCGGCGGACACCGAACGGCTCGTCTCGTCGGGCCGGGACGTCGTGCTCGTCATCGACGTCCAGGGCGCGCGGCAGGTCCGGCGCCGCGGCATGGAGTCGACGGCGATTTTCGTGATGCCGCCGTCGTTCGCGGTCCTCGAGCAGCGCCTGCGCGGCCGCAGCAAGGACAGCGGGGAGGCCATTCAGCGGCGCCTCCAGGTCGCAAAATCCGAAGTGGCCGCGTATACCGAGTACGATTACGTTGTTATCAATGACGAGCTGACCTCGGCCGTCGACCGCCTCCGCGGCATCATCGCGGCGGAGCGCGGACGGCTGTCGCGGATGCGGGCTGAAGCCGAAATCATAGTCAGGACATTTAAATGATCGACAAGAGCAAGCTGCCAAATTCGTTCGAGTTCGTCGTCACCGCGGGCGCCCGGGCGCGCCAGCTCCTCAAGGGCTCCACACCCCGCGTGGCGGTCGGGGAGCACAAGACCGCGACGGTCGCTCAAAAAGAGGTGCTGTCAAAAGCGGTGCAGAAGGTAGAGAAAGAAGAATCGGGTAATTGAGTAATCTGGTAATTGGGTAATTGCAATTAGCAATCCCATTACCAAATTACCCACTTATCCAATTACCCACTTATCCAATTACCCACTTATCCAATTACCAAATCCCATGCTCGTTGCGCTCGGTGTCACTGGCGGGATCGGCGCCTACAAGGCGGTGGAGGTCGCGCGCGGCCTTCAGAAGCGCGGCCATGAGGTCGTCGCGATCATGACGCAGTCGGCGACGCGCTTCGTCGGTCCGGTGACCTTCGAGGCAATCACGCGCCGCCGCGTCATCACCGATCAGTTCGAGCCCGGCGCCAACGCAGACATCGAGCACATCGCGCTCGCCAGCACGATTGATCTATTGCTCGTCGCGCCGGCGACGGCAAACATCATCGGCAAGATGGCCAACGGCATCGCCGACGATTTTCTCTCGACGCTCTACACGGCGACCCGCGCGCCTGTGCTCATCGCGCCTGCGATGAACACGCAGATGTTTCAGCATGCCGCCGTGCGGAAGAACCTGGACACGCTCGCCGCGCGCGGCGTCGGCTTCGTCGAGCCGGGCGAGGGCTATCTCGCCTGCGGCTGGATCGGGAAGGGCCGCCTCGCGGAGCCCGACGAGATCGTCGCCGCCGCCGAGGCCGTGCTGCGTCCGGCAGGACCGCTCCGCGGCCTGCGAGTGCTCGTCACGGCCGGTCCCACGTACGAAGACTTCGATCCGGTCCGCTACATCGGCAATCGATCGAGCGGCCGCATGGGCTACGCGCTGGCCGCCGAAGCCGCGCACCGCGGCGCCGACGTCACCCTCGTCTCCGGGCCGACGACGATCGAGACGCCGCCGGTGCGAGAGGTGGTCCGCGTGCGCAGCGCGGCGGAGATGCACGAGGCGGTGATGACGCGCGCTGCCGATGCGGCCGTCGTGATCATGGCGGCCGCCGTGGCCGACTACACGCCGATCGCGCGCGCCCCGCAGAAGCTCGCGAAAGGCGACGAGCCGCTGACGCTCATGCTGAAGCGGACGCCCGACATCCTTGCGGATCTCGGCGCGCGCCGCGAGGCCGACCAGCGCGGGCCCCTGCTCGTCGGCTTCGCCGCCGAGACCGAGGACGTCGTCTCGCGCGCTGCCGCGAAACGCGAGCGCAAGCACGCGGACCTGATTGTCGCCAACGACGTCTCGCGATCGGATGCCGGTTTCGAAGCCGACACGAACGAGGTCACGATCGTCGGCGAGGACGGCGCCGAGGCCGTGCCGCTTCAGAGCAAAGCCCGCGTCGCTGCCGCGATCCTCGACCGCGTCGAGAAGCTCCTGACCCGCCGTACGACCCACGCGTACCGGTAATGGACCGGGATCAACTCGCCGAACATCTTCGATTCGCCGCCGAACTCGGCGTGGACGGCACCAGTCGCGATCCGATCTGGAGACAGAGGCAGGACGCCGAGCAGGGGCGGGAAGGGCGGGACGGGCAGGACGGGGGGCAGGAAGGTCTCGCCGTGCCGCTGTTCGCGAACGCAGCAGATGCACTCAAGGCGGTGCGCGAGGACATCGGCGACTGCACGCGCTGCAAGCTGCACACGCTCGGGCGGAAGCAGGTGGTGTTCGGCGTCGGCAATCCCGAAGCCGACCTGATGTTCGTCGGCGAGGCGCCGGGCGGCGACGAAGACATCCAGGGCATTCCGTTCGTCGGCCGCGCGGGCCAGCTGCTGACGAAGATCATCGAGGCGATCAACCTCAAACGCGAGGACGTCTACATCGCCAACGTGATCAAGTGCCGGCCGCCGCAGAACCGCAACCCGGAGCCGGACGAAGTGGACACGTGCGAGCCGTTCCTCTTTCAGCAGGTCGACATCATCAAGCCGAAGGTGATCGTCGCGCTCGGCACGTTCGCCGCGCGCGCGCTTCTGCGCACGCTCGATCCGATCTCGCGGCTGCGCGGCCGCGTCTACGACTACCGCGGCGCCAAGCTGATTCCCACGTTCCATCCCGCCTACCTGCTGCGCAATCCCTCCTCCAAGCGCGAGGTGTGGGAGGACATGAAGCTGGTTCGCTCGCTGCTTGCGCAGGATCGCGAACCGGCTTAAGACTTAAGTCTTAAGACTTAAGCCGTTGCTGATCAGCGTCGCCGTTCCCGTCCCTCAACTCGATCTCCTTACCTATCTCGTCCCCGACGATGTGCCGCGGCCCCCGATTGGCGCGCGCGTCGTCGTGCCGCTTGGCTCGCGCGTGGTCACCGGCCTTGTCGTCAGCCACGAGCCGCCGCAGCCCGCGGGTGAACTGAAGCCGATCCAGCAGGTGCTCGATGACTCCGCTCTCGTACCTGAGGAGATCGTCAGCCTCGCCTTGTGGACTGCTGAGTACTACGCCGCCGGACCGGGGGACACGATCGCGGCGATGCTGCCGCCGGCGGCACGCGGTCTCAGGGCCGACGCGCACAAGACACGGCGCGTCGCTGCGATCACCGTGGCGGGCACCGAAGCGCTGCAGACGCCGGACGCGCCGCTGACGGCGAAGCAGCGCGAAGCGCTCGAGTTGCTGGCAGGCACGGCCGACGGTCTTGCCACCGCGGCGCTCGCCGGCCGCGGCGTCGCCGCGGATGCGGTGTCGCGCCTGGCACGGCGCGGTCTGGTCAGCGTCAGGCCGGAGCGCGTGGATCGCGATCCGTTCGAGGCACCCGCGCTCGACGTGGATGTCGATCGCAACCGGCGGCTGACGGCCGAGCAGACGCGTGCGCTGGAGCGGCTCAGCGCGCTCGCCGATCGGCGCGAGTTTCGCGTCGCGGTGCTGCACGGCGTCACCGGCAGCGGAAAGACCGAGGTGTATCTGCGGCTGGCGGCCGCGGTGCGCGCGACGGAGCGCCGCGTGCTGATGCTCGTGCCGGAGATCGGGTTGACGCCGGCCGTCGCGTCGGCGTTCAGCCAGACTTTTGTGGATCGCGTCGCCGTCCAGCACAGCGGCCTCTCGGACGGCGAACGCCACGATCAATGGCAGCGCATCCGCCGCGGCGACGTCGACATCGTCGTCGGCACGCGGTCGGCGATCTTCGCGCCGCTGCAGAACGTCGGCCTGATCGTCGTGGACGAGGAGCACGACGCATCGTACAAACAGGACGAGAGCCCGCGCTACAACGGGCGCGACGTCGCGGTCGTGCGAGGCCAGCGCGCCGGTGCGCTCGTCCTTCTCGGATCGGCGACGCCGTCACTCGAGAGCTACCATCACGCGACCACGGGCAAGTACGAGCGCGTGACGCTCGAGCGCCGCGTGCTCGACCGGCCGCTCGCCGCGGTGACGGTCGTCGACATGCGCGAGGAATACGCGGCGGCCGGTCCGGACGTGATCCTCGGCCGCACGTTGGCGGCAGCGATCGGCGATCGATTGGGTCGCGGCGAGCAGTCGCTCGTCCTGCTGAATCGCCGCGGATTCTCCACGGCGGTGTTCTGCCGCCAATGCGCCGGAACGCTCGATTGCCCGAACTGCAGCGTTTCGCTCGTCATCCACGGCGAAGGACGCGCCCGCCGCGCACGCTGCCACTACTGCAACTACTCGGCGCGCGTGCCCGCCGCGTGTCCGCTCTGCGCGGGACCCTATCTGGAGCAGACCGGCTTCGGCACGGAGCGCGTCGAAGCGGAGGTGACCAAAGCGTTTCCGCGTGCGCGTGTCGCCAGGCTCGATCGAGACGCAGTGCGGCGCCGCGGCGCGCTCACCGCGCTCCTGTCCAAACTAAAGGCCGGCGACATCGACGTCCTCGTCGGCACGCAGATGATCGCGAAGGGCCACGATTTCCCGCGCGTGACGCTCGTCGGCATCGTGTCAGCCGACGTCGGGCTCGGCCTCGCAGATTTTCGCGCGTCCGAACGCACGTTTCAGTTGATTACGCAGGTCGCAGGGCGTGCGGGTCGTGGCGATCAGCCCGGCGAAGCGATCGTGCAGACGCTCTACCCGGATCACTACAGCATCCAGCTCGCCTGCCGGCAGGACTATCCCGCGTTCTACGAACGTGAAGTGAAGTTCCGCCGGGAGATGCGGTATCCGCCCTTCGTGTCGCTGGTCAACCTCGTCATCCGCGCGCGGACATTTGCGGGCGCGATGGACGATGGGGCGGATGTCGCAGGGCGGCTGCGCGAGGCGGCTGGCAATTCGTTCGCCGTGCTCGGGCCCGCGCCGGCGCCGCTCGGCAAGCTTCGGGGCGAATTCCGCGTCCAGATCCTCACCAAGGGCGCAAACCGCACGCGCATGCGCGCCGCGCTGCAGGCCGTCCTCGCCGCGCGTCCGGACCTCGCCAAACGCACCACCGTCGACATCGATCCGCTCTCGGTCCTTTAAATTGGGTAATCGGGTAATTGGGTAATCTGGTAATTGGATTGATCAATTGAACAATTCAATTACCCAATTACCCGATTATCCAATTACCAAATTTCACTTCCCGACCAGCTGGGTGGGCTGAATGGGCGCGGGCGTGAAGCAGAGGATGAACATCGCGAGCGCGAAGAAGGCGAGCATGATCCGCGTGCGATCGAGCGGGACGGCTTCGTCGAACACGCGTGGATGCCGCGGGCCGAACATGGCCAGCATCACGATCATCAGGACGGTCCACACCCTCCAGCTGCTGTAGGAATACGCGAGCGAGACCGCCACAACGATCATCGCGAGCGTCACGTACGTCGATCGTCGGCCAAGCACCGCATATGAAATGTGGCCACCGTCCAGCTGACCGATGGGAAACAAGTTGAGCGCCGTCGCGAGCAGGCCGAACCACGCGGCGAACGCCACAGGATGGAGGTTCAGCGAGAAAGCGTTCAGCGTCGGTCCCCAGAGGAGCCACGACGCGAGCTTGAAGAGCAGCGGCTCGCCAAGATCGTAGCCCTCGAAGTTCGGCGGCAATCGCACCATAGTTGACATGGCGACGCCGATGAAAAGGGCCGGCACGGCGACGAGGAACCCAGCGATCGGCCCGGCGATGCCGATGTCGAAGAGCATGCGCTTGCTCGGAATCGGCTCGCGGATCCGGATGAACGCGCCGAGAGTTCCAGTCAGGAACGGCGGGGGCACGGGCAGGAAGAATGGCAACGACGCATCGACGTCATAGTATCGGCAGGCCAAGTAATGTCCCATCTCGTGGCAACCAAGGATCGCCAGGATGGTGCCGCTGTACCAAAAGCCGCGGAGGAATAAAGAGGCGAACGGCACCTGAACCGCCCGGGTGCCCAAGTCCGACAGGAACGACGCATAATTACTGGCACCCGCGAGGGTCGTGGTCAGGATCGTGAGAGCGAACAGCAGCGTGTGCAGCCAGACGCGATCGCGAAACTTGGGCCGTGCTTCCCACACGAACGGCGGCGGAGACGGCAGACGGGGATCGTCAAGAACAGGAACGGGATCCAAGAAGATAATCGTAGCGCAGGTTTCAGGAGTGACCGCGGACTGCCGACTGAGACTGCCGACTGAGACTGCTGACCGGCGACTGCTGACTGCAGACTGTTCAGGACTGCTGCTTATCGCCGATGTTCTGGAGGTCTTTGCCGGGCTTGAATCGGATCGTGCGGCCGGGTGGAATGCGCACTTCCTTGCCTGTCCGTGGGTTGCGGCCAATGCCGCGCTTGCGCGGCTTGACCTGGAAGACGCCGAAGCCGCGCAGCTCGATCCGTTCGCCGCGCTGCATCGAGGTTCGCATCGCGTCGAACACCGCATCGACCGCTACCTCGGCTTTCACCTTGGTGATGTCCGCGATCTTCGACACTTCGTTGACGATGTCGACCTTGATCAAGCTTAGAGTCTCCTGATTACTGGTAAACACTATAAATACTTAGACTTACGCTGTCAATGCCGGAGCTAAGTGCATTTTTGTGCGCTCCGGCGCGGCCTTATGCCCCGAAAACTCGCCTCTGTCGTGCTGGTCGGACGCCCGAATGTGGGCAAGTCCACCTTATTCAATCGGATGACGGGCAGCCGGCGCGCAATCGTCGCGCCCGTCGCAGGCACGACGCGCGACGCGCTCGGCAAGCCAGTGATCTGGCGCGGCAGCACGTTCGATCTCTTCGACACGGGCGGCCTCTTCGGTGCGAGCGAGGACCCGCTGCACGCGTTGGTGGTCGAGCAGGGGAAGCGCGCCGTCGCCGGGGCGGACCTCTTGGTCCTCGTCGTCGACGGCCGGGAAGGGCTCGTCCCCGGCGACGAACGCATCTCACGCGAGCTGCGCAAGGCCGGCGTGCCCGTGCTGCTCGCGATCAACAAGACGGATGACAAACGATCGCGCGCGTCTGCGATGGAATTTTTTCAGCTCGGCTTCGATCCTGTCCTGGAGATCTCCGCTGAGCACGGCGGCGGCGTCGCGGAACTGCTTGACGCCATCGTCGAAGCGCTAAGGGCGAAGGGCTTAGGGGTCAGCGAAGAATCGCGTGACGAAGATACCGAAGGCGATGACAGCCCTGATCCCTCAGCCCTTGGCACTGATAGCGCAGCCGCCGAAGTGGCGGTTGCCATTGTTGGCCGCCCCAATGTCGGGAAGTCATCGCTGGTCAATCGTCTGCTGAACGCCGAACGCGTGCTCGTCAGCGACATGCCAGGGACGACGCGCGACGCGATCGACGTGCCGCTGACCTGGCACCGCCGTCGATTCCGCATCGTCGACACCGCCGGCATGCGGCGCCCGGGGAAAGTGGGCAAGGGCGGCACGCATGGACCGGGCAAGGTCGAATTCGTCAGCGTCGCGGCCGCGAAGAAAGCGATCGTCGACGCCGACGTCGTCGCGCTGGTGATCGATGCCGGTACGGGCGCGAGCGAGCAGGACGCGGCGATCGGCGGCGAAGTCGACCGCGCGGGCCGCGGGATTGTCATCGTGGCGAACAAATGGGATCTGACGAAGGAGCGCGGCCACAATTATTCGAAGACGTTCGACGAGGAAATTCGCCGGCGTATGCGCTTTCTCGAGTACGCGCCGATCCTGCACGTGTCGGCGCTGACGGGTGAACGATCGCCGAAGATCATCGAGACCATCGATCGCATCGCCGTCTCGCGGCGCCAGCGCGTGCCAACGCCCGCCCTCAACAAGTTCCTCGAAGAAGTCACTGCGGCGCATCCCCCGGTCAGCCCCGGCCGGAAGCACGTCCGCATTCTCTACGCTGCGCAGATTGGCGTGGCGCCGCCGTCGTTCGTCTTCTTCACGAACGTCGCGACCACGCTCCATTTTTCCTACGAGCGGTTCCTCGTCAACCAGCTGCGCGAGCAGTTCGGATTCGTCGGCACGCCGATCCGCGTCCAGGTCAGACGCCGTCGTAAGTAGCGCAGGACTTTAGTCCTGCCTGGGCGTATTATTGGGTTGCCAAAGTCCTGCGCCACTCGCAGGGCACGGGGGACCCAAGAGCTCCTGGGGCGCAGCGGTGATGAACCGCGGGACACTTCCGAGTCCTAGCCCGTCAGCTAACCCCGTCGGCGTAACACGGAAGGTCGCCATGTCTACTCCGGCCAAGCCGGCCGCCCGGGCGTCCACGCGCCCATCTCCCGCACACGTTCTCATCGCCACGACCGCCATGCTGTCGTTCATCTCGTTCTGGCGGGCCGCCGCCGTCGTGCTGAACGACATGGGATCATCCGCCTTCTACGCGGGTGCCATCGCGGAGAACTTCATCGGCAAAACCGCGCCGTGGTTCATCCTCGGGATCATGATCCTCGCGTACGGCGTCCGATCGGTCTACATCGAGAGCTGCAGCATGTTCGTCCGCGGCGGCGTGTACAGAGTGGTCAAAGAAGCGATGGGATCGACGATCGCAAAGTTCTCGGTGTCAGCGCTGATGTTCGACTACATCCTGACGGGCCCGATCAGCGGCGTCTCGGCCGGTTTGTACCTGACGGGGTTGATCAACGAGCTGCTCGCCGCCGCGCACTCGACGCTGATCCTGCCGATGAACGCCACCGCGGCGTTCTTCGCCGTCGCCGTCACGATCTATTTCTGGTGGGAAAACATCAAAGGCATTCCGGAGTCGAGCGAGAAGGCGCTCCGCATCATGTATGTGACGACGGTGATGGTCGTCATCATGATCGCGTGGTGCGGTTACACGCTCGCCGTGCGAGGCGGGCATCTGCCGCCGCTTCCAAGCCTTTCAACGGTCACGTACTCGAAGGACGCGCTCGGGTGGCTGCACTCGAGCGGATTGCCGTACAGCATCACGGCGATCGCCGTGCTGATCGGCCTCGGCCACTCCGTTCTCGCCATGAGCGGCGAAGAGACGATGGCGCAGGTGTACCGCGAGATCGAGTACCCGAAGCTGAAGAATCTCGAGAAGGCCGGGTTCGTGATCTTCCTCTACAGCCTGATCTTCACGGCGGGCACGGCCTTCTTCGTCGTGATGATCGTGCCCGACGCCGTCCGCGCGAACTTCTTCGACAACCCGCTCGGCGGGATGACGTCGTATCTCGCCGGGCCGGCGGCGCTTCGGATCGCGTTCCGCGGATTCGTCGCCGTTGTCGGCACGCTGATGCTTGCCGGTGCGGTGAACACGTCGATCGTCGGGTCGAACGGCGTTCTCAACCGCGTGTCCGAGGACGGCATCCTCCCGCCGTGGTTCCGCCAGCCGCACCGCCGCTTCGGCACGTCTCACCGGATTCTCAACCTCGTCGTCGCCCTTCAGCTGTTGACGATCGTCTTGAGCGGCGGCAACATTTTTATCCTGGGCGAAGCGTACGCGTTCGGGGTGATGTGGAGCTTTGCGCTGAAGGGTCTGGCGGTCCTGGTCCTGCGCTACAAAGAGCCCGGCAACCGCGAGTTCCGCGTGCCGCTCAACGTAAAGATTGGATCGCTCGAGATTCCGATCGGCCTCGGGCTGATTACGCTGATCCTGTTCGCGCTCTGCATCGTCAATCTGTTCACGAAGCAGGTTGCGACGATGTCTGGGGCGGCGTTCACGTTGATCTTCTTTGCCGTGTTCGAGATTTCAGAGCACTCGACGAAGAAGCGCGCGCTGGCGCACGCCGAGCTCGATCAGTTCAACCTGGAGCCCGGAGACGCTCTGACGCCCGATGCGCTTGGCGTCCGTCCGGGATCCGTGCTGGTTCCGGCACGCAACTACAACACGCTCTACAACCTCAAAGCGGTGCTCGACCGCGTCGACACGCACGAGCAGGATGTCGTGGTGCTGCATCTGCGATTCATCCAGCGGACTGGCGCGGGCGAGTACGAGCTCGAGCCCGAGCAGTTGTTCAGCCTCGAGGAGCAGAAGCTGTTCACGCGCGCCCTCGAAATCGCGGAGAAGAAAGGGAAGAGCGTTCACTTTGCCGTCGCGGCCGCGACTGATCGATGGGACGCCATCGTTCGCGCGGCGCAGAGTCTCCAGGCGTCGGCCGTGGTGCTCGGCGCGTCGCCGACGTCGCCGGTCACCGAGGAAGCGCGGCTTGCGGGCCTTGCGTGGGAACGGCTTGCTGATCCCAAACCGCAGCTGACGCTCAGCATTTATTTCCCGGGCGGGCAGGAGCACGTCTTCTATGTCGGCCCGCATGCGCCGCACCTGACCGCCAGCGAAATCAACCTGCTGCACGGCGTCTGGCTCGAACTGAGCGCGGAGCTTGCGCCCGAGGAGCTCCATCACCATGACATCGTGCACTTCTCGCTCGAGCGGCTGAAGACCGCGCTCGACGGCAGTGGCCGCGACGAAGCCCTATGCCTACTTCACACGCACCTGCAAACACACCGATCCGCGCGCTGAACGACGGCCGCGTCCAGGTCGTCGTCGCCACGACGGTCCTGCTCACGTTCATTTCGTTCTGGCGCGCCGCCGCGATCGTGCTCGCCGATCTCGGATCGACGGCGTACTACGTCGGCGGCATCGTCGAGCAGGCGGTGGGGAAGTCGGCACCGTGGTTCATCCTCGGCGTGATGATCTTTTCGTATGCGGTACGCGCCCTCTACATCGAGAGCTCGTCGATGTTCGTTCGGGGCGGCGTGTACCGCGTCGTCAAAGAGGCCATGGGCGGGACGCTGGCGAAGCTGTCGGTATCCGCGCTGCTCTTCGACTACGTACTGACCGGCCCGATCAGCGGTGTGTCGGCCGGTCAGTACATCGCCGGCCTCGCCAACGATCTGCTCGCGCGCAGCGGCTTTGCGCTGCGGCTGCCAAGCGGTGCGACCGCCGCGGTCGTCGCGATCGCGATCACCATCTATTTCTGGCGGCGCAACACCCGCGGCATCCACGAATCGAGCGACGACGCGCTGCGGATCATGAAAGTGACGACGGTGATGGTCGTCATCATGATCCTGTGGAGCGCGCTGACCATCCTGCAGCGCGGCGGAACGCTGCCGCCAACCCCCGTGCCGCGCAACCTGAAGTTTTCGGACGACGCCCTCGGGTGGCTGCAAGGGACCGTGTGGCCGACGATCACGGCGATTGCGATTCTCGTCGGCTTCGGCCATTCGATTCTCGCGATGAGCGGCGAGGAGTCGCTCGCGCAGGTCTATCGCGAGATCGAGCAGCCGAAGGTCAAGAACCTGCAGCGCGCCGGCATGGTGATTTTCGTCTACAGCCTGATCTTCACGGCGCTCGTCAGCTTCTTCGCCATCGCGATCATTCCAGACGATGTCCGTCCCGAGTACTACGACAACCTGATCTCGGGCCTCGCCATGCACGTCGTCGGCCCGATGTCGCTGCGTTTGTTGTTCCAGGCGGGCGTCGTGGTCGTCGGATTCCTGATCCTGGCCGGCGCGGTGAACACGGCGATCGTCGGATCGAACGGCGTGCTCAACCGTGTTTCGGAGGACGGCGTCCTGACCGACTGGTTCCGCCGGCCGCACCACCGGTTTGGCACGACGTACCGGCTGATCAACCTCATCGCGATCCTGCAAGTGATCACGATTGTCGCCAGCCGGGGCGACGTTATCGTCCTCGGTGAAGCCTATGCGTTCGGCGTCGTGTGGAGCTTCGCGTTCAACGCGCTGGCGGTCACCGTGCTGCGGTTCAAGCTGCCGGATGCGCCGCGCGGGTGGAAAGTGCCGGGCAACGTACGGATCGGCGGCCGCGAGCTGCCGCTCGGGCTCTTCGTGATCGCCCTGGTGCTTTTCACCGCGGCTGTCATCAATCTGTTCACCAAGGAGACGGCGACCATCTCCGGTCTGATCTTCACCGGCGGCTTCTTTTCGGTGTTCGTGATCTCGGAGCGGATCACGCGGAAGGCTCGCGAGGCGGCGACGTCCCGGCTCGATCAGTTCCAGGTCTCCGCCGCGCGTGACGTCGGCACGCAGGAGCTGCAGTGCCGTCCGGGCAACGTGCTCGTACCCGTCCGCGACTACAACACGCTCCAACACCTCGACTGGGTCTTCGATCAGAAGGACTACAACGACCGCGACATCGTGGTGCTGACCGTGCGGCTGCTGCGCGGTCCCGACGGCGGGTCGCACTCGCTCGAGCGCGACGAGCTGTTCACCGATTACGAGCAGACGCTGTTCACGCGGGTCGTGGCGATTGCGGAACGGCACGGGCGCAACGCGAAGCTGCTCGTGGCGCCCGCGACGAACATCTTCGACGGCCTCGCGCAGGCCGCTGTGCAATTGCGGTCGAGGGACGTCGTGGTCGGCCAATCGGAGGTGCTGTCGCCGGCAGATCAGGCGCACAACCTCGGCGACGCGTGGGACCGCACGCCGCACGATCGTGAGCTCGCGACGCGGCTCCTCGTGCTCGCGAAAGACGGCGGCGTTCTGGTGTACTCGCTTGGGGCGCATGCGCCGACGCTGTCGCCTGACGACGTCGAGCGGATCCATCGTCTCTGGGTGGAAGCGGTCAAGGTCGTCGGTCCCTCCATCCATCACCGGGACATCGTCGTCACCGCGCTGGAGGGGCTCGAGGAGGATCTCTCGGGTGCGCGGCACGACCAGGCCATCAATCGCCTGCGGCAGAAAATCGACGCGGGCAAGCCTGTACACTGAGCAGCGTGTCGGCGCTGACGCTGTTCGGCCTCTTCGTGGTGATCGCGCAGCTCATCGCGTACGCGCTCGAGGATCGCGGACGCCAGTGGGTGCTTGTCTTCGCGATCACGTGCCTGCTCGGCTCGATCTACGGCTTCATGCAGGGCGCGTGGCCCTTCGGTCTCGTCGAGATCGCATGGACTGGAGTGGCGCTCCGGCGCTGGTCGCGGGCGGGATGACGCGCTATACTGCGGAATCCGTGAGCGGCATGCCCGACGCCATCAGTTCCGTCGAGATTCCGAATCGCGCGCTGTTCAAGGCGGCTGAAGTCTGCGACCTCGTCAAGGTGCAGCCGTACGTGCTGCGGACGTGGGAAGCCGAATTTCCCGAGCTGGGCATTTCGAAGACCGCCGGCGCGCCGCGCGTGTACCGGCGCGCGGACGTCGAGCAGGTGCTGCGCATCAAGCATCTGCTGCTCGTGGAAGGATTGACGCTCGCCGGCGCGCGCCGGCAGCTGGTCGAGGAATCGACGCCGGTCGGAGCCGACGCACCGGTGATCGACGAGCTGATCGGCCAGAACGCGCGCGAGCGGCTCACGGCGGTGAAGCGCGGCCTCCGATCGATTCTCGAGATCCTCGGATCGGTCAGCGCCGAACCCGTACGCGTGGCGGCGGCGTCAGGCGCGACGCACGCGCGCACGGCGGCACCGTCGAACGGCCGCGGACGCACGCAAACGATGGCGGCCGCGCGGCACGCGAAACCCGCGCGCAGGAAGCCGTCACCGCCTGTGAAGCGGAAAGCGCGTCGTCGATAGAATGAGACTTGTAGCGCAGGACTTGAGTCCTGCCGCGTCTGTCAGATTCGGGATGTAGCGCAGCCTGGATAGCGCACCTGACTGGGGGTCAGGGGGTCGCCGGTTCGAATCCGGCCATCCCGACCATTTGTTGAGCTTTTCGAGAGTCCATGGTAACGTCATGGTAACAACCTTGGGCTCTTGGGAGGTTCCCCCGTGCCGGAAGCAGTTCAGTTTCCCTCGCGCACTGCTCGCGTCGAGCGGCGGCGCATCGTCAACGACACCTCGATTCGCAGCATCAAACCGCCCGCCAACGGCAGCCTCGACTACTTCGACGACCTGACGTCGGGCTTGTCGCTGCGAGTAACGTCCAACGACGTCCGCACCTGGACGGTGTTCTACCGTGATAAGAACGGCCGACAGAAACGGCTGAAACTCGGACGCTATCCGGCGATCAAGTTGGTCGACGCGCGCGAGCTCGCGCGGAATGCGCAGAGCAGCGTCTCGCACGGCGGCGATCCTGCTGCGGAGAAGCGCACCGCGCGGGAACAGATCACCTTTGGTGACCTCGCGAGCCGGTACCTCGAGGATTACGCGAAGACGAACAAACGGAGCTGGGAGGAAGACGAGCGGCAGCTCAATGCCAGCCTGCTGCCGAAATGGAAGACCCGTCCGGCGGGGGAGATCTCGCCCGAGGATCTGCTCGCAGTTCTCAACGCGAAGGTCCGTGACGGCGCCCCGGTGGCAGCCAACCGATTGCGTGCGCTGGTCTCGAAGATCTTCACGTTCGCGGCCGAACAGCGCTTAGTGGCGCCGACGACGAATCCAGTGATCGGGGTGAAGAAGCCGGCCAAGGAGACGAGCCGTGACCGTGTGCTCAGTCCAGAGGAGATGCGACGGATCTGGGGCGCCTGCGAAACGCAAAATCCCTACGTGTGTGCCTGGTTTCGACTCCGACTGCTTACCGCACAGCGTGGGGGCGAGTTGTTGCAGATGCGGTGGCAAGACATCGACGAGAAGACTCACTTCTGGTCGATACCCGCGGAGTTCGTGAAGAACGCGCATGGCCACCGCGTGTACCTCAACGATCTGGCCCGGGAGATTCTCAAGTCGGTGCCCAGGTCAAAGGAGAGCGTGTGGGTGTTCCCGGAGTCGCTGATGGGCGACTACAAGCACGTGGGTCGTCGGCTCGCGCAAAGCACGCGCGCCAACATCATCACCGAGTCGAAGACGACCGGCAAAGGTCGCGATAAGGTCGATATCCGCGGGCATGACCTGCGACGGACCGCTGCAAGCGTGATGGCCAGCGGCGGCGTGCCTCGGTTCATCATCAGCCGGATTCTCAATCACTCTGAAGAGAAGGACATCACCAGCGTCTACGACCGCTACGGCTACGATGCGGAAAAGAAGGCGGCGATGGAGTTCTGGAATCGCCAGCTGTCGGCGATTCTCAAGGGCAAGTCCGTGGGGAGTGCCCGGCGATTCGCCATGCGAATGGCCTAGCGGGCACGGCGGCTGGGCCAAATTAAGCCGCGGGGCGGCCCGCCCCACCCGGCCGCATATAATTAAGGTTAGGCGTATGAGCATCAAAGCGAAGTACCGGGACGGCGTCCTGATGCCGGTCGAAAAGACGGACAGCCTGACGCCGGGTCAGATTTACACGGTGTTCTCAGACGAGGAGCTCCGCGAGCTGCGCGAGACGCTTGGCTGGCTGAAAGCCGCTGAGAAGAGCTTCGAGTTCTGGAACAACGACGCCGATGCCGCCTTCGACTCGTTATAGACGCGGCGACATCGTCCTCGTCGCCTTTCCCTTCACCGATCTCAGCTCCTCAAAACGACGGCCGGCGCTCGTCGTTTCACCAGACAGTTTCAACGAACAGCTGCAAGACGTCGTGCTCGTCGCCATCACCTCGAATGTGGCGGCTGGCGATCACCTTCGCATTGAGTCTCAGGACTGCGTCGACGGCATCCTGCCAAAGCCGTCGGTCGTGAAGCCGGCGAAGATGTTCACGATTCATTCGTCGTTGATCGTCAAGAAGATCTGCGCGCTTCATCCCGAGAAAACACAGCAAGTGCTCGGTGAAATCCGTGCGTTCTTCACATGAGCGAGACGTTCGACGGACGCGTGACATCGTCGCGAGCGGTCGCCTCCGCTGAATCATGCCTCGTGCTCACCGATGTCAAGGCTCTGCGCTTCGCTTCGACCCCGCCAGCGCGGGGCTCACGGCCTTGACACCCGCTCCGCGCGAGTCTTCACGCACCTATGGCTACCGCTCACCAGGAGGCCATCGTCGCTCCCGAATTGCCCGCTAGAAACTTGCGAGCCGCTTCTCCGTGCCAGCGTTGCTGGGTTCGATCCAATCGCCCTTGATCCGCACCATCCAGCGGCCGATGGGTTTGCCGTTGGCGTCCGTTCCTTCGACTCGGTAGCCCACGTCGGCCCCGGAGAGTACGTAGAAATCGCGCGACTGCAACCGCACCTGCCCATAGATGATCGCAGAGGTGAGTGCCGCCACGCCCACAAGTGAAGCGAACCACAACGCAAGCCACTTCCGCATATGTCCCTCCGTAAGATTGAGCGATCGCTGTGACCGGTTCCGCCGTTTCAACGGCTCCCGAGCATCGATCGAGCGCCGCTATCGTTCGGTGATGTTATAGGTCACGAGCTTACCGACAACGCCGTTGACGAAGAGAAAATCCCGAACCTCGATTGATAGATCTGTAAGGGCATTGTTGTTCCACAGCCGTTGATAGTCTTCTGACATCTCCTTCTTGGCCGCATCATCGTACGGAGTCCAGCGTGCTTGAGAAGGCAGACTCGGCTTCAATTGAATGTCGTGGAGATAATGCTCGGGCTCGAATCGCGGCTTCGACCCTTCGGGCTCAAAACAAAGGCCGATCATCCACACGACCGGTGCTGACTTCGACGGCGGGAGCGCTGGAGCAGTCGCCGGGACTGGCTGGTCCTTGCCGCACACCGACAGCCACGTCGGGACTGACACTGGGCTCTGAGTATTCGTCAGAATTTTCGGACGCTGCGCGCTAAGAGCAACACTGGCGAGGAATGCCGTCGATAGACACAAGAGATCAACACGAGATCTGCCAGCCACCGAACACCAGCCTTTCTCGTTGCAACGGAGGACGCGTTGATCTGATCTTAGCGTCGAAAGGCGGGTGCATGTTTAAGGATCGCCGGCACAGCGTAAATTGGTACTGTGTCATGCAGTGTCCGGAACCGCAGGGATCGCCCGACAGAATGCTTGGTCTCACTCGGTCGTGGGGAATTCTGGCCGGTATTGCGCTAGGCCCTGCAGCTTGTCACCCACTTCCGGGTTGAGGATGTTCACCATGAATGCCTCGGGTGGTACATCCCATTGGCATATCAGCCCGTAGGCGGCGGCAGGTCGAAACCCGAACCGCGGGTAAAAGACCGGATGGCCGATCACGACGATGAACTGACACCCTCCGCTGCGCAAGCGCTCGACGCCTGCATCGACGAGACGGCTGCCAATGCCTTGACGCTGGTGACTTGGAAGAACCGCCGTCGGGCCCAGACCTGCACCGACCAGACGCCCGACGGATAGTGGACTGAACAAGATGTGACCAATAACCGCATCAGCCTCGGTCGCCACCAACGATAGTGTGACCGCGCCATTAGCACGGAGCGCATCGACAATCCGGCCTTCGAACTCTTGACCAAACGCCTGCCGATTCACCTCTCGGATGGCTGCGATATCGCCTGGCTGCTCGTCTCGGATTTCCATCAGCACGGTTCATCGGTGACGAATAGGCGGATTTTATCAAAAGCACACTCACAACTCTGTTGAACAACAGAGGTGACGCGTAGCAAGATCGGCGGTCAGTCGGCTCGAGGACGTATCAATGATCAACGTGCGGATTCGAACCATCTTCACGCTACTTGTCCTTGTCACGGCGCCCGGAAGATTTGTCCGCGGCCAATCGACGCGGCCGGATCCGTCCAACCATACGGTGACATTCGTTCAGGTCGAACGAGGGGTGAGGTTGGAGATCCTGGACTGGGGAGGAAGTGGTCCCTCATTGGTGCTGCTCGCCGGACTGAACAACACGGCGCACGTGTTCGACGAATTTGCGCTCCGATGGACATCCGCATTCCATGTCCGTGGCATTACGCGGCGAGGGTTCGGTGCGTCGAGCCGACCGGCGGATGGCTACAACATCGGGACACTAGCTGCAGATGTGTGGTCAGTACTCCAGCAGCTGTCGATCACGCAAACGGTGCTCGTCGGCCATTCCTTGGCTGGTGATGAACTGACGAAGCTCGCCGCGACCCATGCCGGTGCGGTTCAAGCGCTTGTGTATGTCGACGCTGCTTACGATCGCACGAACGAACCGCAAGCGTTGCCGACGCCTGATCAACCAGTGACGGCCGAAGACCTGGCGTCACTGTCGACCCTGCAGGCAAGATGGCAGCGCGTGTTTGGCTGGCGTCTGCCTGAGGACGAAGCGAGAGCAACCGTCGTCTTTGACAACCAAAATCGCCCGTTGAGAAGTGCGCTTTCAACCGATGTGGCTTCGAAGATCTTGAAAGGCGTCGAGAGACCCGCTTACAGGCAAGTACGCAGTCCAGTGTTGGCTCTGTACGCGATCGATGATGTGACCTCGACGTATCCGAATTTCAACGCATTCAATGGCGAAAACAAACAGCGCGCGACCCGACAAGTGTCCGCGCTCCGTCGTTGGCAGGAGTCCTCAATCGCGCAATTCACACGGGAAGTCGCGAACGGACGTGTTGTCAGGTTCGATGCGGCGAATCATTATCTCTTTCTGACCGACGAGTCGAAGGTCGTCCGCTCGATGCAAGCTTTCTTAGACGCCATGGGTACTGACGGTCGCTCAGCGAAACCGCTGCAAAAATAGTTTGTGAGATCTCATGTTCCAGTGTGACGCCAAGTTTCAGCTGTGGCCGGCTGCTTGACGATAAGGGCGTAAGACGACGCATGGCGACGCTACATTTTGTTGCGGGTCTGGCCGGTGCAGGAAAAACGACGCTTGCACGCGCTTTGGCTGAATCCCTGCCGGCCGTCTTGATCAGAGAAGACGAGTGGGTCGCGCGCCTTTCCGAACCCATCGAGACCCTCCGGCAATACCGCGCTGCGGCATCGAAGGTCCGCATCATCATCGCGCCCTTGACCGTCGATTTACTTAAGCTCGGTGTGACGGTCGTTTTTGATTTTGCCGGCAACACCCTCACGGACCGACGCTGGGTGCGTGGCATCTTCGAGGCAGCATCTGCGGATCATTGCCTACATTACGTGCGCGTCGACGCGGAGACGTGTAGGCAGCGAGTTCACGAACGGAATCAATGCAAGCCTGCGGGATTGTTCGTTGGGCCGGTAACCGATGAACAACTTGACGCTGTGAATCGGTTCTTCGTCCCTCCGACAGCCGAGGAAGGATTCCAAATCGTCATGCACGGCGAATTGCCCGCCCCGATATGAATTCCACTGGCGGCCTCAACGCCCCCTATATGTTCAAAAGCCCGCGCTTCGTGTTGGCGGTGCCGAATCTCACGGCGTCGGCCGCATTCTATCGCGATGTTCTTGGTTTCACAGTCCACGACCTGGCTCCGGGCTGGAGTCTCTTTGAGCGGGACAGCTGTGTCATTATGGCCGGCGAATGTCCTGACGCTCCTGGCGCCCGTACCATTGGTGACCACTCGTACTTTGCCTACGTCGAAGTCGAGCCGATCGATGATTTCTATACGGGTGTGGTCGCGCGTGGCGCCGAGGTGATCAAAACGCTTCGCCAGGAGCCTTGGGGGATGCGCGAATTCGGTATCCGAACCACCGATGGGCATCGCGTCATGTTTGGCTCACGCGCGCCCAGCGTACTCCAGCAGAACGCGCAAGCGCTCACGATCGATCCAACGATTGTCGACTTCTATGAACGCATGCCGGAAGAAGATCGCCTCGAACAGGGCGAGTTTCTTCTCGAAGCGCTTCGCACCCGCGAACTGATTGAGCGGTACGCGCCGAGGGCCCCTGCGACCGTGATCGATATCGGCGGGGGGGCGGGCGCCTATGCGTTGTGGCTGGCCGAGGCTGGCTATGCTGTTCATCTGATCGACGCTAGTCCTCGTCTCGTTGCCGAAGCTCGCCGAAGAAGTGGCACGCGCCGACGGCCGCTTGCTTCATGCGAAGTCGGTGACGCGCGAGCAACGAAGCGTCCTAATGGCGCTGCTGACATCGTTCTGCTTCTCGGACCGCTGTACCATCTGACGACCACGAGCGACCGTGTCGCCGCGCTCGTCGAAGCCGCGCGCGTGCTGAAGCCGGGCGGATACCTGTTTGCGGCGGCGATCTCGCGCTGGGCTTCCGCGATCGACGGCCTTGCCCGAGATCTCTTTAAGGATCCGGACTACACACCCATCGTGGAGCGAGACATTAGTGAGGGTCAGCATAGACCGCCGGACGGGCGGCTCGACTACTTCACGACGGCGTACTTTCACCGTCCCGAAGACTTCCAAACAGAAGCCGGTCAGGCTGGATTCAACGTAGATGGAATACTCGGTATCGAAGGTCCTGGGTGGATGCTTCCGGATATTCAGGTTCGAATGGGAGACCCTCGACATCGTGCCGACATCTTGCGCGTCGCGAGGATGCTCGAATCGGAACCTTCGGCGGTTGCGATGAGCGCGCACATGCTTTTGATAGCGTGCAAACCCGCGACGTAGTTCGTGACTCGATGGGGTACACTGCCGCCATGAGGACAGTCATTCGATGGAACCTGCGTACTGCGCTCGTTTATCACGTGCTCTTTGCCTTGCCGCTGCTCATCCTCAGAATCCGACATCGTGATCACTACGCCTGATATGACATCAATATGAGTAGTTGATCGGAGGAATCATGGCGCTGTGGGAGCACACCGTAGAAATCTTGCGCGAATCGATCTTCGCCTACACCCAAGTCTGCAACGGCAATCTTGGCATCGGGATTCTCGTGGTGACGTTCCTCGCTCGGCTGGCCCTGATCCCTCTGGGCATCAAGATCGCGAAGGCCATGGCGATGCAACAACGCGCCATGGCACGGATCCAGCCGGAGCTCGACGCGCTTCGGCAGAAGTACAAGGATAATCCGGGCCGATTAGCCGAGGCGACGAGTCTTCTTATGAAACGAGAGAAGGTGTCGCCGTTGAATGCAACAGGGTGCCTGGGAAGTCTTGCGCAGTTGCCGGTTTTCGTCGCGCTCTACGCGAGTGTGCGACAGGCCGCCAATGTTGGTGGACGATTCCTCTGGATTCGAAACCTGGCACAACCGGATTGGACCCTCACGTTCCTCGCGACGTTGCTTACGCTGTTGGCGACCGCAAGCGGCGCTCAGTCGGCCGCTCAGAATCGGTCGCTGATGCTGCTCGTCACGACGATGTTCACTCTCGTCGCGCTCTCCAAGATGGCTGCCGGTGTCGCCCTGTATTGGGCGGTGTCGAGTGTGTTCGGGGCCGCGCAAGGTTGGGTGGTCCAGCGTAACCTCCGGAGCGTCTAAGGTCTCGACATTCTCGAAAAGTTGATGCGGCAGTGGCCAGAACAACAGCGACAACCGCTGTCGGGAAGGGACGTAAGATCATCGTCAGTATCGCGACGAGTGCTGATGGCTACATCGCGCGACCGAACGGCGACCTCGACTGGCTGACCAGCCGACCTGTTCCAAAGGGGTTTTATGGGATGGGAGCGTTCGTGCGGTCCATCGACACGAAGCTACTTGGCCGAAGAACCTACGACGTCAGCGTGCTGATGGGCGCAAAGTTCGATGCGAAGACTCGCACGTGCGTATTTTCTCGGCAGTCGAAGCCCGCATCACTCCCGCCTGGCGTCGAATTCATATCGGAATCGATTGGCGCGTTCGTAACACGCCTGAGAGCGCAAACGGGCAAGAACATTTGGATGATGGGCGGCGGCGACATCATCGCGTCCTTTCTCGACGAAGATGCCATCGACGAATTGATCATCAGTGTCGTTCCAGTACTCATTGGTGATGGCATCCCGTTGATTGCCAGACGTCACCGACACGGGCCCCTCCGCCTTCATTCAGCCCAATCCTTCCCCGACGGAGTCGTTCAGCTCCGTTACACCGTAGGGCAACGGCCGGAAACCACATCGACTCGATAGACCTGGAAAGCCGAGGCTCATTCCCTTTTCGTCAAAACGCGGTCGTCATTATCGCCGAACCCCCGATGTCGTCGGCGCGCGCCGTGTCGATTACGTTCAGACCGCACTTGCCTATCAGTTGTTGCCCTATGAGGATGAACCGTCGAACGGCGCCAAGATGGGATTCCTGGAGCATCTCGACGAGCTGCGTTCCAGGATCATCAAATGCTGCGTCGTCGTCGCGATTGGTATGCTGGTCGCATTCGTCTTTATCGATCGGATCGTGAAGTTTGTCCTCGGGCCGACGCGCCGTGCGCTCCCACCCGGGACGGCCGTGATCTACACGCAGCCTGGTGAGGCGTTCGGTCTGTGGGTGCACGACCGGGACACCCCATCCGCGATTCACTCGCTAGAACCCACATATGCAGGGGCAAGAGCGCTTCGGCGAGGAGCAGCCAGATCGGTTCCGAACGTGCCGCGGAGTCGTCGATTCAGGGGTTCTGAGAAATAGTCAGCCACAACCCAGCCAAGCAGCGCCGACATTCCAAGCATCCCAACGTGCCACGCAGGTGCCGTGGAAGTCGGCGAGCCGAACGCCACGAATAGCTGCATACCCCACACGGTGACGAAGCTGTGCGTCAAATACACTTCGTAGCTGCGTTTGCCAAGCCACCGAATCGGAGCCGACCAGGCAAGAACGGACTGGCGCGGCGCGGGCGCCCTCATGCTGCCCCAGAGAAATAGTGCTGTCCCGAGCGCGAGAACCGTGACGTCCAAGCCAAATCGAGCGAGCTGCAGCCAACGGACGGTCTCTCGGAAGACAAGAACGAGCAACATCAACGACACACCGCTGATTTGCAGGCAACGCTCGAGAACTCGTGAGAGTCGCCAACTGTCGGCGCACATCGCGGCTAGACAGCCAAGCGCAATGCAGTCGAATCCGGCCAAGTAGGCGTAGTCCCACGAGAGATCGAGATCGCCGTGTGACCACACCGAACGCGCGAGCGGACCGGCAGCGATGAGCAGAACTGCGGCAGAGACGATGAAAGCCCGACGACGAACAAACCGCAGGAGAAGCGGGTAGGCACCGTAGAAGACTTCTTCAATGGACAAGGACCACAGAACGTCCCACGTTGCTGGAAGGTAGCCCACCGCGATCTCCAATGCGTTTATCCGAAACGTGAGGGCTGCGAGAAGCGCGCGTCCTAGAGAGGTCCTCGTGATGACAAAACCTGGGATGCCAGCAAGATGGAACGCACACATCACGCTCAGCAAGCCAATAAGACACGGCGCGATGCGTGCGGCCCGCAGTGCGTAGAACTGTCTCACGCTGATGGACGCTGCGGGTCTCCACCGCCTCAGAATCGTGGTGGTGATCAAGAATCCGGAAACGACGAAAAACACTCGGACGCCGTGGTAGCCGCTTCGGAACAGCAAGCGGCCGACCTCGCGAGGGAGTACAGCACCGATTGAGCTTTTGGCGAATGGAATCCTGATATCGATATGCAGAAGAACGACCGCGAGGATCGAGAACCCTCGCAGTACGTCGACGTACGGTAGCCGTTCACGTTCGAGTCTTGGGTGCAGTGACTGAGAGTATACGACTGCATCAGAACCCGAACCACTCACTAGTCGAGTGTCGGATGGTCCACGTTATCGATGACGAGGACTTCGACTGGTCCTCTCGTCGACTCCAACTTCAAGCCGAGTTGCTCCTGCACAGCCGTGAAGATCGAAGGTCCATTCGGATCGATCGGGGGCAAGGTCGCCCCTCCTGGTAGGGCTAGGGGGAGTTGAGGCATCTGGTCGGGCGTGTACCGGAGATCGATGTCGAAGTCTCCGGCGAGTCCTGTCCGATCGACGACCGTGCGATTCACGACGGTCGAGATGCTCGTCGCGAATAGCGCCAGCGGGATCCCTCCTGCGATGAAGTTGCCCGGCAATCCACGCATGCCACACACGGGCCGTCCTCCGTTGGAAGCAAGCGTTCCAGACGGTCGAGGAGGACCATTACGGACGGCCGCGCAATCGATGGATGATTTCTGCAGCTGAGGACCGAGGGTGCCGTCGCGTTTGGCAGCCGTCAGCGCGTAGATTGGAAGGTCCTTCGTATCGCGATGCACGGAGAGCTTGAATCGCTCCGCGAGGAGACCCTGCAACAGACGTTCAAGGTGTTCTCGATCGGGATTCCCTTCGGCTTTCGCCACGACGTCATATCGCTCCGACGGGAGCCAGTCAGGTCCTCCGACGACCTGGAACTCTTGCAGACGATAGGCCGTGCGAATCAGCGCCTTCACCGTCGTGTTCGTAATGTTCACGCGGCCGTTCGGGAGGGCCGACATACCAATCAGCAGTTCACCCGATTTGTTCGGCTTGATCGAGGCCACCTCGAACGTCGGACTTGGTGATTGGGCAAGAGCGCCGACCGCTACGACGTACCACGCTAACAAACCGGCGGTTGCCATCATCCGACGTGTCGAGCTTGGGGAAGTCTTCATTGAGGTCCTCCACGTGCGAACACACGACGACCGCGTCCAACTAGAACTAGCGACGTGGCAGAGGGATCGGCGACTCGGGCGCCGGGAGTGGCTTCACCACAGCGGAATCCCATACGCGCGCTGGAGCATTCCGCGGCAACGGCAACATGTCCGCGCGCATGATGTTGAGGATCCACAAGACGCCAATCACGAGCGCCGCCCCGATCATCGTCAGGGCACCTCGTACCAGCGCACCTCCCCTAACGGAACGAGTGGGATGCTGCTCGTAGCGCCATAGCACATCGTCAGCCACACCACGAAATAAGCGCCCACACATCTGCAGCGCGAGTTGTCGATCGCTATACGGGTCGGCTCTCCATTCCCATAGATCTGATTCGATTTCGTCGCGGCGTGCGTTACGCACGCTGGCCGAAAGGCCGAGCGTGTAAGTCCAGGTCCATAGGCGAACGAGGAGGATGGCAAGTTGGATCGTAGATCCTCCGTCAGGCTGGTTTGAATCGGCGCGCCGCACGCGCGCGGCGCACCTTCGCTTGCTCGCGCGCTGTAATTGCGTGAGCCTCGCCGGCAGCGGTCAAGGTGTACAGGCGCCGGCCGGGCCGATTCTCGCGAGCGGGGATATGGGGGTCTTCCCATCGGCTTTCGACGCAACCCATTTCTTCGAGCCGAGAGAGTGCGCGATAGAGCGTGCCGTAAGCGGTGAGAAGGCGATGGTCCTTGATTTCGCGGAGCTCCTTGGCGAGCTGGTAGCCATGGAATTGTGTTGTCCCGCGTCGGCGCAGGTGCGCGGCGGCCTGACAGATGGCGAGCTCGAGCGGCACCAGTTCTCCTGGCTTTCGGCGCATCGCTGGCGATAATACGCAGATATATGCGTATTGTCAACGACATCAGCATTGACGGTACGACTACACTTGTAGTAGATCTGTCCACGCCCATAGGAGATGTGACGGTGGCGATGCCGCGACTGACTCGACTCGAACTTCAGATCATGGAAGTGCTGTGGACGAACGGTGCATCGTCTGTTCGAGAAATACAGGATGCACTGCCGGCCAAACGTCGCCCTGCGTATACGACCGTGCAGACGATGGTGTATCGGCTGGAAGCAAAGGGCGCACTGCGTCGGACGAAGAAAATCGGCAATGCGCACATCTTTGAAGCCGCCATTTCGCGAACAGCCGCGCAGCGCCGCTTAGTGGACGACCTCCTCAGTCTGTTTGGCGGTCGTACCCAGCCCGTGATGGCCCACCTCATCGAATCGGGGCAACTCACGCTCGACGACATCCGTGACGCGGAAAAGATGCTGCGCAGCCTGGCGCGAAAGGACAAATCGTCATGAACCCGATCACTATCCTGACAACGGGGCTGACGCTGGTCGCTAATCATCTGTGGCAATCAACGTGGTGTCTGTTGGTTGCAGCGCTGCTCGTGCGTGCAATGCGGACGAACCGCGCGAGCGTGCGTCACGGAGTATGGGTTGCGGCTTCTCTCAAGTTTCTGATTCCGTTCACAGCACTGGTTGCGCTCGGTAACCACATTGAGATACCAGCACGCACCGTCTCAGCTCCACTGATCGTCACGGGAGCAATCGAGACCGTTAGTGAACCGTTCCCATTTGCGGCGTCGCCGATTGCGCCGACAACGTCGCCTGAGCGTCCTGCAGTAGGCCGACTCGGCCTATTGCCAATCGTAGTAGCCGGAGCGTGGATGTGTGGGTTCATCGCCATCCTCCGGACGTGGCGCCTCCGTTGGAAACGAGTCACAGCGGCCGTCGACGGCGGAACGCCTGTGGAGGATGGTCGCGAAGCGGAGATCCTTCGCCGCGTCGAAAGTGCGGCCGCCATCAGGTCGCCGCTGCACCTCGTGCTGTCTGAGGCCGATCTCGAACCTGGCGTCGTCGGCGTCCTTCATCCTGTGTTGCTCTGGCCACGCGCAATCTCCGGGCGACTCAGCGACGAGGAAATGGCCGCCATCATGGCCCACGAAGTGTCGCACGCGCGCCGTTGCGACAATCTCACGGCGGCGTTGCACATGGTCGTGGAGGCGCTCTTTTGGTTTCATCCGCTTGTGTGGTGGGTGGGCGCGCGTCTGCTGGACGAGCGTGAACGCGCGTGTGACCAGGCAGCCGTTGCGCTCGGTCACGAGCCGCAGGTGTATGCGGAGAGCATTCTGCGGACGTGCGAATTCTGCCTGGCCTCGCCGGTCGCCTGTGTGACCGGTGTGACAGGATCAGACCTGAAGACGAGAATCGCGAACATCGTCCGCAACGAGAACGCCAAAACGCTCAGTACATCGAAAAAGGCACTCCTGATGGTCTCCGCGGCAGTGGCCGTCGCCGTGCCGGTCGTGCTTGGAGCCGTTAGCGCGCGACCAATCCATCCGGTGATGGTCCCAATCGCAGGCAATGGGAGTCTCGCCATTCGATCCAACCCAAATGTGAGCACCGCACCGACACAAACAGATGCATTGCCGCAGTTCGATGTAGTGTCGATCAAGCAAAATAACCTCGGTGAACGGCCCGCAAACAACTGGCGGGTCACCCCGGGTCGCATCGATTATCACAATTCACAGCTGATCCAGTTGATTAAGGCCGCGTGGGGCGACTTCTCATTACGTGTCGAGGGAGGACCAAACTGGATCTCGACCGATCGGTTCGACGTTGTCGTTCAATTTCCTGTTGATACGCCTGCACCCGATCGTGCGCTCATGCTCCGCGCGCTGCTGGTCGATCGCTTTAAGCTCACGACACATCTCGATCCACAAGAGGCGGCGATTTATTCGCTCGTCCTTGCCCGATCCGATGGGCGACCCGGACCAAAGCTGACGTCAGGCGTAGCGGAGTGCGCGCCGAACGGTCGGTCGAATCCTCCGGCTGCGTGTGGACCTGGCGTCAGTCCCGGAGTCGGCGCCATTCAATTTGGCTACTTCGACATGCCCACGTTCGCGCGGGTTCTGTCGTCGTTACCGGCGGTAGGCCGTCGCGTCGAGGACCGCACGGGTTTGAGCGGGGGCTACAAGATCGACCTCAGTTTCGCCCCTGCGATCGCGTCGCCATTGTCTAGTGCGACGGAAGCAGGAAGTAGCGAGACGTCGAATTCGCCATCAATTTTTACAGCCCTTCAAGAGCAACTCGGATTGAAGCTGGAACCGACAAAAGGGCTCGTCCAGAGGTTGGTCATCGACCACATCGAACGTCCTAATTCCGAAGACGCGGAGCCGCCACGCGCGCCGTCCCAGGTCAGTTGGCTGACAGACCAGACGGATCACTTTAGTGTCTTCTATCAGCCTTCGGTCGCTGATCGTCTGGACGACGCGAAGAGAGATCTCGAGCGTGCTTACAACAACGTCGCCGCGGAGCTTCGCCACGATATTCCGTTCCGGCCAACAGTAATGGCGTTCGCGACCCGCAGCGAAGTAGAAGCCACTTCGCGCATGGATCAACTCGCAAACGTGAGTACCACACTCGCGCCATCGGATCAGCGAGTGCTCCTTCGCGCCGATGTTGACTCGAGAATCCGATCCGCCGAACTGGTCCGCCAGATCCGCGCAATCTTCGAACGTGATCTCGCTTTATCTCGCGCGCCAGTACAGGCTGAATCATCACCGCCTCGCGGGACACCAACGGCCTTTGATGTCGCATCCGTCAAACGAAATGTCTCTGGGAACGGCCCGATGAGGCTGCAAGTCCAGCCGGCGGGACGGATGAATATCACGAATGCCCCATTGCAAGTGATGATCAGAAACGCCTATCGCCTTCAAGACTTTCAGATCGCTGGTGGCCCTAGTTGGGTTGAATCGGATCGTTTCGACATCATCGCCAAGTCCGAGGGCAATCCAACTGCTGATCAATTCTTTGTCATGCTGCGGAACCTTCTCGCGGAGCGCTTCAAGTTGGTCGTGCACAGAGAAACACGTGAACTTCCCATCTACTCCCTGGTCAGGGGGAGGTCTGACGGCGGGTACGGTCCACAGTTGCGAAAGTCGCCGGTCGATTGCACACCGACTCGAACAGGCGTTCCCATTCCGCCACCATCACCAGACTCGCCGCTCGCGAACTGTGGCGTACGGATCGGCGTCGGTGGCACGCTTACGGCGCGGGGCGTTACAACAACCACGCTGGCGATGAGCCTTGCGAATTGGGTCGGCCGATTTGTCGCCGATCGAACAGGAATCGCGGAAGACGTGGATATCGATCTGAAATGGACCCCAGACCTCGGCGCGGCCCGATTCCCTCCGATCCCTCCGGGCTCTCCGGCACCTCCACCAATCGACCCCAATGGACCATCCATCTTTACGGCCCTGCAGGAGCAGCTCGGGCTCAAATTGGAATCGACGACGGGCCCCGTCGATGTTTTGGTCATCGATCGCGCAGAAAGGCCGACGGAGAATTAGCGGAGGATCGCCTGGGTCCTGCTACGATCAATCCGTCCAAATCGGGCGATTCAGTGTCTAAGGCTTCCATAGGAGCCCGACGCACATGAGACCGAGCCTCTCGGCGGCGTTCGTGGCAGTGATTCTCACCGCGGCGGCGGGCGCAACCATCACAAAGCTTGGCGCGCAGACTGCCGGTTCAGAGCCCGCGTTCGAGGCGGCGTCAGTCAAGGCCAACAAGTCAGGGGACAATCTGGTCAGGATCCAGATTCAACCGGGCGGCCGATTTGTGGCGACCGGCGTTACCGTTCGCATGATCATCGGCATCGCATACGGTGCGCCGCAAGCTCTTCCCGATTCGCGGATCATTGGGGGCCCGAGCTGGCTCGGGGCGGATCGATTCGATATCAATGCGACCCCTGGTGCTCCGCAGCCGGCAACCGCCGGCCCTCCCAGCCAAATTGGGTTGATGATTCGCGCGCTTCTCAAAGAGCGGTTCAAGCTGGTGACCCACACGGAGACTCGCGAACTGCCAATTTATGCGCTGGCGTTGACGCGAGCTGATGGGAAGTTGGGCCCGCAACTGCACGCCAGCACCGTTGATTGCGCAGCCCTGCGCGGTCGCGGCGTGCTGCCGCCTCCGACGCCTGGCGACCGCCTCGTGTGCGGCGTCCAGCGCGGACCCGGGATTTTATCCGGCGGTAACGTCACCATGTTGCAACTCGCTGGGATGCTGTCGCAGTTTGCCGATCGCAACGTGATCGATCGAACGGGGCTGGCGGGAAACTACGATGTAGATCTCCACTGGACGCCAGAACGTCTTCCGCAGCCTCCCGCAGGTGGCCTACCGCCCGGCGTGCCACCGCCGCTACCGATTGATCCAAACGGTCCATCGCTGTTTACCGCGCTCCAGGAGCAACTCGGACTGAAACTGGATCCTCAGCGCGGCCCGGTAGAAGTCGTGGTCATCGACGGCGCCGAGCATCCGATCGAAGACTGACGCGTGCGAGAGGCGACCGCGATGAAGCGACTCCGAACCGCGATGGTGATCATGACGCTGGCGACGACTATCGTCATGTCGCCAGCAATTGGCGTCGGCGCACAAGCGCCCACGGCAAATCCGTCCTTCGAGGCGGCATCGGTGAAGCCGAATAATTCTGGCGATCGTGGTCCCACAATCATGGTGTTGCCGGGCGGTCGAGTGACGCTAACAAACGTCACATTGCGCGGCATGATCGCATTGGCCTACGGGCCTGGAGTGTTGGCACTCCTCGAGTCGCAGATCATCGGTGGACCGACCTGGATCGGAACGGACCGCTTTGATGTTGTCGCGAAAGCGGACGGCAATGTTCAGCAACCGACGCCCGATGCGCCGACGCCTGTCGCGATGATGCTGCGAGAGCTGCTGAAGGATCGCTTCAAGCTCGTCGCTCACACGGAGACACGCGAGGGGTCCATCTACGCGCTGGTCATCGCGCGCAGTGACGGCAAGCTTGGTCCGCAGCTCCGGCCGTCGCCAACGGATTGCGACGCCCTGCGTGCGCGCGGCGCTCTGCCTCGGCCAAACGCTGGCGAACGTCTGCTTTGTGGGGTCAGAGCAGGCCGGGGCATGTTGTCGGCTGGCAGCGTCAATATGGCGACGTTCGTGGGGATGCTGTCCCGATTGGTCGATCGTCGCATCGTCGATCGGACGGGGCTGAGCGGAAACTACGAGCTCGATCTCACGTGGACGCCGGACCAATTACCACAGCCGCCGCCTGGCGGACCGCCCCCCGGCGCACCGCCCCTACCGCCGATCGATCCCAACGGTCCCCCGTTGGTCACCGCCATTCAGGAGCAACTCGGGCTCAAACTCGATTCCCAGCGCGGCCCCGTCGATGTCGTCATCGTCGATAGCGCGGACCATCCGACCCAAGATTGATAGGTGGAAGACCTGATGGAGCGCCCTCGTCGAAGTCAGTATTCACTGGAGCGATGGATGATCATTGTGATTCGCACGGCGGCTGCCGGCATCCTCCTGACCGTTGCCTTGGCGGCTCAGAGCTCGGCGCAATTTGAAGTGGCGTCGATCAAGCCCTCCGCCGAGCAGACCGCTCAGGTGAACCTCGGACTTCACATCAGCGGCTCGCAGGTGCGGATCGCCTATATGTCGCTTAAGGACTACATCGGAATGGCGTACCGGGTCCGCATCGGGCAGATCGAGGGTCCGGATTGGATCGCGCAAGAACGCTTCGACATCGCGGCCAAGATTCCGGACGGTGTGCCGCCCGATCAAGTACCGGAGATGCTGCAGGCGCTCCTCGCGGAACGATTTCAGCTCCGCGCCCATCGCGAATCGAAGCCGTTTTCGGTTTATGCGCTCGTCGTCAAGAAAGACGGACCGAAGCTCTCGAAGGCTGCCGAGAGCGATCGGTCCACTGAACAACCCGGCACCGCCAATGTCACCGCGAGCGCGAGGCCCGGAGACATCAATCTCGACTTCGGCAGCGGATCCTTTTTCGGCATGCACGGCAACCGCATCGAAGCCAGAAGAGTAACGATGACCCAGATCGCGAACATGTTGACGCGCTTCATGGATCGGCCGGTCGAGAACATGACGCAGTTGGACGGCGCTTACGATCTCGCCTTCGATATCGCGCCTGACGACCTTGCCCCGATGATGATTCGGTCGGCGCTCAATGCCGGCATCGTGCTTCCACCGCAGGCCTATCGCGCGCTCGACGGTGCCTCGGGCGATCCATTCTCCGGTCCGCTCGGACAATTCGGACTGACCCTCGAATCGCGCAAGGCGCCGCTCGACGTGATCGTCGTCGACGACATGCGGAAAACACCGACCGACAACTGACGCATGCGGACGCGCCTCCTCGTGATCGTTCTGGCAGTCGTCGCGATCGCGGGCGTCTCACTCTCGGCCTCGCCGTCCAGCGGTCTCGTCACGTTCGGTGGATTGCCGGTGCCGGGCGCCACGATCACGGCTTCGCGGGATGACCAACGCATTGTCACCATCAGCGATGCGAAGGGCGCGTACACGCTGCCGAATCTCGCCGACGGTCCGTGGACGATCACGGTCGAGATGCTTGGCTTTTCGACCACCACTCGAGACGTGATGGTCGGTCCCGACGTCCAGCCGTTGACTTGGGAGCTCGCGCTCTTACCGTTTGAGGAGATCACCAAAGGTGCGCAATCGGTCGCGCGGGAACCCTCGGCCGGGCCGGCTCCCTCAAGCGCGCCGCCTCAGAAAACGGCGGCGTCAGCGCCTTTCCAGCGCGCGGAGGTTACCGCGAGCACTGCGACACCGGTGCCGCCGGCCGCCGCCACTGCCGCGCCGGAAGATCCTGATCTCGCGCAGCGCGCCGCTGAGGGCCTCCTCGTCAACGGCAGCGTCAACAACGGCGCCGCCACACCGTTCGCGCAGCTCGCGGCGTTTGGAAACAATCGGCGCGGTGTGCGGTCGCTCTACAACGGCGGATTCGGTTTTCTGTTCGGGAACTCGGCATTCGACGCGCGCCCGTTTTCGTTCACGTCTGTGCCGAGTCTGAAGCCGTCGTACGGCAATGCCCAGTTGGTGGGGACGTTCGGCGGGCCGATCAAGATTCCCGGAGTCCTCCGCAACCACTGGCCCAACGTGGTCATCGCGTATCAACATCTGCTCGATCACAACGCCGTCGAGCAATCGGCCGTGATGCCGACCGCGGCCGAACGCCTCGGTGATTTCTCACGGGCCCATGACGGCTTCGGGCGGCCGCTTCAGATCATCGACCCGCGAACGGGACTGCCGTTTCCAGGCGGTGTCATTCCGCCCGGCCGCATCACCACCCAAGCGTCGACGTTGCTCGCCTACTACCCGCAACCCAATACTGACGGTGTGTCGAACTACCAACGGCCGGTGCTGGCGAGCACATCGTCAGATGACGTGCAGGCGCGTGTCACCGAGGTGCTCGACACTCGCAACCAGCTCTTCGGGAACGTGTCATTTCATCGGGCCACGACTGACACCACGTCGATTTTTGGATTTGTCGACACGACGCGTGCGACGAACCTGGACACGGCCGCGAACTGGTCCCACCGAATCCGCCAGTTCAACTCCATTCGCGTGCGGTACCAGTTCACCCGGATGTCGAACGAGAACCTGGCCTTCTTCTCCAACCGAATCAACGTCTCCGGCGACGCCGGCATCAACGGCAACAATCAGGAACCGATCAACTGGGGACCGCCGACGTTGATCTTCTCGAGCGGCATCGCGGGCCTCTCGGACGCCGTACCGACCTCCACCATCGTCCAGACGCACACCCTCGCCCTCGAGACGTTGTGGATCCGCGGCCGCCACAACCTCACGATTGGCGGAGGATTCCATCGCCAGCACGTCGATCTCATCGGCCAACAGGATCCCCGCGGCACGTTTTCCTTCACGGGCGCGACGACCGGCTCGGACTTCGCGGATTTTCTCTTGGGGTTTCCGCACACGGCATCGGTCGCCTTCGCGAATGCGGACAAGTATCTGCGTGCCGTCGACGCAGAATCCTACGTCTCCGACGATTGGCGCATCGGTCCCAGCCTGACCGTGACCGGCGGCGTGCGCTGGGAATACGAATCGCCGATGACCGAGGCGTTCGGCCGGCTGGTCAATCTGCAGCTGACGCCAGGCTTTACGGCCATGACGCGCGTGAGTGGGTCGATGTTGCACGCCGACTGGCGTGGCCTGCAGCCACGTGTCGGGATGGCTTGGCGTCCAATCCCGGCATCGTCCGTCGTGGTGCGTGCGTCCTATGGCGTCTATCGCAACACATCGGTCTACCAGCCGATCGCCACGCTCCTTGCCCAGCAACCGCAAGCTCCGAGCGCGCCGAGTGCCGCGTCGAACGCCTTGACGCTCGCGACCGGTCTCGCGACGACCTCGACGGCGAATGCGCTCGCGGTCGATCCGGATTTCCGCGTCGGGTATGCGCACAACTGGCAAGTGTCGCTGCAGCGGGACCTGCCAGCCTCGCTGACGATCATCGCGTCGTACCTCGGGGCGCATGGCAGTCATTTGCCGCAGGAGTTTCTGCCGAACACGTATCCGGTCGGCGCGGTCAATCCGTGTCTCTCGTGTCCCGTGGGATTTGTCTATCTCACCTCGAACGGCACATCGTCGCGTGAAGCGGCGCAGCTCGAGCTGCGCCGACGGCTTCGCAACGGCCTCACCGCACGAGTGCAGTACACGCTCGCGAATGCGGAAGACGATGCGGGTGCCATTGGGGGAGTCAGTCTGCTGGGCGCGGCGATCGCGCAGGACTGGCGGAACCTCGCTGCCGAACATGGTCCCTCGAACTTCGATCAGCGGCATGCCGTCACGGCGCAGGTGGAGTACACCACGGGCCAGAGCGTCGCGGGCGGGGCACTGTTAACGGGCCGCAAAGGCGCATTAATTAAAGGATGGACCCTGACGAGTCAGGTGACTGCCGGAAGCGGCCTGCCGCTGACCCCGCTGTACCTGGCGGAGGTACCGGGAACAGCGATCACTGGCGCGATTCGCGCCAGCGTGACAGGCGCGTCACTCGACGCCGCACCCACAGGCCTGTATGCGAATCCTGCGGCCTTTACGGCGCCCGCTCCCGGGCAGTGGGGAACCGCTGCACGAAATTCGCTTCGAGGGCCCGCGCAGTTCGTGCTGAACGCCGGAATTGGACGCTCGTTTCCCTGGGGCGATCGGCTCAATCTGGACTGGCGGATCGACGCGACGAACGTCATCAATGACGTGACCTTTGCCGGGGTGAACACGATCGTCGGCAGCCCGCAGTTCGGCCTGCCGAACCGCACGAATACGATGCGAAAATTGACGTCAACGCTTAGGCTCAGGTTCTAGAGGTTCGAGTGGTTCAAGAGGTTCTCGGGGGTTCGGTTCGAAAAGTTCGAGAGGTTCTGGCGGTTCTTGTCCTCGTGGCGGTGGTGTGCGCAACGCTTGGCGCGCAGCAGCCGGCCACGCCCACGTTTCGAGCCACGACCCGGCTGATCGTGCAAACGATCACCGTCAAAGACAAAGATGGAAAGCCGGTCGAAGGCCTCACGGCCAACGACTTCGTCGTCACGGAAGACGGCCAGTCGCAGACGATCAGCTTCGTCGAATTCCAGCGGCTCCGCGATGCGCTGCCGGGCACTGCACCTCCCGCTGCCGTTCCGGCCGTGACGCCCACGGTGGTCCCCACGACGCCGACGCAGATTGCCGCGAGTGCCGGTGACGTACGCGGTGCGCAATATCGCGACCGACGACTGCTTGTCTTGTACTTCGATTTCTCGGCCCTTCCACCGCCCGACCTGGTCCGCGCGTATTCGGCCGCCGTGAAGTTCCTCAACACGGACATGCAGCGTGCGGACCTGATGGCCGTCATGACGTTTCAAAACGGCGCCGTCCGCGTCAAGCAGGACTTCACGGACGATCATGCGAAGCTGCGCGAGGTGCTCGACGCGGTCATCTACGGTGAAGACAAGGACGGCGACGGCATTCCGGATGTCGATACGTCAACCGCGTTCGGCCAAGACGATGCGGAATTCAACATTTTTAATACCGACCGCCAGCTTTCGGCGTTGCAGACGGCCGTCACGATGCTGCGACCGCTGCCGGAGCAGAAGTCGCTGGTCTATTTCGCGAGCGGCTTACGTCTCAATGGCGTCGACAACCAGGCCCAGCTGCGGGCGACGACGAATGCGGCACTCCGGTCGAACGTGATGCTGTTTCCCGTCGATGCGCGCGGGCTTGTCGCCACGCCACCGCTCGGCGATGCGACGCGCGCGTCACCAGGCGGCATTGGCGCGCTCAATGGGCAGCTCGTGCAGCTGGCCAATAATAATTTCCAGCGGTCGCAGGACTCGCTCTACGCACTCGCCAAGGATACGGGTGGCAAAGCGCTCTTTGATTACAACGATCTGTCCCGGGGAATTGTGCAAGCGGCCGATGCCCAAACGAGCTACTACATCCTCGGCTACTACAGCAGCCACACCGCCGCGGATGGCAAATTCCGCCGCGTGAAGGTGTCCCTCGCGGAAGGCCGGGCGGGTGAGCTGTCGTACCGACAGGGCTATTTCGGTGATAAAGAGTTCGCGAAGTTCACGGCTGCGGACAAAGAGCGCCAGCTCGAAGACGCACTGATGCTCGAGAATCCCATCACCGAGATCACGATCGCGATGGAGGTGAACTACTTCCAGCTCAATCGGGCGGAGTACTTCGTGCCCGTCGCCGTGAAGATTCCTGGCAATGAGCTCGCGCTGGCGCGCAAGGGTGGCGCGAATCGGACGCTGATCGACTTCATCGGTGAGGTGAAGGACGACTATGGCAATACGATCCAGAACTTGCGCGACAAGTTGGACATTCGTTTGAACGACGCGACGGCCGCGCAGCTCGCCAAGCGGCCGATTCAGTATGAGACCGGCTTCACGCTGCTGCCCGGCAAGTACGTCATCAAGTACCTCGCGCGCGACGCCGAGACGGGTCGCATGGGCACCTTTCAGATGTCGTTCACGGTGCCCAACCTGCTGAAAGAGGAACAGCGGGTGCCGATCAGTTCGGTGGTATTGAGCAGCCAGCGCGTGCCACTCTCCGACGCGCTCTACAGCGTGCAGCAGAAGATCAACGCCGAATCCGTGAATCCGCTCGTGCAGGACGGACAGAAATTGGTTCCGAGCGTCACGCGCGTGTTCAGCAAGAGTCGGGAGTTGTTTGTCTACCTCCAAGCCTACGAACGCGGTGCAACTACGATGCAGCCGCTCGTGGCCTTCGCGACGTTCTATCGTGGCGAGGTAAAGGCCTTCGAGACCGCTCCCGTGCCGGTGATCGATGGACTCGATGCGCGCTCCAAGGCTGTTCCGCTCCGATTCAGTGTGTCGCTCGACAAGCTGCCGCCAGGTCCCTACGAGTGTCAGATCACCGTACTCGACCCGACGGGCAAGAAGGCGGCATTTTGGCAAGCCCCGATCGTCTTGGTGCCCTGATGCGGCACGGCGCTCGTCTTGTCTTGGCGCTCACGCTATCGGCCGCGGCTTTGTCTGTCCTCCGCGCTCAAGCGCCATCCGACCGTGCAGCGTTTGAAGTCGTGTCGGTCAAACCGAACGCGTCGACCTCACCCGCCGCTTGAGTAATAACAAGAGCGCAGGTGTCGGTGCGTAACAAGGGGCAAGACAGCGGGAAGCATAATGCTTAGTGGCGACGAACGACAACGCAGCGGGCGACTTATTGCCCACGGTGCCGCTGCGCAACTCTTCGGCAGCAGGGGGTCAGTCATGGACCGCCTCGCGACACGGTTGACCGTCCTCGCCGTGGCTGCGTCCTGCGTCGTGGTTCTAGCGCAACGTCCCGAATTCGAAGTCGCTTCCGTGAAGCTGCATACCTCGAATGATCAGCGCGTCATGATGGTGGCCCAGCCTGGTGGCCGGTTCGTCGCCGCGAATATTCCTCTGCGGCTTCTCATCCGTACGGCGTTTCAGCTTCAAGACGACCAAATCGTCGGTGGCCCGGAGTGGCTTGCGACAGATCGTTTCGATATCCAGGCGCGCGCGCCCGACCTTCCAGGCCCCGCGAACGCGCAGTTGCCGGCCATGCTGCGATCGCTGCTCGCCAGCCGGTTCAAGATGACTTCGCACACTGAGAAGCGTGAGCTGGCGGTGTTTGCGCTCGAGCGCTCGAAGCAGGATGGCTCGTTGGGCCCTGGACTGCGCCCAACCAGCTGTCCTGACGTCGCTGTGGATCTCAGCTCTTCGCAACGCTGTGCGAACGTGCAAACTGGCTTCGGTTCTCTGAATCTGCGCGGGATGCCGTTCAGTCAATTCACGCCATTCCTCTCGCCTTACCTAAACCGGGTCGTGGTCGATCGGAGTGGACTCGATGGTCGCTATGACGTCGACCTCTCGTGGACTCCAGAACAACGCGGGCAAACTCTCGACCGAACTGGTGCGCCGGCAGCCAGCGATCCGAGCGCGCTATCCATCTTTACGGCCATTCAGGAACAGCTTGGGCTGAGGCTCACTTCGACACGCGATACCGTGGACGTCCTGATCATCGACACGCTGGAACATCCAACGCTGAACTGAGCGTGAGTTGCGGTTGTCCCAGATTGTCGGTGCGTCGGAACGGACGCAGATAGGACTTAGCCGGCGGTTAATCCGGCGTTGGCCGCTCGACGTGGTCGATGACCACAACATCCAACGCCGCTCGCGAGGACTCGAGCTTCAGGCCCAGCTGCTCTTCGAGAGCCGTGCTGAGCGACGGCGCATCGCGTCGGTTGCCATCCGCCAACTGCATCATGCCGGGAAGACCCTCCGTATTGAAGTCGGCATCCGCATCGAATCCGCCGGTTAGTCCAGTACGGTCCAGGACTTCGCGTTCGAATAGCTGCGAGAGTGCACTGGCCAGAGCGCTCATCGTCTGACCTCGCATCTCCAATTTGCCGGACGGCACTGCGAAGAGAATGCACCGGTCTCGGCGACCAGGCTGTCTGGCCAGCAACGGTTCGCAGTCAACGTTGGCACGGCTGATACGTGGACCGAGGGTGCCGTCGCTCCTGGCTTTCACCAAGGCATACGCCGGGAGTGCTCTGGTCTCGTAGTGAACGGACAGTTTGAAGCGGTCCGTCAACAATGTCCGCAGCATCAATTGCTTTTGCGCGACGGAGTTGATGCTCCCAGCGCTGACCTTCGCGTTGACGTCAAACCGATCGGAGTTCAGCCAAGCCGGACCACCGACCAGACGCGTATCTGGAAGCATCTGACCAGCCTCGCCGTAGGCAAGGACGACCAGGTCTCGTAGAGGGACGTTGGTGGCGACGAAGCGGTCCCCTGGAAAACTGTGCAGGCGGACACCGACGCCCGTGGGATTGGGCTTCACGGATGCGGCCTCGAACGCCGGATCGTATGACTGTTGCGCGCCGAGAGGGAGGACGGCGCTGATCGCGAGGATCGCGCTACGCAAATACTTCGTCATGAGCGCTCATCCTCGCAAATGAACCTGCGGCCATCGGCTGGCGTCCTGCTACAGTAGCGACGATCGTAGTGGAAGTACGAGCCGATATGCATCGAATTGCGACATTCGCCGGAGTATCGGCCATCGTCGTCTCAGCGATGATGGTTCGCCTTGATGCGAAAACACTAGCCTTATTCGCACAAGCCGTCTCGCGTCCGATCGCGACATTCGAGGTCGCATCGATCAAGCGGGTTCCGCCAGGGGACACACGACAGCCCGGCATCCAACCGCTCCAGCCAGGGGGTCTCTTTCGTGCCGTCGGTCTGACGTTGCGAGAGTTCGTGCGCATGGCCTACGGCGACCCGACGGCGCTCTTGGTGAGTCAGATCGTGGGTGGCCCTCCTTGGGCTGATTCGGAACGATTTGAGATCGTGGCGAAGGTCCCCGACGCGTCGTCGTTGCCCGATCCCGTGCCGCAGTTGGGGGCGATGTTGCGGGCGCTCTTGGCCGAGCGATTCAGGTTGACGACGCACATGGACACGCGCCAACTGCCCGTGTTTGACCTCGTCTGGGCCACGCCGCTACGTCAACGCGGACCCCGTCTTCGGCTGACGACGGAGCCGTGTGTTCCCATAACCGCCACGCGATCTGCTGCGGATGCCACTCGTCTGTGCGGAGTTAAGCGTATCGGCCCGGGTGTGCTGTCGGGCACCGGCATGACGATGACGTTTCTGGCCGGCATTCTTTCACAGCGCCCTGAAATCGATCGTGTAGTGCGCGATCGAACGGATTTGTCGGGCACGTTCGACGTCGATCTGGAATACGGTACATTTTCAACGAGTGCCGAGACTGCGGGCGGAGTGTCGTTGTTCGCGGCTATGCAAGAACAGCTTGGGTTGAAGCTGGAGTCGACGCGCGGTCCGGTTAGCGTCGTGGTGATCGATCGTGCGGAACGGCCGACCGAAGACTAGCGCAACGACTGGCTAGTTTTCGATCGGCTTTTCGGCTCGGTCGACGACGAGGATCTGAACGGGGCCGTGACTCTGTTCGAGCTTGAGTCCAAGTTGCTCGCGGAGGGCTGTCGGGAGAGAAGGGAACTCCCGGTTGACCGCCGTTCCGTTCTGGGCCTCCAGGGCGCCTGACGGATCCGGTGTCCACTCCAGCGTCCATGCGAACCCGCCCTGCAGCCCGGTGCGATCGATAACCGGCCGATCCAACGACCGCGATAGTCCCATTTCAGCGAGGTTCGTGATCGTCAGCCCGTTCGAGCTCAGAAGTCCCTGTCCGAAGATCATCATGCACGGACGCGACTGTCCGGGCTGAATCGGCGGCGGCGGAGGGCTCCCGGCGCGTACCAAGGAACAATCCACAACGGATGGGTGAAGACGTTCACCAATTGCGCCGTCTGCCTTTGCTCGCACGAGGTCATAGACGGGAAGATCGCGCGTCTCCCAGTGCGTCGCTAACTTGAAGCGCTCCGCCAGCAACTGCTGAAGCATCAGCTTCTGTTCAGCAGGCGAGGGGTTGTTCTGGGCGACGGCTTCAACGTCGTAACGCTCGTTTTCCATCGCTTGGGGAATCCCGACAATTTCAAATCGTCGAAGTTGATAGGCTTGCTGGTAGGCCTCCGCGATCAGGCGCCAGAGCGGCTCATTTTCGGCGATGAACCGCCCGCCCGCCAGAAATCCCAAATTAGTCGCGCGCGCTCCGGACGTGTTCAGCTTTATTGAGGCGGCTTCAAACTTTGCTACTTGAGCCGATAAAACGGCAGCACTTAAAAGGATCAGCAGCGAGACGCGCATCGGTCGTCGACCTCGTGGCATGAACAGGCTTCTCGATCTTAGACACCGCAGACGCTAAAAGTTGTCTAACTTGATCGATCGGCGGCTTCGGTCTGTATGGCTCTGTCGCGAGTCAACAAGGCTGACGATCAGTGGCGGGAGGGATGTCCAACGGTCTGCGATCGATTGATCAATCGAATTATGAGGCAGTTGGTAGGTGCCTTCGGCGCGAGAGCCTACCAACACTGCCGGCTATCGTGCCCATGATTCCGCCAAGCGCGGTGAAGAACCCGACTTTTAACGGCGTGCCTCGCAGGTAATCGAGATTGATAAACAGGCGCAGGTTGTCCGAACCGCTCGCCCGAAACCTCCCCATCATGTTCTGCCAGTCGGGGCGTCCCGTGAGTTGGTCGAGAAAGACATTGACCCGCAGGAAGTTGATGACAACAAAAATGCAGAAGGTCCCGAAAGCCACAGCTACGCCAGCGATTGCTCCGGCCCTGATCCGTCCTGTGTGCCGTGCTGCTGCGAACGAGATGGCCATCCATAACAAGAACATCGGCCCGTATAAACGGAGCAAAACGCTCGGGCTATCGTCCTCCAGTGGTCGAAGCCAAGTGAGAAACAAATCCGCAAGGCCGAAAAACACGCCTCCGATCAACCCGACAGATAAAGACTTGCCGGTCACGCTGCGGAGCACAGCGATTTCGCCACTTGCGTTAAGCGCTCGCAAGTTCAACCGCGTTGTCGACCACGCGTCCGTCGAATAAATACACATGACGGGTTGCATGGCTCGCGTAACGAGGATCGTGGGTCACCATGCAAATGGTCGCGCCGGAGTCGTGCAAATCACGCAGCAGCTCCATGACGGATTCGCCGCTTTTTGAATCAAGATTCCCGGTGGGTTCGTCCGCGAGTAGCAGAACCGGCTCGCCCGCCACGGCGCGCGCGACGGCCACGCGTTGTTGCTGGCCTCCGGACAGCTGGTTCGGAAAATGTTTGGCCCGGTGGGCCATTCCGACTCGCTCCAGCGCTTCGATCGCTCTGTCGCGGCGCTCCTTGGGCGTCATGCCGCGATAACTGAGCGGCAGCTCAACGTTCTCGAGCACGCTCAGGTCGCCAATCAGGTTAAAGCTCTGAAAAATGAACCCGATTTCTCGGTTGCGAATGCGCGCGCGCTCAGTTGCCGTGAGATCAGTGACGGGACGGCCATTCAGTTCGTACACGCCAGATGTCGGCGAATCCAGAAGACCCAGGATTGAGAGCAGCGTCGATTTACCGCAGCCGGACGGGCCCGCGATCGATACATAGTCGCCTCGATACACGCTCAGTGTCACGTCGGCGAGCGCGTGCGTTTCGACTTCGTCGGTAGCGAACACCTTGGTTAAGTCACGAAGCTTGATGACCGTTCTGGCTCCGCTTTCCATGATCACTCCTATTGCACACGGATCCGATCGAAGCTGTCCCACCCCGACATGTCCGACAGGACCACCCGATCACCGACATTCAATCCCGAGACGACTTCTATCGCGTTCACTGAACTCCGACCAAGCTTTACTGGGACGCGCGACGCCGTCCCGTCAGATTGGATGCGAAACAACCCGAGAGTGCTCTGCGGCTGCGCCAAGGCTGGCAAGCCGACGTACACCACATCGCCGAGGTGCTCGAGCTCAATCGTGCCGTCGACACCGAGGTCAGGGACCGCTCCAGTGGGTAGCGCACCAAGCAGTGTCAAGTCGACAGTCCGCGTGCCGTTCTGCACCGATGGATCGATCCGGCTCACGCGACCCTCGATGACACCGCTGTGTGTATCGATCGCCGCACGTTGGCCAGCCTGAACGTCCTTTGCCTGTGTCTCCTCGATCTTGACCTCGGCCTTCAGGCGTGCCGCGTTCGCGACGCGGGCGAGATTGGTGCCTGCGGCCACCTGTTGACCGACGTCGACGGACACCATCTGGAGGATGCCGTCGAGCCCTGCACGGACATTCAGATCATCACGTTGCTGCTGTTTCAACCGCATCATCGCGCGCGCCTGATCGACGACGGCGTGTTCGGCCGCCAGCTGCGCATCGATGGACTCCTGATAGGCGGCGAGCTGCTGCTTCGCGATGTCGTTGCGTATCGTCAACTGATCCGCGTCGGCTTCAGACTGCCGCAACGTCAGTTCGGACACTAGTTGTCTCTTCGCGAGCGCCTGATTCATCTCCGCCGTCATTTTGGCTTTGCTGTATTCGCCCGCAACGTTCGCTGCGGTCGCTTGTTGCTGCAGGTATTCATTGCGCGTTCGCACGTCCAACGCTTTCAGCGCGGCCTCCGCCTGTTTGACCTTCAGTTCAGCGTCGAGCACTTCCTGCTCGAGCTGTGGATTGATCAATTGAAGAATGACGCTGTTCGCCCGAACCGCCGTCCCGGGCTGCACGAAAATGCGTTCGACGCGTCCCTGAGTGGACGCGGGGATCCAGCGGATCTCCTCCGGTACCAACGTGCCGGTGCCGCGCACCTCGCGCACCAGCGGCCCGCGCTTCACGGTATCAATCCACAGCGTGGAGCGGTCAACGCGCGGGGCCGCCGCTTGCAGGCGTGACATGCCGACGGCGATGAGCGCGATCGCCATCACGCCTGCTCCTGCCGACACCGCCACCGTCAAACGCTTCCGGCGGCGCGAATCGGGGCGGGCAATATCCACCACGCTCCTCGACTCACTCGTCGCGCAGCGCAACTGCGGGATCGAGCCGCATCGCCTGCGACGAGGGCCAGAATGATGCAACCGCGGCGACCACCACGAGAGTCGCGGCGATCGCCATCAGCGTCACCGCGTCGGTCGGTTCGGTTTGGACCAAGAAACTCTTCAACAATCGTCCGACAATGATCGCGCCGGCGAGTCCGAGCGCCAAGCCGACTACGACTTGACCTGCCGCACGTCGCGCAATCAGCCAGATGATGTCCTGCGGCCTCGCCCCGAGCGCGACACGAAGGCCAATTTCGCTGGTCCGCTGTGCCACCGCATACGCGGTGACGGCATATAAGCCAACGGCCGCAAGGAACAGTGCAATGCCCGCGAAGATTGCGAACATCGTGCCGAAGACGCGCGCGCCCCATCGCCGATCCGCCAGGATGTCTTCCATCATCCTGACATCGCCCACTGTCAGGTCAGGGTCGACCTTTGTCGCCACACGGCGCAGTTGCGCAATCAGGGCCACAGGATCCACATGCGATCGGACGAGGATGTTGGCGCCGAATCGATGGCTCTTGTCCTGCACATGCGGGGTGTAGACGACCGGTTCAGGCTCACTCTTCACCTGATTACCCGGATACCGGATCGTCGGTGCGACACCGACGATGGTGATCCACGGTGACGGTGCGGAGGACAGGGTGTCATCGGTCAAACGAATGCGCTGGCCGATCGGGTCTTGGCCGGGAAAATATGAATCTGCGAGGCGTTGGTTGATCACGACCACTTCATGGCCTGGCTGACCGTCGTTCTCTGCGAGGGGCCGCCCACGCAGCACGCGCGCGCCGACTGTGTCGAAATAGCGCGGTCCGACATCGAACATGAGCACCGACGGCAACCGTTCGCCACTCGAGTTCGCCCGACCATCGATCGCCAGTTGGCGATAATCGCTGGCATATAAGCCGCTCATCGTGGCTGCCGCCTCGACGCCTGGGACCGCATTGAACTCGTCGTCGAACCAGCGGATAAACCGCATGAGATCGTCGAATTTCGGATATTTCGCCGGAAGGGCGAGGACACGCATCGTCAGCAGATGCGTCGGGTCCATCCCGATGTCCATTTGGTACAGGTTCAGGAAACTGCGCATCATGAATCCCGCGCCCGACAGAAGGACCAGCGTCAGCGTTAGCTCGCCGATGACCAGCGCCGTCGTCCACCGGCGCGCCCTCGGACCGCCGGAGGCTGATCGGCCTCCTTCCTTCAGCACGTCCTGCACGTTCGTCTTGGAAATGTAGAGCGCCGGTGCGAGACCAAAGAGCACCGCCGTTGCGGCGCACGCCAGCATGAGGAATGCTACGACGCGCACGTCGATGGTGAACGCCATCCACACGGGACGGCCGATGTTCTGCACGTTCGCGTCGCACCAGCGGATCGCGAGCGCTGCCAGGCCGAATCCGATGGCGCCGCTGATCGCCGAGAGCAGCAAGCTTTCCAGCAGGAGCTGGCGAACCACTCGCGCGCGGCTCGCGCCTAATGACAGACGGACGGCGATTTCTCGCGATCGATGCGCCGCCCTGGCGAGCAGCAGGTTCGCCACGTTCGCGCACGCGATCAGCAGGACGAAGACGACCGCCCCCATCAGCGCCCACATGATCAGGCGCGTATCGCGTCCGATCAGATGGTCTATCAAGGGAATGACCGTCGCGGACAGGTCTTTGTTGCTCTGCGGATAGGCGCCGCTCAGTTGCGTTGAGACGGCGGCGAGATCGGCCTTAGCCTGGTCGATCGTGATCCCGTTCGCGAGCCGGCCAAAGGCCGTGTAGAAGCGCTCCTGCCTTCCACGTTGGAGAAAGTTTCGCGGCAGCGACGAAATGGACATCCATCCGTCTGCCTTTCCGGGAAATGGAAAGGTCTTCGGCATCACGCCGACAATCGTCGTCGGCTGCGTGACCACATGAATCGTTCGGCCTACGATGTTCGGATCCCCGCCGTAGCGGGTCTGCCACAGGCCGTAGCTCAGGACCACAACCAGCGGTGCGCCTGGGAGATCATCATCTTCCCGCAGGCCCCGTCCGAGGATCGGCTGAGCGCCGAGCATAGAGAAAGCTGCCGGTGACACGGCGGCGGAAATGTACCGTTCCGGTAGGCGATCGTCCGCGGTGATATCCAGCGAACCCCACCGAAGGAGCGCGATGCTCGAGAACGTCCTCTGTGCGCGGCGCCAATCCTCGAAGTCAGGGCGCGACACGCCGAGCGATCGACCGCGTGCATCAGTCGTATCGAGCCAGACGATCTGCTCCGGGTGATCGACGGGCAGGCTGCGCAGCAACACGGCGTTGACGATTGTGAAGATCGCGGCATTCGCGCCGATGCCCAGCGCCAGGGCCACAATCGCCGCGAACGTAAACCCGCGGTTGTCGCGCAGATGCCGAAACGCGTACCGAAGGTCTTGGCGGAGTTCATCCAGCAGCCGCAGGCCGACTGATTCCCGGCAGACGTCCTTCGTGTACGCGACGCTGCCCAATGATCGTCGCGCCGAGGCCCGTGCGCGGTCGGGACTCTGGCCGTTGGCCATGTTCTCGTGCGTCTCGCGATCCAGATGGAAGCGCAACTCGGCGTCCATCTCGCGCTCGAGATGGTCGCGTCGAATCAGCCACCGAACACGCGTGGTCCAGGCGTCAATCCACTTCATATTCAACTCGTTCGCAAAACGAGGTTGACCGCGGTCGAGAGCCGCTCCCATTGGGCCAGCTCTTTTTCGAGTTGACGCCGGCCGGCTCGTGTCAGCGTGTAGAACTTGGCGGGGCGGCCGGTTTCCGATTCACGCCATTCCGACGCCACCCATCCCTGGGATTCGAGGCGATAGAGCGCCGGGTACAGCGATCCTTGCTGCACGAGGAGCACTTCTTTCGAGATTTCCTGGATGCGTTTGGCGATCGCCCACCCGTGCTTCGCCTCCAGCGAAATGACTTTCAGAATCAAAAGATCGAGTGTGCCTTGCACGAGATCTTGCGGTTTGCCCATACCTTGACCGTCGACAATACACGCTCAATTGTAGATAGTCAAGATATCTTGTCCGTCGATGGTCAGGTGGAGCGTCCCGTGCGGCTCAAAAACGCCTGGCCGGCGGCGTCGAGCGCGTTCGGATCAACTACGAAGCTCTTCGTATTGACATCTACGAAGTATTTCGTAGATACTGCCAACCGATGACTGCACGTCCTGCTAAAAAGCCGACTGACGCCGAGCTGGCGATCTTGCGCGTCCTGTGGGCGCGCGGGCGAAGCACCGTCCGCGAAGTCGCGTGTGAGATGCAACGGGAAGGTGCTTACACGACCATCCTGAAACTTCTGCAGATCATGACCGAGAAGGGTCTCGTCACACGCGACGACGCATCGCGCACGCATGTGTACGAGGCGGCCTGGACCGAGGGCGAGACGCAGCAGCAGATCGTGACCGATCTGCTCGACCGGGTGTTCGGCGGATCGGCCAGCAAACTGGTCATGCGGGCACTCTCGGCGAAGAAAGCCTCTCGCAAAGAGCTCGCTGAAATTCGGAAACTGCTGGATCAACAGCGGGGAGAACGCCGATGAGTCCCGTGACGCACGTGGTCGGCTGGACCCTCATTCACTTCACCTGGCAGGGCGCAGGACTGGCGTTGATCGTTGCGGGTGCATTGCGTGTTTGCGGGCATCGATCGGCCAATGCTCGATATGTGACGGCCTGTCTTGGACTCGGGGCGATGTTGGCGATCCCCCTCATCACTGCACGCGTCCTCAGCACGCCTGATGTGACGATCGCATCCACGATCCGCCACACCCTCGCGACGCCAGGGCTGGTATCGACGGTGTCGCGTGGCTGGACGAACGACCTCATTCCGTCGAGAGATGCCGTGTTTGCCGGCGCGGACGCTGCGCTGCCAGTCCTTGTCTTCGTCTGGGTGATGGGCGTCGCTCTCCTCCTCGCTCGCCTGGGTGGTGGGCTCTGGCACGTGCGCCGGTTGCACGTCCGCTCGCTTGCGGCAGCGCCCTCGCCATGGCAGGTCACGACGGAACGACTTTCCGTTCAGCTTGGCCTGAGCGTACAGGTCCACGTCGTCGAATCGACGCTTGTCGACGTGCCCGCCGCGATTGGTTGGTTGCGTCCAGTCATCCTTCTGCCGCTCGCCGCACTCGCAAACCTCACGCCCTCCCAGGTCGAAGCGATCCTTGCGCACGAGTTGATTCACATCCGACGTCACGATTACCTGGTGAACCTGGCGCAGACCGTCGCCGAAACGCTCTTATTCTTTCACCCGGCCGTGTGGTGGGTCTCAGGACAGATACGTGCGGAGCGGGAGCACTGTTGCGACGATGTCGCGGTCCAGGTGTGTGGCGATCCGGTGGACTATGCCGCCGCGTTGACCGAACTGGAAGCCGCACGGCGGTCTCCAGGCACCACACTGGCGCTCGCGGCCATCAATGGATCGCTCATCGCTCGCGTGCGTCGCATCCTGCACGTCCCGATCGGACACGAGTCGCGGTCGTTCGGGTGGGTCGCGACACTCGGACTCGCATGCGTGTGCGCGGTTGTCATCGGGCGTGGAGTGACGTCGTCGCCTGGCCCTCACTTTGGTGTGCCAGTGCTGCTCGCGCGTGGGGCGCAAAGAGATGCGCCGATCACATCACCAGACACATTTGACTGGCGGGTTCAGCGAACGCGCCACTTCGACATCTATTACTATCCCGCGCTCACCCCGAATCTTGACCAAGTGACAGATTCAGCCGAGCGTAATTATCAGCGCATCAGCTCGGAGCTGCAGTACAACCTCTCGTTCAGGGTCCCATTGATCCTCTTCAAGACGCGCAGCGACTTCTCGTTGCAGTCCATCGCTCCGGAGGCGAACGAGGCCATTCGCCGTGGGCAGGTGGACGCCTTCTCGGAGCCGAAGGGCGACCGTGTCGTGATTCTCGTCGAGGGCGAACGAGAGCGGTTGGATCGCCGAGTGGCCCACGAACTGACGCACATTTTCGCGTTCGACATCATCCCGAGATCTCCGGCCAACGTCGGTCCCGTGCCGCCGTGGATCGACGAAGGGTTGGCCGACTACATGGCGGGCGGGTGGGATCCAGACGGAGCGAAGCAGATCCACGACTTGGTCGTCACGAACCGCCTGCCGAAAGTGACTTCACTGACCGGAAGCCTGGACGCCCGATCGCTGGGGATGACCGCCAACGTGGGCCATGCCGTCTTTGACTTTATCGAGGCCGACTATGGGAAACCGGCGGTCTGGCAGTTTCTGCTGGGAGTGCGCCGAAGTGTTGTGGACGGTGCCGCCGACGTGTATCAAACCGCGTTTAATCGATCGCCCGAGGAGTTTGACGCGGCATTCGCGGAGTACCTCCGACGGCGATTCACTCCGGCGTTGTTGTCCACGAGCACTGCGCAAGAGGTCTACCAGCCAGGCAATGGCGTGTCGCTGCCTGTCGTAGTCAAAGAGGTTCAGCCACCCGTGGGCGACATCGCCGCGACGGTCATGCTCGATTGCGTCGTCCGCGAGGATGGCTCGGTGTCCGACATCGAAGTCAGGACATCGGCCGAGCCCACACTCAACCAGTCGGCAATAGACACGCTACGCCAGTGGAACTTCAAGCCGGGAATGAAGGCGGGCGTGCCGGTCGCTGTGAGCATCCACGTCGAGCTCAATTTCCGGAAACGATAGAATGTCCATCCGAAAGAAATGGGGCGCCTTCAGGTCTGGCGGAATATCGCGGGCCCGCCTCGTAGGGCTGCCTCACGCCGTGTAACCGACCCGATTTCGACCTAGTAGGACGGTGCCTGAAAAATGCCCGCCGCTCCCGGGTTATGCGAAGCGGCGTTAGAATCCCTCGATGCACGGCTTGTCGTTGCAAGGAATCCTGTGGGTGCTGGCGATCGTGTTCGTCATCTTCGCTGTCACAAGACTTGGAACTCCTGACCAGCGCCTGTGAAGTTCCTCCTCATCAAAATGGCCCTCGGCTTCACGGTCGTTGGTGTCGGCCTGTGGTTTTTCCAGGGAACCGAGCGATCGCGTGAGCGTCGCCACGCGTACCGCCCGTCGACAATTGCCGAGCCTTTGCTGGAGCTCGCTCATCTCAGCTCTCGCGACGTCCTCTACGATCTCGAATGTGGCGACGGCACGGTCGTCGTCAGCGCCGCAAGACAGCACGGAATTCGAGGCTGGTGCTTCGACATCTACCCTCAGCGGCTCGCCGACGCCCGAGAGCGGGCTCTAAGCGCTGGCGTCGAAAGCCTGATCACATTTCAGCAGCGCAATTGGGACGCCGTCGATGTCTCTCCCGCATCTGTCGTCATCCTGTGGATGATCGCGCCGACGGGCCACGCCGACTACTACAAGCTCAGGAGTCAACTGACGCGCGAACTCCGACCGGGTTCTCGGATCGTCTCCTACCGTCGCGAACTGGGCGATTGGCAGCGAGTCAGCATTGTGCCAATGGCGTCCGAGCCGCACGAGCCGCCGAGCGTGTTACGACTCTGGGTGATCGATGGAATTGTCAGACCGTGATTGGTGTTATTGGTGAGGCTGACCATTGCCTAAGACTTTCATGCGGTCGCCCGATTGGAAGGAGTGGCTACTTCAGATCGCTGCGTTCCTTCTATGCCTCGGCGTGGCCGCGAGGCTCGGGTGGCTGTTTCTGACGTGGTAAACGTGATCTGGCAGAGCGTCGTGACGCGCAGAAACGGAACCGCCTAACGGTCCGCGGCGATCTGCAGTGCAATGCGACGACGAATCTCGTCGCCGTACGGAGTGCCGTCGATCTCTGATCTTGGCGTAACGACCGTTACCAGACTGCTCTGAGGCCCTAGGTAAAGGAGGGCATCTGCGGCTTCCTTGAGCTTTAATGACGGAAGCGTGGGGCCGCGTCCCGCCATCACGACGGGTACCGCGGGTAGCTCGCCCACCCAGGTGTTAGCCAGCGCGACAACTACTGGAGCCGTCCATGCCTCGAAGCGGTGATCCACGTCATTGGGACCACCGACGGTGTTGGTGCCCACAACAATGAGGTAGGGGTTCGCACCGGCGGCGCGCAATTGCTGTTCGATGTCGAACTGCTTGCGGGAAGGCATCGCGTCGAAGTGACGAAGGAAATGACCCGCTCCCATGATAAGCAGTGCCCGACGACGCTTCTCAATCACGTTCGTTTTCACGAGTGCTGCGTACGATTGTTCGCGACTTTCCAAGTACGGTCGAAGATCGGCTCCCTCTTTGATCCGCGTCCAATCGATGTTTGGATCACCGCAGAGCACTCGGATCTGACGTTGCCCCTTGCGGTTAATGTTGGTCTCGCGAACCGTCTGATACAGCGATGCGTAGACAGGCGAGGGCGGTCCGATGGATGCGAGGGTGTCTCGCCATGCGCCTTCGACCTGCTCGATTGGGATGTTGTCGCCGCGGACATATCGATCGACGGCTTCCTGATACCGAGAGTTGCCAAATTCCATCACGATGTCGTCCACTCGATCGGCGAACTCTGGGGTGCTCGCTAGCGAACGGAGCCAATCGTATTCCTGCTTGCTGCCGTGAATTTCTCCGAGCATCACGACGTCATGATCGCGAAAGGCCTTAAGAACCGCCAGAGTGGCAGGTTCGAGCGCTGGCGCGGTTTGCGCCTGACCCACGCACACGACAGACAGCGCACCGAGGAGGGCGAGAACGCAACGTCTGAGCTTCATTTCACGCTCCGCTGTTGGCAGTCATCTGACAGACATCATGACCCCGAGCGTCTGTCGTATCGTCGTACGAATAGCACGGTTCCGTGTAACGTGACGGTAACGACATGGGCCCGTTCATCACTAATGGCGAGGGGTCTTGTTTTGCATCTTGTTGAGCGCGGGCGCTAACGTTTCTCGTTAGATCTCGCACGCCCATGCCGGCCCACGAGCGGGATCCAACGGCAGGCGAGCAAAATCAGGTATCCAATCAGCACGAACAGCCCGAACCAGAAGGCGAGCAGGCCTGCCATCCCCACGACCGCCGCAAACAGGCGCCAGAGGCCGCCGAGGATCGCCCACACGTTACCGAGCGCTCGCCTTACCGATGATCACGATCAGCAGCGCGATGACCGCACCTATCGCGATGAAGGGGAGCGCGAGCAGGACTAACGCGATCAGAGAGTTCATAGGCGATCGCGCGTCACAGACTCGAGGAGATGGCGATAGACCTCGTCGAGCGACTTCTGAGAAGGACTGAGCGCGCCGCCCTCGATGGCGTGTCGCTCCTCTTCGGCCCACGGTAGTCGCAGGCCTCGCGATTCCCAACAATGGCTGTAGGCGAGATCGTTGTTCTTGAACATCTGCACGTCGAACCCGTACGGGGCCTCGTCGCGCAGTTCACAACGGTAGTGATCAGTGCCGTACGAGAGTTCCCACAGGACCTCGCCGGGCTGGGGCCGTCGCGGCGATGCTGGTTTTAGTTTGAGGGAGTCGAACGGCTCGTCGGCCATGTGCGGCGACAGCATACCGCTCACACGAAACGCTGTCACAAACCCTCCACACAATTGAACGGGTGGAGTCAACATGACGCCAGTCATAAAGGTTGGGTTCTGAGGCGAATGGCGTTGGGTCGATCGGGTCGTTGAACGATTGTAAGATGCCCCGGCCGACAGCCGGAGGTTCTCTCAATGGCAGATCCCGCGGTGTTCCAGACAAGCGGTGTCCTGGTGATGCTTTTGTGGGCCATCGTTAAGTGGCCTGGCGCCGGCATCGCGAAACCATCGAGCATGCCGCCGCCACCGGGGCTAACAGAGGAGGTCGCCGCGTGGGCCGCTGCCCGCGCCCGGGGCGAGCCCGTTGGCCCACCACCGCCGCCGCTTGGCCCAACAGAGCTGTCGACGGCTTCTGAACGGCTCGAAGCGAAGCAGCGAACGCGAGACGCTGAACTCGCGTCGCGCTCGGCGCCTCCGCTACGGGGATCAACATCGCGAGTAGCGTACGTGCATCCGCGGGAGCCGGAATCCCGAACACCGGTGGTCGCGGTGACTGCGTCGCCGGTGCGTGCTGAACGCCCGAACGCGGCGGCGCCAAACAGCAGGGTGACAACGGCGCGGTCAGCGATGCTCACGCTTGTGCCTCCGCGACCTCCACGTTCAACGGCGGAGGAGGGCGAACGTTTGGGGCCTGCGTCGGAATGGACGTACCGGGCGCCGACATCGTCAGTGCGGCTCAAGGAGGCGCTCGCGCGGGAATACCGAGGCTCATTCCGGATCGTGACACCCTCGTCCTTGGTGACCGACAGCGAGGAAGACTAGTGGCGGCCATCGCGCGGGCAATCTCAATCGCGACGATCTTGAGCGCGACCGCTGGCGATCTGCCGAAGTTACCGAACGCCGAGGCAAGATTCTGATGGCCATCGCTGCTATCGCCCGACAGGTGGGCGAACTCTGGTGATTGCGACGAATCTCGCGACGATTCAGTCGTGCCTCAGTAATCTGCCGCTCGGCCCGCGCTCGTCTGCGCGGCCGTGAAAACCAGCACAGGGACCGGCTCGGCTCCGTCGTTCGCGCTGCCCAACGAGATCCCGATTGTTCCGCCCATCGCGCAGCAACTACTCGATTGTTGGACACACCGACTGAGCCAACCCGCTCGGCGCATCGTTGACGATGGCGAATACGAAGCATTGACCCGTCTGGGCATCTTTGATGGTCACCATGCGCGCGCCATTCAGGTATTTCCACGTAATTGATGGCACGCCATTGACGGACACGTTCCCTTCCCTGGGCGCGGCGAGTGCGTCGCTGGCGACCAGGTAGAACCGCGGAGGCACCTCGGGCCGCTGATCCCTCGACGCTCGTGGCAAGTAAGACGGCGATGCGACGAGCGCTGACCCGGCAATGAACGCCAACAGAAGTTTCATCGCGTCCTCCTTGGCTCGGCTTTCCGCGAACTGCAGAACGTGTGCCGCGTGGGAACGCTGAGAACGTGCGGTGAAACATCCGGCCGATCGTCAGTCGCCAGAAAGTCGCCACGGTTCTGCCCTGGCAGAAGGACAGTCGGTCGAACAGTCGGAGAACGTGAATAGGCTAGCGCGGCGTGATCCGCAGGGAAATCTGGGTCGTCCCTGGGTTCAGGCTCACGTGCATCGCGGTCGAAATCAGCGACTCCAGAAGAGCGGGATCGCGCCATGCTTCAGAAGCGAGGGACGGCACCGCGGCCGCGTAGTACTCGCCGGACGGCAGATTCCGAATGGTGAACAACCCATCGGATCGCGTCACCGTGCTTGACGCGACAAAGCGGGACGCTACACCCCACTGCTGACGATCCGTCGAGAAGAGCACCACGGTCGAACGATTAGCACCGATTGCCGAGATCCGGATGTGCCACGATGTCCGATCGTTACACTTGTGGTGACACTTGGCCGTCGCGCCGTGGACAAATCCCACAGAACGTGCGAATTTAGGCGAATGTGAGTGCGAGGGATGCCCACGAGGTCAATGACCGCAACAGCGGAAGCCAACTTCCATTGAGATTCTCCTATCGCGCGAAGCGCGTCGCCGTTCTCGCCGTCGCGGTGATTCTCCTCGTCGCTGACGGGCGAGCATTAGAACGCGGACTACCGTCGAAGACAGCAGTGATGGTAGCGGCCTTCCGAGCCATTGGCTCAAAGAACCCCGACCCGTCTCAACGAAATCCCGACGATCTCGCGATCAAGTTTCTCGGCCCGCACGAGCGAGCGGTTCTAGCAGGCTTCCCGGCGATCGAAGCGCTGGATCTCGATTTCGACACCGCAATGACGCGCGGCGCGGGCATCGCGGCTAGCGTCGCGTTTCACACGGACCGCACCAAGTTCTTCGATGCGGCTTTGATCGCGGCGGTAAGTCAAGGAGCTGCCCAGGTCGTTGTGCTCGGGGCAGGGTTTGATAGCCGAGGCTATCGGTTTCAGGATCGTCTGAGCGGCGCGCGGTTCTTCGAGGTCGATTCCGGTCCGACTCAGGAATACAAGAAGCGGCGCGTCCATGAAATCCTTGATTCGATGCCCACCGTCCGGTACGTCTCGATGGATTTCACGAAGGATGATCTGCTGACGCAACTCGCTAAATCAGGTTACGTGGAAAAAGCGCGCACGGTCTTCATTTGGGAAGGTGTCGTCTACTATCTGCCTGAGTCGTCTGTTCGCAGCACCCTGCGATTTGTTCGCGATCACTCGGCGCCCGGCAGCACGATCGCATTCGACTATCCTCTGGCGAGCGCTCCCGATGTGAACAATCCTCGAAGCCAGTACGCGCGCTGGGGCGAACCATGGTTGTTTGGATTTCCTGGCCGGAGCGCGAGCGAGTATGTAAAGCGACAAGGACTGGATGTTGTGTCGGACGACTTCACCACGATTTCGTCGCTGCGCGTGTGCATCGCCCGCGTGCCCGAGCGGCGTCGATGAGTTTGGGAAACGCTGGCTGCACGCGGTCCCGTGGCGTGCCGTATCGTCGCGATCGTTACACTTACGGTTACGCTGACTGAGTGATTCGGCCTCGACTCGTGCGACGAGCGCGAATTTAGGCCTGAATCTCGCCGCGGCCGCCGTTGCCCGTTCGGCGCTTTGGCGAGCCACGCCGAAGCAAGCTCGGTGTTGTACGCTTGCGTAGGCGGGAGGGATGGCCGAGTGGTCGATGGCGGTGGTCTTGAAAACCTAAACCGCTAATCACTGAAATCTGCGGATTTCCCTTTAAATTCCGCACGTCACGCGACATAGCGCCTTCTCATCGAAGTGCGTCCTGTGGCGTCCTGTTCGTCCCGTCCCGACCCGAGCGTTACACATAGAGTTACACACGACCGGCCCCAGTCCTACAGGGCGGTACTAGCGAGCGTAGCCAACCGCCCGACTGCTTGCTCCGCGAGTCCGAAGCGCCGGTAATATGTTCAACAACGATCACCATTACGGTGCATCGATGATTCTTGCTCTTGTGTGGCCGCGCGGGTGTAGGATGCTGGCGTATTCGACGGCGAATAGAAGGCTCATAGACGAGCCCCCGAACGCGACCATGGTCCAACTTCATCACTCCCTAGCGGTATGAGTTCTAGTTGGCGCTCGACTCCCCCGATGTTTGCGCTGAGAGCAGTTGTGCTCACATGCGCGATAGCCCTTTGCATGAACCCCGTTCCGCTGAGAGCACAGAGTGTTGTCTCGGGGTTCGATTCAACTGCGCTCATTCGTCTTGCTGGTCAGGTGATGGGCGGAGTCGCCAAGGTCGGTTTTGATGAAGCCGGCTCGCGCGTGCTGGGCCAAAATGCTTGGAGCGCGTTGAAATCAGTGTTTCAACCGGTTTATGAAGAATGTGTGAGACGCTTTCCTGCACTGAAATCGCTAAACACCCCGGAGGCAGACGCAGCTGGTGTTGCGGCGGTTCGAGCATTAGAGAGCGATGTGAAGTTGCAAGGCATGCTCCTTGAGCGGTTCAACCGTCTGGAAGCGCGTGACCAATTAGTGCTGACGATGCTTTCGCATATCGAAGCGGATATTAAGGGCGTTGCTCGGCGCGAGGTCAGCATCGAAGACATGGTAAGGATGATGATCGAACATCAGGATCAAGTCGATAAGAGGATCGATCAGGTTTTGGTTGAGCTTAGAACGCAGCGAGAGCAGCCAAATAAGCCACGCGAAACTACTGCCAGTTCCGCTAGCACATCGCCATCATCAACGTCTCCTTCGGCGGCCGATCCACTGAACGAACTCGATCAACGGCTTGAAGAGTCAAAAAATCACCTCAGTGACGTGTTGGCAGGTGCGCAGCAGCGTCGGTCTTCAACTCCACAGTCCGTTGCGGCTCAGGAGCCGGTCGTGGTCGAGCAAGCTTCCCTACAGAAAGCGACCTCGTCAATGAAGAGTGAACCCGATCCACTGAGGGAAGTCGCTAACGAAATAGCCAACAAGATCATCACAGGTCCTGCCATTGTTTTGTCGGATGTGACCGCGTTTGAGGAGAGTGTCGCCGCATCTCACGCGGCCTTGCTTTATAGGATTCTTCGCGGCTATTTGACAGACGATGGCGGAGCGAGAATTCAGGAGACAAGCTATCTCGGTGAAGCGTCGGCCGCCTTTGAGGAAAATGGCCGCTCGTGTCGAGATGTTCTCGTCAGTATTTATTTTGACGATGACAAGATGTGGCATGACACCTTCAAGGACCGGCTGTGCGTAGTGGACGGAGCTTGGCGCCGTCCATGACTGAGCCGAGCAAATCAATTATTGGGCGACGACATCGCGAGGAGAGGTATCACTTTACAGATGCCCCTCATCGTCGCGCGGCAACTGGCTGTTCCATGACGCGGGGGGCAAGAGTACGCTGCGCCGAGTCGACTCTCCAGGGCGGTCGGCGTCGAGTTTCAAGCTAGCTTCCGACAGGAGTGCCGCGATCCTTACACCTGCGATGGTCTATGGCGGCGGCGCCGCTCGAGACTTACCAATACTGCGACTCTGGAGGCAGTGAAAGCAGCAGGACCGCAATCACGATGGGCAGCACGAGCCCGGCTGGCGAGAGAACAGACGCCACGACGGAAGCGGCTAACCGCGTAGGCAGATCCCCCACGTAGATTGCGGCTGCCGCCGACAGCGGTGCAACGCGAACCATCGCGGCAAGGCCGGCGATAAAAGCGAACGCCGTCATCGCTGTTCGCCGCCGGCGATCGCGATGAATGCGGCGGGTCACCCGCCTCACGAATTCGTCATCAGAGGAAAGTTCCCCTGTCTCGGCGAAATACCGGCGCAGATCGCTGTCCGTGTTCTCGCTCACGATGACTTACCTCGAAGATTATGCCCGACCCCAGCTCGCAGCCGCGCGACCGCTCGAGACACATGGGACTTCACCGTGCCCAACGGAATGCCCGTCGCGCTGGCGATCTCCGTGTGGCTCATCCCCTCCATGTAGGCCAGAACGACGCACAGGCGCTCGGGCGCGCGCAACTTGGCCAGCATCCGATCGAGATCGATTCGATCGCTCGGGTCCGGTGCTGGAATCTCGAGGGCGAGATCGGTTCCGTGATCCTCGATCGATTCTTCGAGCCATCGGCCGCGGCGGGCATGTTGCAACCATACATTGACGGCGACTCGGTGCAGCCATGGACCGAAGGCGCTGGGGTCACGTAGATGTTGAAGCGCACGGCACGCCGTTACGAACGCCTCTTGCGCCAAGTCGTCGCCGAGCGCTGCGTTTCCACTCAGGCGCCTGAGTAGCGCGCGCACCGCTCCTTGTCGTCGGCGGACCAATTCCTCAAACGCTCCGTCGTTTCCCCCCCGAGCGAGGACCACCAGCACGGCTTCAGGCGCGTTCCGATCCCACGTGGCCGCCAAAATGGCCTACGTGGAGACGCCGTCGGGTTCCGTGGGTGAAGCACTTCGACGCGTGAACGACCAGACAGTGAGAAGCGCGATCCCGACGAAGAAGAACACGATGCCGACTCCGACAACCACGTACCCATCACTGGACTTCTCGGCCAGATTTATGAAAAACCCCATGATGACCAAGCCAAGACCGGCGGCCAGGCCTACCGCGCCGCGGACCAACAGTCCCTGATTTCGTTGTGGGCCGAGCAGTTTGTCAAGGAGGGCGGGACTGAGTGGCTGCCCCCGCTCGATGGCAAGACGAATCGTCTTCTCGGCTTCGCGCCGGATGGCGACTGGGCGCCACGTTCCAGCCAGGACGACGACCGCAATGAAGACCCAAAATGTGACGCCGACCGCCGCGTGCTCCATGACGATTACTCCAGGCGAAGATGAACCGACCCGAGTCCATTTAGAGAGATGCAGACAGGCACCTGATCGGATGCAGACCGAACGCAGGCCAGGCACCACTCAATAGCCTTTCTCTCTGCGCCGCTCCCAGCGTTGACGGCCGACGGTTGTCCTGGGACATTTTTTGCGCCTTATGGTGACGTTAACCTCCGGCCCGATCGTGAGGGCGAAGGGGATCAACTGGCGCAGCGCCGAAACCACCATCCCGGTGTCTAAGCATTCGTCGAATGTCGAAAGCGGTCTCGCTAGCGCTCTGGGTTGGGCTGCTCGCACATGCGGCCGTCGGACAGGACAATCGTCCGACCCCGGCCAGGAACATCGTGTATATCGCCCCGAACCTGACCAGAACAATGATGATCTTTAAGGCCGGCGTGCAAGTGTTGACATTGACGATCCCGCGCGGAACGGCGCTCAGCGTCACCTTCGATGTCGACAAGAGCCCGAACCCCGCGCATGATCAGCGCTTCGAGTTCCACGGCAACGTCGAGATACGGGCCCTGGTCGTCGCGCAGCGAGACCCAGCCCTCAGGCTCGAGCAGGCGATGCGACAAGCTCCGATCACACTGACGGCGACAAACGTTGACGTGGAAATTGCCGTCGAGGCGCGATGATGCCGTTGCACGCGGGATCGTCAGACCGACAAACTCTGTGACGGGTTCGTTGCCATTAGGTGTGACGACCATGCAGCGCCGAATATTGCCGATTGTCCTCCTCTGTGTCTGCGCGGCGAGCTGCCTTCCCCGTCAGCGTTTCAACAAGAACTGCGAATGGACCCTAGACTCAGGATACGCGCTGGATTTGCACAATCCAGACGATCAGCGACACCTGGTACAGGACGCGCAACTCGCAGAGGAGTTGGCGATCCGGTATGCGGATTTCCAGCATAAGGAACGAGCTGGTTACGAGGGGCACGGTGGGTATCTACAAAACGGAGAGGTGACACGCGCCTGCATGGAGAAGATGTTCGCTGAAATCGAACACGCTCACGGTGTCACACCGCAACAGATTGACGACGCACGAAAGGCCAGGAATTGGCGCTTCGACCTCGGAGTGCTTGCGTCGTTTGCGATCTTCTATGCGCTTGCAAGCGGTTTGGCCTATTGGATGCTGGCACGTCGCGTGGGGCATTTTGGGCCGCGCATCTGGCTCGCGACGGTCGTACTCACGTCTGTCCTGAGCAGTCTCGCCGGCATTCAGCTACTTGAGGTCTGGTCGATGATCGCGGAGACGATTCGCGTGGGGAACGACCATCTCAGCGCGTCTCGCGCCGCGACCAGTCCATGGATGAGAGGCCAACACTTCGGTGGACTGTTGGCCGCAGGAATCCTGGCGGCCTGGATCGTAGGCTGGATACGGCGGCCGACCTCCGATTCGGATCCCTGCGGTTCATCTGACATCGTTGGTTCAAAACGTGTCGTGCTCCGCTAATTGCTGGACGGCGGCTACCCATGTCATTTGCGGGAGCCGCCTCGTGGAAATCGGCCGATGCCGCGCGATGTGCATTGGACCATCCAACGCGTTCGACGCCGAGGCTCCACGCCCTCAGCGTGCTACCTGCGCGCAAAATCGCTTGAGTTGATCAACTTCCTCGCTGAACCCAAATGCAGCAAGACGACCCAGCCGCATGGTCAAGTAGTTCGGGTCGGCGCATATAGCCGGTGAGAGCTGGGCGACGGTCTGCCGGCTCCCGAGGTACAAGACCGCATCAAACTGATCTTCGAGCCGCACCGTTCCAGCCGTTCGTGTTGCCTCTGGATCAGGCTTTCCGTTTCGCACCACACCGCAAACGGTTGAAGGATCTTCATGGGCGCCGAGAGACGTGCCCCTAATGACGGCGAGACTCGGCGGCACCCACGCGGCACCTGGCTGCAACGTGTCGCGCTGACTCTGGGAGACTTGAAAAACGGAAAACACCTTCGCCCGATCCCACACCTGCGGTAGTTCTCCATCAAGGATTCGGCAGTCGCTTCCTCGAACCTTGCGGCGGAGATGTGCGCTGCCGGATACCACGAGCGCCCTTCGATGTTTCGCGAGAATTTCTCGTTGAACCAGATCTCGTGAATAGAGGATGCCGTCAAACGGCCGCACACGAGCGGCTTCCACGTCAGTCCAATCGAAAGGCACGCTCGCCAGGATCACGCGGAGCTGCCGCGACGGTGGAAGCGATGCGTTGACGTCCCGGACGGCCCGAAAGAACTCTTCGTAAATCGGAGTGTCCCATGTCGCACGAGGGTTAGCGGTGTTCTGCCATACCTGCCGAAAGGTTGAGTACGGCACGTTCTCGCCATGCTCAAAACGATCCATGACGTCCTGGTACTGACCGCTGCCAAACTCGACGACGATGTCATTCGCGACGGTGGCGAATCGTGGGTCGCGGATAAGCGCCAGGCGAAAAGCGTGATTCTGCTCGTCGCCGTGCGAGACGCCATCGCTGATCGCGACGATTCGATGCGAGCGGAAGGCTTCGATAACCGCTGTGATCCCATCGACAGGGACGGCCGGAGGCCTTGAATCCTTCGCCGACGCGCCAATCCCGATCGCTGCCACGCTGAGAAGAGTTACGACGAGGGCCCAAGGATTGAAGGTCACGCAATGGCTATCGAGCAGATACCGGCAATGGGGACGACCCAGCGCCGATTTCTACCCATTGTCCGTCCACGCGAATGACAAGAACGCCGGTCGGTTTTCCGGTTCGGCGATCGATCCCTTCGACGCGGAAGCCAAGATCGTTGCCAGACATGATGCGTGGCGGAGTCTTGTCAACCTGCGCCCTGACCGCGACTGCGGTAAGCACCGCGACAACGACGAGCGAGAACATCCAGAAGGCAATCAGTCTTCGCATGGCGCACTCCTTATCCACTGCCCACGATACACCCAGACGGGTCTTGTCCTCGCGCTCCGTTGAATCCCTGATGCCATCAAAGCGTCAGGAATTGTGTAGCGGGTTCCATGCGGTCCAATTCGACAAGGGCGCAATCCGCAATCTAGCGGCTGAGGGCTCGCAGCGTAATCGAGGCGGTCTCGCCTTGTGAGATCGTGAGGTGTGTCGCCTCAGGTATGAGTGCCTCAAGCAGTTCTGGGTCATGCCATTCGCCCGCTTCAAGGGACGTCACCGCAGCAACGTAGTACTCGCCCGACGGCAATTGTTCAACACTAAACATGCCGTCACGATCAGCCGCGCGGCTGACTGTCACAAACCGCGACGTGTCGCCCCATCGTGTCCGGTCCGTGGAGAACAGCACAGCGATCGCCCCGGGTACTGCTTGCCCGCGAGCGTCTGTGACTCGACCCACGACTTTCGACACGCGATCAGTTAGGACCACTTCAACGTCGGTGGTCGATTGGTCCGACGTGCCGAACGGTAGTGGCGAGTCGGTGACATCTTGGCCATTGAGCCGCACGGCCGCGAGCATCCAGCCACGAGGGGCGTCGGTCAGGCGCAGCACGCGGGGACCGCTCAGTCCCTCCATCGCGAACGTCCAATCCGATTGAATCCGCGCGCTTGCGGGACTTCCCACGTTCTGCGGCGTCCGGTCTGGATCGACGGGAAGTGCTTGGAGCGTCACGGCGGTGTACAACTCCGGCGACGGCGTGCCTTCCAGCGTGATGCGGCCTCTGAGTGTCGAGCCGCGCGACAGCCGTAACCGAAGGTTCGTGACATCCGAACCGTTCACCGTGACGAAGTGCACGGCGCCTTCACCCTCTGTGTACGGATCCTTTCGGCCTTTGCTCGCGTGAATCACGTACTCCCCAGGCGAAACGTTCGGAAATTCAAAGCGTCCGTCGCGATCGATCCGTGCATCTGCAGCCTCGGTGCCCACGGCCGCTGAGCGACGGCTCGTTGCGAGGAGGAGGCCGCCGATGACCGGATTCCCGGTGGCATCCACGATCGTTCCAGCGATCCGAGCGGTCGGGGTGCGGCTGAGGGCGAAGTCCAGATCCGTGACGTCCTGTACGCCGTCGATGGTAATGCGGCGCGCCTCGGCCGGATTGACGGTGCCTGGCAGGTAGGTGGTCGCGTAGCCTGGACGGTCCGACGACGGCTGACCGGCCGTCACTTGGCCGGCCGAACCGCTGACGAAATATTCGCCGGGCGGCAGCCCGTAGATGCGGTACGCACCTCGATCGTCGGTGCGATGCGTGCCTCCACCGCCCGCATCGACGAGGCGGCGGCGTCCGTCCCGATACTGAATGCGCAGGACGTGGACGCTGGCACGCTCCATCGGTTCGCCGCTCTCGTCGGTTATCCGTCCACTGAGGGCGCTCGGCCGCCGCAACGCGATGTTCACGTCGTTCCGGGCCTCTGACGATCGCAACTCAATCGACTCGCGCATGTCTGATGGCCGCTGCTGGCCATATGCCGTCGTGAGGAACCCGGGCTTGCTAGCCACGACGCTATAGGCGGCAGCGAATAGGCGCTGAAACTCGTACTCGCCAGCTCGATTCGTGACGGCAGCCGGCATGAGTCGTGGAGAGTCCTGCGATTCGAGCCGCACCACCGCTTGGGGTACGGGTCGTCCATCCGACGTCATCACACGTCCCCGAATGATTGCCGTGCCGGTCGAGAGAACACCGAACTCGCGAGGTGCCGCCGTCGGCCCGAGCGCGCCAAGCAGATCAACCGGCGGGTTCGCGGGTGCGGAGAAGTCGACGCCCGGCCGTTCTTCCCCCGCTGCTAGCGAAATCGGCAATGCGTCAGTGATCGACTGAACGCCAGGAAAATACACGCGCACTTGTTTGCGCAAATCGTCCGAGCTCACCATGACGGCGCCTTGCCTGATGACGAACGCGCCGTTGCCGCTGAACGGCGTTCCGTCGGGTCCAAGAATGTCGGACACGTCGTTCACGCTCACGATGAAGCGTCCATCCGAGAGACCGCTGATCCGGTACTCTCCGCGGTCGTCGGTTTGATCCGTGGCGATCACGTGACGCTCGGCATCTGCGCCGCGCACGCTCTGAGCGGTGACGGTCATCCCGATCAGCGGATCGCCGAGGCCATCGATAATGCGCCCCGAAATGGCGCCGGCTTTTGACAGGCGCAGTTCGAGGTCGGCGTTGGACGGGCGCAGTTGTACTGTCGCCGTCACAAAGCCGGCCTTCGCCGCCGACAACCCCGAAGAATCAGCCGTGGGTCTCGGCATTGAAAATTGCCCGTCGGCGTCGGTAAACACCGGCGGCAATGGCGGGGTAGCAGCAGTTGTTTGGACGCGGACGTTACGCAGCGGTGCGCCCGTCTGAGCGGCGAGGACGCGACCGTGAACGGTGAGCTGGCTCACAGGGCCTTGGGCGTGCCCTATCAGCGCGACAGCGCTGAGAACGGCAATGAGCGCGAGGACGCGTCTCATTCGTCTCTCTAAACGTCCATGATATTCGACTCCAAGCAGAGATCGTCACGCATCTGTCGAAATGCGTATGCTCGCGGCTTAGAATCCCGTGACGATGGGTTCATCTGCTGCCGCTGGGTGGGTCGCGCACATCGTTTTCTGGGTGCTGCTCGTGCGCGGTACGGCAACTGATGGATTGTCGCGGCGCGGCGCCGGTATCTTCGCCCTGTTGTGGCTTGCTGGCTTTCTCCTGTTGCCCCGCATCGCGTGGTGGACGGGGCCATTCGTCACATCGTGGACGGCGATCCTCGACGTTGTGCTCGTGTTCGTGATCTTCAAGGGTGACGTTCGATTGACATAGGACGCAGTTACCTGCTGTTCGCTTCGCAAATTCCTACTGCGGCTTCTTTGATTCCTGTTCATTGCCGTGCTGGCGCTCCGTTTCGCGTCCATACTGGTCGGCTTGCTCGCGAGCTTCTAACGTTTCCGTAGACGTGGTTCGTGGTTCGTCTACGCGAACTCAGCGGGCCGGCGTTGACCCCGGCCGGGTACGGGCGTTCCCGTGTGACAAGCGGCTCGAGACGATACTGGCGTACCGCGATGAACACGATCGCGCGGTTGCAACGAAACGCTGGTCGATGTCGTCGCGGCGGCGTTGTCGGCCGGCGCCAACCCCTCAAGACCCTAATAACGTACGGTTACTTTGCCGCCGAAGGCGTGAGCAAGACGGACACGTTGCCACTCAACCGAATAGCGGTTGAGCCGTTGTTGAATTTCTGGAAGTCGGCTTGATCCGCCAAGATCGTCGAGGTGCCAACTTCAATGCGGACGCTTCCCCGTGCATGAACGGTGTCGCCGTCTCGCTGGGCTTCGTCTGCAGTGACCGTCGTGGGAGGCGAGGTCAACCGAAATGTTCTTGGCGATGATTGTCCGCTCGCAAAGGTAGCGACACCTACCGACCGAGATACACGGCGAATGTCTTCATAGCGAGACACCTCAGCTGAATAGGACGCTACCCATTAAATGGTGGCTTGGCCGTGTGCCTGGAAGGTGTCTAGGATTGTAGTTGCTCCGATTGTCAAGTTTTTGTTGATTTCGGTACCGCGAGCCGTTGGCCGTGGAGGCGAGCACAGAACGTGGCCGAACCATCGCGTACACTCAGCGTCATCCATCTGCTGTCCGCGCTCTGGCGCTGGTATTGGCTGCTGATTGCCGCCGGTGCGATCGTCTGCTGGATTACCGCGGCATTCTGGCTCGTGGCCAGTCTCGGTGGTCTGCCGCTGCCGTAGCCGCGCCTACTGCTTGGCCTTCGAGCGGTCATAATGGCCGAATCGTCAAAGACGTTGCCGTCGCACGGCAAAGCGAGACGGAAGCAGAAACCGGTGAAAAAGGAAACCCTAGCCTTGTTTGGAGGAGGAGTTATGCGGACGCGGACCCTGGCCCTTCTGTGGGCGCTTTCGTTGATCGTTGCGGGAGCGATTGCCGCATCAGCGCAATCTTTTTTCCTGACGGAAAACCAGCAGGTCGTATCGGGCGCCAATGTGGGCTTCCGCATTGAGCGCACCCAAGACGGCATTCCGGTCGGTCACGTCGTTATTCGCGTGAATGGACGATGGGTCGATACGGCCGTTCCCAGATAAACACCGTGTTCGCAAACCCAAGTCGGACCTTTGGTGAAATGCGCGCTCGCTCATTTGTGTTGCGGGCCTTCTCGCGGCGTAAGAACCAGATGACCCGATAAACGACGACTCCGGCGACGATGGCCGCAAGGGCGCATTGGTTGCGTGGTCATATGTGTGATTTTAGGGCCCGCTTCCGATTGCGCGTGGTGACCTTTTTTCGTTCGGCCATTGACGCGCTGACAAAAACCCACGAGAACCCCGGACGCTAGCTTTGTTGGGCGTGGGTCTACGCCTTGCGAACGGCGCTCAGTGATCCCCCGCCAACGGCTGCGAGGACATCGAGCAGAAGCACGCTGCCGAGTGCCAGCGGGCCGAGATCGGTTTGGGAGAAGAGGATCGCGCCGGCGACCACAATCGCCGCGGCGAGAGACAGCACCGCCGCCGCGCGATGTGTGCGGAACAGCAGGCTTACCAGCCAGCCGCTCAGAAGCGACGAGCCGAACACGACGAGCCACGCCGCTAGGGTCCGGGTCCAGACGGGAAGGGGGACGTTCGACAGCGATGCGGCGGACGTGTTGAGGAGAAACCAGACGGGCACGCCAGCGACGAAGAGACCGGTGACGATGGCGCCGATAGCCACCGGCAGGTGGTTCCAGACGTCGCGGCAGGCCCCCACAACGATGGTCGTCGTGACCTGCTGCCAATACCACAATGGCGAGCACCGCGTTTGATACGTCTCGAAGAGATCTCCGACCAGCGCGTCATCGATCATGGTCGAGCCAAAGCGCTTCAGGATCCAAGTGGCGAGTCGAGGCGGTTGGTGGATGGTCATGACAACGGTCCGTTCAATTGGGGCAGTTCCTTCCAGAACTTGACCAGCGCACCTAGGCGTCCGCTGTGAGAGGAGCTACCTGGCCAATCTGTGCGCGCTCGGATTTTATTGGCCGACAAAGAAGCACATGGCGCACCGGGCGCCGACCAGCGTCACGGCAAACGTGGCCACCGCTCCCACCAGCGCCCAGCGCCACGGATCCGTATTCCTCACCATCCGGATGGCGTTGCCGAGCGCCAGACCGAAGACGGGACCGCCGAGTGACGCCGCAGCCCAGTGCCCGCTGCCGACGCTGAATCCCTGCGCCGTCGCGGTCGCCGTACCGGCAAGCAGTGACACCGCGAGGTAAAGCGCAGTCCTCTTGGTCATACCCGACCTCCTGACATCGTTGAGAAGCTGGCGGACGATCGCCGACATGACTTGTTGCCAGCACCAGATCCGGGAGCGACCGGATCGACACTCCTCAACAATGTCGCCGATCGCCGCGTGTTGAACCCCGAACCACTCCATGACACGAATCAATATCGTCAGCATGGATGGCGTTGGACGGTGCCCCTCGCATTTCCATCGGCCCACAGGCTACCGATGACAATGGCTGCATAGGCGAGTAGATGCGTGGCGAGCTTGACGAGCACGACCTCCGATGGGCGACCATGGCCCGAGAACAGTTCCGCGACCAATAAAATGTTATTCGGAAGACTCGCGACGATGATGAACACCACCAGCAGGATCAGTCCCGTTAAACGCTTCTCCGCATCGATGCGAACGAGCACCCAGCCAACGGCGATAAGCCCCGCCCACGCAATCATCGTGTTCGGTAGACTCCCGGTCATACCGAGGAACCACCACCAGCGCGCAGCGTTGTAGCTATGCGTCAGGAGCCAATTGCCGACGCCGATCGCAACCGCATGCCCGAGCGAGTTCTGAAGGACGAATGCAATCCCGCCGAACACGAAAAGCGATGCCGCTCCTGCGGCAAGAGAACTGGCGACAACCGCCTTCCGCGATTTGATGTCGTTCAGCGTCGCCATGACAGCCGCGATAACGACCTGCCTCGTCAACCAAAATCTTGAACGACCGGCTCGGTATGCCTCGAGGAGGTCACCCGCAAGGGAGGGGTCCACTCGGAACCGGTCGAGCCACCAGACGGCAGCCTTCATGTCGTCCTTCCTTCAAGTTGCGGCAGTCCCTTCCACAGCTTGACGAGCGTCCGCTGAGCCGCCCGGACTTCTCGCACACCTTTCGCCGTGACACGGAAGTACTTCTTCGCGCGTCCACCGCGTTCAGCGGTCGCCTCACCCAGCCTTGAGGCCACCAGCTGCTTGGCTTCGAGTCGCTCCAGCGCGGCGTAGACGCTGCCGAGCAGAATCTCGCGCCCCGTCGTGTCCTCAAGTTCGCGGCCGATCGGCACCCCGTACGCGTCGTCGCCCAGGCGCAGCACGGTCAGCATCACCATCAATTCAAAGTTCCCCAGGGCTTCGCGACTCATTTGTTAAACTATATAGAATAAATCTACCGAATGCAATCGACGGCTCATTTGACACGCGAGCGAACGTGCCGCATACTCACATAGACATCTATGGGTAAGACGTCACGCGACCGCCTCTATGGCACGCTTGATCTCCTGGTGCTCCGGACGCTCACGTCCGGTGAGTCACTGCACGGCTACGACATCACGGAGCGCATTGAACACGTGTCTGGGGCGGCACTCACGATGGAAGAAGGGTCCTTATATCCCGCACTCCATCGGATGGAAGAGTCGGGGTGGCTCAAGTCTCGGTGGGACGTGTCGGAGAACAATCGTCGCGCCCGGTATTACGTCATTACGAAAAAGGGTCGTGACCACGTCACGCGCCTTGAACACGACTGGACCACGCACGTGGAGGCCGTCGCCCGATTTCTGAGGTTGGCGTGATATGCCGTGGTGGACGCGACTGTTGAATGCGTTTCGGACGGACGCCGTCACCCGTGACATTGAGGAAGAACTCCGGTTTCATCTGAACAGACGCACGGCGTCGAATCGTGAGCGGGGCATGGCCGAACCTGAAGCGGCGGCTTCGGCGCAGCGAACGTTCGGCAGCTTCGACGAGACCCAACGCAGCTTGCTGGAGATTCGCGTGATGAAGAAATCGATAGCGGTGTCCGTGCTCCTGTTCGCCGTGGCATCGGTCGTGGTCGTTGGGGTGATCGCCTGGTGGCGCACGCGAGCGGTGCCAGTGCCACAGCCCTACTACCAGATTGGTGACGATGGCGTCACGGCGCCCATGGTGGTGCGCGAGAGAAAACCGAATTATCCCCCTGAGGCACTGCAGGCGAAATTGCAAGGATCGGTCACGATGCAGTGCGTGGTGCAACTGGACGGCATTTGCAGCGACATTCAAGTGGCGACGTCCAAGGTGCGCGAACCCGATGGCTCCTTGGGCCTCTTAGATCCCGAATGGCTCGATCAAGAAGCCAGTCGAGCGGTCCGGGAGTGGCGATTCAAGCCGGGCACACGGCGCGGGCAGGCCGTTCCGGTGCTGGTCAACATCGAATTCAAGTTCACCGTTCGTTGACGGTGCGTCGTTCGCCGTGTTTGACTCGTAGGAACCGGCCACGGCGCGTTCCCAGGACGACGAGCCGACCTGGCGTCACTTAGTTCGAGATGACGCGGTGGCTCGCGGGTCGACAATGCCACGCATTCACGACGACGCAAACGATCGGCCAAAGCACCAGGAACGGGACCAGACGGTATACACCTGCGAGTCCTCGGACGAAGGGGGCTATGGTCCCTGCCGTCAATAACAGGACTACTCCCGCGAGCAGCAATGCGGTGTGCAGCGACAGCGGCTGCGCGCGCGCGCCGCGGCGCATGCCCCACCACGCCGGAAACAGCACGAGACCGACCCGAAACAACCACGGAAGCACGACGCCATAAAACGCGACCGAATACACCGCATCATTAAAGGGATTGCGCGCGGGCATGGTGCCCAGTGCCGCGAACGCCACGCTCCCGGACAGAAACAGGCCGGTCATCAACGTGGTCCGACGCGAAACAAAAGCGAGCGCATAGCCGCTGCTCCAGGCCCACACGCACAAGGCGAGACATTGCAGGAGTAAGGTGGTCGCGAACATGGCGAGATCGTGACGAGCGCCGGGAGACTTCAGGTAGTACCAGGTCCAGTTGTTCACGTAGAGCCAGAGATAAATGGCGCTGCCGTCGGACCACCATCGCGAGATGTAACTGAGCAACGTGCCCATCGGCACCGCGATGCTGAGCAGCGCGAACCACGGTCGCCAATCGGCCCACATCGAGCACTGCCGACGAAAGACGAGTCCTGAGACCTCGCAGAGCGCTCGGACGCCAGTCACGCGAAGTTCGGCAAGATCGCCGCGAACCGCCTCACGTTCCAAAGGCTCGAGCGCGGCACTCACGCGCTCTGTGAACCACGACCACATCTTCACGGGCGTTCCTTATGCGGATGTGACTGCCATGGAACGCCCACGCTGACTCGATTCACGACACGATAAAAAGACTCGGCCTCGCGCCTGCCCTTCGCGGTGACCTTGACCATGCGTTTCGAGCGGCCGCCACGTGCCGCGGTCGCCTCGCCCATCCACGTTTCGATCAACCCTTTTCGTTCAAGCCGATCCAACGTCGTGTACAGCGCTCCGACGGAGCACTGGCGCCCCGTGGTCCGTTTGATCTCCTCGCGAATCGCCGCGCCATAGGCTTCGTCACCGAGTCGCGCGGTCGCCGATAGCAACAGATATTCAAATTCGCCAAGCATAGATAACATCTACATTGTAGTGTATATTGACTGAAGGTCAAGTCGGCTCCGACAGCGGGTGTGTCGCGGCCGACGTTCGAGCAATGCCGACACCCTGGACGACGGGGGATCAATGAATGTGATTCACGCTCGGATGACGACAGTCTGCCTCATGGCTCTCGGTCTCGTGAGCGGTGGTTTCGCAACGGCTGGCACCAAGGGCGTCACCGCCATCATTCAACCTGTTCAGCAGCGCACCTTGGCTCCTGACTTCGCCTTGAAGGATGCGGTCGGCAAAACCGTGCGGCTGTCTGACTACCGCGGGCGCGTCGTGCTGCTGGACTTCTGGGCGACAACGTGCGGTGGATGCGTGGAAGAAATCCCTTGGTTCATTCAACTCACGAAGAGGTCTGCCGCCAAGGGGCTGGCGACCGTCGGGGTATCTGAGGACATCGCGTACGAAAACCTGAAGGGCGCCGACGAAGCGTGGACCCTGGTGAAACGTTTTGTCCGGGAGCGCAAGATTCCGTATACGGTTCTGATGGGCGATCAGCAGGTGACGTCGACCTATGAGATCAAGGCGCTGCCATTGACCTACCTCATCGACGGACGGGGTCGTATTGCGGCTCGGTATGAGGGCGTGGTCGACCGCGCCGACATTGAAACCAATCTTCACACCCTCTTAGCTGAACGCAAATGAATGCGATTTGTGTGCACAGCCCGCGGGCTGAGTGATAGTCTCGGGCTATGGCGCAATCAATTCGACGGGTGCTCAGAGTGGCGCTGATGCTGTTCTTCGCGTACGGCATCATCTACCAGTTCCCGTGCTAGCACCGCTTCGCTTGACGTGGTGCGGGCCTTCCATGAACCGCCGAAATGAAGTGCGGTTAATGCGCCACTCGCCGTCGCATCACGGCCACGACAATCGCTGCGCACCAGCCGCCGCCTAACCCCAGCCCCACAACGAGCAGGAAGCTGAGCCCCGTGCGGTCGTGCTTTGGCGGTCCCGCGACCCAAAATCGCGTGCGGCCAGCCGCCATGGCCTCGCGAAAATTCTCATCAATGACGAGCGTGGCGAGCATTCCGACCGCGGCGTTCGCTGTTCGCGGGTCAGCGTGAACGAACGACAGTTGCAGGTTACCCTGCTCCTGAAGCACGAATGGTTCACCCGCACCGACATACCGTTCCGTTCGCGCCGGCCCTGTCGCTGGCGTGAATCGGACGGCCATCTCATGTCGGAATCGCTGCACTGCATCCACATCAGAGAAATGATGGTGCGCGTCGTAGGGCTGCAACCGTTGGACAAGCGCCAACAACCGCTGGTCGCTGAAGGCACGCGTCGCAACGCCCAAGGGATCTCGCGAGGGCTGCTGCTGCTCACCCTGGATGGCAATGGTCAGCGTGGACGCGTACAACCGTTGCGCACCGGCATACCAGCCCGCAGCGATTGCCATGCCGATCAGTCCGCATGTCAATGCCAAGACCGTGGGATCGAACTGCTTCACGCGCATAAGGCAGGCACTCCCTACGATGTTCAGGAAATCGCGCACGTCAGGGTTCATTTGCTCGAGAAGCGCCTCGAACTCGGACCCGTACCGCGCTCGCCACCACGCCGGATACAACTTCATCACGCGCCGAATGATCGTCCTCACGCGTGTTTGAGGCGTTGGCGGCCGGTCTTCACAATTTGAGACAAGCTCTCAAGCTGTTCCTGCAAATGACGACGGCCGTCTGGCGTGAGGCGATACGGTCGCCGTCGGTCGCTCGCTTCCAGTGCCCGAATCCACCCCAGCTCTTCGAGCCGGGTAATCGCCCCGTACAGCGTGCCGGGCCCCAACTGCGTGCCCGAAAAGGCCCGGATGTCTTCCATCATGGCGTAGCCATGTTTGTCGCCATCGGCGAGGCTGGCGAGCACCAGCAGCGTGGGATCCGACATACTACGTATGACGTAGTATCGTCACACGTAATACCGTCATTGTCAAACGAGTGCTTGCGTTGGGTTTGTCGAGGAGCCTCGTCTAATGTGCGCCGTACACTCCGAACGCTTGGACAATGAACTCAGCCAGGTAGGCGACGCCCAGAACGGCCATGAGCAGCTGCCAGACTTGCACGGATCTCGATAGCGAGGCGTGATCGCGCGATGCGGAGGCACGTGCCGCCTCCCGCGCCAACACCTCACGGCACTTCATCCGTGTACGCTCCGCCCGCGTCGCATCAGGTTCGGCCATCGGCAGTTCAGTAAGTAGTCGGGTCAGAGGTTCGGACATGACGTGATTCCTCCCGTGGCGACGACCCCAGTCTCCGCATCTCGCGCGAGCGCTTTTGTCAGCGTCTCGCGCGCCCGATGCAGACGCTGGCGCAGGGCTTCGGGTGTGATGCCGCAGACGTCAGCGGCGTCGGAGTGATCCACACCAGCCACGGCAACAAGCAACAGAACTTCCCGCAAGGCTGACGGCATCGCGGCCAGCGCGCGCTCGATGCGGCGCTGGAGCTCATTGGCCGCGGCGGCCTCGAACGGCGACGAGCAGTTCGTACTGTATGGCCACAGCGCGATCAGACTCGCCGCCGCTGAGTCCTCGATCATGCGCGAACGGATGTAGCTGACATGCAGGTTGCGCGCAACCGTGAACAGCCATGGCCCGAGCCTGGTATCGGCCCGCAACTGCTGGCCATGCTTCACGAGCCGTAGCCATGTCTCCTCAAGCAGGTCCTCTGCGACGTCCCGGCGGCGTGACAACCGCACCAAAAACGTGAACAGACGCGCGTTGAATGCCTCGTAAATCTCGTCAAAGGCGTTCGAGTCGCCCCGACGCAGCCGTTCGACCAGCGCGAGCTCGGTGTCTCGCTCCACGATGGGTACTAACGCACGACCGGTCCACTTGTGACGTCTGTCACAACAATTGTTCGCGAGCGTTATAGCCAGTCAGATTTCGTATCGCCATGTGAGGGCCCTATGAACATGCTTCGACAGGCGGGTTTGTTCGCGCTACTGACGCTCGCGCTCGATTTCGTTCCTCTTGTGATGGCCGTTGTGTACGTGATTCGTCCTACGGAGCGTCATCTCGCGCTCATGCGTCCGCTATCGCTGGCCGGTCTCTTTGCGGCCCTCTCCGGGGGCGTACTCGGTTTCATCAATGATCTCCGGTTCGTCTGGACGCGGGAGCTGACGGCCCAGAATTACAACGTCTTAGCTGTGGGGGCGGCCGAGTCGCTCGTCACTGTGTTCGTGGGGTTCGCATCCTTGACTGTGGCGTGGCTGCTCGTGGCTGTCGGTATGGGGCGGCAAGGAGCGGGGCTGCGAGAGTAGCGCACAGCCCCGTCGCGCATAACAGGCGGACGTCCTCAGGATTGGCCGCGATCGTCTCAATCGGCATTAACCAGCGAAGTACCAGTTGCGAATGCGTACTTCGATGCCGGTGCCCTTGAGCGCGGATTCAAATTGCTTGGGATCAGACTCGAAGTAGTGATACGGGTAGACGATTTTGGGCCGAAACGCCTTGGCACAGTCAGCCGCTTCAGATGGCGGCATCGTGAACGGCAGGTTCATCGGTAGAAAGGCCACATCGATGTTCCTGAGTGCCTTCATCTCTGGCGTGCATCCTGTATCGCCCGCGACGTACAGCCGCTTCCCGCCGAGAGTCACGATGTAACCGTTGCCGCGACCCTTCGGATGAAAGATGACATCGCCCGCTTTGGCGTCGTGAAACGGTTGCGCGTTGTACATCGGCACCGCTTCAATCGTCGCGCCGCCGACGGTCTTCCGCTCGCCATTGGCGATCGCCTCCGCACCTTGCGTGCCCAACATCCGATCGAGCGCCTTGAGCGGTACGAGAATCCGTGTCGTCGGCTGCTTCAGCGCACCGATCGCTCGGCCATCCAGATGATCATCGTGAATATCGGTGACCAAGATGAGGGTGGCCGGCGGGAGACCCTGAAAGATCGACAGTTGCCCGGGGCGAATCGCGAGGAAGGCGGACGTCATGCCCGGAGGCGGATCATCTCCGGGCTTGAGATTCGGCGGAATGAGCTTCTGAACGGCGGCCAATTCTTCCGCGGTCGGCGGGGGCGGCTGGTGCGCGGGTGTGAAGCGCACGGGGTCGATGAGGATCGCATCCGGCCCATGTGCGATATAGACGGTTGCATGAGCAATCGGCACGATCGTGATGTCGCCACCCGCGGCAGCGATCGTGTCTGGTGTGGACTTCTGAGCCCCCACGACTGCCGCGGCCAGCATGGTCCAGACGAACACGAAACGTAAACGCGATCGCATCGGCCATCCTTTCCGTTCACGCTGTGACGAGACGATGGCCTCGCGGCGTTTACGGCTGATAGGGCGCTGTACCGTTCGCGACAACCACAGGTGTGGAACAGGACACGTCGAAGCGCGAGGTGATGACGTGGCCGACGAGACTCATCGTCCCGGCGACCATGTAGACGCCACTCCAGGCTACGAGCACTCTCCCGAGGGAGGCGCCAGATAGCCCACACAGAAACACACTGCCGACCGACAGCATGAAGAGGGGCACGCTGAGATGTGTGTGGTGTTTCGCGTGAGCGGCGATGGTCACGACGGCCAACGCGATCACCTGCTGATAGGTCCACCACCGCGAACGGCCTCGCGCGATTTCCTCAATCACATCGCCGATAAGCGCCTCCCGTGGGCCGGACGCGTCGAAGTGTCCAAGCAGCCAGACGGTCAGCGGAGGACGTGTCGTCATAGTTATCCTTCGTGGGCAGGGATTCCCCGCCAGAGGACTGTGAGTGTTTTCTTTGCGGCTTTGACTTCCCGCATCCCGGCCGCGGTGATCGAGAAGTACCGTTTCGCTCGGCCTCCACGTTCCGCCGTCGGCTCACCAACACTCGACCGAACCCAGCCCTTCTCTTCGAGACGTTCCAGCGTGTTGTAGACGCTCGCCAGCACGACCGGCTTCCCGCTGGTCTGTTCGATCGTCCGCGCGATCGGGACGCCGTAGGCGTCCTCGCCGGTCTGAATCAGCGCTAACAGCACCAGCAGTTCAAAATGACCCAAAGATTCCCTTGACATATCTACACCTTTTACTACTAAATCAGATCCGACGCAAGGGGCTCCGTCTGAACGATGCTTGAAGCGAGGCAGCTAACCAAATATTACTCATCGATCGCCGCAGTGCGAGACGTGAGCTTCACGATCGCGCCGGGCACAATTCTGGGGCTGCTCGGGCCAAATGGCTCTGGGAAGTCGACGACTGTATCCATCGTGACGGGCCTCCTCGAATCATCCACCGGTCACGTCTATTGGAACGGAGCCAACGCTGCCGACGATCTCGTGACATACAAGGCGCGGCTCGGCTACGTTCCTGAGGAACCACACCTCTATACGTTCCTCTCTGGTCGAGAGCATCTTGAACTGGTCGGGCGTCTACGGCAACTGCCGGGACATCTGCTGACACGCAAGATCTCGGCGTTTTTTGAACTCTTTGGGCTCGTGAACGCCGCGGATCTCCCAATCAGTGGGTATTCCAAAGGCATGAAGCAGAAGGTCCTCCTGATCGCCGCGCTGTTACACGATCCCGATCTCCTCATCTTCGACGAACCAGAATCGGGACTCGATCTCACGGCCGGCTTCATGTTGCGGCATCTCATTGCGATCCTGGCAGCGCGGGGCAAAACAATTCTGTATTCGTCGCATTTGCTGGATCGCGTGGAACGGCTCTGCTCGAAGGTGGTCGTCCTCCACCACGGGACCATCGTGGCCATGGGTCCGGTGGATCAACTGCGCGCCATGCTGGCGAATCAAGCCTCGCTTGAAGATGTGATCGTGCAGATCGTCGGCATCCACGATCCCGAGCGAACGGCCCGTGACATTGCCGACGTGGCCGCGATCCGTGGATAGGTGATCATGCCGACAGAGCGCGTCACGCCGCTTCGCCTCCTCACGGGTCATTTTCTGCGGCGGTTGCTCGACAACGACATGATCTCACCGCACGCGGATCGGCATCAGACGTTGGCGATCGTGGGAGCCCTCCTCGTCTCAGCGTCGTTTTTCGTGAGCTTCTTCATCAACATGGGTAATTTGGCGGCGTTTATCCAACTGCCGGGGCCAACGGCACTCGCGGCGCTGTCCGATCGCTTTCTGTTTATTGCCGCCTCGATGGGCGTGAGCGCGCTCGCGACGCTGCTGGTGTGGGAGGCGTTGGCCCTGGAACCGAGGGACACCGCGATTCTTGGCCCGTTGCCGATTGCGGCACACACGATGACGGCTGCGAAGCTGGGTGCGGTGCTCATCTTCGGTGGCGGTATGGCGATCGCTTTTAACGCGGCCTCAAGTGTGCTGTATCCGAGCCTGTCGACTTTCAATGTTCACGGCCTGGCGGGCATCGGCCTTCTCCGTCTCATGGCCGCGCATACGGTCACCGTCATTGCCGCCGCCCTGTGCGGCTTTTTCGGGATCGTGGCCGTGCGGGGCCTGCTACGCATCGCGCTCGGCGAGCGACGATTTCAGTCCGTGTCGAGCATCGCGCAGAGCGCGCTGGTGGTGGGCTGTGTGAGTGGTTTGCTTCTGGCGCCGACGGTCCGGGCCGTCGCTGTCTACAACTGGGTACAACGCGCGGAGTGGCGTCCCTGGGCGGCGCGGCCTGTGCTGTGGTACGTCGGTCTGAACGAAACCCTTGCTGGGAACGTCATCGTCGACACGCCCGTCGTCATGCCAGGAGGACGGCGAATGCGACTGCAGTTGGCCCCCCGCGTGAAACAGGAGGACGAGGCGGCGCGAGCGGCGTATCGCGAACTGCGTCCGCATGTGATCGTCCTCGGTGAGACAGCTGGAGTCGTGCTCGCCATGGTGACTGTGTTGGCGATTGCCAGCTTCCTCTGGAACAGTCGGCGCTTGCCTTACCGCGCCAGTGTCGGACGCGCCCCGTCCCGCGCGCGGCGGCTCTTATCCGCGATGGCCGACTCGCTCACGCGCCGTGACCCGGAGACGCAAGCGGGGTTCTTCTTCACGTTTCAGACGCTTCCCAGAAGTGCCATTCATCGCATGACAGTGGCGGTGGCCACGGCCACGGCCTTGATCGTCCCGATCATCACGTTGGCAGGAAGCGGCCCGCCACATGAAATGTCGATTAGGTCCGCGTCCGTGGCACGTATTGGCATCCAAATCGTTGTGCTCTCGTTGTTGATTGCCGGATTCCGATATGCCGTCACGGTTCCGGCCGAACTGCGAGCGAACTGGACGTTTCGCATGGCGTGGCGCGGTGATGAGCGACGCTATCTTGTTGGTGTCAAACGTGCGGGGATCGTCGGCTTCGTCATCGCGCCGGTGCTTGTCCTCCTGCCGATACACATAGCTCTCTTCGGTGTGTGGGACGCCCTGCTGCATTCGTTGTGCGGCGTGCTGTTCGGCATCGCCGCACTCGATCTGCTGTTTCTGGGCTATCGCAGCGTGCCGTTTGCCTGCAGCTATTTGCCGCCCGACAACCTGAAGCTGCGCGTGCCGCTCGCATTGGCAACCCTGCTCATCGTCGCGTTCGCATTCGCCCGCATCGAGCGCTTCGCATGGCAGTCCTTGGCGTCGATTGGCGGGCTGTGCGCCGCCCTGGCCGCGCTCGTGGTGATCGTCAAGATGGTCGACCGAGAGCGCCGCCGTGATCGGAGACCGATCCTCTTCGACGAAGCGCCGCTATCAACTGAAGTCTTGGGCCTCTCCTGACCCGCGACACTCTTGAGTGTTTGCAGCACGTGATGAGGAGTTGAGACAACCATGGCACTACAGCGAACGAAAGCGCGTCGGGAAGTCTGGCAATCGTCAGCCTATCGCGGTGCGGTGAGTATCACGGCTGCAGTGATAGTGCTGTTGGCTGTCCATGCGACGCCGGCGTTGAGTCAGGCACAGAGCGCGCGATCGGCACGCCCCCAAGTCCAGTCACGCATTCAACCTTCAGCGCAAGCACCTACCGATCTGGCCTTCGAGGCGGCGTCGGTGAAGCCGAATAAGTCGGGCGACGGACTCTTCGCTCTCAACTTTCAGCCGGGAGGGAGATTCACCGCGACTGACATTACGCTGCAGCAGTTGATTAGTTTTGCCTACGGTGCGCCGCAGCCACTTCCCCTTTCGCAGATCATCGGCGGTCCGAGCTGGATTGATTCCGATCGTTTCGACGTGGTGGCAAAAACCGGAGGCGATCTGCAGCCGCCGAATCCGCAGGGTGATCCAAATCAGGCGGCGTTGAGGTTACGGGATCAGGTGATGTCGATGCTGCGGACAATGCTGAAGGATCGTTTCAAGCTTCGGCTGCACACCGAGAGTCGCGATGTAGCGATTTATGCCCTCCTGCTTGCCCGAAGCGACGGCAAGCTCGGTGCGGGGATGAAGTCGTCTTCCACGAATTGCGCCGCGCTGTTGCTAGGACGTGGCGCAGGAGGGCCACCGCCTCAGCCTGCCGCAGCTGGTGAGCGGCCGCCCTGCGGCGTGCGGCAGGTCCTTGGAAATGTTGCTGGGGGCAGCGTCACGATGCCGCAACTCGCGTTCATTCTCTCGCGATACGTGAATCGCAATGTGATCGATCGAACCGGCCTCACCGGCAACTTCGACATGGACCTCAGGTGGACCCCGGATCAAGTACCGCAGGCGTCGCCAGGAGGGCCTCTCCCGGGCGCACCGCCACCGTCGACGATTGTTCCGAACGGCCCGTCGCTCTTCACGGCTCTGCAGGAGCAACTAGGACTAAAGCTTGAATCACAGCGAGGCCCCATCGAAGTCGTGATTATCGACAGCGCCGAGCGTCCAACTGAAGACTGACAACGCGCGTCCGCGATCGTCTGATAACGGCCAGCTATGAGACAGCTACTTCAGTAGTTTGCCCGTAGGTCCATACCCGCGTACATACTCGCTACTTGTTCGCCGTAGCCATTGAACATCAGCGTTCGTGTGGACTTAAACAGCGACGGAAGGCGTGTTTCGGTGGCTTGGCTCCAATTCGGGTGGTCGACCGTGGGATTCACGTTGGCGTAGAAGCCGTATGCGCGCGCGTACGCCCGCTGCCACGAGCTGATCGGCTGCCGCTCGACGAACCGGACTTTTACGATCGACTTGATTCCTTTGAAGCCATACTTCCAGGGCACCACGAGCCGGAGCGGCGCACCGTTCTGATTGGGAAGGACTTCGCCGTACAGGCCGACGCAGAGAATGGTCAGCGGATGCATGGCCTCGTCCATTCTCAACCCTTCGACATATGGCCAGTCCAGGACTTGGCGCCGCTGGCCAGGAAACTGGTTCGGGTCCAACAACGTCGTGAACTCGATAAACGCAGCTTTGGATGTCGGTTCGCACCGCTTGATGAAATTACGGAGCGGGAACCCCACCCACGGAATCACCATCGACCACGCCTCGACACAGCGGTGGCGATAGATGCGGTCCTCGAGCGTTTCGCCCTTCAGGATATCTTCCAGGTTCATGCGCCCGCGCTTCGCGCATTCGCCATCGACGATGACTGTCCAGGGTTCCGACTTAAAATTCTTAGCGAGCTCCGACGGCCCCGCTCCCGCTCGTGACTCGTACTCATAAAAATTGTTGTACGTCGTGATCTGATCCCACGTGTTCGGCCTCTCGGTCGTACTCAAAGCGCTCTTGACGGTCGCGAACTTCCGGCTATGCACTGCGGGCTGCTGTCCGCGGAGCACCTGTTCGTTGAACATCGCACCAGCAGCGGCCGCGAGGGCCGTGCCCATGAATGTCCGGCGATTCATATAGACGGCTTTGTCGGTGATCTCGGAGCTTCGGATGGTGTCCATCAGAACCTCACCTCGGCGTTCATCCGCACCTTGATCGGATGACCGCCCTTCATCGCAGGACTGAACCGCCACTGCTCAAAGGTGCGCAGCGCACGCTCGTCCAGCGCCGTGTCGAGCGATTGGAGAATTCTGAGGATCTTCGGCGTGCCATCCTCAAGAAGGACGACATCGAGCACCACGGTGCCGTGGCGAGCAACCGATTGCCCTTTCAGACTCACGACTCTTATCGCCTGTGGCGGGGTTACGCCCGGGCCAACACGCGTGGCCATGTCATTGGCGATGAGCGCATTCACCACGTCGTTGCGCAGGGTAAATTCGACGTCGACTTCGGCGTCCATCGCCACTGGTGTGCCAGCGCGGGTGCCAGGTCGGAATCGCCACTGGCGGCACGCCACGATCGCGTTCTGATCGAGCCCTGACCCAAGGCCCCGTACCACGTGCAGCGTACTCACGCGGCCGTCTGGCTCTACCCGAACTCCCACGGTGACGATCCCTTCAATACCTCGGTCACGCGCTTCGTCGCTGTACAAAGGCGGCGTGGTGTACCCGATAATCTCTGGCCACGTTTCCCCATCGGCGATCTTTTGTCCTCCGGCGAAGCGGACGTGTGAGAGCGAGGTCGTTAGCGGCGCCAGGGCAAGCGGTGATGCACCCTCCGCAATCGCCGGCAGGTTACTCGTCCGGATCGCGATGCTCATCTCGACACCCTTCGAGCCAATCGCCGCGAGTGGCAACGCGATCAGAAATGTGGCGACAAGAGCGATGACGTGTCCTTGGCGTGTCACGGTCCTGCGATTGGCATCGTTGTTTAAGAGCGCCGCGAGCCGCCGTTCGAGATGCGAGCGTCGGGCCATTGCTACCGACGTCGTAGGCGGTTCTTGTGCGGCGCGAACAATATCCAATAGGTGCATGGCGAACTCGGTACGGTCCGCGCCGAGTTCCACCACCACATCGTCGGCGGCCTGCTCGCTTTCCTGGCACAAGCCGTCCTTCGCGATCCAGAACAGGGGGTTGAACCAATAGATGGTGCAGGCCAACTCGGCGAGCAGGTGGACGATCCAGTCATGCCGTGCGATGTGCGCGAGTTCATGCGTGAGCACCCGGCGTGTGCGGTCGTCGTCCCAGTCATCGGCACAGGCGGGCAGCACGACGCGTGGACGATGGTTCCCCCACGTGACCGGCATGGTGCCTTGTGGGCTTCGCAACAGTTGAAAGGGTCGTCGCAGAGACAAGGCGCAGGCGACCTCACCCGCAAGCTCCCGCCGCCAGTCGGTGATAGGTTCTGCGACGCTCGACAGTCGCGACAGTTGCATCGCGTCGATTGCCAGCCTCAGCATCGAAACAGCAGTGCCGAGGATCCAGAGTCCCAACAAGAGATCGCCCACGGTCCAAGGCGCCGATTCAACGCCGATCGCGCGAACGACGATGTCGGCGTTCCGATCGACCGCCCACGGTGTGGATGGATCGAACGAGGAAGGAAGGCCGGCGATCACCTCGGTCATCCATGCCGGTTGCCATCCAGGTAGACAAAGAGTGAGAAGCGGCAGGACGCTGGCGGCGGCAAGGCTGGCAGCCCAGAGAAGATGACGCTCCGCTGCGGATCGGCCGCGCAGCCTGCGGATCACGCACGCGGCCAGCCAGAGAAACAGCGTCGCCTTAATCACTTGCGTTTGCCTTCTTTTCTGGCGTTTTCGATCAGGCGTGCCATCCGCTCGAGTTCGTCATCCGATAGCTTGGCCCGTTGGCGACCGAGCAGCGCTTCGACCACCAGTTCCGGCGATCCCTCAAAGAATGTGTCGAGCAAATGGTTGAGCGCGGAGCGGCGAACCGTCTGCTGCGAAGCCGCCGGGAGATAGACGTACCGTAACTGATGCTCCTCGTGGCGGACGTGCCCCTTTTCTTCGAGCACCCGCAGCTGGGCGCGAACCGTTGAATAGGCCGGATCGCCTGTAAGTTCGGCCCTCACTTCGCGGACAGTCGCACGACCGAGGCGGTGGAGGACGTCCATAATCTGCCGCTCGCGCCGACTAAGCGAGCCGGGAAGTGTCATGCTTAATTTTCTAGCACACTGCTATACATTTAAGCAACCAACCCCGTTTGATGCGCCAGGCTGCGCTATTTCAGCGAGACCGTTGCGGCTGAGAATCGACGAATGGGGCGAGCCAGGCACGCCGAGCAATCTGCTGGGCGAATGCAGGCAATATAAGGGGTTTCGGGTCCTTTCAACGAATGGGAGGCAGCGAAGGTATTACCTATAGAAGGCATGGATGCATGGAACTGAGGCCGGACGGCTCATTGCTCATTCGCACGGCGCTGTCGATGTCACGTGTGTCCCGGGACGAATTGTCCCCGGAAGCTGAGGAGATCGCGACGCTTGTGCGATTGACGCTCCGAGGCGATTCGACGGCTTTCGAGCAGATCATCGCCCGATATGAGAGCCGCGTGATGACTATCGCCGCGAGGCTTCTCGGCACACGCGATGACCCGCGCGACGCGGCACAGGAGGTCTTTCTTCGAGCGTTCAAGTACCTCCACCGGCTCGATCTGCAAAAACCCTTGGAGCCATGGTTGATCCGGATCACGGTCAACGTCTGTCGCGATGTCGAGCGCCGGAGACAGCGCCGAGAGAGCACGTTTGTTCAAGCGGACGCGCCAGAAGCCATTGACGAATCCGCCGATCCCCATGCCGGTCTCGCTCGAAAACGGGACCGGCTCATGTTGCAGAAAGCTCTCGATAGCCTGCCCGAGAAAGAGCGCCTCGCGATTCTGCTTCGCGACGTGGAGGGCCTTTCGACAGCAGAGGTCGCGTCGATTCTGCATTCCTCAGAGACCACGGTGCGCTCCCAGGTGAGTCGGGGACGCCTACGGCTGAAAGCCGCAATCGATGACTTACTCGGAGGCAAATTGTGAGTTGCGGTTTCTCAAAAGAAATGCTCGCACTCCACGTGGAAGGCGATCTGTCGGAAGCGCGCGAGGCCATGACGTCGAAGCATGTGGCAACGTGCGCCGACTGCCGACGGTTCCTCGAGGAGCTTGGCGCGCGGCAATCGCTATTGAAATCGCTTCGCCAGGAGACGATCGGTTCGTCTGAATGTGTGGACATGCGCCGGGAGGTGATGTCGATCATCAACGAGCAGGTAGACAAGCCAGGGTGGACCGTGCGAATGGAGCGAGCGATCATGCTCGCTCTTCGAAGGCCATCGTACGCGGTCGCGGCGTTTGGTTTGCTCGCGGTGATATCCGTCTCAGTGCTGGCCCAAGTACGACACGTACGGGCGGACGCGAAACAATCCGTAGCGGTCTTCGACGGTGGGCAGACACTTCTCCGACCCGAAGGCTATCGAGATTGGATTCTTGCCGGCGAGTCGACGATGCCACATCCTTCCAGCATCGATCGTGGCACTGCAAGTGCGATATCCAGTCCGACGCATCGGGTGTACATCAACCCATCCAGCTATCGAGAGTATGTGAAAACAGGAAGGTTCCCCGAGGGCACGCTCATGGTGTGGGAATCGGACATCCGTCAGCCTCAGGCAACGGATCTCCGTCATCGAACCCCCGTACTACTCGCGTCGGTAAAGGACAGCACACGGTTTGACGGAGGGTGGGGGTTCTTTGACTTCAGTGGCGTTGACGGAACCGTGACCGCGAAAGCCCAAGCCCTTCCCGAGTCGACCGGGTGCCGCACGTGCCATCGACGCGATGCTGAGACCGACCACGTCTTTACGCAGTTCTATCCGGTCCTACAGGCCGCTCGCCGCGTCGCACGACTCGAAGCGACGCAAGAGAGCATCAGTTGAACCGAAATTTCAAGATAGGTGCGACGGTCGCCGCACTTGCCCTAGCGTTTGCCGGGCTGCTATGGTCCACGCTCCGCGACGGGACGGAATATTTCAAACACGTTGACGAGGTGATGACGAACCGGACTGCGTGGGAAGGCAAGCCGATGCAGCTCCACGGTTACGTCGTCCCCGGCTCGATCTTCCGTAAGAAGGACTCACTGGAATATCACTTCCAGGTCCAGAACAACCCCGCTCGCTCGAACCCGGGCGGCGGCGTCATCAAGGCTTCGTACATCGGCGTCGTGCCCGATACGTTCAAGGACGAAGCGGAAGTCGTGCTTCACGGACGGCTCGGGCCTGACGGCTTTCACACCGACCCGAACGGCGTGATTGCCAAGTGCCCGTCGAAGTACGAGGCCGCCAGCAACACGACGGGGTCATAGCACCGTGGCTTCGCTCGGCAGCTTCCTCCTCCTCGCAAGCTTCGTCATCTGCAGTTACGCCGCCGTGGTGTCGGTGGTCGGCGCGCAGCGCCGATCGCAGCGGTTCGTCGAGAGCGGCATCGGCGCGTTTTGTCTGGTCGCCGCGCTGATGACGCTGGCGTCGGCCGTCATGGTCAACGCGTTTCTGACCGACGACTTCACGATCAAGTACGTCGCGCATTACTCCGACACGGTCCAGCCGCTGTTCTACAAGATCACGTCGTACTGGGGCGGTCTCGACGGCTCGATCATGTTCTGGGTCTTTCTCTTGTCGGTCTTCGGATCGGTGGCGGTCTACACCAATCGTGAACGCCACCGCGAGTTGATTCCGTACGTCGTCGCCACGATTTCGGTGGTGGAGATGTTTTTCCTCTACCTCATGGTGGTGCACAAGAACCCGTTCTCGACCTTCCTGACACCGGCGCCCTCCGATGGCACCGGTCTGAATCCGCTGCTCCAGAACTACTGGATGGCGATTCATCCGCCATCGCTGTACACCGGATTCGTCGGCATGACAATTCCGTTTGCGTTCGGCATCGCAGCATTGATCACCGGACATCTGGACGATGCGTGGCTGCGCGCCGTCCGCCGCTGGACGATGGTCAGTTGGCTGTTCCTGTCGTTCGGCCTGACGCTCGGGATGATCTGGGCGTACGAAGTGCTCGGCTGGGGCGGCTACTGGGGCTGGGATCCGGTCGAGAACGCGGGTCTGCTCCCGTGGTTCACCGCGACTGCGTTTCTCCATTCGGTGATGGTCCAAGAGCGGCGCAACATGCTGCGCGTCTGGAACGTCACGCTCGTGATCACGACGTTCTTCCTGACGATCTTCGGCACGTTCATGACGCGGTCCGGTGTCGTGCAGTCGGTGCACGCGTTCGGCCAGGACACCACCCTCGCGTATCTGTTCACCGCATTCATGGTCGCAATCGTGACGTTCAGCTTCGGCCTCGTGTTCTGGCGGCTGCCGCTGCTCAAGGCCCGCAGCAACGAGCTCGATTCCTGGATATCGCGCGAGGCCGCGTTCCTGTTCAACAACTGGATCCTGCTCTTCTCGGCCTTCTTTGTGCTGTTCGCAACCATGTTCCCGACGCTGAGCGAAGCCGTCACGGGAACACGTCTCACGGTGGCCGAACCGTTTTACAACAAGTGGATGGCGCCGATTGGGCTGATTCTGCTGCTTCTCACCGGCATCGGTCCATTGGTCGCGTGGCGGAAGGCAACGGTTACCAACCTTAAACATCAGTTCTTGTGGCCAGCGATCGTCGCCGTTACCACTGTCGGAGCGGTGCTGCCGCTGAACATTCCGTTCTGGGCCTCTGGTCTGTGTTTCGGTCTGTGCGCGTTTGTCACCGCGACGGTCGTCCAAGAGTTCTGGCAGGGCGCGAAAGTGCGCCGCAAGAACACAGGGACGGATCTCTTGACGGCCTTGGTCGGTCTTGTGGGTCGAAACAAGCGGCGGTACGGCGGTTACATCGTGCACGTGGGCATCGTCCTCATCTTCCTTGGCTTCGCAGGGAACGGTTTTAAGCGTGACGAAACATTCGAGATCAAGCTGGGCCAGTCCGCGGCCGTCGGGCCGTACACCGTGCGAAATGATGGTGTGAAGCTCTTTGATGATGGCCAGAAGCGAGTGCTCACAGGCTACATAGCCGTTTTCAAGGACGGTCAGCAGATCGACACGATGTATCCGGGTCGGTCGATCTTCCGCAAGCATGAGAGCGAAGAGCCTCGTACCGATGTCGCGATTCGCCGGACACCCGCTGAAGATCTCTATTTGGTCATGCCGGTAAACCCTGAACTGGGCACCCAGACGATCGCCCTCGAAGTTGTCGTCAATCCGCTCGTCGATTGGATCTGGCTGGGGTTCGGCATTCTGGCAGTCGGGACAATGATCGCATTGCTTCCACAACAGGTTTTCTTGTTCGGCCTCACCAGGGCAACTGCCGACGCCGCGGCCGGCACGATCGCCCTTCTGATCATCGCCGCACTGAGTGGCGTCTCACTGATAGCCCACACGCACGACGCCAGTCCAACGGCGGTGATCTCTGCCCCGAAGAACCGGCTCGAACAGCAAATGCGTGAGGAGATGGGCTGTACCTGCGGTACATGCGCGCACGAACCCCTTACGAAGTGCACGTGCGGCGCGGCGCAGCAAATGCGTTCAGACCTGCGCGCCCAGATTGATCAGGGCAAGAACCGTGACGAGATCATTCAGTCCTTAATCGCTCTTTACGGGAGCCAGCAATTCCTCGCGGCTCCGCTCGACGAGGGGTTCAATCGGCTCGCCTGGTTGTTCCCATATGCACTTGCAGCGACTGGCGTTGTGTTTGTGGGATGTGCCGCGGCGAGGTGGGCGCGCCATCGGCAGCCCGCCGGCGAGCCGCCTGCATTCGCGGACACGGACTTCGACGAACGTCTCGACGATGAGCTCCGAAATCTGGATTAGACGTGCCTCGATGGCCGCGAACGGTACGACGCTGACTCAGAGATTGTTCGGCCCCTTGATGATCATCACGGCAACGCTGTTCGCGTGCGCGCCCGTGTCGATCGCCATGGCACCGTACCAATCGACGATGGGACTCGTGCAGAAGATCTTCTACTTCCACGTGCCCTCGTGGATGGCGATGTTTGCCGCAATAGGCGTTTGTGGCGTGGCGAGCGCGATTCACATTTTCAAAACGCGCGCGGCCGTTGACCGCGTCGCTGCGGCGTCGGCCGAGCTCTCGGTCCTGTTCGGTCTGATGGGGCTCGTAACGGGCCCGCTCTGGGGCCGCAAGGCATGGGGCGTCTGGTGGCAATGGGATGCCCACCTGACGCTGGCTCTGCTCCTTGAGATTGTGTTCATCTCTTATCTGATCGTGCGTGAGTACGGCGGGCCGGGATCAGACAAGCTCGCCGCCGCAGTCGGCTTATTCGGCACAGCGGTAGCTCCGTTCGCGTATTTCTCCGTCAACATCTGGCGAACGGTCCATCCGCTGAATACGGTCGTCCCGACGCTGCCGCCATCGATGATGCGACCGTTCACGGTGAGCTCAATCGCGTTCCTGATGTTGTTCGTCGTCCTCCTCGTCGCTCGTATAGAGCTCGGTCATCGGCAGGCGAGGCTCGACGAGCTATACGTGTCGCAGGGGCTGTGACATGGGAACGTTGAAGCGGCTCTTCGTTGTGTTCTGTTCCTTCGTGTTCCTTGCCTTGTCGGCACAGGGGTTTCAGGTGCCGACGGCGCAGGGTGAGTTCATTCCTGTTAACGAAGTACCAGTCGGCGACCAGCTCCCAGCGGCGCCGCTACTCATCGCCGCGTATGTGTTTGTCTGGCTGGCGCTGATGTTCTATCTATGGTCGATCTGGCGGCGTCTCTCAATGGTCGAAAAAGAGATGCACGCTCTCGAACGCCGCCACGCGCAGCGGAGCCGCACGTGACGTCAGTCTCATTGGCTCAGGGACTCGGTGTCGCGCTGCTAGCGGCCGCTTGTACAAGCAAGCCGCCGGAAACCAAAGATTACACGCAGAGAATTGCCAGCGAGCGCGCTGCGAAGGATTTACTGTTCGAGCAGTCAAAGGACTCGCCAGTTCCCGATAATCGGAAATCAGAGCTGCTGCCGCTTTCCTACTTCACAATGACCCGTCGTACAACGTCCCAGGCGTTATCAAGCCATTCGACGAGCAACCGCTGCTTCAGATTCCAACGTCGACCGGTGCGATGCGGAATTCGCGAAGGGTCGGCTCCTTGCAGTTCACACTGAAAGGACAACCTGTCAAGTTGACGACCTTTGTTGATGTGGGCGACGAAAAGCTAAGTCGCCTGACTGTGATGTTCACCGACTTGACGACAGGAACGGAAACGTACGCCGCCGGCCGCTATCTCGATATGGATCGCAACCAGACGGGCGTCTACGACGTCGACTTCAACCGGGCGTATCACCCATCCTGTTACTACAATTCGCTATACGAGTGCCCGTACCCGCCGCCCGAGAATCGGCTCAAAATTCCGATCAGGGTAGGGGAAAAGCTCAAGAGTTCCGAAAAGTGATCGTCGAATAAGCCCTTGCCCGAAGGGCGTTCTGCGTCATCGATCGCGGCGCCGGTGGCGGCGAGGCCTTCGCGCAAATGGGTTAAGTTCCATGCTCTTCTGACTCAGCGAATCGTTTCGCGTGTTGATCGCGATAGCGGTCGTCAGCTAAACAGAAGGGGACTAATCAGGACTATCCGTTACGGGTTGCATGCGCGTCAGTTTTCGGTCGGCCGGGCCACCGCATCGACCACGAGATATTCGACTGGCCCCTTGGCGGACTCGAGCGTGAGCCCCAGTTGCTCCCGCAGGACCGTGAACACCGACACGCCGCCGTTCACCGCGGATGGATCGGAGACGCCGACTTCTGGCTCCAGCGGCGGAAGCTCGACGTTGATGTCAAAGAAGTCCCGGGTGAGGCCGGTGCGGTCGATCACAGGACGCCGCACAATGCGCCCGAGGGCGCCGACCAAACTTCCCATGTCGATTCGGGTCGCCACCCATGCGATGTTCACGCCGCGCTGACGGAGCAGGTTGTTGCCACAGTTCGGGCGTTTCTCCATAGGCGATAGCACGGCGCCCGGCGAACGATCCACACAACTGCCCTCCTTGAACTGCGAGAGCTTGGGTCCACCTTTCGCCACCGTCAGAATGTAGACCGGGTCTTCTTTCGTAACGCGATGGACTTTCAAGCCGAACCGATCCGCAAGCAGCGCCTGCATCATCACCATCATGTCTGATCTGGATGGAGTGCCTTCGGTCTTGGCTTCCAGATCGTATCGATCGGCAATGACCCAGTCCGGTGCACCGGTGATTCGGTAAAACGGAAGATCGTACGCATTTTGGATGAGATTCACGACAGGGTTGTTCACGACGTAAAGCCTGCCGCCTGGCATCGCGGCGAATGTCCCGCCGGTGCCACCCTCCGCGGCTCGCTTGATGGACACGACGTCGAATTGTGCGCGCGCCGCGTTAGACGATTGCGCTGACAGCCCGAGGGCAATAGGGCCGCCCAGCACCGTCGCGGCGCCCAGTGCGATGAGTACTCGCCCTCTGGCAGTCAGCCCCCGTCCGATGCGGCGGGCCATGATCGATTCGATGCGCGCCCGGAGATCGGCGCCGGTGATGCCCGCCACACACATCACTGGCGAGGCGAGTGACCACCGGCAAACGGTCAGAATCCCTTCCGCGTAGTCCGCGGGCTCGCTACCGGCGCCCAGCACGGCCTCATCGCAGGCGCGCTCGCGCTCGTCGATCTGCCGCGCGGCGATCCACCAGACCAGCGGGTGAAACCAGAAGATTGATTCGACGGCCATATGCACCGCCGCGATCAGATTGTCGTGATAGCGGACGTGACACCGTTCGTGTGCGACAAGCGCGCGCAGTTGGGCGGGCGTCAGACGTTCGATCAGTCCGGCGGGTACGACCAAGACGGGGCGGCGAAGGCCAATAACGCCTGGCTCAAGCATGAAGGGCGACTCCATCACCGCAAGACCCGCCAGATCGCAGCCGGCAAGTGTGATGGGCGTCGCGACGCGCAACGCCGCGCGCACCGGCAGCCATTGCCGCCACCACCAGAATAGAGCCGTCGCCGATCCCGCAAGCCACAGACTCGCGAGCACCCACGGCACGATCGTTGTCTGGTGCGTAACGACGCTGGGAGCAGCGACCAGCGCCGAAGGCGCAAAGACTTCGGTCATGACAAAGGTGGCCGCTGGCCGGACTATCGCGGGTGCGGTGCGCCACTCGAGCCGGGCGCCGACATTCACGAGCCACGAAAACGGCACGAGAAACTTCAGCGACGCAGCCGTCCACAGCCAGTACCGCAGGCGCGCATTGTGATCCCGAAGCGCGAGCGTCGCGAGCCACATGATTGCGCCAAACCCTGTCGATTGCCACAGGTGCGCTATGAGTGCCGCGGGAAGCCACGTCATCATTGCCGTCTGCCTTTCTTTGTCATTTTCTTGAGGGCGTCTTCCGCCTCTCTCAGGTCATCGAGCGTTAGTTTGCCGGATTCCACGAGGCGTGCCATGACGGGCCTGGGGCGACCATCGAAGAGCGCGAGCAGATCATCGACGAGCGTGTTGTGCGCCTCGTCTCGCGAGATCATGGCCTCGAAGATATTGGCATTGCTAATCCGCTTGACGCAGCGCAACGCGTGTTTCTTCTCCAGCCGGTACACCATGGTCTGAACGGTCGTGAAGGCGGGTCGGTCCTTTTTAGGAAGAGCCTCGTGAATCTCGCGAACCGAGCAGGCGCCCCGCGTCCAGAGCGCCTCCATGATCCGCAGTTCGAGGCGGCTCAGCGTCGCCCGACGTGCCATGCCGTAACTACCATAGTGGCCGATCTAACTACATATGTGGTTATAATGCAAGTCCGAATTGGTGGCCGTCACGATAGGTAACGCAAGACGCCGCACTGATTCCCGAACACGCGCAAAGAGACCGGTCGGTCCTTGGCAACTAAGTCATTACTGAACACGCATCGGCTTATTGGAAACATTGCCGATGCGTGAGTGTGTATGAGAGAGCAGTTTTGCCTTGCCCGTGGCCGATTCGCTGTGGTAGGTTTCGTACCGCAGTCGCAGGCTGTATCCCCGTCCGCGGAAAGGGACTATCCCACCTGCCCTCGCGTTCAGCGATCTGAGCATCAACCCTTCATGCCCGCAAGCGGACGACGGGCGACAAAGGGTGAACGATGTCTCAGCACCTGCCAGACCTGCCGGATCTCGGCCATCTGAAAAAGCAAGCTAAAGACGTCTTGCGCGTCTCTCGGCACCGACGCTCTCAATGGCGCCTCGCTGACGCGCAGCATGCTCTGGCTCGAGGCTATGGATTCCCTACCTGGCCGGATCTCAAACGCCACGTCGAATCAGTCAGGAGACAGGCTGGCGCAGCGGCGTCATCCGCCGCCCGCGTACAAGAAGTCAGAACAGTCGGCAACGCTGAGGCGGTGCCAATAGCTCGTGCGCAGGGTCGGCCATGTCATTCGGGTCATCCCATCGCAGGCATGTGGGTAACACGTCCGGTCGAGGGTCCTGAAGACCTCCGTCAAGTTCAATCATGGGACGTGGTGGTTGAATTCGAGCTGACGGATGACATCGTCACGCTTACCCAAATCGCCGCCGACCGAGCGGGACGCGAATCAGCCATGAAGATGACCGTTCAGGCCGATGGCCAAGAGCGTCCAGCACAATTCGGCAACGAACTCATGCTGCAAGCGAGGTGGACGGATGCTCGGACGCTTGAAACCATTATTAAGCAGGGCGAGCGAATCATCAGCAAAGGAACGTACGAAGTGTCAGCAGATGGACGCTCACTCGTCGTTTCAACGGTCGATCAACGCGTCGTCTTTGACCGACTGTAGTCCATGAACGCCTTCTCAAAGACTCTGAGCCTGCCGGCGGCCCAACAACGTGAACGGCAGGGGCGATTTGGCCTCATTCCAATTGCGACGGCGTTGCTGGTTGCAGCGATGAGTGGCGCCTGCTTTTTCACGACAGGGACTGGAGACTCGATGAAACCACAACCAAATCTTGAAGCGGATCGGCGTGCGATCGAAGCACTGAACGAGCATGACGTGAAGGCCGCGTTGACGAGCGACACTGATGCTATCGTGTCCCAGTGGACCGATGACTTCGTCGTCATTCCGCCTGTTGGTCCAATCCTACGGGGGCGGTCCGCTAACGCTGCGATAGTGGACAAGGGCAAGGAGCAGATCCAGGCGCTCATTCCCGTCGACTACGTTGTCAAATTCGAAGAGATCATCGTCACTGGCGAGTACGCCTTCGAATGGGGCACATATCGTGGCGCCGCGCGTCCGCGAGCTGGCGGCAGCGACGTGACCTACGGCGGCAAGCTCATGCGGATCCTCCAACGACAGCGAGATGGCTCGTGGAAGATGTATCGAACGATGATGACAAGCGATCCTCCGGCGCGCTAGAGCGCAGTTGATGCTTTGTCGCGATGGGTTGGCCGACTCTTGTCGGAACGAGCCGTCATAAAGACTCAGGCAGATCGGGAGCTTCGCCGCGTGGCATGACTTGGTTCAACCTGGTTAGGTTGAACGAGCCTAGCACCGACGCGTGGCAATCACGTTGGCAGCTTCTCAGCGAATTCCTGGGTGCGGTGGCCAAGCGTCTTAAGCCATTGGATCTGCATGCGCGTCCCACATCGGAATAACGCCAGCAATGCTTCAGGAAGTCCCGACCAATTAATGGTGTGTGCGCCCCAGTCGGGCCGCCGGCCGTCATAGTCGCTGAAACCATATTCGCGCGCGAGTTCCCACGAGCTCAGGAGCTGCCCCGTTTTCGTGAGGACGTTCGAATCCGCGGCAAGGCTTGCAATGGCCCGGCCGACGTAGAGCGGCGACTCGGATTCCAGGAAGTTCGGGTCTATTTTTCCCGCGTCGCGCCAGTTCTTCTCGTTGACACCCAGCTGATCGAGCATTGATTCAGAACGCAAGAATCCAGGCGTCACTGCGACTGCCGTGACGTTGTAAGGGTACAACTCAGATGCCATGTTGAGCGCGAGTCCCTTCAGCGCCAACTTCACGGTCTGCGTGAGCGGGTTGCCGCCCGCCGACAAAATGTCACTCTCTGTGACCTCGACAATCAATCCACGCTTTGCCCGAATCATCAGTGGCGCCGCATGCTTAGACGTGATGATGTGCGACAAGATGCAGTTGCGAAAAATTGCGTCACCTTGTTCAAGACCTGTTTTCCAGAACGATCCCCACTGATGCATCATCGGGTCCTCGCCTGCGACGCTGTTGACGAGGACGTCAAGGCGCCCCTGCTCACCCTCGATGCGCTCGAATAGCGTTTGCACCTCCGATTCGACGGTGTGATCGACGCGAACGGCCATCGCAGTGCCGCCGCTTTGAGCGATCATCTCTGCCGTGTCGTCAATCGTCTCGCGCCGCTTGTACGGCGATGGGTGGCCGCGGAAACTGCGCCCGGTGCAGTAGACGTGTGCGCCCGCCTCGCCGAGAGCTCGCGCAATGCCGCGTCCCGCGCCGCGTGTGGCACCGGCAACGACCGCGACGTGTTCGGCGAGCGGCTTCTCCATGTGCGTGAATATAAATAAACTTTCATTTATAATCAAGCGTTGAGATGAGCCCGCGCCCCCGGGAAACCAGCGACGCCGACATCATGGCCGCCACGCACCGCGCCGTAACCCGTCTAGGACCGCACTTGACCCTCGTCGAAATCGCGAAGGAGGCTGGCGTATCGCCTGCAACCCTCGTGCAGCGGTTCGGATCGAAACGCGGGCTCCTCCTGGCTTTTGTCGCGACAGGGTCTTCATCGCTACACAGCGAATTCGAGCGCATCCGCGCCGGCGCGGGATCACCTCTGGCTGCACTCTACGCGACGACCGACTGCATGGCGGCGATGGCACCGACTGCCGAAGCACTCTCGAACGGCCTCGCGTTCTTGCAGATGGATCTTGTGGATGCGGATTTCCACAGGCACGCGCTTGCTCACTCTCGTGCAATGCAGAAGGAGATTAGGAGTCTGCTCGACGAAGCGGTTTCTGCCGGCGAATTGAGACGGTGCGACACAGGCCGACTAGCCCGTGCTGTGCAATCGTTGATCGGAGGCGCGCTCCTCCAGTGGGCAATCGACCGAGATAGCAATGCCGCAGATCGGATACATCAGGATTTAGATGTGATGCTTCAGCCGCGGATAATGCGCGGGAGAAGGACTAACGCTCGTGTCAGGAGGCGGTGACGTCGTAATCTTCCAACAAGGCTTCTCAATGTAAAGTTCTCTGCAGAACGACACCTTCCCGCACTAAACTCTTCATGTTGTGCTCGAGCCCCAGCCTCGCTTGATCAGCAACCGGGCGAGAGACGATCTCACGTACATCCGGTCCGCGATGGAGCGCTCGTCAACCTTTACCGCCGTGCCTGGCGCCGGCGGCGTGGTGACGGGCGTCATCGGGCTAATCGCGGCGGTCGTGGGCGCTCGGCAGCCGACTGGCGAACGCTGGCTCGCGACGTGGCTCGGCGCTGCGTCGATGGGCGTTGTCATTGAACTGGCTGCAATGACTTGGAAGGCCCGGCGCGCTGGCATCGCCCTGACCGGCCGGAACACACGCAGGTTCGCGTTGGGGACGGCGGCCCCCCTTGTCGCGGGGGCAGCGCTCACCTATGACCTATGGCTGATGCGGGATTTCAGCGTCATGGCGCCAGCGTGGTTGCTGTTGTACGGCGTTGGGGTTCTCACGGGCGGGAGGTTCAGCGTGCCGGTCGTCCGTGTTCTCGGGGCGTGCTTTATGGCAGTCGGGATCGCCGCGGCGTTAACACTGCCCGAATGGCGCGACGTCTGGCTCGGGATCGGGTTTGGTGGACTGCATGTTGGGTTCGGCACTTATATTGCGAGGCATCACGGTGGCTAAATCAATCACGGCGCGCCAGGTCAGTACGAAGATTCAGCGAGAGGGCTCGCCGCGGCCATCGAGCACAGCCCCGGCCTCCGAAATCGCGACTTCGCTCGATCGTCTGCTCCACGACCGCATGCGGCTTGGCATCGTCAGCGCATTGGCGGCGGCGGACGACATGTCGTTGTCTTTCACGGAGTTGAAGTCCACATTGAGTGCAACGGACGGCAACCTGGGCGGCCATGTCCGCAAGCTCGAAGACGCCGGCTACGTGTCATGCCACAAAACGTTTGAAGGCCGCACACCGCGAACTAATTACAGGCTGACCGCGTCCGGCCGTCGTGCGCTGGAGAAATATCTCGATCACTTAGATGCGATCATTCGAGCGACTCGCAGCAATTGACCTCTCCCAGGCCGCCCGCGTCCCGTGAATTCTCTCCTAGACACAGAGGACTTTTCGTAATAGAGTTATGGCATGCCATCCGCAGTAACAAACCCCGTGAAGGGATACGCACTCATCGCCCTCGCCATTGCCGCGATGGGCATTTACGTCGCCAATGCCGACGACAAGCCCGGCGCGGCGGCCATCGGATTCCTACTAATGTTTGCCGCGGTGCTTTTCGGCGTGAGGACCGCACGGAACCAGCTGCCGACGTGGGTCGGGCGTACCGCACTGGTGGTCGGCGGTGTCCTTGCCGCGTTCGCGGCATTTTTTACCCATGCGGTCACCGTGGCAGCGCCCCTCTTTGCGCAACCGCCGGACGTGTCGTCCGTCAGCGAGTCGGCGCCCTCGCCTCAATGGGCGGCAGCGGTCGATCGCGCGCGGCCGATGGTGCGCGCGGCTATCGTGGAGCAGAACCTGCCAGGAGTCTCGATCGCAGTCGGTATGGGCGGGGGGGTTATCTGGGCCGAAGGGTTCGGATGGAGGGACGTCGTTACGCAAACGCCCGTCACACCCGGTACGCGATTCAACATCGGCACGGCGGCGTCCGCGGTCAGTGCCGCCGCTGTTGCGCCGCTCGGGCTGACCAACACAGGCGCTGACTCGGCGGCGGAGTGGAGTCCGGAGCACATTGGCGAGCCGGAAGAGGACTTCCCGCTCTTCTCGATCATCCGCCACGTCATCTTCCAGCCGCTCGGTCTGGCTCCAGCGGAGTACCCATTGTCGGGAGATCGCGCGACGTTTTACGTCCCGAGATCCGATGACAACAATCCCCGCCGTGGACGACGACTGATGTACATGCGCCACTTGGCGTGCTGCGCGGGCGGGAAGGCGTTCTATTCCACCCCATCCGATCTTGTCCGGTTCGCCCTGGCGACGAAAGCGGACAGCGTCAACGGCGAGCTTGCAGGCGGAAGCGTGATGTCGCTGATGACGCGCCGCGACAACGGACTCGCCGTTGCCGTGTCGTCAAACGTCACGCACGCCAACACGGCTGCGCTCGCGCTGAAAGTGACTGACCTGTTCGCCAAACAGAAATAGACCGCTGCCGGGCGGGTGGTGCAACACTAAGCCGCTGCGGCGCCTCCGACTTGCACACGTCTATGATGGCGACGTGTGAGGCGCCCTTCCTTCGGTGGGCAGGCAGTGCGTCCGGTCGAGTCCGTGCCACGCATTTTCATACCAACACATTGCCCTGGTCACCCGTCTATTAGTCAGATGATGGGCACAGTCGCGTTGGCGTCGGTCGACACTCCGTCGAACGAGGCCGATGAGCGGCTGGCTAGGCTATTCGACGCGCATCATCAACGGTTGTACCGGCTGGCACGCCGCCTGTCTCCGACGCCGGAGGATGCCCGTGATCTCGTTCAAGACACGTACGTGCGGGCGGCCCAAAAGCTTAGATCGGTGCCGAACGAGGCGTCGCGCAGTGAGGCATGGCTCGTCCGAGTGCTGGTGAACCTATGCCGCGATCGTTGGCGTAAGACCGCAGTCCAGCGTCGCCTGGATCGCCAGCAGCGTGGTCGACCGCAAGTGTCGCCGAGCACGGAGGCGGCGACCGTCGCACGGATGACCATCTGGCGCGCTCTGGAGGGATTGGCGCCGCGACGTCGCACGATTCTCATCATGTGCGAACTTGAAGAATTGTCGGTCGCGGAAGTGGCTCGGACCCTCGGCGTGGCCACTGTTACGGTCCGTTGGCACTTATCGAGGGGGCGACGAGAACTCGCTACGATCGTTCAGGAGAGGTGATGAAGGATCTGCGTGAGCGACTACGAAATGCGGATCCATTGGCATGTGAGCCACGGCTTTCGGCAATGGATGTCGATTCGTTGCGCCAAAGGATCCTGGCTGCGGCGTCGTCGATCCACCCCGTCGCTTGGTCGCCCGGTCCGCTGCTGCTTGCGGCGACGGTGGGGATCGCACTCGCCATCGGTGTGATGACTGCCGTCCGATTTCCGCGGCACGACCTCTCATTCCGATTGCAAAGGGCGCAGCCGACCGAACCTCGTCAATTGCAGTTTGAGACGACTGGCGGCACACGAATCATCTGGGAACTACGTCCGGATCTCAACTTCTGAAGGGACCGATGCTCATGAAGCGCAAATCCGCCATCACAATCGTGTGCCTACTACTTGCCGGCGCAATCGCGCGCGGCGAGCAGCAGAAGTCAGAGAGCCCTAAAACGCTTCAGGGTTTCAGTGTGGTGCTCTTGCTTGGAGAGAAGGAAACACCACCTCCGCCACCTCCACCGCCGCCAACTGCCTCGCGGCCGTTGCCTCAGTCGGCACCGCCCATTCCACCGCCGCCGCCGGCGCCTTCCGAGGAGTTATCAGCGCAGGCGCGCAAAGCGTTGGCCGATATCAAGGATTTCCTTCCGTACAAGAATTATCGCGTGCTGGATTCGCAGTGGGTTGCGGCCGATTCGAATCCTCTTGTTGTCACGGTTCGATTGCATGGACTGAGCAATCAGGAATACGAATTCGGCCTCAGTGGGAAAAGGGTGCCCAACGCCGCCGGGCCTTCCGTCGGCCTTGACGCGCAAGTGCAAGTCGCGCTGCGTACGCCATCGTTGAGCGATGCAGCACGAGGTCAAGCTGTGGCCCGATTGGCTCAGCTGGAAGACCGGGTAAAGTCTGGACGCAACATCGCCGAAGCGCAACGAGAGATGGCAACGCTGAGACAAGCGATCTCTGGCGGTCAGACTCTATTGGATACTTCCCTTAAGGTTGGCGTCGGCGAGACGGTCGTTGTTGGCACATCGCGCATTCAGGGAGATAAAGCGTTGGTTGTGGTGTTGACGGCCGTCTCTCGGTGAGTGTCTACGTAGACCGTTCCGCATGCTTCATGTCACGAACGGCGACTCGGTCGTCCACAGCTTCCGCGACGGCGGCATGCCGGGAATCTACCTGTCGTGGCGGGACGTTCTCCATGACGGCGCTCGACGGCCTGACGGAGGGTCCCATGCCTGCCATCGAACAGCGTGGCGACGCGTACTCAATTACGGATTACGGCGGACGGTTGCTTGCGGGTGACGCCGACGCCGTGCGTGCGCGCGTCGTCGACACATGGCTCGGTGGCGTGCACGTAATCAATCTAGATGACCTCCAATGACACAGGTGGAAGCATCAAGTCACGCCCGCTTGATCTGACTAAAATCGGGACGGCCACATGACGAAGAATCTACAGGTCGCCGTCCTTGCTGCAGCCGCCGCGGTCGCTGGAGCCGTCGCCTATGTGACCTATCGCACATGGGGGAATCCGTGCGTATCGCGAGAGCCCGGCTTGCATGGCGAGGTAATGCAGAGAGCGGACGGCAAGACGCTCTATTTTAACGGCCAATGCTGGACGACGCGTCCCCTGCCGCCAACGGACACCCCGTTCTAGAGCACTCGGCCTGCTTCCCAATTAACCCGACTGCACTGAACGGGCAGTCATCGGGTTTATTGCACGCTAGAAACCGCGCGCCGATAACGTTGCCCCGCTCGGCCGCCTCCAAGCTCTCGTTAATCGAGTTAAGGCCTCGTCAGCCCGTGCCGCTGACGTCTATAAACCAGTATCGTTCGGCGCTCCGCTTCGCGCCAGCAAACCGCGCTGGCACGTCGAACGAAAGCAATACGGATTCAGACGTCAGCGCGCGCGTCCTCCGACGGGACTGTTGGGTTCCTCAGGTCGTGAAGGAACCACAGACAGCCCGTCACAAGGAGGACACATCATGAAGGCTGACGAACTCAAGAACATCACGACGGAGGCACTCGACAAGCTCGCAGCACTCCTCGAGCAAGGCCACAGCGAACAACTCACCGCGCTGCTGAAGACCATGGCGCGATTTCACCGATACTCCTGGCACAACGTCTGTCTCATTGCCAGTCAACGCCCGACCGCCACGCGTGTCGCCGGATTTCAGACCTGGCGCGGCTTCGGCCGATTCGTCCGCAAGGGTGAGAAGGGCATCGCGATTCTGGCGCCGATCGTCGGCCGCAAACAGGCTGACGCCGCGGTCGACGACGAAGCACGGGCCGTCCTTGGCTTCCGAGCGGCCTATGTGTTCGACATCGAGCAGACCGATGGGGAACCCCTGCCGCACCCCGCCGAAGCGCTCGGTGATCCCGGGAGCAGAACAGCTTTCCTGAAGGCCGCCGTCCTCGCACACGGCATCGCCATCGACTATGTCGATGATCTCAACGGCGCGCTCGGGATCTCGAGCGGCGGACGCATCCAACTGCTCGGCGATCTCGCTCCGGCGGTAGAGTTCACGACCCTCGTTCACGAGTACGCCCACGAACTGCTGCACCGCGGTGACGACCGACCGGCGTCTCGTGATACGCGAGAACTCGAAGCCGAGGCCGTCGCGTTCGTCGTTGGTGACGCGATCGGCCTCGACACGGGCGATGCGTCTCGGGATTACATCCATCTGTATCGTGGCGATCGTGAGGCGTTGGCTCGTTCGCTGGGCCGGATTCAGCGCGTTGCGTCGACGATCCTGACGAGCCTTGAGTGTGGCTCTTAAGTGCTGCGGGCGCTGTCTCCCTCACCGAGCATTGTGTGTATTCAGTACCCACTTTGCCGCCACCTGTGTATCTGCTACTCAGGCTGCATCACAGCGCGTCAACGCGGCTCGCCTTCCGTGTGTTCAGCACAGGCCCGAACTCACGACAGGCGTTCGACATAGACCGTGCAACAGATCGTGTGCAAAACAGCCGAGGTCGGCCGAGTTCTTGCGACTGCCATGGGCAGTCACGTCGTGCACGACCCAGAATCGAATGGCGCACGCCAATCGCATCTTGAGCGCGGTCTCGGAAGACGAGCGACGGAGGCTCGCGGCGCATCTCGAGCGCGTGCATCTTCCGAGCGGCAAGATTTTGTGCGAGGTCGGCGAGCGGATGCGCCATGTGTTTTTCCCGCTCGAGGGCGTGATTTCTCTGTTGGCGACGACTTCAAGCGGAGCCGCAGCGGAGGTGGCGATCGTCGGCCGGGACGGTGTGGTCGGTCTACCCATCCTGTTCGCCGAGAACACCGTCCCGTATCAAGTCCTTGTGCAAATTGCGGGAGCGGCCTATCGCTTGCGCGGCGATGTCTTCCTCGGGGAGTTCAGACGCAACGATGTTCTTCAAGAGGTGACGATGGAGCACCTACGCCAGCTGATTGGACAGCTGGCGCAATCGGGTGTGTGCAATCGATTCCATACCGCCCGCCAGCGTCTTTGTCGTTGGCTCCTGATGACACACGATCGCGTGCAATCGGACACGATTCCGCTCACGCAGGAGTTCATCGGTTACATGCTCGGCGCCAATCGCAAGCGAGTCTCGGCAGCAGCCGCGCGGCTTCAGGACGCCGGCTTTATTCGACAGCGCCACGGTCAGATCAAAATCCTGAACCGCCGCGGTCTCGAACATTCGGCTTGCGAGTGCTATCGTACGGTGCTGCATGCCACCAGCCCGGCAGACCTGGTGCGCAGCGAACGAAACAGCCAGCCTCGTCCAGCCCGACTTTAGACCGAATTCCAACCGCTTCCGGATCTCATGGATCCCTACGCTGATTCGAAGCGACGCGGTCGACTTTTATTGGTCGCTGGTTTCGCGATGTCAGGTTGCTTGTCCGCGACCGCGCCGACCAGGCCAGTTGATGCGGCTGGCTTGTGGAATCGGACCGGCTGCGAGCACGTTCTCACCGGCTGCATGATCACCATGACAATCACGCAGAACGGTTCCGCGCTCTCAGGTACCTTCACATGGGACGGCACGTCAGGCGGTTCCTTGACCGGCACCGTGACGAACCGCACGGCGTCAGCAAGCCTAATCCCGGCGTTCACTCCTGACTGTCAGCTCGCGCTGACTGGCACGATCAGCGATAACCAATGGACAGGAACGGCGACTTTTCTTTGTACAGGCGAGGTCACCATCGGCAATCCAGGCATCGCCCCGGCGACGTTCATCCGCACCCGCTAGGCCATCGCACACGACATTCGGCAGCGACACGGGAGATTCGGATCGTAAAACCGTCGCGGTCTCGCGCCTGGCCTGCGAATACGATCGGACGGTCGAGCAGGGGTTCCCGCCGCAGATCTCCCGCACCACGATGCCCGGCACTTCAGCCTCGTCCCATCCGCGTCTAACGATCATTTGCGAAACTTCTGAAGCGTCTTCGTCGTTCGTCTCACGCTCGTCGCAGTGGGTTCGGCGTACCCGTTCGTGGGAAATCGCTTCCCGCGACCATCTGTCGCTTGGGGACCCGCGCCCCACGGCGTCGGCCTGCGCCAGGAAGAGCACCTGATCACAGCCGCCGCGATCGCGGTGCGCGTCAGATGATCGCGGTGTCGCTTTGTCCTCCAGGCACGTGTGCTTCGGCTCCTCAAAGGCGGCGAAGGAGCCGACAGACACACCTTTCCAGCACAGTGGGATCCGAAGCTTGGAATTCACGTGACTTGAAGTCGCGGCC
>JADMIO011227085.1_pt1 | contig 108069 bp, 97 predicted proteins | sample 8958161 | NCBI WGS metagenome assembly JADMIO01 (sample SAMN16585339, study PRJNA669376) | soil metagenome | isolation source: Crop rotation soil | place: USA: Cullars Rotation, Alabama | collected 2011
CGCGACAACTTGTCCACGTGGAATTCTAAGCTTAGGATCCCAATGTGCTGGAAAGACACCCGGAAGAGGCGCTCGATCAGTTTTCAAAAGCACTCTCATTGCTGCGCAGTATCGGTGACTTGAGCACCACAGCCATCGCACTGGAGGGCGCTGCGCGAGCCGAGCAGAAACGCGGTAACCTCGAGCAGGCTCGCAAATATATCGCTGAATCGGTGGCGCTGATTGAAACCGTCCGGTCTCGCTCTACGAGCCTGCAAATGCGCGCGTCTTATCGCGCGACGATGGAGAAAGCGTATGAGTTTTACATTGACGTGCTGATGCAGCAGCATGCGAAGAACCCTGCGCAGGCCCTGGATGCTGACGCTTTGAACGTGAGTGAGCGTGCGCGTGCCCGCAGTTTGCTGGAGAAGTTGAACGAAGCATCGATCGATATCCACCAGGGAATCGATGCTGGTTTGGTCGAAAAAGAGCGCGATCTTAGACGTGTGATGAATGCAAAAGCGCAGCGTGAGATGCAACTTAAACTGCGCAAGGGCGGCGCTGATGAAATTGCCACAGTCGAAAAGGAAATCAGCGCGCTCGATGATGAGTATCAACAGGTGCAGGCGGCTATCCGCAAGAATAGCCCGCAGTATTCAGCGTTGACGCAACCACAACCTCTCGGCCTGAAAGATATTCAGCAGCAACTGGATCCGAATACTCTGTTACTCGAATACGCGCTTGGTCAGGAGCGAAGTTATCTTTGGGCCGTAACCCGCGATTCGCTGAAGGCTTATCAACTGCCGGCACGAGAAGTAATCGAAAACACAGCCCGTGCTGTAGTTGAAATGCTGACAGAGCGCAGCATCATCAAATCGCTCGAAACACCGGCGCAACGAAACACACGAATCACAAAAGCCGACAGAGATTTTCAACAACGTGCGGCGGTGTTAAGCCGGTTGATTTTGGGGCTGCCTGCGGCGGAGCTTGGCAAAAAGCGATTGGTGATAGTGGCCGATGGTGCTTTGCAGTATGTGCCCTTTGCGGCCCTCCCCGATCCGCGATTGACTCACCCTTTGATTCTCGATCACGAGCTTGTCAGTTTGCCGTCGGCGTCGTCATTTGCGATTCAGCGTCGCAATCTGGAGAGACGAGCTTCGGCCCCGAAGGCAGTTGCTGTAATAGCCGATCCGGTGTTTTCAACCAGCGACACGAGATTCAAAGCGTCCGTTCCGGTGAAAGAAACTGGCAGGCAAGATTCGACTCGAATCATCGAACATACAACCGGCAGCGGCAACAGCCAACTTTCAATTCCACGTTTGCCGTTTACGAGATGGGAAGCCGAACAAATTCTTTCGGTGGCCCCGCGTGCGTCGAGTATGAGCGCGCTCGGCTTTCGTGCGAATCGCGGGATCGCCACCAATGGCGAGTTAAGCAAGTATCGTTACGTGCATTTCGCGACGCACGGCTACGTCGATACGTTGCGCGCAGGGCTTTCCGCAATTGTGCTTTCGTTGATCGATGAGCAGGGCAAACCACAGGACGGGTTTTTGCGAACTCACGATATCTATAACCTCAACCTGCCGGCGGAGCTGGTGGTGTTGAGTGCCTGCGAGACAGGACTCGGTAAAGACGTCAAAGGCGAAGGGCTTGATGGGCTGACGCGCGCGTTTATGTACGCGGGCGCGCGCCGCTTGGTCGTGAGCTTGTGGAACGTAAACGACAAAGCAACCGCATCATTGATGCAGCACCTCTATGTGGGAATGTTGAAGGGTAATAAGACGCCCGCGGCTGCATTGCGCGCGGCGCAGACCGAATTGCTGCGCACGCGGCGGTGGCAGTCGCCTTATTACTGGGCGGCGTTTGTAATGCAGGGTGAGTGGAATTGAGGATTGCAGTATCGGCGCTAATTTAGATTCGTTTTATCTGTGTTCATAAAATCTCCAGTTGGTCACGAAGTCGCGCGTCAACTTCTGGTTCGTGATCGCTGCGCGCAGCATCTCGATCGGAATGCGATTCTCCTTTAACAGCGCGTCGTTGTAAGCGCGATTCGTCATCTTGCCGGAATCGACCAACTCTTTGTGCATCGCGTACTGCTGCAATCCGCCGATCAGATACGAGATCTGATAAAGCGGCCCATAACTCCCATCTAACGAGCGACGCACTTCGGCAGTCGCATTGTCGCGCTCGTGACCCACTCGATTGACGAGCAAGTCAATACACTCCTGCGGCGTCATCTTCTCGAGATGAAAATTGAGTGAGAAGATGATGCGCGCGCAGCGATGCATGCGCCAGAAGAGCATCCCGATTCGCTGCTCGGGTGTCTTCGCGAAACCCAGATCCCACAACAACAACTCCCAGTAAAGCGAGTTGCCTTCGGTCCAGAACGGCGTCCCGAAGATTGCGCGATACGGTTTATAGCGCGCAGCCATGAAGCCTTGCAGGTGATGCCCCGGAATAAGCTCGTGATGGACGGTCGCACGCGAGAAATAGATGTTGTTGCCGCGCATGCTCATCATCTTCTGCTCGTGCGCCATCGTGTTGGTTGGAAACGACACCAGAATGGTTTCGCCGCCGAGAAAGAACGGACTGACAAGCTGGCGTTCCGGCGTCATCATCTCCATGCGCCAAGTTTCTTTCGCCAGTTCCGGCACGGTTACCAGGTCGTGGTCTTCCACAAACTTGATCGCTTCGAGGGCGAGGTCACGAATCATTTCCGGTTGTTTGCCGGGTTCGACGTAAAGGTTCTTGACGTGTTCGAGCGCCTTTCTCCAGTCGTCGCCGTAACCGAGATCGCGCGACGCTTTCTTCATCTCGTTTTCACACCACGCCATCTCCTTCTCACCGATCGCGATGATCTCTTCGGGCGTGTACGGGATCATTTCCGAACGCAGTTCGCTCAAGAGTGCTTCGCGACCGATCGGATCGCCGACGATGTCGCTTGAGTCTCCTGCACGAGCGCTGGTGGGTCGTTGGAAGTTCTGACCACCGCCTTGTCCACCACCACCGCCGCCACCTGGACCCCGATTCGGACCCGCCGGAGTTTGACTCGCGCCTTCAGTACGAATACCGACGATCTTTTCAGTGATGAAAGTCGCGTAGTTGTTCATCGACTGATCGAGCGACTTGTAAGGCTCTTCGTTCCACCACGTGAAGAGCGGATCGTAGCCGTTGTAGAACGTGTACCAGTTGCGCAGGTTGCCGCGCAGGCCGTTGATCGCGACTGCGGCTCGATTAGCAACAGTCTTCTTGATGTTGCCCCCACCCTCGGCGCGCATGCCGAGCTCGATCGCGCGGCGCCGGTCGTCCACTTGTTTGCGCAAGTCGTTCAGAGTCGCCGCGACTTTCGCGGAATCGATCGGTTCCATGCGACGTCGCCCTTCTTCGAGTGCGATGATTTTGTCGGCAAACGGAACGAGCGGCTCGATCTCGCCGAGTTGGCGCGCCTGGATGTCGAGTTGTCGCAACTCGTACTCAAGATGGTTCTTGAACAGCAGGTAATCGATCTTTCCGTCCTCGCTCATCGCGTCGAAGTCTTGACTCTGCAGCGACGCGAGCCATTCGTTGTAGAACTTCCTGAAGCGTTCGCGCCGTGCTGGCGATACTGCCACCGGATACGAACGCGTGAGACTGCCGCGATCGACGGTGTAGCGCTCGATCGCGCTGCGCATCTCGCTGGCGCGCTCTTTAGTTCCGTTAGGGTAGATGTAGGTTTGGGCGGGGATTTGAATCGTAAAAAAGCAGAGTAAGACAGCGACAACCAGAACGCGAGATCCGGACATACAGGGATGTCTCCTATCTAAATGGTTTGTAAAATCCGTGGCTGAACTAATGTCGCGCTGCGGTATTCAAGCGCTTCAGTGTGGCGTCGAGCAACGCCAGCCGTAACTCTGCGCGATACGGCACAGGCGTGATGGAAGCGAGGGCGTCTTTTACCACGAACTCGTCCATTTCGACGAGCGGCCCTCCAAGCCATTTCAACCAGTCAGTCTGGTTGAGCGGATGTGCCTCCTTCACCTGATTGAGCGAAGCGATAGCGTGTTTCAGAACTGCATTTGCGTCCAGAGGTTGATATTTAACCGTCGCGCGCAATACACCGAGGTACCAGTTGTACTTGTTCTCTACAGGAATATTCGATCGCCGCAATCCCTTTATTGCGTCGCTGAGAATCTGGAGGATCGGAGCCGTTTCCGAAACGGCGTTTTCCGGTAACCAGGTAACAAACGCGGCTTTGGCGAACGGCTGTAGCTCTGAAGGCGTACTGTCAAGCAGCAAATTCATTTCGCGAAAGCGACCGGCTTTGTAGTGTTCAATCGCGCCGTCCGCCGCCCAGTTCCATCTCAATGACTCCCAAGTCTCGCCCATAAACTCACGTTCGTCCTTAGCCATGTCCTCCAGGATTTTTAATGCGAGTTCATAGTCGTTATGTTCCTTCGCAAGGTTCGCAGCGCGGGACTTGTATACCGTGCGCGCCTGCATGTCTTTCTCGTCGGCTGCGGATTTTAAGAGGGCCTCCACTGTATTTAACGGCTGACTACGTGTCGCGTCGTCCAGGATCTGATGGACGAGGGGAGAGGCTGACTGGCACTGGTTGATCGCCTGACGCACAATCGGCCACTGTTTCGGCAGGAGACGTTCGAATTCGGTAAAAAGCGGAGCGAGCCAACTAACAATTCCACAGGTTAGATTCTGCTTTTCATCGCCTGCCATACTGTCGGTGATCATACTGACGTAAATCTGCAATAGCTCTACTCGTAACGGTTCGGGAGGTATCGGTGTGTCCGCCGGCATGCCGCGTTGCACCGGAAATGCAAGGTACATGAGCGCGTTTGTCAGCATACTCTTGGGCGATTGCCTCGCGACGGCCAACGCTTGCACAAACAAATCGTCAGCTAGTTTCGGGTCTTGTCGTCGCAACTGAAAAAGCAGTTGGTCGAGGTTGTCTGGTGCTCCGATACGTAGCGCCAGCGCGCCCAGGTCAGCCGCCCGTTTTGGATCGTCTCTAACGACAGCGACCGCTACATCGATTAAGGCATCGGCATTGCCGTTCCCCTGCGGTTCTGCTGATTTGTCTACAGGTGTCAAAACCGTCAGCAGGCGTTTGGTGAATTTTTGATCGAGTTGTGTGGCGATCGTAAGGAGCACTCTTGCCGTTTCCAATCTTGTTTCACGTTCATCAGGGGTTTCTTTATTGGGGACCTGCTCCACGACTTCGATCGCATTGTCGATCCAGGTGCTGGCTCGCTTAGGATCCTCACGCCACCAGCGTTGCGCGAGTTTCACCCAAAGCACGGCGTGCTGCATCGAGCTGAGGTCGGCCCCGTCCTTTAGTAAGTCGCTGGTAATATTTTGGGCACGGACCAGCCAAAGCTCGCGCTCGTTGTTCTGGGCCAGTGTTGTGGCTTGCGCCAGCGCCAGAATCATCAGGCAGGTAGCTACTGAATGCTTCATAGATGGACTTTTCAGCGTTCTTTGCGTACCTCGGCGTTCTCTGCGCTGAACTGGGTCTTAACGCAGAGAACGCCGAGGTACGCAGAGAACGCTGAGCTTGCCCTATAATAACGCCTTTGCTAGAATCCGGCTTCGTTACTTGGGTAATTTCTTATTTTTGATAGGCAGCTCCGGAAGACCTTCGCATGAATCGAACAACTACTCGATTCTTCACCTTGTAATTGCCGACCCGCACCACGCGGGCGCGCGGCGAAGGCGCTCCTATCGAATCCGATCGACTGAAGTAACAATATTAAGGGAATCGTAAATCGTAGGGAATAGTCTTCGGCCCCGGGACTTCGGTCTTCGTTGTAGTCCCCGCGTGCGCATGCTGGTTGGCATGGTCTTTCGGCGCACTTGGGGGTGATGTGGAAATGAGCGAGATCAACGTACAACTGAAAAACGGTGAACCAGTTCCCATGCCTGATTCGGCAACGGTCGCTGAGGCTCTCAAGAAGCTCGATCGCGACGTCGCCAAACAGGCGCTGGCAGCAAAAATCGGCGGCCGCGAGGTGGACCTTGCCGCGCCACTCGAAGCCGTGCGCGCAAGCAACGGCGACTCAGTTCAGATTGAACCGATCGTTCCGCAGACGCGCGACGGGCTCGAAGTTTTGCGTCACTCCACCGCGCATCTCCTGGCGGCGGCAGTGCTCGATCTTTTCCCGGGAACCAAGCTCGGCATTGGACCAGCGCTGCTCGACGATCCGCGGTACGGGTTCTTCTACGACGTGATCGCGCCAAGGCCGCTCACGGAAGCCGATCTGCCGGCCGTCGAAAAACGGATGAAGCAGATCGCGAGCAAGAACCTCGTTTATCGTCGCGAAGAGATCTCGAAGGACGAAGCCTTGCGCGTTTTTGGCGAACGTGAGGAACCGTTGAAGTGTGAGCTGATTGACGAAAAGGCCGGCGAAAAGGTGAGCGTCTATTACATCGATGGCTCGCCTTTCATCGACTTTTGTCTTGGTCCACACGTTCCCAACACGAACAAGTTGCGCGCATTCAAACTGCTTTCACTCGCCGGTGCTTACTGGAAAGGCGACGCCTCGCAGCCGCAGATGCAACGTATCTACGGCACGGCTTTCTTCACGCAGGAAGAGCTCGACGCCTGGTTAAAGCAGCGTGAAGAAGCGGAGAAGCGAGACCATCGCCGCCTTGGTCGTGAGTTGGACCTGTTCTCGATTCAGGAAGAATACGGCCAGGGACTCGTCTTCTGGCACCCGAAGGGCGGCGCGATCCGCAAGGAGATGGAAGACTACCTGCGCGAGCAACTGTTGCTTCGTGGCTATGGACTCGTCTTCACGCCGCACATCGCGAAGCGCGAACTCTGGTTTACGAGCGGGCACGAGATTAACTACGTCGATTCGATGTTCTCACCGATGGAGTTTGAGGAACAGGAGTTTCGCATCAAGCCGATGAACTGCCCGTTCCACATCGGTATCTACAAGTCGGCGCAACGTTCTTACCGCGATCTGCCGTTGCGCTACGGAGAGTTTGGTACGTGTTATCGCGCCGAGCTTTCCGGAGTGCTGCACGGCCTGATACGCGCGCGCGGATTTACGCAGGACGATGCTCACCTGTTCTGCACCCCGGAGACGGTGCGCGCCGAGATTATTGGCTGCATCGACTTTGCCCTCAGCGTCTACGAGGTGTTTGGCTTCAAGCAATACAAAGTCGAACTGTCCGTCAGAGGTGAGGATCACAGTGCTTACTTTGGCGCGGACGAGGACTGGGAGAGTGCCGAAGCTGCACTGGTGGATGCGCTGAACAGTCGCGGGATTCCGTACACGCGCGTCGAAGGTGAAGCGGCGTTTTATGGTCCGAAGATCGACATTCGCGTCGAAGATGCGATCGGGCGTGCATGGCAGTTGACGACGGTGCAGTTTGATTTCAATTTGCCGCAGCGTTTTCAGCTCGAATACATCGGCGAAGACAACAAACCGCACCAGCCGATCATGATTCACCGTGCGTTGTTTGGATCGATGGAGCGTTTTTTCGGTGTGTTAATCGAACACTACGCCGGAGCGTTCCCGATGTGGCTGGCGCCCGTGCAGGTGGCGGTGTTGCCGATCACGGATCGAGTTAATGGATACGCGGAAGAGCTGGCGCGCGAACTTCGCGTTGCAGGGTTCCGTGTGGAAGCGAATCTGCGCAGCGAGAAGATCGGCGCGAAGATTCGCGATGCTCAGTTACAAAAGGTGCCGTTCATGCTCGTGCTTGGAGATCGCGAGATGGAGCAGCGAACGGTGGCAGTCCGAGAACGTGCCCGGGGCGACATCGGGGTGATGTCAATCGCGGAGTTCAAGGAAATGGCGCAGCGATTGGTTGAAACGCGCGCGCTGATTAACAACCAGGCCCAGGAAATATAGGTCCCTATTGGTCCAATAGGATCTAAACGTCAGGGCCTTAATCTAGGAGGTGCAGAATAGCTACAGGCTTTCGAGGTCGCGGTCAGCGTCCTGACAACCGGCGCACGCCGCCGGTTCGGATCAACGAGAGAATTCGCGTGCCGGAGGTACGCGTGATTGGGGAGGAAGGAGAACAAATGGGCGTCATGGATGTGCGCGACGCAGTGCGCGCCGCCCGTGAGAAAGGATTGGACCTCGTCGAGGTTGCGCCCAACGCCGATCCTCCTGTTTGTCGCATCATCGATTTCGGAAAATATCAGTACGAAGCGAAGAAGAAGGCAAACGAGGCGAAGAAGAAACAGGTGACGATCACGGTCAAGGAAGTTAAGTTTCGACCGGGAACAGACGATCACGACTACGAATACCGCATGAAGCATGCGCGTGAGTGGCTACAGGAGGGCGACAAAGTCAGAGCCACGATCTGGTTCCGCGGACGCGAGATGACTCACCGTGAACTCGGTGCGCGGATTCTGGAAAAACTCGAACAGGATCTCGCGGACGTGGGTGAAGTTGAAGCACGGCCGAGGATGGAAGGGAACCAGATGTTCATCATTCTTGGACCGAAGAGACATAAGACTGGCGGCAGTGGAGTGAAGCCTGAGGCGCCGCCGGTGAATCAGTAGGAGAGGGGATTATTCATGCCAAAACTTAAGACACACAAGGGTGCAGCTAAACGTGTGCGATTGACTGCCACGGGCAAGATCAAACGCGGCCATTCGCATGCGCGGCACATATTGACGAAGAAGACCAACAAGCGAAAGCGTCATCTGGACATCGATGTGCTGGTCTCGAAAGCGGATCACGATCGCGTGATGTCGATGCTGCCCTACGGAAGAGATTAATAGCGATTAAAAGGGAGGAATCATATGCCCAGAGCAAAACGTGGCAATAAACGTCTCGAGAGACGTAAGAAGATATTAAAACTAGCCAAGGGTTATCGTGGCACCAAGTCGAAGCTGTATCGATCGGCGAAAGAGTCCGTCGAGCGCGGGTTGAACTTTGCTTACACCGGACGCAAGTTGAAGAAACGCGACTTCCGCAGCTTGTGGATCGTTCGCATCGGTGCGGCCGCTCGTTTGAACGGCTTGAACTATTCGCAACTCATGCATGGACTGAAGCTCGCGGCCATCGAACTCGATCGCAAAGTGCTCGCGGACCTTGCCGTGCATCAACCGGAGTCGTTTGCTGAAGTCGCCGCTCAGGCCAAGAACGCGCTTGAAAAGGAACAGCAAAACAAAGCGGCGTAAGTTTCACGGAAAGGAAATGAAAGTGACGAACACATCGCTAAACCGGCTTACTCTGCTGACACTCACGTTCCTGCTCGGTAGTCTCGTCGCGTTTGCACAGACTCCGGATTTCTCCGGCACGTACGAAGGAACCGTGAAGATGCCAAACGCGCCCGAAGGAAAAGTCTCACTCGAGTTGAAGTCCGAGGGCGGCAAAATCACCGGACAGGCGCATCATGGTCCCAAGACTATCCCGATTACAGACGGGAAATTTGAGAACGGCACGCTGACGCTCAACTTTGACAAAGACCATACGTACGTCGCCAAAGTCGATGGTGACAAGCTCGTCGGTGAAGTTACTGACGGAGCGCAGAAGTTCCCGCTCGAACTCAAGAGGGTCACACTTGCGGCCGCCGCTGCGCCGTTCAGTCTAAACGGACAGTGGGAAGGCATGGCGGATGCCCAGGGTCAGCCGTTTCCATTCTTGTTAACTCTCAAAGTCGACGGCGAGACAGTTACCGGAAGCAGCAGTTCGCAACTCGGTGAGTCAACCGTGAAAGATGGTTCCTGGAAAGACGGCAAGCTCGTGTTTCAACTCGAAGGCCAGAATGGAACCATCTCGATGAGCGCGACTGTGATCGAGGGAAAGCTGTCGGGCGAGTTTGATTACGCCGGACAGTTGCAAGGCAGATGGGTAGCCGTGAGAAAAAATTAGACAGGATTACAGGATGTTACAAGCTTTACAAGATCCATCCTGTTCATCCTGAAATCATGTTCATGCTGTCCAATGACCGACCAATCACCTGAATCTCAGATAGAATCCATCAACAAAGCGTTCGAGCAGGACTTCGAACGCTTTTTCCCTTTTATCGATGATCCGACCGCGCTAAGCCTCGAACAAGCAATTGCTGAGCAGCGGACATTGAGTGAGCTACGCACGCGGCATCTCGGAAAAAAGAGCGCACTCGCCGCTACCAAGAAGCTGATTGGTCGTGTTTCGGCTGATCAACGTGCGGCTTTCGGTCAAAATGTCCAATCAACTGAAGAAAGGTTGGACGCGCTGCTGCTCAAAGCTGAGGTTAGTTTAGCAAACTACATCGAAAGCGAACGCACCGCGCGCGAGAGTATCGACGTCACGTTGCCCGGCCGCCGCCCACGTTTCGGACATCGTCATCCGATCACCTTGCTGCGCGAACGTCTCGAAGATGTCTTCGTCGCGCTCGGCTACGTTATTGAAGACGATCGCGAGATCGAGACTGACTTTTACAACTTCACTGCGCTGAACATCCCGGAGAACCATCCGGCGCGTGGCTGGCAAGACACGTTCTACACGACTGACGGCTTCGCTCTGCGTTCGCAGACTTCGACAGTCCAGATTCACGCGATGCAGCGTCGCGGTGTTCCCGTTCGCATGATTGCGCCCGGTCGTGTGTTTCGCCGCGATACTCCTGATCCGACGCACAACCCGATGTTCTTTCAGGTCGAAGGTCTGTGTGTCGACCGCGGCATCACGATGGCGCACCTGAAAGGCACGGTGGCGGAGTTTCTGCGTCGCCTGTTTGGGCCTGACACGGTCACGCGTTTTCGACCGTCGTACTTTCCGTTCACGGAGCCGAGCGCCGAGTTTGATTTCAGTTGCTTCAAGTGCAAGGGCAGTGGTTGTCGTATCTGCAAAAACTCGGGATGGATCGAGTTGGGTGGCTCGGGAATGGTGCATCCGAACGTATTGCGCGAGGTAGGCGTCGATCCGCAGGAGTATTCGGGGTTTGCGTTTGGATTCGGAATCGATCGCATGGCAGCGCTGCTGTACGAGCTCGACGACATCCGGCTGCTGTTCGAAAACGACGTGCGGTTTTTGGAAAAGTTTCGATAAATGTTTATCAGCTACCAGTGGTTAAAGGAACTTACTGAGACCAGGTTTAAGCCGCAGGAAGTGCGTGAGCGGCTGACGATGGTTGGGTTGGCGATTGATGCGGTTGAGGAGCATGACGGCGACGCAGTGATTGACGTCGAGGTGCCTTCAAACCGGCCCGACTGCTTGTCGCACGTGGGCATCGCACGCGAAGTTATAGTTATCGAGCACGGCAAGCTGCATCTGTCGCCGTCCGAACCGATAAAGACCGAAGGACGCTCTGCGGACGTCACGTCAGTCGAGATCAAGGATCCGGATCTGTGCCCACGGTACGCTGCGCGACTCGTTCGTGGCGTGAAGATTGGTCCATCGCCGGATTGGCTTGCGGAAAGACTCGAGACGATTGGCCAGCGTCCGATCAACAACGTCGCCGATATCACGAACTACGTCCTGCACGAGTTGGGACAGCCGCTGCACGCGTTCGACTTTGCAAAACTCGGTGGTCAGCGAATCGTGGTTCGACGCGCCGAGCCCGGCGAGAAGCTGAAGACGCTCGACGGCGTTGAGCGAACTCTAACCGGCGACATGCTCGTCATTGCCGACGCAGAGAAGCCGGTTGCGCTCGCCGGAATCATGGGCGGCGAAGAATCTGAGATCTCCGCCCAGACTACGGACGTCCTGATCGAGAGCGCATACTTCGATCCACATTCTGTCAGACAAACAGCGCGGCAACTCGGTATGGATACCGAAGCGTCGCGGAGATTTGAGCGTGGCGCTGACTGCGAAGGTGTGTTGCGCGCTCAGCAGCGCTGTGTCGAGCTCATCTGCGAGATGGCCGGAGGTGTGGCGACGGAAGATGCGATCGACGTTTACCCGCGGCCGTTCAGTGAACGAGTAATCAGTCTTCGTCCTGAACGCATCCCAGCGCTGACTTCGCTTGTAGTCGCGCCTGAAGAGATACACCGAATTCTCGTTGGGCTCGGTTTTCAACCTGTTTCGCAAAATAGTTTCAAAGTTCCATCGTGGCGTATCGACGTCGCGCAGGAAGAAGATCTCGTCGAGGAAGTCGCACGACACACAGGGTACGACAAGATCGGATCCGAACTACCGCCATCGAACTCTTCCGGCGAGTACCAGCCGAGCGAGATGAAGCAACGTTCCTTGCGACGCGCATTGAACGCCTTCGGATTCGACGAGGCGATCAGCTACAGCTTCATTCAACAAGAGACGCGCTTCGATCTCATTCCTTCCTTGACAGGTCACGAGAACGATCAGCCGCAACTCGCCAATCCAATCATCGAAGATGCCGCATGGATGCGGTCAACACTTCTGCCGGGCCTCTTGAGTTCTGTTCGTCACAATCTCAACCACGGCATCCGAGACGTGAGATTGTTCGAAATTGGCCGGGTTTTCTCGATTTTCAAGCCTGGAGAGCTGCCCCACGAAACACTCACACTCGGCGGCGTCGCCACCGGCGGCGCGCTCGAAGAGGACCGCGCTCAGGCCGAACGCGAGCTCGACTTTTTCGACCTCAAAGGCGCGCTCGAAGCGGCAGTCGATTCGATGAACCTCAGTCCTTTAACTTTCACGCAAGCGTCGGTTCGCCATTTGCGTGTGGGGCAATCCGCCCTTATCAAGTCGGGTGACGGAACAGCAATCGGCACGATCGGGCGTTTAGCCGAGAGCGTTGCTGCGTCCTACAAGTTTCGTCAGCCGGTCTATGTTCTGGAATTGAACCTCGGCGCGCTGCTCGATAGTCCGGAAAAGTTGATCCAGTACTCACCGTTGCCTCGATATCCATCCGTCACGCGCGATATCTCGTTATTGGTTAACCGCAGCGTCGCGTTGGACGATATCTACGCTACTGTACACAACCAACACCTGGGTGACTGTCGCAACGTAAAGCTCGTCGGCACTTTTGAAGGTGGAAACATTCCGGCTTCGAAACGTTCGGTGACTCTCAGGCTCGAGTATCGCTCGGACGAACGCACGTTGCGCGATGAAGAAGTTGAAGCATATCACTCGCGTTTGACCTCCGCGTTGCTCGATACCTTCGCGGCAGAGCAGCGATAGGCAACGATAGAAAAAATAAATCTCTCGTGATTGCAAAATGAGTCTTGCGCTCACAGGCGTGAAGACGGATAATCGGCTCGCGATTTTAGATCAGACGTTGGGAGACAAAAGATGGTCGGTCTGTCAGGCTTGGAAAAGTTTTCTCATTTGGAAGATAAGATCTATCGCACCATCGAGCTCACTAAAACGCTGCGCCAGGAAAAAGAGAATCTCGAAAAGGAACTTGCCCTCATTCACCGCGACATGGGCAACGTGCTTAACGAAAAAGAGCGACTCGAGAACCAGGTCGAGAAGCTGCTCGCCGAACGTGAAACCATTCGCATGAAAGTCGAAGCCATGCTTGATGCAGTCGCCGCTCTCGATCCGGAAATGGTTGAGGAGCTCAGATGAGTTCAGGCATCGGTCGCATGATCAATAAAGGCAGTATGGAAGGCAGTAGCAGTAGTCCCACCATCCGGGTTGAAATCTACAACCAGACCTACAACATCCGGTCTGATGGTGACACTGAGTACATTATTCAACTCGCGGAATTCGTCGACAGTCGGATGCGAGAGATCTCTTCCGGCACACTCACAGTCGACTCTTTAAAAGTTGCGATCCTCGCCGCACTTCACATCGCCGACGAACTTCACCGTCTCAAGAACATGCACGAACAAGCAGACTCGCAACTCGGCGCACGCAGTGCTGAATGTGCGGAGATGCTCGACCGACTTCTGAAAGTCCGCAGCAGCCTCGAGAGCGAACAGGGCGGCGCGGGCAAGCTCAGCCTCGGCTAGCACACAACTTTTAGCCACAATAAGGCACATAAGTCAAAAAAAAATGCCGATTAAGTAGAAATCTTTTTTGTGTCATGTGTGCCTTTTTGTGGCTGGATCTGTTACTATCCGTCTCGGCGGAGGGAAACGTTCTGCGGTGTTCGTCACCGAGTTACGATGATTGAGCCAACGCCGTTGATTCGGGAGACCGAGGTCGTTTAGCCAGTGCATTTCTTCATCGTTAAGAACTGCCAGAGGCTGCGACATTAAGAGGTCACCCACCTGTTTGTGCAGGTTCAATTACGGCTTCGGAACGGCAAATGCGGATCTCCCTCCTGCCAGACCGCGAGTCGTGAATCGCAAATCGTGAAGACTTGATCCCCACGATTTACGATCCAGGGTTCGCGGTTTTCCGCTTTACTCTTCATTAATCAAACTATGAAAGTCCTCATGATCGGAGATGTTGTCGCGAAGCCCGGACGCATCGCCGTGCTCGAGCGAATTCAGGATCTACGCGAGCAACACCAGATCGACCTCGCGATTATGAACGCCGAGAACCTCGCCGGCGGTTTTTCCGTTACTCCTTCGCTCTGCGAACAACTATTTGCCTCCGGAATCGACGTGATGACGTCCGGCAATCACATCTTCGACAAGAAAGAAGCAATCGAGTACATCCGCAAGCAGCCGCGACTCATTCGTCCGGCGAACTATCCGCCGAACACTCCCGGCAGCGGTTGCTGGATTGGACAAGTTAACGGAGCGCACGTTGCGGTGATGAACGTGATGGGCCGAGTCTTCATGCCGCCTTCTGACGATCCGTTTCGCATCATCGACAGCGTGCTCAACTCTTTGCCGGTCGAAACGACGGTGCGGATCGTTGATGTTCACGCGGAAGCCACGTCGGAGAAAGTGGCGATGGGTTGGCATCTCGATGGCCGGGTGTCGGCAGTTTGCGGAACGCACACTCACGTGCAAACCGCGGACGAAAGAATTCTGCCGGGCGGCACTGCTTATCTGACGGATCTCGGGATGACGGGAAGCTACGCAGGAGTGATCGGCATGAACAAGGCTGACGTGATCGCGCGCTTTACTTCCGTGACCGCGCGTCGCGCAGATCATTCGAGCGGCGATGTAAGAATCTGCGCGGCCGTGCTCGATATCGATGAGTCAAATGGCCGCGCACGCAACATTGAACGACTAAACCTCAGCCACGCTCAGTAGCCACAAAAAAGCACAAAAGGCACAAAAGAAATTTTTCATCAAGGTTTATTTGTTTTGAGCCTTTTGTGCCTTTTTGTGGCTAAGTTTTACTGCAGCGGTTTCTTGTGTTCTCGCAACTGTTTCGCTAACTCGATCTTTGCATCGAGTTCAGCTTTTAGATCCGGTCGCAACTTCAGGCACTCGCTAAAATCGTTTACCGCATCGCTCTCATTGCCGATATATACACGGGAGAGTCCACGATTGTAATAGGCCCAGACGATCTGCGGGTCGAGTTCGATTGCGCGCGTGAAATCCGGAATTGCTTTGTCCATCTTTTCAAGTTGCATAAACGCGGTACCACGTCCTTCATAAGCCCATGCCATGTCAGGCGCCAACTTTATTGCACGATCGAAATCAGCCACCGCTTGTTCGTACTTTTTCAATGCGATGTAGGTGAAACCGCGTTGGTAATAAGACTCGGGAATGCGATCGGTGAGTTCAATGGCTCGATTCAGATCCTCCAAGGCGCCATTGACGTCACCGTTGTCAAGCCGGAGGCTGCCGCGGTTACTGTATGCTTGCGGGAAATCTTTTTTTAATGAGATTGCTCGATCCAGATCTTTTCGAGCGGCCTCGATCTGTCCCATGCCTCGCAGTGCTGCGGCTCGATTCAGAAACGCGCTCGGTAGACCCGGTCTGATGCGGAGTGCCTCATTACAATCTTCGACAGCGCCCTGGAAGTCGGACTTCTTATAACGAACGAGACAACGATTGTTGTAAGCGTTGGCGGTAAACGGATCGATGACTTTGATTTCTTCGGCTGAATAATCATCGAATGAGTTTCCCAGCCGTTTTGAACTATTGAAACCCTCGAGATGCGAGCTCAGCGTGATGGCTCTTGTGTACTCTTCGATCGCGCCATCGAGATCTCCGTTGTCGATCTTTTTGCTCGCGTTCTTGAAATGGCTGATGGCCGCGTCCGGGGTTCGTGCCTGGGAGAAAACCGTTATGGGGAGACAGAGGGAAACAAATGCGAACAGGAGCGCACAGCGACGCATGGTAGACCCTCCTTGGTTGAAGCTCGTCCACCAGGTGCGCTAAGATGCGGGACGTCGATGATGCAACTTTGAGCGCTGCAAGGCGATCGAACTTGTGTTGTCATCCGAGCCTCGTTGCTATCGCAAGTAGCGACGAGGCTTTCAATATTCCGGTGGCGGTCACCGGGGTCTAAAACTAAAACGACCGAGCTTGAAAAAAGTTACAAAGAAATAGCTGGGCTCTGGATCTGTAACACCGTGAAGCGATGAGTTGTGGCAGGTTAAATAGAACTAACAGATCGTGTACGACTTATTGGATTTTTATTCAGGCGCGGTTTCGCTGGGCACCACTGAGCCTGGGTGAGATTTAACTACCGGCGGCGAGAGTAGTCGTTGTGCGTATCCTTCGGGAAACGAGCGCACGCGCCCGCTTGAATCAGTAACAACATGTCCCGTTTCGCCCTCAGCCACGACTTGTCCATTCGAAGCACGCACAATCTCGTAGCCAAAACGCAGCGAACGTTTACGTAATTCTGTAACGTGTGTACGAACTATTAGTTCGTCGTCATAATACGCGGGGGCTTTGTAGCGGCAATAAGCTTCCGCCACGACCAAAAAAGCGTCCTCGCTCTGTTCCATGTCGCGGTAAGAAAAACCGCGCGCGCGACAATAGTCAGTCCTGCCGATTTCGAACCAGACCAAATAGTTGGCATAATAAACGATGCCCATCTTGTCCGTTTCGGCATAGCGGACGCGCAACAACGTTTCGTGCCAAACGCCGAATACATCGTCAGGGGCAGGGCTTGTCATCTGACCAAAGCCTTCCGAACTCATAAGCGAGAGTAGGAAATGATTTCCCGATCCAGGTTCAACTGTAAACGTTTAGCGGACTATAAGAGTGAAAGACCAATTATGTCAAAGAAAATTACTGCCGGCCTGGCCCTTTTAACCCTGCTGTGCCTGTGCAGCGGCAGTTTCCTGCCGCTCGGCCATGCCCAGACCGGCGCAGCGGGTACGGCCCAGAATGCAGCCATCGTTTCCACTACCGCAGCCGTGCTGAAGGAAACAAGCGAGTTGCGGGAGCTCCCGATTCTGAAGTCCGTGAAAAGCGGAGCCCAGTCGCGCGCTGAAATCGAGCGGATGATCATCCGAAATCTCGACGACGAGACTACGCCCGCGGAAATGCACGCTGCGGAAATGACGCTCAAGGCGTTCGGACTCGCGCCCCAGGATTTTGCGTATCGCCCCTTTTTGGTCAAGTTGTTAACCGAGCAGGTGGCCGGCTACTACGATCCGAAAGCACAGGAGTTTTACCTGGCGGACTGGATCGAACTGGAAGGCCAAAAGCCGGTGATGGCCCACGAGCTCACTCACGCGCTTCAGGACCAACACTTCAACCTCAAGCGTTTTGAGAATTGGCCCAAGGGTGATTCCGACGCCGAACTCGCGGCGCACGCGCTTATCGAAGGCGATGCGACGCTCGCGATGACGCTTTACATGGCCAAGTATCCACTCGTTGCACTCGCTTTTATTCGCAGTCTTGGGTCGCAGGAGTTGGCAACAGAGCAATTCAAACAAGCCCCACGAGCATTGCGTGAGTCGTTGCTCTTTCCCTACGAAGAAGGCTCTGCATGGGCGACGCAACTCTACAAGCGCGGTGGTTGGGAGATGGTGTCGCGCGCGTTTACGAAGCTACCGCAGTCGAGCGAACAGATCCTTCACGCAGATAAGTACTTCGCTTACGAGGCGCCGCAGAAGATTACGTTGCCCGAGTTCAAAACCATTCTTGGACCATCGTGGAAGCGTATCGATTACGATGTGAACGGCGAATGGGGATGTTATCTTGTGCTCGATCAGTATTTGAACGACGCGATCGAGTCTAAGCGAGCGTCGGCGGGTTGGGGCGGCGATCGTTTTGCGCTGTACGAGACGTCGAAACCGGGTGAAGTTTTCATTGCTCAGCTGACCTCGTGGGACACGGCGAATGACGCGAAAGAGTTTTTTGATGCTTATGCCAAACGCACGGTAAAGAGATATGCCGACGCGAAGGAGGCAAAAAACACGGGCGAGCGGATCGAGTGGCAAACGTCGAGTGGTTCAGTCGAACTCGAGCTGCGTGGTTCGCGAGTGGCAATCCTTGAAGGCGTCCCGGCGGCGACGAATGCAAATACTTTGCTGAGTGCGATCTGGCAACAACGATAGGTCGATTAGAAAGCTGATGAAAAAGTCTGATACGGGTACAGCCACTAAACAACCCTCGCGCTTACGCGAGCTCACGGATCAACTCCACAGACTTGAGGCCAAGCTTCGTCTCGGAGGTGGGCCGGACAAGATCGACCGGCAGCACCAGCAGGGAAAGTTAACTGCACGAGAACGCATTGAGCTGCTGTTCGACAAAGGTGCTTACGTGCAGGAGATCGGACTGCTCGTTGCGTACGATCAATACAGTGGTGGGGCTCCGGGCGCAGGCGTTGTCACGGTAGTTGGTAAGGTCGCGGGCAGGGAAGTTGTTGTCGTTGCAAATGACGCGACGGTCAAAGCCGGTTCGTGGTGGCCTGAGACGATCAAAAAGATCCTGCGCGCGCAGGAGATTGCGATGCGCTCGCGAGTGCCGATCATTTATCTCGTCGATTCTGCGGGTGTGAATCTTCCATATCAGGGCGGAGTTTTTCCGGGTCAGTACGGTGCTTCGCGGATCTTCTATTACAACTCGATCATGCGCCGCTATCTGAAGGTGCCGCAGATCTCGGCTGTAATGGGGCCGTGCATCGCAGGCGGCGCGTATCTGCCTGCGCTGTCGGACATCATCATCATGGTTGAAGGCACGTCGTTCATGGGCCTTGGTGGCGCGAACCTCGTAAAAGGCGCCACTGGACAGACGATCGACAACGAAACTCTCGGTGGCGCACGCACGCACAACGAATTGTCCGGCGTCGCCCATTATCGAGTTGCTGACGATCAGAGTTGCATCGAAAAGATCAAAGAGTTTGTATCGGAGTTGCCGAAGCCTTCAGTGGTTGTTTCGAATGAGCAAGCAAGCGATCCGCTGAGACCCGCTGAAGACCTCTACGATATCGTTCCCGAAGATCATCGCCAGCCTTACGACGCGAAAAAACTGCTGGAATGTTTGCTCGACCGAGGTCATCTCGACGAGTTCCAAGCGGATTACGCGAAAGAGATGATCACGGGCCACGCGCGCATCTGCGGTATTCAAGTCGGCGTGATCGCGAATCATCGCGGCATGGTGCGTTTGCCAGGCGGAAAGCCGCCGCGATTTGGCGGCATCATCTATACGGAGTCAGCAGAGAAGGTCGCTTACTTCATCGAGACCTGCAGCCGCCATCAAACGCCGTTATTGTTTGTGCAGGATGTTTCCGGGTTCATGGTTGGATCAGACGCGGAGCACTCAGGGATCATTCGCGCGGGAGCGCAGTTCGTCGAGGCGATGGCAACAGCGACCGTTCCGAAGATCGTGCTAACCGTCAATCATGCGTCCGGCGCAGGATACTACGCGATGGCGGGACAAGGCTTTGATCCCGACTTCATTTACAGTTGGCCCACGGGGCGGATGGGAGTCATGGAAGGTGACTCGGCCGTGCAGGCTGTTTTCGGCAGCCAACTCGAGAAGTTAAAGAAGAATGGCGAGTCGCCTGATGCCGAGTTAACAGCCGAGATGGACAAGGTGCGTGAGACTTACGACATGGAACTCGACGCGAAGTACGCTGCCGCGCGTGGCTTCGTCGATGCAGTGATTACTCCCGAGACCACCAGGCCTGCTTTAGAACTCGCGCTGCGCATCGCACAGAACTACTCCGGCCCACACCTCGGCCAGTTCGTGCTGCCAGTGATTCATGAATGAGTGTCGGTTTGCGCGAATACGGAGTAGAATGACAACAAAATGAATGCTAACGATTTCATTGAAGTCGATCCTGAAAAGATGAGCGGAACGCCCGTCTTCACCGGCACGCGCGTCCCTGTCAATCATCTTCTGGATTATCTCAAGGCAGGGGACAGTCTCGATACGTTCCTTGCAGATTTTCCAACAGTGACGCGCGAACAAGCCTTGGGAGTGCTTGAGTTGATGCGTGAACGGCTCCTCACCGAATATGAAACTGCTGCTTGATGAGTGTACGCCCAAACGACTGAGCTTGGATTTGACTGGACACGATGTCCAGACAGTTGAAGAAGTCGGTCTGAAAGGTCTAAAAAATGGAGCGTTGTTGCAGCAGGCAAGTAGAGACCTTGATGTGCTGATTACCGTCGATCAGAATATTCCCTTCCAACAAAATCCAGCTAACCTCCCGATTGCAATCATCATACTTAAGGCAAGATCTAACCGGTATTCCGACTTGAGAACATTGTTGCCTAAAGTGCTTCAGATATTGCCGGCGATTCGTGTTGGTGAGGTCGTGAGAGTTTTAGACTCAGGTTATTCCTGATTGTTGGATCAGGAGGTTCCTGCAATGATGCGTCAATCGATGGAACGGTTTGTTTTGTTGATTCTCAAGCTCACTTAGCCTGACTGAGGCGTCCATCCAATGAAACCGATTCGCGTGTTGATCGCTGATGACCACGCACTTGTCCGCGCTGGTATTCGAGCCCTCGTAGAAAAAATCGAAGGTGTCGTAGTCGTCGGCGAAGCCGGCACGGGCAGCGAAGCCATGGACCTTGTTAGCGAACTCAAACCTAACCTCATGTTGCTCGACATCACCATGCCCGACGGTAGTGGTTTCGAGGTGTTGGACCACATCATGAGAACGTTTCCCGAGATTCGCGTGATAGTGTTGACGGTCCATGAAGCGGGTGAGTATGCAATTCGCGCGTTGCGTGAAGGCGCCGCCGGTTTCCTTCCAAAGAGCGCGGCCAGCACCGAACTCGAACAGGCGATTCAAACTGTGATTCGCGGCGAAGTTTACATCTCACCTGAAACCTCGCGAAAGACCCTGCTCGAATACGGCAAAGGCGCAACTAAGCGAGATCTCCTCGCGACGTTGAGTCCACGACAACGCGAAGTGCTGCGCCTGATCGCTGAAGGCAGGACCACGAAACAGATCGCGCAGGTGTTGGAGATCAGCGTCAAGACTGTCGAAACGCATCGCGCTCAGTTGATGGAACGTCTCGGCATACATGACGTTGCAGGCCTAGTTCGCTACGCGATTATCGTCGGTTTGATCGAAGTTGAATAAATGCAAAAGTGCTCAGGAATTGGCTGAGTAGGAGTCAGGAATCTCCCCATTGCGCACTATTGTCGTTAACGCTTAGCCTACGTTCGTTTGAGTACATTGACCCCCCGACAAGAATCAGCGTTACAACGGAAGAAGTGGTGGGCAGCATTGCCGAATTCCTCCACGGCAATCAAGGATTGGCGGAGAATTGATCGGAACTCCACCGGGGTATCTTGACAAGGTGAAATAGTACCAGGGCTCCTCGGCAGGTCTGAAGGTAGTGACTGGCGGTGACTCAGACCCTGCCTTGGTACTGTTAATGCTCGGGAAAGCCCTCCCCTCATGCATGACTGTTTCGGTGAATTTTTTGGACGAGACGCGCGCGTTGTAAACAGGGTGAAATCCTCGCGCGTGAAAAGGGGGACGGCGGCCAGGGCGAGGTCGCTGTCCCCTTACTGCATCTGCGCTGAGTAGTATCGAAAGGATCGTATGAACAACGGAAGCATGACGTCGCTTGTCAGCCTGACATTCATCGAAGTGATGAAACAGGTGGACCGGATTGCCGACATGAATTTACCTGTTTTGATCACTGGAGAGTCCGGACCCTCCAGGGAACTGGTTGCGTCGATGATTCATCATCGCAGCAGTCGATATGACGGACCCTTCGTGGCCATTGACTGCGGCGCGACGCCGGTGGAGACGATCGAAGCGGAGTTATTTGGACCACGGTGGGAACACGCCGGTGGTGGCACGATTTTTCTAGATGAGATCACAGAGACGACAACTTCATTTCAGACGAGATTACTACGAAGCGTTGCGTCAAATGAGTCGCAGGTAGATGTGCGCGTAATCGCGGGAAGCCATCGCAATGTGGAGGAGCAAGTTGCAGCCGGAAAATTTAGTTACGATCTTTTCTGTTACTTGAACCGTGCGTCGATAGTATTACCGCCATTGCGCGAACCGCGTCCTGCAAATAACGATTGGGTCACCCTGTCCGAGATCGAAGGCCGTTACGTCGCGCGCGTACTCGAACATACTGGCGGCAACAAGCAGGCCGCGGCGCGCCTCCTCTCTGTCGATCGCAAGACTCTCGATCGCATGATCAAACGTCATCACATCGATTCGAATCACGTCAAAGCGTTGCGCGCGAAAGCCACGAGCCATAATTAGGCACAAAAGCCACAGAGGGCACCCCCTGAATTTTGGATCGGAATTCATTATGTGCCTTTTTGTGACCCTTTTTCTTAGTGGCCCTTGACACTCACCGAAGTCGCTTGATACTTTCTCGCCTCCGTGAAGAACATCCTGCTCGTTGTTGCGGTCGTTGTACTCTACGTGCTTCATCAGGACATCTGGTTCTGGCGTAGCTCCTACCTGGTTTTTGGTTTCATCCCCATCGGACTCTTCTATCAAGGTTGTTTTTCCGTGGCCGCCGCGCTGCTGATGTGGTTGCTGGTGACTTATGCCTGGCCGGCTCACCTTGAGCAAGAGGTTGAAGAAGCAGACACCAGGGAGGACCGGCGCGCTTGATTCCAGCAATCGTCGTCTTCCTTTACCTCGCGGCCGTTCTCTACATCGGGATCTTTGCTTTCCGTCGTGCCTCCGGCAAAGAAGAGGCGGAAGACTACTTTCTCGCGAGTCGTTCGCTTGGTCCATTCGTGTTTCTCTTTTCACTCTTCGGCACGAACATGACCGCGTTCGCAATTCTTGGTTCGTCCGGTCACGCGTTTACAAACGGCATTGTGACGTTCGGCTTGATGGCCTCTTCGTCAGCACTGGTTATCCCGCTTACAATTTTTCTGATCGGCACGCGCGTTTGGGCACTCGGCAAGAAACACGGTTTCATGACGCCCGTGCAAATGTTCAGAGATCGCTGGGAATGCACCCACATCGGCACAGCGATTTTCGTGGTTCAGGCAGCTTTGCTGGTGCCTTACATCATTATCGGCATCATGGGCGGCGGGACAACGCTCTACGCGATCAGTAACGGTCTCGTTCCATACTGGTTCGGTGGCGCGATCGTGGCCCTCGTCGTGATGGGTTACGTTTTCTTCGGCGGCATGCGTGGCACGGCCTGGGTCAACACATTCCAGACCGTTTTGTTCCTCTGCTTCGGCATCATTGCAATCATGGTGATCGGCGTTGGCATGGGCGGCTTCAACACTGCGGCGCACGCCTTACAAGCGTCGCCGATGGCTTCGCTGCTCACGCGCGAACGAATCTCGCCGTACTACTATTTTAGTTACACGTTCATTCCGCTTTCAGCCATCGCTTTTCCGCATATCCTGATCTTCTGCCTCACGGCGCGAAAGATGGGCCAGTTCAAAAAGACAGTCATCTTCTATCCGCTGTGCATTCTCGCGATCTGGCTGCCGTGTGTGTTTCTCGGCGTGATGGCCAATCGAGTAGACATGCCCGAGATTCGCGCGAAGCAGGAAGCCCGTCGCGTGCTCGCGACTCAAGGCAAGAACATGGAGCCGGAAAAGCGCGACGAGCTGCGCGAACAATCAGCCGGCGATGACGTTCTCATGCTCCTCCTGCATCGTTACGCGCCGCTCTGGCTAGCAGGATTGCTGGGTGCGGGCATCATGGCCGCAGTGATGGCGAGTGACTCACAGATTCTTGCTCTCTCGACTATGTTCACGGAGGACGTCTTCGCCTTCTACGGCGGCAAAGCTCGTTTTGGTGAGCGCGTGCAGGTTCAGACCGGACGTCTCTTCATCGTACTCATCACGATCTTTGCTTACGCGGTGGCATTGCGCGCGCCGGAAACGATTTTCGAGCTGGCAATTCAATATGCGTTTTCAGGCTACGCGGCACTGTCGCCATTGCTGGTGGCCGCGTTGTTCTGGAAGGGGAGCACGAAATGGGGCGCGCTGGCGGTCACGCTTTGGACCGTGTTGACGGTGGTTGCGGTGGCGATCCTTCAGGCGATAGTCCCCGCGCCCGCGCCTGGTCCACCAACGATTGTTTGGGCGCCTGGCGGTGTTGAAGTGTTATCGCGAACTCCAGGAGGAACAGCAGTCTTTGGTTTTATGCCGGTTGTGCCGATGGTGATCGTATCGACGTTACTGATGATCGTCGTGTCGCTGCTGACCAGGAAACCCAACAACACGACGCTCGCGAAGTATTTCTAGCCGAAGCAGAAGAGCTTTCCATCCTGAGACCCGATCACGATACGGCCGTTCGCAATCGCCGGAGAGGCTGACAACGGCGCGCCCGCGTCAAACTCCCAGAGCTTTGCGCCGGTACTCAAATTCAACACATAAAATCTTCCGTCATTCGATCCAACGAAAACGCGTCCGTCAGCAATCGCCGGTGACGACTCCACGCGCGCGCGCGTCGCAAACGTCCACACGGCTTTGCCCGCCATCGTCAGACCATGGACCATCTTGTCGCGCCCGCCTACAACAACCTGCGTCGTTGTGACCGCCGCCGACGAGTAGTACGGAAACTTCCTTTGGGGATGCTCGTACCGCCAGGCGATCTGCTTCTGCGCCAGGTTCACGCTCAACACTTCGTTGTCAAACGTTCCATAGAATGCGGAGCCGTTCCTTAGTGCCGGCGAAGCACCGGTGTAAGAGCCGGAGGCGACGTTGAACATCTCCTTGCCATCCGAGATTCGGATCGCGCGAAAGACTTCATCGCAACCGGCGATGAAAGCCATGCCTCCGGAAATGCTCGGCGTTGAGTGCACTGGTCCATTCGTCTTGAAGCTCCACTTCAGCGACCCGTCTTTCGAGAGACAGTAGAGTTGTTCATCATAAGATCCGATCAACACTCGATCGCCAACAACGACCGGCGACGATTTGATCTCACCGTTAGTTTTAAATGCCCAGAGCTTTCTGCCGTCTGAAGCGTTGAGTGCATTCAGCCAGCCGCCAAGATCACCAATGTAGACCACGCCGCCGCTGTAAGCCGGCGATGACTCACCGATGGGCGATCCGGTCGTGAATTTCCAGTAGACCGATCCGTTGTCGAGACTCAGCGCGACAAGCTCGCCTTTTTGCGATCCGACGAACACTGTGCCGCCGACAATTGCCGCCGACGATTCGATCGAGTCACCCGCATCGTAAGTCCACAATTGCTTCAGCGAATCAGGCACTTTCGACTGCGACACTCCAGTCAACTCATGATTGCCGCGAAATTGAGCCCAGTTGTCGGCGGGCGTGTCCTGGGCCATCGCGACGCCGCCAAGGCAAACAACCAGTAGCAGAGTCATCAATAAACGCATTGGTAAATCTCAATTGCTCCTTGCTGATCGAGCGGTCGGGGATTGAAGGTGCCAGTCCATTCTTGAGCTGCGTCAGCCGCGAGCTCAGGCAAATCCGTTTCGCTGACCCCCGCACTGCGCAGATTCGTGCGCAGACCGCCGGCTTCGGCAAGCTCTTCCAGTCTGCGCGCCAGGTTCTCTCCGGACGTCATGTCGAGCAGCGGACGATAGTCGGTCCCCGTCTTTTCATTCCAGCGAACTACTGTTGGCAGTAACATCGCGATCGCCGCGCCATGCGCGGTTCCGTAGCGCGCAGTCAGGGGATTCGCGCAGGCATGCGTGGCGCCCAGCATCGAATTCTCAATCGCCAAGCCCGCATAGAACGCGCCTAATTGCATCGCTCCGCGGGCAAACAAGTTATCAGGTTCACTGAGCACACGTTCATAATTCGGTTCAAGCAATCGCCACGCTTCGCGCGAGAAGAGCTCGGAGATCGGATTTCGTTTGAGTGTGACGTAAGTCTCAACGGCGTGAGCGATCGCGTCGTAACCGGAAGTCGCCGTGATGCTTCGCGGCTGCGACACGGTCAGAGCCGGATCCAATAATGCGACGCGAAAAGCAGCTTTCGGATCGCCGCAGGCCATCTTGGCGTGAGTCTCTGCGTCGGAGATGAGCGCGTAGCTTTGCGCTTCACTGCCTGTTCCGGCGGTGGTCGGAATCGCAATCATCGGCAACATCGGTTTCGTCGCTTTACCGTAGCCACGATAGTCGGCCATGCTGCCGCCGTTGGTGAGCAGGAAATTGATTCCCTTGGCACAGTCCATCGAGCTGCCGCCGCCGAGACCGATGAGTGAATCGATCTCCAGAGGCGCAACGACATCCGTTCCTCGTTCGATCATTCGCGTGTCGGGATTGACTTCGAAGTCGTGAAAGCAAATCACCTTGACGCCGGCTTTCTGCAATGGACCAACAGCTTCGTCCACGTGTCCTGACGCAAGCAGACCACGATCCGCGACCAGCAGCGTGCGTTTGAAATTGAGCTCGCGCGCGAGCTCGCCGAGACGTTCTACACTGCCTGTCCCGAAGACCATCCGAGTACGAGGTTGAAAATCGAAACTCTTCATTTAAAATCTGCTCTGCGGTCCTCTGCGTATCTCGGCGCCCTCCGCGTTGAAATCACCTTTCACGCAGAGGACGCAGAGATACGCAGAGAACCGCAGAGCGGTGGTTAGTTTTTAGCTGTCGCTGGTTTACCTGCCGCCGCGTCTTGTATCGCGAAAAGTTGATTGCGATTGGTGATGAACAGCACTCCGTTCGCGGGTATGGCGGTCGAGTAAACCGAACTTCCCATGTTTATCTCACCGATGACCTTCTTTGTCTTGCCTTCCTGCATGATCAGGACGTCGCCATCTTCGTCGCCGAGATAAATCTTGCCGTCGACCAGCATCGGCGATCCCCAAACGGCGGCGAACAGATCGTGTGTCCAGTAGACCTCGCCGGTCTTCGCGTCGAGACAATGCAGGAAACCACTGAAGTCGGCTTCATAAACCAGGCCGTCCTTGATTGCTGGTGTCGAGATAGAACGACGAATCTTATCGTAGTGCCACACCAGACCAGACTGAGTTATATCGCCGCGCTTCGTGGCGTCGATGCAGTACATATGGCCCACGCCTTCACCGTGTTCCGGGTCCTGACCGTTCGCAATATAAACGTGATCCTGGTAGACGACGGGCGTGCTGATCAATTCGTTCCGCGTCTTGGGCCAAACTGAATCCTTCGGGTTCGTGTCAAATTCCCAGAGCTTCTTGCCGGTCAACGCTTCATAACCACGAATCCAACCGTCGCCCTGCGCATGAATGAGTTGGACCACGCCGCCGATCGTTCCGACTGTAGGCGACGACCACTGTCCGTGCAGGATCCTGTCGAAAACCGAATTATCTTCCCACACGAGTTTGCCGGTGTTCTTGTTAATCGCAATGATCGCCGGCGCTTTTGGCGACGGGATGTGGACGTGACTCTCGTCCTGACCGTTCGAAGTGCTGACATAGATGAGATCGCCGTACATGACCGGCGACGAATTCGCGAGGTTGTGCGGCAACGAGCCCACTTCCTCCATCATGTCGAACTTCCAAACGATGTCTGCGTTCGTCTCGCCGGTCAGTTTCTCCTCGGTGTATGGCCCATCGTTCTTCCCGTCGCGAAAACCCTGCGTGTCGAGACACATGAGCTCGGCACGATTCGAAACGTAATAGACACGATTGCCGTCGACCAACGGCGACGAAGCGACACCTTGATAAGGCCAGTCGTTCACGCGCCCGGAGGCCAGCTTGTCATGGACCATCTGCCACATGAACTGGCCGTCGGATTCGCGAAAAGCCATCAGCACACCTTTGTCGCCTGTGATCTTCGGATCTTTCAATCCTTCGTTATTGGTGCCCACGAAGACCATGCCACCCGAGACAACTACGTTCCCGTAAGCTTGCGAACCGAGTTGAGCGACCCACTTGATGTTCTTCTTCGTCTTGACGTCCCAGCTCGTCGGCATGTTTTTCTGGTTGGAGACCATGTTGCGATCCGGTGAGCCACCCCACATGGGCCAGTCACCCGTGCCGGGATCCGATGCCGATGCAGGAGGCGCAAAGCAGTAGACAGCGGCGGACAGCAAGAGCACGGCGCACAGCAAGACAGTCGGGCAATTGATGATTGCGTTGGATTTAAGACGTTTGAATTTCATTTGTTTGCGTACACCTTTATGTTGTCGAAGTAGAGTTCCGCGAGACCGTTTCCATAGATGCCAGGTGCGCCCTGGAGGTTCGGAATCGGATCGATGCGTTCAATCATCCATGCTGACGGTTCCGGTTCGTTTGCCGGCCACGCTTTGCCGCGCGCCCGAGTTTTTCCATCCGGAAGGTTCTGAACTTCCAGCTTGAGACGGTACCAGGTGTCAGGTTTCCAGGCGAAGTCAACACTCTGGGTGCGTTTGATTTCAGGTTGCCACGGCTCGAGCATCAGCTTCTGAGTGTTGCCGTAAAGACTCAAAACATAGCGTTGCGCAATGACACCGGCATCACCCTGCTGTCGTCGCTTTTGCGTTGCGGACACGTCGGCTTCAACCGTGTAGTTGGACCAGTCTGATGGTCCCATGTATGCGCGAGCACGAGTCAGCAACGAAGATCCTTCGGTTAGCTTCGTGAGCACCTTGTTTCCGTTCTGATCGTGCACCGCAAACTTGAGCGTCGTATTCACCCAGGTTGCCGGCAGCGTGTTCACGGCGTACGAGTCAAACGTCTCGCTCCAGGGCAGCGGCGGAAAGACGCGTACGCTTGCAGTTCCACTCAAGTCACCGACGGTTGCTTTGACGAGACCGGCTTGCGCGATCGCGTCGGAGGACGCAGTGAAGTGACCGTTTTCTACCGTGCCTTTCAACTTGTCGAGCGACCATGTAGCCGCGGATTCTTCGCGCACGAAATTTCCCTGGCCGTCAAAAAGTCGCACGCGGAAATTCACCTTGTCGCCCGGTTTGAGCATCAACTCAGTCGGGACCACCTGAACGAATGTCGGCGGATTCGAGCTGGCAGGTGCTGCCGTCGCTAGGGTGTTGCCGGTCGCATGAGACGAAGTGTGACTCGATTTTTTTCCAATGCAGTAGAGGCCGGCCTCACTCGCGAAATAGATGTGCCCATTCGCTACTGCCGCCGAGCCGATTATCTTTTCCTCGACTCCGTTGGTTTCCAGGTGCTCCTGATCGAGAATTTCACAGCCGGTCGCTGACGGCTTGAGGATGTAAAACGTCCCGTTCTCAGTTCCCACGTACAATTTGCCATCCGCAAGCACTGGCGACGCCTTTTGGATCGTGCCGAGTGTCTTCATCCAGAGTTGCTTGCCGGTGTTTACGTCGAAGGCAGCGATGTTGGCACTGTTGTCGATCTGGTACATGCGATCGCCATCGAGCACGGGTGAAGAGAAGCCGCCCTGCCAGCCGTAAGTGCTCCACTTGATTTGATCTCTTTTGATGTCGCCTTTCGCGGTGGCGTCAACGGCGACCATCATTCCCATCTCGCTCGACGCGAGGTTCTCTTCACTGTGCGTGAGAATGGCCATGTTGTTGTATACGACCACGCCGGTGTTGAGTCCGCGTTTGCTGATCTCATACTTCCAAACGGGCTCGCCGGTCTGCGGCTTGATTGCATAGACGAAGCCGTCGCTGCCTCCCTGAATCAGCAACCGCGTTCCGTTGACGTTGACGATGATCGGCGGCGCGTAAGTCGTGTCGTAAGGTCTTCCACCCGGAGCACTCACCCACATCGTCTCACCGGTCTTCTTGTCGAACGCCATGAAGCGATGCGCACCGCGTCCGTGCTGTCCCCACTGGAACGTCACGCCGCTGACGATCACGAGATCGCCATCGACGATCGGCGATACGGTGCGGCCGCCGTGTGTGGTCAGCAGTCCGAAGTCTTCGCCGAGCGACCGATCCCACAAAACTTTTCCATCTTTACTGAATCCGATAAGACTGCCACCGACGCCAAACGCGTAGACGTTTCCCGTCGCTGGATCACCCACCGGAGACGCCCAGCCCACGCGATGCGGAGGAACGTCGCTGAGGTAAACGTTGAAGCGATGTTCCCAGAGCAGCTTGCCGGAGTCAGCGTTGAAGCACATCAGCCGTTCCTGCTCCGTCTCGCCGGAGCCGGCGGTGTTTTGCAGGTAGACATGATCGCCGACGACGATTGGCGCCGAGCGGCCACCATACGGAGCTTTCCAGGCGAGATTCTCTCCGGTTGGAGACCATTTCGACGGAAGATTCTTTTCAGTAGAGATGCCGTCGCGGGCTGGCCCGCGCCATTCGGCCCAGTCACTTCCGCCGATGACGGCGAAAGCAAGACAAAGGTTCAAATAAATGGAGATAAGGTTAGTCATTTTGGAGGCCCATCACTAAAAATGAAAAAGATGCTTTCCGCGTTCGCGAAAAAGCTGTAAAAAAGGATCAAGAAGTCGCTGCGCGCCGGCAACCTTGTGGATGTAGAATACGTAAACTCACGTTGCTGCGTTACAAAATTTTTCGAGATTCTATCAGGTTCCATCTCATCCGTTAATCTGTGATTGATTGGTCTTTGTTCACCGCGAGGAGAAATCATGTTGCTGCTACAAAAGGTCTTCCTCTTTTCACTCGCCGGGCTTCTGTTTTTTCAGACGGCGACTCCGTCCAAACAGGAACTTAACGATCAGCTTTATGAGGCTGTTCGCAAGGGCGACGTCGCGGCCGTGACATCCGCGTTGGACCACGGCGCTGACGTGAACGCCAAGTTTCGTTATGGCACTACGGCGCTTTTCAAGGCAGCGGAGCGCGGCAACGCGGAGATTACAAAGATATTGCTTGACCGTGGCGCCGATTCAAAAGTCAAAGACACGTTTTATGGCGCCACTGCGATGAGTTGGGCCATCGATGGCAAACACGTACAGGTCGTGCGTCTGTTGCTCGAAAAGAACACAGACGAGATCGAGGATGTGTTGCTGAGCGGCGTGCGCGCAAGTAACGCGGATCTCGTGAAGATCGCGCTGGACCGTGGCGGACTCAAACCCGAAAGCTTAACGGCGGCTCTCGCGATATCATCGGCTGACGAAAAGAACGCAGCGATCACGGAGATGTTAACGAAGGCTGGTGCGAAGGCTCCGCCGCAAATCGATGCCGCAACGCTTCAAACCTACGCGGGCAAGTACAAAGGTGATCCCGGACCAGAAGCGACGATTATCGTCAAAGACGGGAAGTTGTTCGTCGGCGGATTTACTCGGGATCAGCAACCATTGTTCGCAATCGACAATACGACGTTCCGGCCGGTCAACTTCGGCGGCATCACGCTCACGTTCAATGTCGAGGCGGGCAAAGTCACGAGCATGACGTTCAAGCAGGGCGAAACCGCGACGCAGATGAAACGCATTGGTGATGCAAGTCAATAAACATCTCCCGCAAAGGCGCAAAGACGCAAAGAGACTCGAACTCATGAAACGACTGACATTATTCTTCTTTATCGCTACGACTGCTTCCATAGCACACGCACAGAACTGGCCGCAGTTTCGTGGTCCGGGCGCAACGGGAGTCGCCGAAGGAACGGCACAACCCGTAAAATTTGACGCGTCAACCTCCCTGAACGTCCGTTGGAAAACTGCGATTCCCGGCTTGTCGCACGCGAGTCCCGTCGTTTGGGGCAACAAGGTGTTCGTCGTCAGCGCAGTCAGTGTCGGCAAAGACGAGACGCGCTTCGGACTCTTCGGCGACGTCGCTCCAGTGAAAGACGATCCGAAACACGCGTGGAAGGTCTACGCGCTCGACAAAGCGACCGGCAAGATACTCTGGGAACAAACCGCCTACGAGGGTATCCCGAAAGTTAAGCGTCATCCCAAGTCTTCACACGCGGCTTCAACGCCGGTCACTGACGGAAAATATCTAATCGTCAACTTCGGTTCCGAAGGTCTTTACGCCTACAGCCTCGACGGCAAGCTTTTATGGAAACAGGATCTCGGCCTGCTCGATGCGGGATGGTTCTACGATGTCGACTACCAGTGGGAATACGGCAGCTCGCCCATCATCTTCAAGAACCTCGTGATCGTGCAGGCAGACATTCAAAAGAATTCCTTCATCGCCGCTTTCGATATCAAGACCGGAAAGCAAGTCTGGAAAACGCCGCGTGAGGAGCTTTCTTCCTGGGGCACGCCGACTGTTTACGAAGGCGCCACACGCGCGGAGTTGATCACGAACGGCACGAAAGCCATCCGCGGCTACGATCCTGCGACCGGCAAAGAACTCTGGCACCTCGGGCCGATGTCTGAGATCACGACGCCGACGCCTTTTGTCGCGCATGATTTGATCTTCGTCACGAGCGGTTACCCCCCGGTTCAGCCGATCTACGCGATCAGGCCGGGCGGCAACGGCGATCTCACGCTTCCGCAGGGAAAGGATTCCAGCGACTTTGTCGCGTGGAGCAAGCAGCGCGGTGGTCCATACATGCCGACGCCGATCGTCTACGGCGAGTTGCTCTACACATGCTCGAACCAGGGCGTGTTGACTGCTTACAACGCGAAGACTGGAGAGCGCGTTTACCAGGAACGCCTCGGCGGAACGGGCGGCGCATTCACCGCTTCGCCCGTCGCATCGGATGGAAAGATTTATCTCTCGAGCGAGGACGGCGACGTGTTTGTCGTGAAGGCAGGCCCGAAATATGAGTTGCTCGCAAAAAACCCGGTGGGCGAAGTCATGATGGCTACGCCGGCGATCTCGGATGGGTTGTTGATCGTGCGTACCGTCTCGCACTTGTATGCGTTTGGAGAAAAGTAGCCGCAGATACACGGTTAAAAAAGGATTGAAACAGTGAAACAAACACGCCGAATTGCTCTTACGCTTATTTTCGCATTGATTGCGCGGGGCTTGGTTCGTTTGCCAGAAGCGCGGCAGCGGGGAACTGGCCGCAGTGGCGCGGGCCGGATGGTTCCGGTGTCTCAAATGAGAAGAACCTTCCGACGGAATGGAGTCCGACCAGGAACATCAAGTGGAAGACTGCAATCGAGGGTCGCTCGCATTCGTCACCGATCGTCTGGGGCAATCGCGTGTTTCTGACGACCGCTATCGAAGGAGGAGTAGTTCCGGGGGCGAAGGCAGTGAAGCACGTAGTCGAAGGTGATAAAGAGTTTATTCACCCGGACAGCGTCGGCGCCGATCACAAACACACTTTCAAAGTGCTCTGCATCGATCGTGACAGCGGCAAGCTCCTCTGGCAATCGACTGCGTGGGAGGGCACGCCTTACGACAATCGTCATCGCAAAGGCTCATACGCGGCTTCGACTCCGACTACTGACGGCAAGCTCGTCTACGCTTTCTTCGGCACCGAAGGACTTTATGCGTACGATTTCAAAGGCAATTTGGCGTGGAAAGCGCAACTCGGAAATCTCGGTACGGTCGGCATGGGGACAGGAACGTCGCCGATCCTGTTCGATAATCTCGTGATCGTGCAGTGTGACGAAGAGAACGGCGAAGCGTCGTTCATCGTCGCGCTCGATAAGAAGACAGGCAAAGAAGTTTGGAAGACTGCGCGCAAGGTTCAGGTCAGTTGGTCCACGCCGATTTTGGTCCGAACGGCAACGCGCCCCGAGTTGATTACAAGCGGTACGGAGTTCCTGATCTCTTACGATCCCGCGACCGGGAAGGAACTGTGGCGACACAAGGGCGTCGAGAGCAACGCGATTCCGTCGCCCGTTGCAAACAGTGAAATGGCGTATCTCGTTGCCGGCTTTCCGGCAAAAATCGCGTACGCAATCAAGCTCGGCCAGAACGGAGACCTTACCGGAACTCCGAACGTGCCTTGGAAGTATGAGAAAGGCACTGCCTACGTTCCATCACCGATTCTTTACGGCGACTATCTTTATCTGACAACGGACCGCGGCATTCTCACCTGCATCGACGCGAAGACAGGTGAAGTGAAATACGAAGGCGGTCGCATTCCGATTCCCGCGACGTTCACGGCCTCGCCGGTAGCGTTCGAAAATAAGATTCTGATGACCAGCGAAGACGGCGACACGTTCATCATCAAAGCCGGTCCGAAGCACGAGATCCTCGGCACCAACTCCGTCGGCGAGCCTGTTTACGCTTCGCCGGCAATTGCTGATGGCCGGATCTTCATTCGCGGCGAGAAGAATCTCTATTGCATTGGAACTTAAGTTAATAAAAATCCGTCTAATCCGTGTTAAGTTTAGCCGCAGATTCCACGGATAAGGACGGATTTTGTTTATGTTCCGAAGATTTACCTTCGTAGCACTGCTCGCCTGCGCCGTGCTCGCCGCCTCAGCGTGCAGCCGAGGCGGGAACGATGCGCACTACGCCGAACTCGAAAAGCAACGGCAGGAACAGGCGGCACAACCCGCACCTTCGGCCACAACCCCCTCGCCGAGCCCGAGTCCGTCACCGAGCGCCAGTCCTTCGCCCGGGCAGACGCCTGCCGAAACCGCTCGAAACTACTGGACCAATTTCCGCGGCCCGAAGCGCGACGGCAAGTATGAGGAGGCGACCATCTCCACCAACTGGCCGGCCAACGGCTTGCCCGTTCTTTGGAAGCAGCCGGTCGGCATCGGACATGCGTCGTTTGTCGTAGCAGATGGCAAGGCGTACACGATCGAACAGCGTCGCAGCCAGGAAGTCGTTGCCGCTTACGACATGAATAACGGTCGCGAGCTCTGGACGCAGAAATGGAACGCCGAGTACACCGATTCAACCGGCGATGGACCACGCGCGACTCCCACGTGGGATGCGGGTCGCATTTATGCGCTCGGCGCTACAGGCGAGTTTCGTTGTTTGGACGCGACTAGCGGCGCAGTAATCTGGGGCAAAAATATTCTTACCGACAATCAGGCGAAGAATCTTCCGTGGGCAATGGCCGCGTCGCCGTTGATCGTGGACGACAAAGTGATCGTGCTGCCGGGCGGCATTTCAGGAAAATCCGTCGTTGCTTACAACAAGCATAACGGCGCTCCGGTTTGGCGCGTGCTCAACGACACGCAGGCTTACGTTTCACCGATGCTGGTTGAACTCGCGGGCCGGCGTCAGATTGTTGTTGTGAGTGCCTCGCGCGTCGTGGGCCTCGCGCCGGAGAATGGCGCGCTGCTTTGGGAGTATCCGTGGGATACGGACAACGGTATCAACGTGTCGCAGCCGATCATGGTCGATCGGAATCGTTTCTTCATTTCGTCCGGCTATGGAAAAGGCGCGGCGCTCGTCGAGATAAAGGGCAGTGGCAACAGTTTTAACGCGTCCAGGATTTGGGAAAACACGAATATGAAGAACAAGTTTAATAGCTCGGTTCTTTATAACGGTTACATCTACGGCCTCGACGAAGGCATTCTCGTTTGTTTGGACGTGAACACCGGCGAGCGCAAGTGGAAGGATGGTCGCTACGGTTACGGGCAGATCATTCTAGCAGGCAGCCACTTGATCGTGACTAGTGACAAAGGCGACGTGGCGCTCGTGAAGGCAACGCCGAGTGGGTATACAGAGGTCGCGCGCTTTGCGGCGGTCGAGGGTCAAACGTGGAATTATCCCGCGATTGACAACGGACGATTGCTCGTGCGCAACTCAAACCAGATGGCGGCGTACGACATTTCCGGAAGGTAATAAGCCGCAGATTTACACAGATAACGCAAATCTGAATTCAGATCTGTGTGTTTCTGCGTTTATCTGCAGCTTAGTTATTTTTCTTGAAGATCCGCTTCGCTTCGTATGAGACACTTGGGTTGTCGACGTACATGTCGATGACTAACTCACCCTGCCCGGAGATGGTCCACTTCCGCACTACCTGAGTCGTCACCGGTCCCTTCGGCGTCTCGGCAGTCGTCACTTCAGTGACCTGAATTCCTCTGTCACCCGGCAGCCACATCGCGGTTCGCTTGCCTTTCGCGGGCGGTTGATTCGGCGCTGTTTGCGGTGTGAACTCGTGTTCCTTGCCGTCGAGAACGTACGTGTCCTTCACGCTGCGTTCGTTGTTCGGCTGGATGAGTTTGGTTTCGAGTTCGATCTGATCGGCTTTTTGACTGACGACTAGAGTCTGATTCATATCGGGCGGCAGACCGAAGCTGCGCTCTCGATCCATGGTCCACGTGCCACTGAAGTCCGGTTTAGTTGCTGCGAAGGCAAACAACGAGAGTGCCATGATCGCCGCGACTATCAACAAAGTCTTTCTTGCCATCGCCGGTTTCTCCTTTTTAATCATGAGTCTTAACCAATGAAAGCAGCGGGCCGGTCATGAACGTCGTGACCAGCGCCATCAATACCATCATCGTGAAGATGCGTCCCTGAAGAATGCCCAGATCATAACCGATATTGAGCACCACCAGTTCAACTAATCCTCTGGTGTTCATCAACACGCCAATCGAAAACGATCGCGACCAGGTCATTCCCGTCCAGCGACTCATCAACATGCTGCCGCCGAGCTTGCCAACAATCGCGACGAGGATGATCACCACACATAACAACCATCCCTCTACGTCGTTCAGCAGGCCGACTTGCATTCGCAGTCCGGTAAACGCGAAGAAGAGCGGCAGCAGCGCGTACGAGCCGAACGCCTCGAGCTTGTCCTTCAGAAAAATCCGAAATTCGGTAGACGGCGGCATGACGACGCCGGCGACAAATGCGCCGAAGAGCGCATGAATGCCGATCGTCTCCGTTAGCAACGCGCACGCCAGCAAGAATCCGAGAATGATCGGAATCAACCCACGCCGGTGAGACTGAGACGCTGGTTCTTTGATCACTCGCGCCAGTTGCGGCCGTACTAAAAAGAACATCGCCAGGGCGAAGACGAGAGTCAACAAGATCGTCACCGCCGAGCTCGCTAAACCCGCTGATTTCACGAGCGCGATCACGAGTGCGAGGATGCACCATGCAGTGACATCGTCGACAGCGGCACACGTGAGAGCGATTGAGCCTAGCGTGGTCTGCGAAAGTCTGCGATCTTCAAGAATTCGTGCGAGCACCGGAAAGGCGGTGATGCTCATCGCTACCCCGATGAATAACGCAAACGCGTTGAAAGAGGTTCCTGGCGCCGCCAGTTCGCGATAAAGAAACAGCGACAGCGCCGTGCCGAGCAAAAAGGGAACGATGATGCTGGCGTGACTGATCATCACTGCCGCCGATCCTCTTTCTCGTACGTATCGGATGTTGAGCTCCGTGCCGACAATGAACATGAAGAGGACGACACCGATCTGGCTCAGGAGGCGCAGTGTTTCCAGTGAGGACGGAGGAAACAGAAACGCGAGAGCAGGTGGATAGATCAGTCCGAGCACCGATGGACCGAGCACGATGCCGGCGACCATCTCGCCCATCACCGGTGGTTGATGAATCCGGCGAAAGAGTCTGCGAAACAGTCCCGCCATCGTTAAGATGACGACGATCTGCATGAGCAGAATGCTGAGCGGTGTCCTGAAGTTTTCCCACAGAATGTTGCCGGAGGGTGCTGGCGAAGAGGGCGTAGCTACTGCAATCGGCTGCAATCGAGAGCCGGTCGCAAGGATTACCCAAACCCCTGCGACAAAGATCACGAGCAACAGGAAATACGGTAAATAGTGACGAATGTGCGAGAAAGTGAATCGTGGGGGTGGAGGCATCGGCTTTCTATACAACGACTCATCACAACAGCGCAACCTTGATGAATAGCCCTGCGTAGTAGATCCCGTATCCGTCTGCGCCGTCCGTGGCTAAATTTTTGCAATGATGCTAATTTGACTGACCGTCGATGGCTGTAGAAACCAGAACCGAAGTAGGGAATTATTTTGTCTCGAACTATCCGCCGTTTTCGCAGTGGAAACCTGAGTTTGTACCGCAGGCAATCGAGGCGCTCAACGAGCCTGCCAGAGTTACAGATCCCTTAGGCCTTTATATTCACATCCCGTTCTGTCGCAAGCGCTGCCACTTCTGTTACTTCAAAGTCTACACCGACAAGAACGCCTCAGAGATCGAAGTCTATCTTGACGCGCTGATCAAAGAGAACGAGCTCTACAGCCGCATGCCGGCGTTTCAGGGTCGCCAACTGCGCTTCGCTTACTTTGGTGGCGGCACGCCTTCCTACATCAGCGAGCGACAGTTGCGTTACCTCGTCGATGGACTCAATCGACACGTGAGCTGGGCCAACGCCGAGGAAGTCACATTCGAATGTGAGCCCGGCACGCTTCAGAAAGCAAAGCTCGAAACCCTTAAAGACATCGGCGTGACGCGTCTGAGTCTCGGCATCGAACACTTCGACGACGAGATCCTTGCGGCAAACGGTCGTGCGCACTTGTCACCTGAAATCTATCGCGCGTACCAGTGGGCTCGCGAAGTCGACTTCGCGCAAGTCAACATCGATCTGATTTCAGGCATGATGGGTGAGACTGAAGAGAAGTGGCGCGAAGCTGTACGCCGTGCGATCGAGCTTCAGCCGGACTCCGTCACGATCTACCAAATGGAGCTGCCGTACAACACTGTCATCTCGCAGGACATTTTGAAGAAGGGAATTACTTCGCCCATCGCTGGTTGGGAGACGAAACGCGATTGGCTCAATTACGCTTTCGAACAATTTCTTGCACACGACTACGAAATCGCGGGCACTGACATCGTCGCGACAAAAAAGAAAACTTGCCGGTTCATCTATCGAGACGCGCTTTGGCATGGCGGCGACATGATCGGCATCGGCGTTTCGTCTTTTTCACATTTCGGCGGCGTTAATTTTCAAAACGCGCACAACTTCGAAGAGTATGTGCGCATCCTTAACGAAGATCGCCTGCCGCTTTTGCGGGCCGTTTCCCTGACACCAAAGCAGCGACTCATTCGCGAGATGGTCTTGCAACTCAAGACTGGTGCGCTCGACACTGCTTACTTTCAGCGAAAGTTTGGTGTTGATGTTTGGAACGAGTTCCGTCCTGTTTATGCGCGTCTGGAAGAAAACAACCTGCTCGCGCGTCACAACGGCACGATCGCGCTGACGCGTCGTGGTCTTTTGCAAGTCGATCATTTTCTTGTCGATTTTTTCGAACCTGAACTGAGAACCGTACGCTACGCATGAATAACAATACATACGACGTCATCGTAATGGGTGGTGGACCCGCAGGGAGCGCCGTTGCCGGCATTCTGGCCCGCGAAGGCCGCCAGGTAATCGTGTTCGAGAAAGAGATTTTTCCGCGTCATCACATCGGCGAATCGTTAATGACTGATACTTACTGGACCTTTCGTCGGCTCGGTGTGCTCGAAAAACTCAAGCAAAGCCCGTTTATACGCAAGTACAGCGTGCAGTTTGCCAACTCAGCAGGCAAGGAATCGCGCCCGTTCTATTTCTTTGAGGCAGTGCATCACGAAAGCGCCGTCACCTGGCAGATCACGCGCGCGCAGTTCGATCACCTGCTGATCGATCACGCGGCCGAACAGGGCGCGGTGGTCCATCAGGGCGTGCTGGTCAAACAGGTGCTGTTCCAAGGTGACCAGGCCGTCGGTGTCGAAGTGCAGATGCAGGATGGCTCGCGCGAGAAGTTCTTCGCGAAGGTCGTTGTCGATGCGACCGGCCAGGCGGCGATGCTATCGAACAAGTTTCGCTGGCGCGTGCGCGATCCGAAACTCAAGAAAGCGGTGCTTTACTCCTACTTCAAGGACGCGCATCGCGAGCCCGATTTGAACGGCGGCGCGACGCTCGTGCTGCGCACGGAACCAGGTAGCGGGGGTTGGTTCTGGTACATACCGCTCGAGAACGACATCACGAGTGTCGGCATCGTCGCCAATCCCGATTACCTGTTGAAGAATCGCGGGCAGGACCTCGCGAAGATCTTTCAGGAAGAAATCGACAAGTGTGAGTCGGTGCGGAGGCGTGTGGCTGAAGGCACTCGCGTCGACAAGATCTATTCGATCCTCGACTACTCATATCGTTCCAAGCAGAATGCTGGCAACGGCTTCATCCTGATTGGCGACGCTTACGGTTTTCTCGATCCGATCTATTCATCCGGTGTGTTGCTGGCGTTGAAGATGGCGGAACTGGCAGCAGACGCCATTCACGATGCTTTCAACCACGACGACTTCTCCGCGGCGCGGCTCGGCCAGTACCAGGCGAAGCTCGACCGTGGTATCGAGTCGATGCGCAAACTGGTTTATGCGTTCTACAACGAGGGCTTCAGCTTCTCTGGTTTCCTGCGGAAGTATCCCGACGAGCGCGTCCACATCATCAATCTTTTGATTGGCGACGTGTTCAAGGAAGGTGTGGACCAGGTCTATGGTCCCATGTCGGAGTTCGCTGAGATTCCACCACCACTGTACGAACAAGTCGACGGCACGATGGTGGCGCAAACCCCGACGCCCGACGAATCCGAGCTGCTGCTGTCAGCGAAGTACATGACTTTCGACGACAGACAGCAGCCACCGATGACCACGGACACCGCGGACTAGTCACATTTCACACGCTTAATCCTGGGAGGCTGCTGACGCCGATCCGTTGAGCTATAGCTACGCTGAAAGCACTCCTTGAGCTGATACTTTTTGCCGTCAAATGTGTAAACCGCTAAGCCACTCTCAAAAGCCGAATGATGCGTCGCGGCGACCAGATCGCGATACCCATTAATGAAAGTTTTCTTGAACTCAATATGATTTATAGTGCCCGCCTCCAAAATTAATTGGTAGCCATAGGCAGTCTTACGGTAGATCCAAGTATCGCAGTTGTTCACGCCACAGATGCAGCTACCAATTCCCTCGACCAGGAGCTCGGGTATGCCATCATGGTTCAGCTCAATGAACTCAGCTCGGAGATTTTTAGCTACACCACCATTTCGAGTTTCAAAACACTCTTTGAGATCTTCGTCATGCGATAGTTGCTGAACTATCTCTTTTGGTACTTCAACCGTCCGATTTAATTTGGATCGATCGTTGATTTGACCTGAAAAAGCGATCTTTCGCGCCGCCGCTTCCAGCACGCATAACCCACAAACCAGTGCAAGCATGCTCACGGCAACTCGTAAGACTTCTGCGGAGGATGTTGTTCTCATTAATTTCTGATTGGTCTTTCCGATGAACGGCGCTGTCGATACTTTGTGCCGTCAAAACTATAAACGGCCGTGAGAAGCTTGTTTGCCGTCGCTGCGCTTGTACGTATGTCCCGGTAGCCGCTTGTTTTTGTCTTCAGTACCTCCAAGCCAAATGTGCTGACACTTAGAGCTAATTGATGTCCCTGCCGAGTATTGCGAAACACCCAAAACGGCACGATATTCGCACCGAATAACTGTGGGTTAGCCGCCATCACTACCATGTCCACCAAGTCATCGTCATTCAGGTGGATTTCGGAAGCGATGAACCAGGTTTCCGGCATCTCATCAGGAGATTGTCCTTTAGGTAGGTGCCTTTGATTACGTCGATCCTGTCTAAGAATTTGCAACACATCTCCGGGTACTTTAACTGGACGCGATATTTCTTCTTCTGCACCGAATAATGTCTGCTCGCGTGTTCTCGCTTGATCGAGCCGCTGTGCTGGCGTTGAGACAGTCAGCCTTGAGGCGTCTTCAGTTGTCATCAGTGGAGTAGAGCTTGCAGTGTCAGACAGAGTCGAAGGTCTACCGTCACATCCGGAAAAAGCGTAAAGAGTGACAAAAAGTAAGAACAGCAACATCCTTATCATCTCCCCATTTGGTCTATGCATCATTTCTCGGCTTAATTAACCCTTTTGACATCTCGCAAGCGCCTCGTTGTATACACGTTCAAATCGCTGGCCCTTCTGGTTGGTTGACCATGAGGCGAGCCGGGAAGACTAGCCCACGTGCCTCTAGAGTTTGATGCCGCCTGCCGTACGTTTCCTTGTAGCAATGGTGCGATTGACCCGTCTCGTTGCAGCAGCATCACCGCACCCAAGTCCTGATTTGCAGGACTGAAGTCTGACAATCCGAGCCCGTTCCAAGTTCGATTCAGAAACTGGTACCGTCCGGCTGCTGTAGTTGTATTAGGTCTGGTTTGACGAAATCTGACCGAGATATTTGGATGACCCGAGAAATCGGTGATCGTAACGTTATGTCGACCAACAAGCTCGGGGTGCCCGGGAGCTCGGACGACTCTTCCATAGGCCACTGTTCCATAACCATTGTTTGCGTTGCTAGCCGTGCCTTCCGCCCAAGCTAACGCATCAAGCATCGCCCGTACACGACAATCGTTCACAAGCTGCTGTGCTGTATTCTGCGCGAGATCTCTACCCAGACCACCTCCTCCACCGCGACCGGGATCGCCGGCTTCTCTTTCTCTGCCGCCCTCACAGGGACCCTGCCAACCGAATGCCATATCGAGAATGCCGATGCCAAGGTCTGCTCGGGTAAGACAGTTGAACGCTGCCCACTCATCTTCCGGGTCCAAACCCGTGCTATCAATGAAATTCACCGGATCATTTTGTGCGTAGGCGTACCGGTTGAACGATTGCGGATCACTTAAATCGTAACTTCCATCATGAGGATCCGGTTGATCAAACCGTGACCACCAACGATTGTAGCGACGAAACATCGCTTCATCCGACTGATTGATGTCACGTTCGTAGTTGTTGAACTTGTGCGGTTGAAACGCATCGTTACTGCTTCTATTCGTGTTGCCACCCCAGGGATCGAGTTCAACGGTGCTCACGACACTTCCTGAACTATTCGTTACCCGCTTGCTCTTCAGCAGCGGATCCTCGTGCACCCAGTAGACACCACCCTGCTGCACCGCTAACAACTGCTCACCCAGGTAAACATAACCACGTTGCCAGCCACCGCCACCGGTGATCTCAGCAACAACTTGTCCACTCAGCACTGAACTGCGCAGGTAATAGGTGAGAGTATTGTTTTCATTCTTTTTCACGCGGAACCCGTCACCGTCGTAATACTGCTGCAACAGGTAACCGCCAGAAGCAGCGGTGGCCTGCTGACCGGTAACATCGTAGCTGAAGGCTTGTCCGCCATCGTTGGTCAGATTACCGGCGGCATCATACGTCAAATCCACGCGCTTGTTGTTCACATAGCTCGCTGTGAACGAAGGATTCTCTCCGCCCCAGCCTTCCCGGTAACTGATGTTGCCCCACTTGTCGTACTGATAACCGTGGGAATAAGGACCGTTATAAAGAAGCGGCACTTGTTCGCCGATCGCAAGCCGCGCTTCATTACCTGAGCGCGTAACGGTTAAACGGCCCACCGAATCGTAAGCGACCCAGCGGTCGAGGGTTTCGTCATCCAGATTGCGAGCGAACTCCAGCCGTCCACTTTGTTCCCACAGATATGAATACTGAAGTCTGAGCACATTAGGAATGCTCCACTGCGTCAGTCGCATGCGATTGTCGTACTGTAACGAGAGGGTGCGACCATTGTTGTATGCCACCTGCTTCAGACCACCAAAAGCGCGGTAGGCCAGACTGTTGACGTAACTGGAGACGCCGGCGTAACCGGAACCGGAAATACTGATGGGCCGACCGGCCGTATCGTAGTTATATCCAACCTGCGCGCCCCATTGATTAGTTATCGACGTTAACTCATCGGCCAAGTTGTATCCGTAGCTCAACGCAAAGGAACCCACGCCGGTGAAGGTGCGCGTCTCACTGGTCAACCTTGAAAGCTGATCATAAACATAACTTACTGACCCGAGGCCATCGCTCATTGACGTGCGATTGCCTGCCGCGTCATAACCAAAGGTGACGTTTGGTGTCGCTGCGACGCCGGAAGGTACACCATAGCTGATGCCCGTGACCAGATCCCTGTTGTTATAGCTGAAGGTTGTCGTAGCTCCGCGAGCGTCGGTGATGGTCTGCATCATATCGTTCGCGAAATAGGTGTAGCTGGTGGCACCCTGCTCCGCTGTCGTACGAGTTTGAAGTCGCCCATGGCCATCGTAAGCGAAGCTCCGTATCTGTCCGGCTTGGTTGATCTGAGTAACCTGATCGCGAACATTGTAAGTGTAGGTCGTGGTCGAGTAGACACTCTGGTCCCAGTTCAGTTCATCCACCTGTTTCAATCGACCCACCACGTCGTTAGTGAGTTTCCGGCGTCGACCGTTTTCGTCTCTGACTGTGGTGACCTCACCACCCGCGCAGCCACAGCCACCGTAAGTGTTTTCTCTTGTCGCCCCGTCGGGTAGGGTCGTCAGCGTCGGCCGTCCCTTCCAATCGTAAGCCTGGGTTGTATAAACCCAGTACGAATCATCACCAACCGGCACCCAGTCTCCCGTGATTTCCGTCGGCTTTGATTGCTGGATGGCCCGTCCCATTACATCGTAAGTTGTGAGTTGTCCGATATAGCCGCCCGTGCTGCCGGGATGATTGGCGGACTGTTCTGTGACCCGACCGGCACCGTCAAAAACCTGACACGCATATGACTCGTCGGCAACGGTGTTGACGGCGGAAAAACTCTGCATGTAGTACGGACCATAGATATAGCGCGTGTAAGCGTTTGTGTTCGCGATCGTGACTCGTTCTACTCGCGCGGCATTGTCGTAAGCATAGTTTTGAATCAGACCCTGCGTCTGTCCAGCCGGCGTTGGACTCTGCGTCCGTGTCACGGTGCCAAAGTCATAGTTGTACTGCGCCGTAGATGAGAAGCCATCGGGATCGGTGACGGTGGTTGCATAAGCAAAGGTATTGTGGTTATTGCCGTCAGAGAATGAATCCTGATAACTGAGATTCGTCTGGTGCCAGAGGTGATCCCGCGTGAAGGCAAGCGATCCGTTCGTGTCGTAACCGTACTTATATTCCATCGCTTTATAAGCCGTGTTGTCCGGATCGGTCAGATCAAAGCGCAGGACAAGCACGAGATTGCCACGACCGGCAGCGAAGTTGATGTCATAAGTACCGTCGTGCTGAACCGGATTTTGTGGTGTGGCAACTAAATGCGCGGACGAGGAACCCCAGTCATAATCGAACCATGTTTTACTGGCGAGCACGCCACTGCCGTCATAAACCCACTTTAATGAAGGCAGACCAATCATGCGCCGATTCATGTATGCAGAATCGTACCTGTAATCGGTGTGCGTGCGGCGTAGTACCGTGGCAGCATCGGCGGTGTATTCATAAACGTCACCTGGCAAAGCGCAAAGCGTGCCGCTCGGCAGAGTGAATGTCGTATAAGTGATGGTAGTCCTGCTCCGATTGTTTTCGGCGTCGTAAATGTTGGTTTCAGACACGCGCGCATTCTTCTGATAACTCAAGCTCGTGTCGTCCTGAGTCCATGCCGTCGTGGTCCACTTCTTTTTTACCCCGCCCGACCAGACCTCGGTCGACGTTGTTAAGCCTGTCTGCCAGCCGGACGTGGCGAAGAACTCCTTGTTAATCGTGCCATCCGGTGCGGTCTGCTGTGCCCATGAACCGTCGGTGGCAACGCTGTAACTGGTCACTGCCTCATTGCCACTGTTCCACAACTCGGCCCAGTCCCTTCGTTCGGTGAAACGCGGACATTCAGTCTGACCCGAACTCGAGCTCACGTTATAAGACGTGTACGTGCGCAGACGGCCATCGGATGCGTACTGGTTGATGCGGTTTACCTGGGCGAAGGCCGCGTTGTAGTTGAAAATAAAATAACTGCCGTCGTGCAGATTCACCTGCGTCAGCACAGTCGTGTAGTTGTTGTTTGGACCATTTACGAGCAAGCCGCCCCCGAACAGAGGCGCGACGTAGACCTGGCCGTAATAGAACGTGGCCCAATAATGTGTTACACCGGCCCAGGTTTGGCTGATCGAGGTCAGGTTGTCGCTACCGTCGTAGTTAAATGAAATCAGTCTGTTCAGTGTGTCGGTTACCGTCAGCAGGTGACCGTTGGTCGTGTTGTAAGTCGCGGAAATATAGTTGCCGTTTCGGTCCTTGATCTGAGTGCAACGAAATTCGTTGTCGATGCCTACCGGCACGTAGGTCATTTGCGTACCATCAGTTGTACGCACGATCAGCGCGCTCGAATTACTGGCATCCAACTGCGTGTAACTGCCGTCCTGCGATTCGTAAATGTTAGAAGTACCAACTTGCCGCAGCTCAACGCGGCCACCTGACGGCGTGACCAGGATGTAAGCATAGATGCCGCTGTCAGAATCCAGGAACCTTTGCTGTAGCGTCGGCAATCCGAGGCGAAAACCCGGAGCCGGAGTGCCGAGGTCCGCATTGAATTTGATAAACGACCCATCTTTGGTCCATACCAGCGAGTTGTATGTAAGCGCGAGATTGAGATCCATGCCGGCGCGCCCCGGAAGCGAGAGTATGGGCACACTCCAATTGAAATTACGCGAACCAAGATCGACGCCGGGCTGACCTGTTTCATTAACCGGTCGACGACGTGCAGTGGAAAAATTCGGATCACCACTCGGGTAATTGCCGCCGCCACCACCACCGCCGTATGGATCGCAATCAGCGCACGGCAGATTGGCTTGAATCGGAGCTTGCGCCTTTGGCTGCTGCGGTTGTGACTTTCGCAAGTCATCCAGGTTCGGCATGTTCGCCGGTGCGCCGGTTGTTGTTGGTGGAGGTGCGGTATTGAAACTTCCGCCTGGGCCATTGCCGCCGCTCCCAATGCCGTGCGGAGCAAATGGCAGCAACTGATTTGTCGAGCCATGTACTTCGGCGAGTGCGCCGGCCGCGCTGATTACGCCACCACTAGCTACTCTTCCTGAGAGCGAAGTAATCTGCCGCGCACTATCCGAAATTGCTCGCGTAATTAGGGTAGCGTTGGCACCGGGACTAAGCGTCTTTAGCAAGCCGGCGACTCCGCTAACCATCGGCGCGGCCGCAGACGTTCCTGTCACATTCCAATAACCGCCACCACGTTGCGTAGTAAGAATATTGGTTCCCGGTGCGGCCACCGTAATTCTTCGACCACTCCAATTGGACCAGGATGCGAGCTGATCGTAACGGTCAGTTGCTCCCACAACGATTAAGTTCTTAAGATCCAAAGATGCCGGGTAATACGGATTCTGATCCAGATTTTGGCCGCCGTTCCCAGCCGAGCAAACCACGACGACATTACGTCTCAGGGCACGTTCGATTGCTTCTCGCAATGCGAATGAATTGCCGGTGGTGCCCCATGAAAGATTGATGACGTGTGCGCCTTGCGCGACAGCATAGTCGATTGCCTCTATCGCACTTGCTATGTCGCCCGTCCCGGTGTTGTCCAAAACTCGCAAACTCATCAAGCTCGCGCGCCACATGACTCCACTAACACCCAGCGAGTTGTTACCCTCGGCGGCAATGATTCCAGCCACTGCCGTACCATGTCCCTGTTCATCTCCGACTTCAGCGTTATCTTCAACGAAATTCCACCCGTGAACGTCCCCATTCGCGCTGGGCGATGGATTGATCCACACATTGTTCACGAGATCAGGATGCGTGAAATCGACACCGCTATCGACCACTGCAATCACTGTTGACAGCGAACCGGTAGTAGTTTCCCAGGCAGAAGTAGCCCTGATATCCGACCCGAACTGTCCGCCGTTTTGCCCGGTGTTTTGTAAGGCCCATTGTTGATTGAACTGCGGATCGTTGGGGCTCAAATCTTCTTTCGAAATCAGAAAGTTTGGCTCAGCAAATTGAACCTGCGGGTTCTGCAACAACTCCAGCGCCGCAGTTTGAGCGTCACGTCCAGTTGTTAATTTAAGTTGTTCGAAATTGGAATCACCTCGGAGTCGCCTCTTTTGTCGCGTACCGTACACTTTAATGATCGAGTCTTTGTCTTTTTGCTGAACTCCTTCCCGGAACCGCACCAACACTTCACCAGCGCGATAGCGCGCTGGTGGTTGCTCTTGCATCGGCTTGCCGGCTTTTCGGATTGATGGTCCACCTGAAACGGCGAAAGGTGTGCAGAGTAGAATGATGAATGAATAAGAGAGAAACAAAGAGACAGTTATGGCTTTGTGGGAGCGAATAGCACACATGAGGACACCTCTGCGCGCCAGCGTACACTGGTGCGAGTTCGATCTTTAATTAGCTTGTGGGTTGTTAAGTACGGCTTAGGAAGAAATCCTTAGTCACTCAACAGCATATATGTTATCGAACCGGGGGTATGGGAGTTGTTGGGGATGGCGCACACTACCGCAATCGGATGTCGAAGTCAATTGAATTTTTTCAATTGATTTTTTGACTTGGACCAATCGCTACATTTGTATCTCAGAACAACAGCTTCAACCCGAACTGAATGTGGCGCGGGTCGCGCGCGGAGGTGATCCGGCCGAAGGTCGGGGAGCCGAGGAAGTTGTCCGGCAAATTAAAGTTTGGATGGTTGAAGAGGTTGAAGGCCTCGGCGCGGAATTGTAGATTCACGCGCTCCGTAAAATGGGTGTTCTTCACGAGCGATGCATTCACACTCTGAAATCCCGGACCATCGAGAATATTCCTACCGGCGTTGCCGAACGTCCCCGGAGCAGAGAAGACAAACGCCGCGGTGTTGAACCACTGCGACGTAGTTGGATTCGACAACTCCGGATTGCCAACCAGATTTGGACGATCGTTCGCACCAAAGCCGAGAATCGATCTTCCGGTACCGCTGTTGTCGATGTCGGAAAGCAGCGCCACCGTGAACGGCCTTCCGGTTTGGAGTGTGATGATGCCGAACGTTTCCCAGCCGTTTAAGAGCTTCCCGGCAAATCCATCAGCATGTCTGAACGGCAGCGCGTAAGAATAACTTGCCGATAAACGATGAGCGACGTCGAAATTCGAGCGCCCGCGCTCGGCAGCGACGTTGTAACTGTTCTGCGGGAAATTTGGATCGCCGGCGCTGCTGAAGAAGTTTGACGAGTCGTCGATCGACTTGGACCACGTGTAAGAGACGAGCGCTGAGAAGCCACGAGTCAGTCGTTGCTCATAACGCACCTGTAGCGCGTTGTAGTTGGAATTAGCTCGCGACTCGAGCAGATCGATATCGTCGAAGTGCGGATCGGGACGCGGCACGAACGGAAGTCCCGCCGGTAATACGCTTGGTTGCGGCTGGTTGATGTCACGGGCCGTCAAGAGCTTCGTGCCTTTCGAACCGACATAGGCCACGTCGACCAGGGACCTGTTTCCGATCTGGCGCTCGACGTTCAGGTTCCAGTGCTGCATATAGCCGGTGCGCAGATCGCGCTGAATTGCGAGCGCCGAGTCCGGCAGAGGGAACGGGAAGAACGATGGGAACGGATTGTTCAACGTGAGAGGTAAGCCCGGAAACGGGAAGAAGATGTTGTTGTCGAAGAACGGCGAATTGAAGTAGAGCGCTTCAGCAGGCGCGAGCGGCGATTGGTCGTAATAAACGCCATAGCCGCCACGCAACACAGTCTTTTCATCGTCACCGATAGTCCAGGCAAACCCGACGCGCGGCGCGAAATTGTTTTTGTCAGGTTCGAAACCGCTCCGCGGAACGCCGTGCGTGCCAACAGGAACGAGATTACGCGTCACGACATCATAAATGGTGGCACGATCCTCAGCGTCAACGGGCGGCGAATTGTATTCGTAACGCAGACCGGCGTTCACCGTTAAGCGTGGCCTGACGCGATAGCTGTCGTTAATGAAAAAGTTGTAGCTATGGGTGCGAATCTGCTGCGGATTATCGACGCGCGCGACACTCGTCACCAGCGGGAAACCGAGTAGAAGATCTGCGAGCGCGTTGTTGGTGAGCGTCAAAAACGGCGAGAACTGAAGTCGGCCGCGTGACTCAACATCGCGAAACGCGTTCTGTTGCGAAAAGCGCAAGTCAGCGCCGAATTTGATCAGATGATTGCCGTAAACGTAGCTCGAGTTGTTCAGAAACTGGTAAACGTTCGTGACGCCGTTCTGCGGGTTGTTGCCTTCATCACCCAGCGGCGAGAAGCCAGTGATCGTGATGAAACTGAGTCCCAGGTCACGCGTGCGCGGCGAGATTGTCGGCAGACCGACGTCAGAGTTGAGCACGCTGGCTTCCTGTTGGACTGATGAGGCGACGCGATTAAACGCTACGCGACTCTCGTTCACGAGGTTTGGTGTAATCATGAACGTCAACGCGGCCATCGCGTTTTGGCTGCGACGTTTCACCGTGTCACCAAATCCCGGAACAAGCGCGAAAGATGGACCAGTGAAAGGCTCAAACAGATCGCGGTCGCCGAAGCTGTATCTAAACACCAGGTCGGCGCGATCGTTCAGCTTGTGATCGACGCGCGCGTCGAAACCGTCGTTGTCGTCTCGCTGGATTGGTGACGAGACAAAGTTTTGAAATGGAACATTGCGATTCGGTAACGGGTACAGCGCGGCAATCGCGCGGCCAATGGGACTGATAAAGAAGTCGGGAATGATGCCGTTGTCGAACCGCATTCCAGTGAATGGATTGGTCGGCACTCCGAATACGCTCTGCGAGAAATTGCCCGCGCGTTCGAGCGCCGTGGGAACATTCGTGATGCGCGTGATGCCTTCACGCGAGCGCGTTCCTTCATAGTCCGCAAAGAAGAACGTGCGGTTGCGGGTGATTGGACCACCGAGCGAACCGCCAAACTGGTTGCGAATGTACTTCGGTTTCGGCTCTGAAGCAGGTGCGAAGAAGTTGCGCGCATCGAGGGCTGCGTTGCGATGGAATTCGAACGCCGAACCGTGAAAATCATTCGAACCCGAGTTGAGAATCACGTTGACCTGCGCGCCCGGATTTCGGCCAAACGACGCATCGTAAGTGCTGGTCAACATCTGAAACTCGCGAATTGCTTCGACTGACGGTCGCACGCCGAAAGTGTTGAGTTTCGGATCGACGTTGTAGACACCGTCGAGCAGAAAATTGTTCGCGTCTTCGCGCGCGCCGTTGACGCTGAATGCGAAGTCACCTCGAACCGAGCCTGCTGAGCCTTGTGCGGGCGGCACAGCGCCGGGCACGAGAAGGCTTAATTCGTAGAAGTTTCGGCCGTCGAGCGGAAGGCCGGTGATCTGACGGTTCTCGATCACGGTGCCGAGGGCCGGCGAGTCCTTCAATAGTTGCGCTTCGTTCGTAGAATCAATCTCCAGCACAGAGGGTTCCGGTCCGGCGAGAGTAAGCGCGACGTCCAGCCGCTGTACCTGGTTAACCAGCAGCTCGATCCTTTCGAGGTGGTTCAGAAAAGAAGTCATCTCCACTTTGACCTGGTAGACACCGGCCGGCAAAGAGGAGATTGCATACTCGCCTTCACCGTTAGTAGAAACCGTGCGAACTTCGCCGGTCGCCGCGCTCGTCAACGTGACCTTCGCTCCGGGGATGGCGGCGCGGTTGGAGTCGTAAACAGTTCCTCGCAAGGATGCGCGATGAGTTTGCGCTGTTATCAATGCGGGCAATAAAAGGTATAGAGCAATTGCGAAGAGCGTTCTAAGGTTTGACTTCAAGGTTTACAGCTCCACGTTCGAGATTTTGGATGGAATACAAACTTGCGTGTTCCGCAGACCTTAACAAATGAGTTGCTACTATGTCTAAGCTTCAGATGTTAGAATGCGCGGAACTTAAAGGACGTTAGACATTACGGCGGAAGCCCGTTTCGAGTTTCAGTTTTGCCTCAAAAGTTAGCAGCCACAAAGATGCACAAAATGCATAAAAGCTGAATCAGCATCCCGCTCCCTCTTTGATGCCTTTTGTGCTTTTTTGTGGCTACATTCCTACATTTGGAGGTCCTAATGCTCTGGATCCTTTTGGCTCTTGGCGCCGCGCTCTCCTGGGGACTTTATGGTCCTGCTTTGCATCGCGGACAGTTAGCGCTTGGCAACAATCCGATGCGCGCGCTCCTGTGCGTCGGCGTTGCGTACTTTTTGATTGGCGTGTTGGTTCCAGTCGTCAGTCTTTCTGCACAAGGCGAACTCAACGGCTTCACGATAAAGAGTTCGGCCGGCGCCCTTATCGGCGGCGCTCTCGGCGCAGTCGGTGCGATTTGCATTATCTTCGCATTCAGATCGGGAGGATTGCCGACTTACGTGATGCCACTCGTCTTCGCGGGCGCGCCGCTGGTTAACGTGCTGTACTCAATGTGGCTGCATCCGCCCAAGACTTCACCGAATCCGTTGCTCTATCTTGGGTTTGTTTTGGCGGCTCTTGGCGGCGGCTTGGTGCTTTACTTCAAACCATCGTCGTAAGCGGGACGGTTTCTTCGTGTCTCCCCGAATTGAAGTCGAGTTTTCACACACGAAGGAGATCAGAATGAAAGTCAGGACATTCGCACTGGCAACGGTCGCGTTGTTGATGTTGGTTCATCAGGCTTTTGGCCAGGCCGCTGCTAACTGGCCGCAGTGGCGTGGTCCAAATCGTGACGGCATCTCGAAAGAGACGGGCCTACTCAAGCAGTGGCCCGCGAACGGTCCGCCGCTTGTTTGGAAAGCCACCGGCGCCGGGAATGGTTACTCGTCGTTTTCCATTTCCGACGGCAAACTCTACACGATGGGATTGCGTGGCGATCGAGAGTTTGTCATCGCATTTGACATCGCGACCGGAAAAGAAGCGTGGGCCACTCCAAACGGTTCGGCTTTTCATAACGATCGCGGCAATGGTCCAAGAGGCACGCCGACTGTCGATGGCGATCGTCTCTATGCCCTCGGCGGGAACGGCGATCTTTCGGCACTCGACGCGCGCACCGGCAAAGTCGTCTGGTCTAAGAACGTACTGCGCGAATTTGGCGGGTCGAATATTCAGTGGGGCATCAGCGAGTCGCCGCTCGTGCTTGGAAACAAAGTGCTCGTGAACGCCGGCGGCCCAGGCGCGTCGATGGTCGCGCTCAATAAAGCTGACGGTTCGCTCATTTGGAAAAGCCAGAGTGACGAGCCGGGTTATTCATCGGCAATACCGGTGGATATAAATGGCCTCACGGAGGTCGTATTCTTCACCGCGCAACGTGCCGTTGGTCTCGACTCGCGCGATGGTCGTTTGCTCTGGGAATACGCGAAACCGGCGAACAGCGTCGCGAATGTGGCGACACCGATCGCGCGCGCCAACCGGATCTTCATCTCGTCTGACTACGACACTGGCGGCGGTCTAGTTGAGATCAAGCCTGATAACAAGGCGCAGGAGATCTACTTCACGAAGCAGATGAAGAATCACCACAGCAGCTCGGTGCTGGTCGGCGATTACTTGTACGGGTTTTCGAGTTCGATCCTGACGGCAATGAAGTTTGATACCGGTGAGATCGCCTGGCGCGATCGAAGCGTCGGGAAGGGCTCGCTGGTTTATGCCGATGGAAATCTGTATTGCTTCAGTGAGAACGGTGTGGTGGGTTTGGTTGAAGCGACGCCGAGCGGGTATAAGGAAAAAGGGCGTTTCCGGATACAACAAGGATCGTTGCCGACGTGGACGCATCCCGTTGTCGCGGGCGGAAGATTGTACCTGCGCGACCAGGATACGATTTACGCATTCGACGTCCGTGAAAAATAGCTTCGCTGCCACAAAAAGGTACAAAAGTCACATAAAAGAAGATCCTGATGCGAAATTTCTTTTATGTGCTTTTTGTGCCTTTTTGTGGCTAGCGTTTGGCTTGTTTCAGGTAGTCGCGGGCTTCGCGTAATTCGGAGAGGCCGGTGTCGGCCTGTTTCCACTGTTCGATCAGTGCAGCGTACGCGGTGAGCGCTTCAGACTGATTTCCGGTCTGCGCGGCTGCGCGCGCGGCACCGAGCAATGAGCGCGCGCGGTTCGGTTGTCGTTGTAGTGCGACTTTGAACATCTCCGCAGCTTCGGCGGGTTTCCCGGCTCGCAACAGAATCTCTCCAAACAACTCGTGTGTCGGTTTGATCAAGCTCGGTGGTCCTGAAGGCGGTCGCATCGCTTCTTCGAGCGCCGTCGCTTTCTTCATTAGCTCGATCGCTTTTGCATGGTCTTTCTTCATCGACGCGTTGACTGCCGCGATCTCATCTTCATTGATTTCAGCCTTGGAATGAAGCGCTTCCAACTCATTCAACCGGATCTCAGAGCCCATCATTGCCGCCGCCAATCCGCGAATAAACAACGGCAAGGTGTGGTTTGCGTATGACATGCGCATCGTCGCACCGTGAGCGCCGTCCATGCTGGGTTCATCAGACGTCGGTTTCGAATCGGGAAACAAGTCCGTCGCCAGGTTCCATCGTTCCGTTTCGACAACGAACGTCGCCGCCATGTTGGCGTAGTTGTTCTCGTAGTATCCCGGCCGCAGCTTGTTGTCAGACTTCGACTCCGACATCACCTTCTTCATCAGGTTCAGCAGCTTCTCGGCGTCGTTATAGCGGCCCTGCTGGAGATAGACGTACATCAACCAGTGCAGACTGTGATAGTCGCGCACGCTGAGCGAAAGATTCTTGCGCTTCATCCATGCGTCGGACGCTTCCCAGGCTGATTCATTCGACGCGGCGGCTTCGGGCCACATTCCGAGTTGCAGAAAAATGTGGGAAGGCATGTGACGCGCGTGATGCGCTTCGGGAGCGATGCTCGCGTAACGACGCGCGGCAGGCAATGCGAGGATTGCGTGATCCGGATCGTCAAACGCGTGAATGATGTAGTGCGCGGCGCCAGGATGATTCGGATTTTTCTGATAGACATCTAGAGCAATCGCGCCGGCTTTTGCCTGCAAGCGATAACCCTTTTCACCGCCGATACCGAGCAACGAGAGCGCATAGAACGCAGCGGCGTCGAGATCCTCGGGGTAAGCGCGATAGATCTTCTCCATCGCCGCCGAGTACGCAACATCGCGCGCGTGTTTGTCGCCTTCACCGTAGAGCACGCGGACAGCAGCGATATAAGCTCGCTCACGTTCCGTTATCTTCGGAGTGTCTTTGATCTTCGCGAGCACCTGGCGGGCAGCGTCGATGTCCTGTTCGGACCAGAGCGGGTGATTGTAGGACATCGCTTCACCCCAGTAGCCCATTGCGAAATCAGGGTCGACTTTAGTCGATTCACGAAACGCCTCGATCGCCTCTTCGTACCAGAACGAGTGCAATGCCGCCAGTCCGCGCAAAAAGTGTTGCTGCGCTTTTGCAGATCCCGAAGTCGGAAATTCAACTCGTCCGAGCTGCGACTCCTGCGCCCTCACACCAAACGCCACTAACCCGAGCACAGTAACGACAAATAGCGCACGTCTCATATTTGACTCCAATCCGCCAACAATCCGTACAATCCGCGGCTACTTCTTCCAGACTATTCCGCGCGCAGGGATGCCAGCAGTGGTGAACGCAGTGCGGCCAGCGTGCCGACGAGCGATGCGATCGCGCCTGAGAGCAACACCGCGAGCAGTAACAGGCCGAGCGAGATGTTGGGAAGCCGTGCGCCACGCTCGAAGAGCACGGGCGCAATCGCCAGCAACGCGCAGACAAATCCCACTGCCAGACCGGAAACCAGCATCAGCACGTTTTCCGTTATCACCATGGTTGCGAAATGCGAAGAGTTATACCCCACGGCGCGCAGGAGGGCTAGTTCTTTCCGTCGTTCAAAGACGTTTCGTAACAAAACGGCGGCCATGCCAAACGTGCCGAGCACGAGGCCGAGTCCGCCGAGCATCTGGAACGTCGAGAGATACGTGTTCTCAACGCGATGAAAATTCGCGAGACGTTCGCTTGTTGAGACGACGTCGAAACCAAAATCCGAAAGACGATCTTCGAGCACTGTTGAGACTTGAGGAGCGTTCTGATTGGGTACGTCGATCAAGAACATGCGGTAGCCTTCTTCGGACGGAAAGAGGCGCAGAAAGTTTTTCTCTGACATCAACAACTCGCTCTGAAAAACGCTGTCTGATAGTGCGCCGGCGATCAGCAGCCGCAATGGACCACTCGGGTGGTCTATGACGAGCTCATCACCGACTTTTACGTGGAGGACGTAGGTGAGGGAATTCGCATCGCCGATGACGGGAACGACCTCGTCATCGAACTGCCGGTCGAGGAGAAGCCATGGATTTGCTTTCTCTTCGGGGGTTGAGGCGAGTGAGCTTTGAAAAGTGAAACGATTGTCGCGAATGAAGGAATCGGGTGGCGCAACGATCTTGGGATTGCGAGGTTGATAGAGATTGAGGCAGCTCGTGTCGTCGCCGGGGCGAACACGCAGACTCACGAAGCTCACGTCTTTCAAGACAGCCTCGTTCGCGAGATTTAAAGACTCGCGGCCGGCAGGAGTGTTTGCGTCATGGACCACGGGAAGGAGCGACTCCGCGAGGAGAGGGAAACCGCCGGTGCCTTCCGAGACTCCGGAGCGACGGAATGAGTCGACGGCGACGATGATGAAGGCAGCGGCGGCGATCAGGGTGATGCAGAGAACGGTTCGGCTGGGGCGATATGTGGCGTTGCGAAAACCGAGTCGAGCTACAGTCAAGAAGCCGCCACCTTGAATTGCAGGACGGTTGCTGCGTTTCAGCCAGCTCGAGAGATAAAGCACACCGGCGATCAGCAGGACCACGCCGCCGCCGAAGAACGCCGCGACGCGTGGAATCGCTTGCAGAGCACCAGCGATCAACAAAGCAACTCCGATCAATGTCAATGCAATCGCGAGAAATATTTCCCGCAAAGGCGCAAAGCCGCCAAGAAAAACTTTCCTTTGCGTCTTTGCACCCTTGCGGGAAATCTCGTCCAGCGATCCGGCGAGCAGGCTGCGCGTGGATGAACGTCCGAGCCGTCTCAACGTAACGAAGATGCAAACCACCGCCGCTGCAATTCCACTCACTGCGCCCACCGCCATCCACAGCCACGAGATGTGCAACGTTAGCGCCGTCGTTCCGACCGCACCGACCCACCACGTCCTCAAGCCGTAGATCAGGAACGCCGCATAAGCCACCGCCCCGATGAGCCCGAGCAGACTCCCGGCAATCGCCAACAACGCGCCCTCCGAGAGAAACAGATCTCTGATCTCCGCTTCTGAAAACCCGATCGCCTGCAACGTCCCCACTTCACGCGCGCGCTGCTCGATCCCGAGTTTGAAGAACAACGTCGTCAGCATCAGCGCCGAGACCACGAGAAAGAAACTAAAGTATAAAAAGTACTCTCCAAAATCCGTCGCGCCTCGCGAAGCTGCCAGACTCTGCTCGCGCACCGGCACGACCTGCACTCCCATCAGCCCCGGATCGATCGTCTCGCGCAACTTCTCGCTGAATCTACTCACCGTTTCCGTCGTCAGTGGACCATCGACCGCCTCGACGCGGATGGAAGTGAGTTTCCCGAAACGCGTGCCCCAGATATTCTGAGCTGTGGCGAGCGGGATGAACGCTTTCGGCGTGGCGCGATACTGGTGCCAATAATCTTCATCCTGTTTGCGCACACGGCTGAGATCGATCGGGAACGGCGGGTCCCAGTCAGACAGATCTTGCGACTCGGTAATTCCCGGATACTCGGGAACGAGTTCGCGATCCGCAGCAAGTCCGGTGATCGGAACCACCGCGGTCAGCTCGAAATCGGCTCGCTTGGTTTCGAGTCTGCCGCTTTCAATCCAAACGTAGTATTCGAGTGATACCGTGTCGCCGGGTTTTGCGTTGAGATCGCGCGCGGTCCAATCGTTGAGAATGATCGCAGGATGCTTCGTTGGCTGGACTGTCGGTTTTGCCAACCTCGCGAGTGTTTCCTCATCCAGCGCTGTGACGAGCGAGTACGGCGTCGAACGTTCGCCTGCGTTGATGCTGTTCGCGAGATACGAAAGCACCGGAACTGTTCGCAGTGACAGCGACTGCGCTGCCTGAGTCGCCGTGATAGCGACGTGTTCGTTGATGATTTTTCCGGCACTCTCAATCGAGACACTGTGCTGGTCGTTGATGACTCGTAACTTCAGACCGAGATCGTCGAGGGTGGCTTTGTTCTCAACTAATCCTGCAACTGACTGTAGCTGAGTTCCGGAGATCAGGATCGTGTTCACCCGCCCTTGCTGTTCCAGTTGCTTTTGCAAAAAGCTGAGCGAGACAAAGATTGCGCGCACGGCGTCCTGCTGCGGTTGCAGCGAAAACTCTCCCAATGAATCGCCGCCAAGCACGCCCGTCACTTTCAATCTGATCGTCTTGCCCGGATCTTCCTTGCGCCCGTGCAACGACTCGACCGGGATGTCGGAAGGCTTTTCCAGTCTCAACAACAGCGATTCACCTGGATTAGTTCGCAGTTCACTCGCGAGACTCTCACTCACCAGCGCCTCTCCGTTCTGCAACGCAGCGACACCTGCAACGCCATTGAACTTCCAGAACCTTTCATCAACGCCGTAAACTTTCACTTCACCCGCGCGTCGCTTATTCGGCTCGTTGACCGCAACGCCTTTCAGCGCAATCAACGGACACGTCGCTCCGATGCCGAGATCTGCCGCAAGTTGTTCGCGAAAGAAGTTGGCTGATGAAATCAGGTCGTCAGTCTTGCCGAGCCGGCGCGTCGACAGATCGCGCAGACTCCCGCGCACCGACTCTCCGATCAGCAGTGCGCCGGCCAGCACCGAAACGGCAACAGCCACACCGAGCACCACCACCAGGTTCGTGTGCCAGTAATAAGTGAGACTGCGTTTTAGAAGCTGAGTGGTACGCATCAAACTTGTTCGAGGTGCTGGTTTCTGAGTTCGAAGCGTTGGGGAAAACGTGCGGCGAGTTCTTTGCTGTGTGTGACGACGATCAAGATAGTCTCGGCGTTGTGATGCGTTTCAAGTAGCAGATCGGCCACGACGTCCGCAGACTCTTGATCGAGGTTTCCGGTCGGCTCGTCACACAACAGTAGTTGCGGCTTCATGATCAGCGCGCGTGCGAGGGCGACGCGTTGCTTCTCGCCGCCGGAGAGTTGCGCCGGGCGATGGTCCAAACGTTCCGCGAGCCCGACTTGCTTCAGCAATTCAGTGGCGCGACTACTCGGCTCACCGTTCGTAGTCGAGACCATTGTGGGCGTCAGGACGTTCTCGATTACCGAGCACTGCGGCAGCAGGCAGTGGTCCTGAAACACAAAGCCGATCTGTTGATTACGAAAGGCAGCGAGTTGTTTCGCGTTCAGCAAGAACGGATTCTGGCCGCTTAATGTGACGATGCCGCTCGACGGCGGCTCGAGTGCGCCAAGCATGTAGAGCAGCGTGCTCTTGCCGCTGCCGGAAGGTCCCATGATCGACGCGGCTGACCCGGCGGGAAGTGAAAGCGAGACGTCGGACACGATGCGCAGGGGTCCAGCGGGAGTGGGGTACTCCTTCGAGAGATTCTCGATTTTGAGCAAGCAATAACCTCGCAATTCAAAGCTTTTCTCTGTGTACTCTGCGGCCCTCGGCGCACTCTGCGTTAAAAAGTAACGCAGAGAATACAGAAATACGCAGAGAACCGCAGAGATGTTTTCGTGGCTACATTGCCAAACGAAAAGAGCGCCTCTAGAATCAGGCAATCCGCGATGAGCCAGTTCGATTCAAACAAAGACTACTACGGGGTTTTGGGCGTCGACAAGCAGGCTTCTCAGGTAGAGATCGAGCGGCAGTACAAGCGGCAGGCAGCGAAGCATCATCCGGACCGCGGCGGTAACGAGGAGCGGATGAAGTCTTTGAACGAAGCCTATCGCGTGCTCAGAGACAAGCACCTGCGCTACTCCTACGACGCCGTGCGACCGAGAAGGGTCACGCCCCACGGCTTTACTCCGGTCACGACACCGACCGCGCGCGACGTCGGAGTGCTGGGTCACTGCCTGAGCGCGTTGATGTGCCTGGTCGCGGGTGTGTTTTTGTTATTGCTGGTTCGTTTTCAGTGGATGTTTTTTCTTTGGCCGCTCGCGATACTTGCCCTCTTCGTGCTCGGGTTTGGTGTGCTGTTGGCTCGCAGCGCGATGGTGGCAGTTGATGCATCACTGCCGAAGACGAATCGTTTCAAAGGCCACTCGCGAATTCAAGAAGCTGCGTTTTGGACGGTGGTTGTCAGCAGCGGCTACGGACTCTACCTGTTGATGAGTGCTTGAGATGATTAGTGGTTTGGATCTGCTCTTTCTCGAGGTCAACAGTCTGGAAGAGTCAGTTGCTTTTTATGAAGGCGTACTCGGCATGGAAGTCGAGTCGATCAGCAACAACACCGAACCACCGATGGCTCGGCTGCGTGGCGGCAACTTGAGAATCTCGCTCGCGCAAAATTTGGAGACGATGTTGCGACGAGGCCGCGGTGTTCACTTCTTCGTCGGTGTTGAAGATGTCGATCAGTTTTACGATGAACTGATCGCAAAGGGAGCGAATGTGCAGCCGCCGGTTGACGAAGGTTGGGGCGGCCGTTTTGTGACCCTCGAAGATCCGGACAAGTATCGGTATTTTTTTGTGACGTGGACGACTGAGAGAAACGGAGTGACGAATGCCAGGACAGCACCTTGAGAATCTTTTCCGCCGCTTCAAAGGGGAAGTCGTGGACGTGAAGACCATCTCGGGCGGGATCTATTCGGGCCGCATCTCCGAGGTCACGAACGACTACGTCTGCCTGATTGAGACTTCGGGTTCGCCCGGCCAGCAAGTGTTTCTGACGTTCAACGCGATCGAGTCGATGGCGGCGAACACTCCGGAAGAGTAGTCGCCACAAAAAGGCACATAAGGCACACAAAATAAAAACGAAGAGGTAAAAGGGAAAATGGTTCAATCATTTTTTGTGACTTTTGTGCCTTTTTGTGGCTAATATTTTTTAGATGCGGCAGGTAAATCCTCCAAACCCGTGGTTGAGCCACTCGGTCGAGTGGATTGGTGAGCCTCCCGAGGCGGCGCTCGAAGTGTTTGAAGAAACCGAGACACGCCACATCATCACTCACAACAACAGTCCTGACGTCGGTTTCGATTACACCGTCAACTGTTATCGCGGCTGCATACACGGCTGCACGTATTGCTTCAGCCGGCCCACACACGAGTATCTCGGTTACGGCGCCGGCACGGATTTCGATCGCAAGATCGTCGCGAAGGTGAACGCGCCGGAGCTGCTACGCAAAGAGTTGATGAAGCCTTCGTGGAAAGGCGCCGAGATCGTTTTCTCCTTCACCTCCGATCCTTACATTCCAATCGAAGCTGAATACAAACTCACGCGTCGCTGTCTCGAAGTATGTGCCGAGTTCCGCCAGCCTGTCGGCGTGATCACCAAGTCGGCCTTGATTCGCAGAGACATCGACGTTCTTCAGGAGCTTTCTCGCAACGCGAGTCTCGGAGTGTTCTTCACGATTCCTTTCACGGACGTTGAAACGGCGCGTGCGGTCGAACCGTTTGCTCCACTTCCTGAAGCGCGATTTCATGCGATGGAAGCACTCGCAAGCGCGGGCATTCGAGTGGGTATCGGAATCGCGCCGGTCATTCCGGGACTGTCGAGCGACATTCCCGTGTTGCTGAAACGCGCGAAAGAAGCCGGCGCCGAGTCTGCCTTCATCAACATGCTGCGTCTGCCGGGAAATGTCGCTCCGTATTTCGAAGAGCGTCTGCGTGAGAAGTTGCCGACCAAAGCCGACCGCGTGCTGAACAGAATTCGCGAAGCGCGCGAAGGTAAGTTGAACTCGAGCGTCTTCGGTGAACGCATGCGCGGCAAAGGTCCATACTGGCAAGCAACCGAGCGTTTGTTCAAAATTCACTGCCAGCGCCTTGGCTTCAACAAGAAACGCACTCACCAAACTCCCGCGGGTACGACCTTTCGCCGACCTACCGCGCAACCCTCGTTGTTCTGAAATTAGAGACAGCGGCGGCGTCATTCTCTATAATACCCGCACCCAAAAACAGAATAGGAGGCAAGCGCGATGCTTATCCGAGACGTCATTCGCAACCGTGAGCCTTACTCGACCCGCGAAACGGCAACGGTGCAGGAAGCGGCTCAGTTCATGGCCGAGAGAAATATTGGCGCAGTCTGCGTTGTTGATGACAGCGGTAGGTTGCTTGGCGTCTTTTCTGAGCGCGACATTCTGAATCGGGTTGTGGTGATGGAACGTGACCCCCACATCGTGAGAGTTGGTGATGTCACCAGCGAGTTGCGCGCGGTGATCCAGTGTGACGAGACTCCCCATCAGGCCCTCGAACGAATGGAGCAGATTGGCAGCCGTCATCTTCCTGTCGTGGACGGCGAGCGCTGGGTCGGTATGCTCTCGATGCGCGACCTGCTGCGAGTGGAAGTCGGCGAGCAGGGCGACGAGATCAAACTGCTCCACGAATACATCCAACACTAGCGCTTGCGCTAGACAATAAGGCACAAAAATCGGTTGTGTTTTGGAGTGAACCCCTAGATTGAGACACTCGAAATTGGCACACTTAGCACAGAAAGGAGCGACAAGTGGCCAAGAGACGAGTGGGACGCTACTCAAATGAGTTCAGGCGCGCCTGCGTCGAACGCATGAAACAATGCGACGACATTTCGGCGCTGTCTAGGGAGTTGGACATCGATCGGCGGTTGTTGTATCGCTGGCGCGATCAGTATGACCCACCAGATAAGAGCGAGTGGCCGCCACCACAGAACTCACGTGAATCTACCTTGCGTAAAGAGGTCAGCCAACTCAAGCGAGTGCTGGCCGAGAAAACTCTGGAATTAGATTTTTTCAAAGGTGCCTTGCAAAAAGTCGAGGCGCGACGCCAGCAGAGCGGCGACTCTGGCGCGAAGGCATCTACGACCAAATCCGGGAAGTGATGTCTTTGCAAGGCAGCTTGAGTATTGAACGGATGTGTCAATTGGCCCAGGTAAGTCGCGCCGGCTTCTATCGCTCGTTGCAGGAGCGTCTGCCAGCGAAAGAAGAGATGGAAGTGCGGTCCACCATTCAAAAGATCGTGCTGGAACATCGACGCCGCTACGGCTATCGACGAGTCACTGCAGAACTACGACGGCGTGGGATGCTGGTGAATCACAAACGCGTGGCTCGGCTCATGCGAGATGACAATCTGCTGGCAGTGCAGCCACGCGCTTTCGTGGTGACCACGGATTCGAAACACGAGTTTGAGGTATCTTTGAACCTTGCCAAAGGGATGAAGCTGACTGGCATCAATCAACTCTGGGTAGCTGATATTACTTATATTCGGCTGCAATCAGAGTTCGTTTATCTGGCGGTGATACTTGATGGTTTTTCTCGCAAGGTAGTGGGTTGGGCACTGGAGCGAACCATGGCCACGCGTTTAACTAAAGCAGCACTTGAGCAAGCCATCGCCACACGCCAGCCCGCGCCAGGCTTGGTCCATCATTCCGATCGCGGCCTGCAGTATGCTTCGAACGAATATGTGCAGGTGTTACTAGCACATCAGATCATTCCGAGCATGAGTCGGCCGGCGAATCCGTACGACAATGCGAGTTGCGAGAGCTTTATGAAGACGCTCAAGCGCGAAGAGATCTACGCCAACGATTATGTTGATCTCGAGCACTTGCGCCGCAACATCGAAACTTTCATTGAAGATTATTACAATCGCTGTCGTCTGCATTCGGCGCTGGCTTACCAACCGCCGGAGGAATTCGAACAGCAACTCGAGTCCACCACAATTAGCGCTGGCGCGACGATGAGTTTTTTCAGGCATGGGGAGGACTATCAACCCGATAGTGCCGGGACAAAAACGAAGAGCGGCCCGCAGACCGCTCCTCTTTCGACCATCGGTTTAGATGAGTCTCCAGTTGGTTATTCCTTGGCGAGTTGCTCTCCAGCAGAGCTCGCCTCCGCTTCACCAACCACCGGAGATTCTGAACCAAAATCGCTAGTTTGAAAATGAAGATTACTTAACCGCAAGTGTGGCTAATTGAATTTGTCTCAATGGAGGGGTTCACCCCAGTTTCTTGTGTGCCTTATGTGCCTTTTTGTGGCTAAACTTTCTGCGCGAGGATCGCGGTCTTGCTCCAGCCGATCGCCTGTGGTCGCGGGAAACGGTATTGATGCACGATGCGGAAGTGTCGTTCCGTCTTATCCTTCACTTCGCGTGGCGGGTGGCTCTTGAAGCGGAACAATATCTCGAGACACACTCCGATGAGACTCGGATGCACCGGCAAGTGGAGCAGGTGACCACCCGGCGCAATCACGCGGGCGAGCTCCGTTATGCCATCCGCCAGCGGAACGTATTCGATCGCTCCTGAAGTCACGACAAGATCGAGCGACTCATCTGCAAACGGCAGACACAACAGATTCCCCTGCGCAAACGTCACGTCGCGCTTTCGTCCGGCACTGTAGTAGAGCGATTTGCGAGCGGCCACGACTGAAGTTTGCGAGAGGTCGAGCGCCGTAATCGATACGGGAAAACGTATGGCGCGCAATAACGCGAGAGTGAGCAGGCCAGTCCCGCAGCCCGCGTCAAGAATTTTAGCCCCACGAGATACAGGCAGGGGATGAGTGGCAAAGTATTGATCCAAAGACCGGCCGTAACCGTTGACCTTGAAGGTTAGGTCATAGAGCCGCGCGATACGGTCGTAATACGATCCGGCGCGCGCCTCGTTTTTGGTTGCAGTTAGGACATACTCCATGAGCTCTCAAGCCTCACTTGGGGTTTATGATGAAAATTGTCGGTATTTCCTCGCCGGATTGGCGCGCAATTGTAGCGTTCCTGTTCATTATACTCAACCGCAAAGCTACCACAAACACGAATTTCAGCAAGATGCGGGCCACGGACCATCTACATACAGACGCAAGTCTCGCGAGCCCCGCCGTTCCTGTATTCGAGGAGGGACATATGAGTCGAACACGCTGGATACCAGGTATTTTGTTGCTGATCTCAATCGGGCTGGGTGCCGGATTTATACTTCACGGACAGGATCGCATCACTCGAAAACCAGTGCCGAGCTTCGATCTCGAGGTGCTGGTGAATGGCCGTCCGTTAGAGGAGTACTATGCCCGTGGACGAACTTACATCGAAGCACTCCAGGGCGCAGAATATGAGCTTCGCGTGCGCAATCCTTCTGGTGATCGCGTCGCCGTAGCGCTTTCGGTCGACGGCCTCAACACGATCGATGCGCGCCACACGTCCGCATGGAATGCGAGCAAATGGGTGATCGAGCCGTACCAGACGATAACAATCAGCGGCTGGCAAATGAGCACGGAACGCGCACGGCGCTTTTACTTCACCAACGAACGAGATTCGTACGGCGCGAAGCTCGGACAGACTGCGAATCTTGGAGTTATCTCGGCGGTTTTCTTCCGCGAACGTGAGCGACCGATCTCGGTGACGCCACCGTACCCAGTTACGAAAGACAGGATGGAGGAGCAGTCGGCACGCGGCGCAGCGAATGCGCCTGCTGCGAAGTCGGCTCCGCGCGACGATGACGATTATGCCGCAACGGGCATCGGACGAAACGTTCGCAACGATGTGCGTTGGGTAAACATGGACCTCGACTCGAATGCCGTCGGCGAGGTTTCGATCCGGTATGAGTACTATTCAGCGTTGCTGAAGCTGGGAGTGATTCCGAGAGAACGGTATCCGTTGCAGCGTCGCGAGGACTCGCGCGGGTTCAGTCCCGAACCTAACTAAGCCGCAGATAACGCAGAAAAAGGCGGATTAGATCTGCGCTCATTTGCGTTCATCTGCGGTTTAAATCGATTGTATAGAGCCGTCGATACACGCGGTAGTTGGACATCACTTTCTGCACGTAACCCTTCGTCTCGTCGAAGCCAACCTCCGCGGTAAAGACGCCGGGGTCGTTTCGTTTTGCGCGTGCGAGCCAGCGCGCGACGTTGTCCTCGCCGCCGTTGTACGAAGCGGCCACGGGCTCCAGCATTCCCGGGAACAGCGTCGCCAGATGTTCGATATACTCCGCACCCAACGTGATCGACGTCTCCGGTTGATAAAGCTGATTCTCACGCAACCCATTTAATCCCGCACCTGGTCCATATTTCTGAGCCGCGTCCATCGTGAGTTGCAACAAGCCACGCGCACCCGCAGGTGATTTCGCCAGCGGCTTGAAAACACTCTCCTGACGAATCAGCGCGAGAATGAAACGCGGATCGAGTTTGTGCGACTTTGCGGCGCTGAGTATCGCCTGTCGATACGGCGCCGGATAAGAGTCAGCAACCGAATCGATCGCATCGTTGACTCTTCCCTCACGTTTCGCGACGATCTCAGCGCGCGATGGTCCAGCAAGCGCCGTTAGACGCTGCGTCGCGAGCCAGCCGTAGTACGACTCGATACTGTCGGGCACCGTCAGGTAAGCAGTGAACGCTTCGTCTTTTCTACCCGCTTGTTCGAGACTGAACGCCCTGAGATACGCGACTTCAGCGGGACTCGTCAGCACGGCTTTCGGAAACGAACGCTTGAGTAGCTGGTCAGCAACGTTAACCGCATCGATCCACTGGTCTTCAGCAATGTACAGCCGCAACGCCGCGAACATCGCATTCGTTTCAACGGCACTGCCGGCGAACTTTTGTCTCGTTCGATCGACCCAACGCAGCGCTTCAGCGGGCTGGTTTGCTTCACGAAGCGTGTCGATGACGTTCAGATGAGCAGTGTCGATGCGCTCGCCGTTGGGAAAACGATCGACATACTCCGCGTAGCGCGCCGCGGATTCCGTAAACCTACCCATCCGCAAAAGGGAAGCAGCACTGAAGTTCAAAGCCTCGCGGCCTTCTTTGGTGCCGCCGTAGTTCTGGAACAGTTGGTTGAAGATCGCGTAGCCGTTCTCGTAACTCTTCTCGAGAAAATAAGAGCGTCCGATACCCAGCATCGCCTCGGGCACGCGCGGATCCTGCGGATAGTTGTCGATCAGTGTCTGCCAGTGCGCACGCGCTTCAGCGAAGGCACGCACACTCAGGTAGACGGCAGCTCGGCGCATGTGTTCGGCCGGCGCGAGTTTCGCAAGATTTCCCCTGGCATCACGATCGGCGGCGTCACTGCGACGCACCGCGGCGAGCATCGTTTCGCTGGCCGCTTGTCCAACTGCCACTGCGGAAAAAGAGCCGCAAAGAAGGGCAAAAATCACAAACAGTTTAGTAATGGCGTTACTCCAGGATTTCAATTGGCTCTTCGATGATCTCAAAGCTCGATTGGATTTCCACTTGCGGTCGCAGCGTTGCCGCAACGCTACAGTATTTCGTTTCGGAGAGTTCGATTGCATGCGCCACGGCTTTCGGCGAGATCGATTTGCCGGTGAGGATGTGATGCACGTTCATCGACCTGAAACGCCGTGGATAATCATCGCGACGCACTCCGGAAACTTCAACGACGTAGCTCGTCACGTGCTGCCGCTTCTTCTTGAGAATGCTCGCCACGTCGGTTGCGGTACACGCTCCGAGCGCGACCAGAAGCAATTCAACAGGTGAAGCTGCTGTCGATCGTTGGCTGTCGGTATCGAGCGGCAGTGCATGACCTGACGGAGCAACTCCGAGGAACAAGTCATCACTTACGAATCGTACCGTCGCTTTCACAACAAAGAGAATAACACACTGCCTCAAGCATGTTATGATTCGCGCCCGTAAGACCTCACGAGCGGCAAGTTACAGTCTCATTGTTCGCCCAGGACACGTTTGCTGAGTGAAGTGGAGGACCTTCGATGGCAGATATCCTGGTCGTAGATGACGACGACGTGATCCGCGAAACGCTCTGCGAGTTGTTGTCAGCAGAACATTCCTGTCAAACAGCCGACACCGCTGAAGAAGCACTCGCGCGACTCGAAGCGCAACGCTTCGACGTGGTGCTGACGGACATTTCGATGCCGGGTTTGAGCGGGATGGAACTGCTGGACCGAGTCGTGCAACTATATCCGGGCACACCAGTGATAATCATCTCAGGTTTGAGCGATCAGGAGCAGGCGCACAGCCTGATGAGTAGCGGCGCTTTTGATTACTTGTTGAAGCCGTTTCGATTGGAAGTAGTCGAAGCGAGTGTAAACCGCGCGTTGTCACAAACAGTTAACCACGGATAGCTGGTTTACCGCCTGGACCAGCTCGGCGATTCGATCCGCGGTGAATGGCTTGGCGACGACCCAGTTGACACCTGCGGCTTTCTGTTCGTGCGAGGCGACGGCTTCACCCCAGCCGGTAATCACTGCGATCGGGATCTGTTTATCGGTCTGCCTGATTTCGCGTGCGAGTTCCCAACCACTCATTCCCGGCATGCCGACGTCAGTAAATACGCCGTCAAATTCCATTTCCTTGAACAGCGATAACGCTTCGCTGCCGCTCTCCGCCAAACAAATATCGCAGTTCTCGCCTTCAAGGATATCCCGCAGCAGTTCTCTCACGAACTCTTCGTCATCGACTACCAGCAGTCTTGTCGGCATCTGCGTGTTCGTCTTCAACGGCATTTCTTCTCGCAACGCCGGCGCCGTGTTTTCGCTTTCGTTCGCGATCTTCTCCGCGATCTTCGCAACCGGAAGAGTGATGCAAAACTCTGTTCCGCGGCCATACTGCGATTCAACCTCGATAGTACCGCCATGCCGCCTGATGATGCCGAAGCTGACTGCGAGACCAAGACCAAGTCCGGCCTTGCCTTTCGTAGTGAAGAATGGATCGAAGATGCGCGAACGCACTTCCGGATACATCCCCACGCCCGTGTCGATAATCTTGACGATTACCGATTGAGCTTCAGTGCGACTCGAGAGTGTCAGCGTTCCGCCTTCAGGCATCGCGTCGATCGCATTGAAGACCATGTTGACGAGCACTTCACGCAGTTCCGAGTCGTCGCCCATGAGCATCGCATTCGATCCGATTTGTAGCTCGAGCGTTATGTGAATGTTCGAAGCCTCCGCGCAGTTCTTCCAGCGTGGACGAGTGATCTCACTCGCATCCATCAGGATCTGATCGATCGAGACCAGCTCGAAATCGTGATCGCGACGCTGGCGCGCGAAGTCCTGAATGCGTTTGACGGTCCTGGCTCCGTCTTCGGCAGTCTTGATGATGATGTCGAGCCCGTGTTTTATCTTCTCCAGGTCATTCGTGCGTTCTAGTAACTGGGCGCGTCCGAGAATGCCTGCGAGCGTGTTGTTGAAGTCGTGTGCAACGCCGGAGGCGAGCTCGCCGAGTGCCGAGAGTTTTTCCAGTTGCGAAAACTGTTCGCGAATGCGTTCCTGTTCGACGATGTAATGCGAGAGCTCCTTGACGTGGTTTTCAGCCTGCGCGGCCTGAGCGGCCGAGGTTTCAACGTTGCGGACATAGGTGCGATAGGTGAGAAAAATGATGCCGATGATGGGCAAGGTTATGACGAAGGTGTAGATCCCCATAAAGTGGACCAGCGCGGCGATCACTCCCGCCGCACACGCGCCCGCGAAGTAAGTCAGTGAAGTCCAAAGATAATGCTTGCGCCACGTTTGCCAGATTGGTTCGTCAGTTTTGAGTGCGGCTGCGATCGCGACAAGACCCGAGTTGGAAACGTAGTGCGTCAGCGCCATAGTGCAGATCGCGCCGAGGAAAGTTGCAGTCAAAGGTTTGGTGCGGAGGGAGACGACGCTGCCGAAGATGAGCTCAAGCACACTGCTCGTTATGGATATCGAAACTGCGGCCGAGGCCCAGTTGAACGCAACGATCGCACGCTTGCGACTGAAGTGCAGTGACGAGAGAAGAGCCTCGAGCGCACCAACGATAACCGCCGCCGCTCCTCCGTAAAGCAGCAGCACGAGAAACACGAACGTATCCGAAACAGAAATCTTTGAGCTGAAACGCGGAAGCGGGATCGTGATCCTTGACGTGAAGACGAGGGCAAACGCAATCAGGAGGAGAAAACGGGAATCGAACTGGCCGAAGTCGACCTGTGTAGCGGAAAAAAGAAAGGCTAGGCTACCGCATCCAATTGCTACCCAGAGGAATGGCCGGAACAGTTTATGTGCCATGGTGCAAAGACGGTCATGTGACGAGGTGGGGTCAAGTAGCCTTTATCAGGACAGATCGGGGGTTAATTCTGTACTTGCTCCTTCCGCGGCAGGAAGATCGTTTCGTAAGTCGCGCGAAAGTGAAAACCGCATTTGCGATAGAAGCCGTGCGCCTGCTTGTTCGTTTCGTTTACCAGGAGGCAGATTGACTTCGTATCTTTGAGCATGCGCCGCATGAGTTCAGACATGAAGCGTGTGCCAAGACTCTGTTGACGGCAGTCGTCGCGCAGCCAGACGCCTTCGATATAAATAACTTCCGCAGTCTTCGAGATAACGTCGGCCTTGAAAATCAACTCACCGTCTTCAACGACAACCCATGTTCTTCCTTGCTCGATGCGTCGCAGGCAGCGCTCACGAAAACCTTGCGGATCGACCAGCATCGGATCGATATCACTTTCGTTAAACGCGAGTTGTGCCTGGATCGGCATAACGAGTTCCAACTCGCTTGTCGTCGCCGGTCTGAGTCCCACGACTGATGCGCGAGCCTCGACAGGCCAGGTCAATTCGAACAGCCATTCGCGGCAGGCCAGCCGCTGGCGGCGTCCGGTTTCAGAATAATGACTCCAGAAATCTGCCACACGCTCTTTCTCACCCATGATCAAATGCGTGCTGGGACACTCGCGTGCGACTTGCGCAAGCGCTGCCAGCGCGCGATCGGAAATCGTCTCCATCAATGTCGCATGACCCACGAGCGCAACGCCTTCGAGTTGTCCCGTTAAATCGCGACAACCATAAAACGTGCCGCGATTGAATGGACTCGAGATGCCGTTGTCGTGAATCAAACTCATCATCGCGACTGTATGGATGGGACGTTGGGCCAGAAACTTCAGTACCTCAGTCTCATCATTGTTCGTTAGTCGTTGGACCTGGACCAGTGCGGTTGACAGATCGCGTTCGCTAACTCGGGATACTGTGCTCGTGTGCAACATTGGTCTACCTTGGCTGTTTGCGGGTTCTTAGTAACCCAGATAGCTTGTGTTGTCGTCGGGCACAATTGCCATGGAGGTGGTGGCGTCGCCATTGGTCATTGCGTTGAAGGCCACGATCACTGAATCACCAACCAGCACGCCGTCACTGATGAGAACACCATCGCCGACCAGCACACCATCGCCAACCAGAACGCCGTCGCCGATGAGAACACCGGCTCCAAGCAGGTTCGCGAGCGAAAGAAACGTTGAGCCGGCGCCGATGGTCGTACCGTCACTGGTGATGATGCTGTCGCCAATCAACACGCCGGTTGAGAACTTTGTCGAATCGCCGACCAGAACGCCGTCGCTTATCAACACGCCATCGCCGACCAAAACACCGTCACTGAGCAGCACGCCGTCACTGAGCAATACGCCCTTGGCGTAGACTTTTTGATACTGCGTGACGAGTGCCGTGCCGGACGCGTAGGTCTGGCCCACGATCGCGCCCTGCGACCAGGTGAACGTGTAAGGACCGGTGCTGGTTGAAATGGTTGTTTGCGGAACTGGAGCTGGACCAGTCAGTAACGAAGCTCCGAGTATGGTGGAACTAGTGATCGTGGTTCGAACGAGTTTCGCGAGACGCACCGCACCGTCGACGTTTAGTTCGCCGGCGCCTTGCTCGAACAGGTTGGCGTTGGCCAACTGTTGAGCGGAGAACATCAGGAGCGTCTTCACCATGTTGGGGGTAAGAGTTGGGTTGGCTTCGAACATCAAGGCCGCCGCACCGGAAACCAGTGGCGCTGCCATCGACGTTCCGCTGAGCATCATTTCCTTGCGAGTCGGAAGGTTGCTGACGCCGGCGTCCAGCGACGGATTTTGTTGCAGGAGGTAGTTGTTTGGCGACTCGGCAAAGATAGTCTTGTTGCCGGGAGCTGTGATCTCGGGCTTGATAAGGTTGTCGTAGTGCTTGACGCCGCTCGCGTCCGTCCAGAAACTGCGCGTCGGTCCACGCGAACTGTAGCTCGCGATGGTGTCGTCACCGCGCTGATCGGTACCGCGAGTATCGACTGCGCCAACAGTCAGAACTGAAGGCTCGTTGCCAGGCGCATGAATGTGTCCGTAAATCTTTTGGCCGCTGCTGTCTTTTCCGTTGTTACCGGCCGCAGCAACCACAACGATGCCGCGATCAACGAGCGCACGCGCTGCCACGCAAAGCGGGTCGAACTTATAAGAGTTGATGGCGGGCATGCCGAGGCTCAGGTTCACAACGCGAACGTTGTAAGTCGAAGCATTCGACATCAACCAGTTGAAAGCGGCAAGGACGTTTGAGACTGAACCGACGCCCACCGAATTCAGAACGCGCAGGTTAACGATTTTGGCTCGCGGAGCGATGCCGATGTATTCGCCTTTGGAAACAGTTCCGTTTCCGGCGGCGGCTGACGCGACGTGTGTTCCGTGTCCGTATGGATCGTCAGTGCGACCTTCTCCAGTGAAGTCGACGTTAACGACGATTCGCGAGAGGCCGGTCAGAGTGTCGGTAAAAGAATTGTGTGCGCTGTAAATTCCCGAATCGACAATCGCGATTCCGATTCCGCTTCCATCAAGCGCACCGTCAGTGCTCATCGAGCGCACGTTGTCGGTGCCGGTTGTATTCGAGATGTGTCCACCAAGAGTTGTAACTTCGCTGTCGAGAGATATGAACGAAACCTCCGGGAAAGATGACAAAGAATCAACTACGCGACCGGGTAATTCCAGGGCAAAAGAGTTGAGGTTGTCGAAGTGTCTGCGGATCTTGACGCCGTTGGCGGCCAACAGGGCATTCAGTTGACCACTCGGCTTGGAGTTGAGTTGAAGAATTACCTTGACGAGGGCTTCGCTGCCCTTGTGTGAGAGCAGATCGCCGAGGTCCGACGCTACTTTGTTGGGCGTCTGATTTTTCTTGTCCAAACCTTTCGCCTGGCCCGTGGCCATGAGGGCTCCGCCCAGCAGGTTTGGTCCCAGTGTGAGGCTGGCAAGTAAGGCCAGCACCAGGAATCGTTTCGTTCTATGCATTGCAGTCACCTTTGTCATCTCCAGTAGGTTTTCGCCGGTCTCGACCTGGAACCGGCGCAGGCGCTAGTGCACTGACTGTGCCAAATCAGGAGAAGTGACTTAGTTCGTTTTGTGAGAATAAGATAGGCCGATTTGTGGAGATCCGGGCGGGCCTTATTTGACTGACCGATTTACTCAGATTGACTGATCGTTGAGTTCAGTTTGATAGAATCGGCCCATGCTACCGGAAGAGGTTGAGATCCATCGCGACCGCATGTGGCGACGCGATCCTGAGAATCGCGTCGAGGACGTTTACAGTGCCGAGCGCTTCATCGAGGAGGTCGGATTTTGTGAGGCGTTGACTGACTCGCGCCGTCCCGGACCATCGCTTTACGTCGCTGTTTGTGGTCGTCGAGACGCGCACATGCCGCGGAACGTGCAGAAGGATCCGGAGAGCAGGCTGGCATGGGCCATCAAGGATGACGTAATGCGGCGCGGCAAGTGTTTTTATGGAAAAGTGCTGCGCGGTCGTTCGACGTTCATTGCGCCACGCCTCGTGCCGTTCTTCAACGCAATCTGGGGCATACCTAGGCGAATGGAGAAGCAGATGCTTTCGAATGATGCCCAAGCGATTCTGAAGATCATGCGACGGGAGTGGGAGATGGGTACACGCGACCTGCGGGAAGCGAGTGGGATTACGGAGCGGGCGCGTTTTGACAAGGCGATGACGCAGTTGCAGAAGGCGCTCAAAATCATTCCGAGCGACGTTTTGTATGAGCCGACGTTCACGTACATCTGGTCCATTCCCGAAGCACGCTTTGCAGACCAATTGAAGGAGCAGGTTGGAAGGGACGACGCCGTGAGGGAGATCGCGCGGTCTTATCTCGTCGGAGCGGGGATGACTTTGCGCGGCGAGTTGGCACGCGTAACCGGCATCAATTCACCGGAAGCGGGGTTGGGGAATTGGGCGTTGGTCGATGAAGGCTTCGCACAACGTCTGGCGCCCGGCGTGTATCGTCTAAGCGAAATGGGCCACAAAAAAGCACAAAAGGCACAAACGAGCTAATAGAAATCCATTTTGTGCTTTTGTGCCTTTTGGGGCTAAAACTCGTTATGGACGAGAGAGGCTCTCATCGGCGCGCGCTTCGACGAGTGCCTGTTGTTCCATCTTGGCGATCTCGAGAACGAGCGGCAGTTGATCCTGAGAACTACCGAGGCGCTGCATCATTAAATCCGTTTCGCCTTCGGTGAGCCTGCGGCTGGCCGTTGCTTCGATCATTTGCAAGCGCGTTTTAGCCTTTGCGAGGTGATCCGTCGCCTGTTGTCGCAACTGCTGTAGCCGTTCATGGTCCGCGGCCAACTCCTCCTGTAACGACGCGGATTCGGGCGTGTTCAAGGTCCGGGCGCGGTTGATTCGCCGCTCAACTCGCAGCATTTCCACCTTGGATCTCGAGATTATGCGTGACGCCGTGAGGCGATTTGCGAGCGTTTCGCGGTACGCGTCGGCTAAAAGCGGATTACTTCGCTCGATTTCGGCGAGCGCGGCACGCTCAGCCGATGTCAATTCTGACCGGAACCATACAACCTCATCCGCCGTGATTCCATCCGATGCTAACCGGTCTCGTAATTTTGAGAGCCATCTCCGCCGATAAATAAGGAGAATTGCGGCAATCACCACCCCCAGCGCAAATCCAAGGGTCAGCGAGAGGCCGGCCAGCAACAAGTAGACAGCAGCCGATTCTGTGGCTGCGGCAGTCAGAAAAAGGACAAGAAAGAGCAACGGGGCAGGCACCGAAGCTGCCAGCACGGCGAGCCACGGGGCAATCTTCAGCAGTCGCGCCGAAGCGACGTCTTTGCTGGAAAGTTTGCCGATTGCTTGACTCATAACTCAGCGCTCCGGTGTCTAACTAACAGATCTTAGCCTATGAAGCACCAAAAGTCTGCCATTAGAAGACCGGTTTAACGGGCTTTTGGCGCTGTTTGCGGTCGGGCGCGGCTGTATAATGACGGCGATAACAGAGGAAGGTGCAATGAAAACGCTTCGACGACTCAATCTGATCGTAGTGCAGCTAGCTATCGCCGTGGGTTTTGTTCTCCTCACCACACCGGCTTTCGGGCAGCCTCAAAACATCACCGGCACCAGTGGCGCACATGGCGGTCCCGGCAAACCAGTCACCGTCCCGGTAATTATTCGAGTGAAGGAAGAGGTCGTTGAGTTGCAGAACATTGACCTCTCGGTGAGCGAGGACGGCGAGCCGCAGACGATTATCTCGATCAGAGGCATGGGCACGAATTCACCGATCACGATCGCCGTTTTAATTCAGGAAGATCTTGTGCCGTCAGTTGGAAACGAGATCAAAGGGTTGGCGGAGTTTGTCCGGGGGTTGCCGAAGAACTCGCGCGTCATGGTTGGGTACTTGCGGACGGGAACTATCCAGGTCAAACAGAAATTCACGACCGATCTCGAGAAGGCTGCAGGTGCACTGCGTCCGCCGGTTGGCTTTGCGAGTGTCAGTCCTTACAACCCTTACGTCGAAGTGGTTGAAGCGTTGAAAAAATTCGAGGCGCAGCCACTCGGTCGGCGTGCGATTTTGCTCGTATCAGACGGTTTGGATGTTTCGCGTGGAGTCGACTCGTCATCGCCGACTCAGAGCGTCGATCTGCAACGTGCGATCAATGAATCGCAGAAACGCGGTGTAGCGATCTACAGTTTCTATGCACCGACTCAGACTGCCGCGGCTAATCCGATACTGATAAGCAATGCGCAGAGTTCGCTGTCGCGGTTATCAGATGAGACCGGTGGACGTGCTTTCTTTCAAGGCACTGGCGCGCCGGTCAGTTTCGAACCATTCATTCGCGAGTTGGACGTCTCGCTACAGAAACAAGCCGCACTGACTTTCCTTTCGACGCATTTGAAAAAAGGATTTCATCGCATCGAAGTGAAATCATCGACACCGGGTGTCCGCGTGGCGTATCCGTCAGGATATGTGAGGTGACACTATTGAACAGTTGCGGCCAACAACGATCCACGATGATCGCTGGCGATGGCCCAACCATCAGCGAGCTGTCCAATCATTCCGTGAAAATAGATTTCACTACCGCTTAGCACCACGACCACATCGCCTGCGTGATATCGCGGATCTTCGAGTCGAAAGCGAATCACGGTCGCCTGTCCATTCTTCTGCTCGATAGTCTCAAATTGAAAACTGTCAGCATCAGCTACGTAGGTTTGCGAGTTGTTCGCTACTCTCTGCTCGTCCGGCATCCTGATCTCCTGTAAGAAATTGCAGAAATCGATAGCCACAAAAAGGCACATAAGGCTCAAAAAAATTCCACCTGAGTTGATTAATCATTTTGTGGCTTATGTGACTTTTTGTGGCTGATTCTTTGGTGGTTTTGGGGCGGCATGTCGGTCTCGAACCGACGACCTCCAGATCCACAATCTGGCGCTCTAACCGACTGAGCTAATGCCGCCACAAGTTGGTGTGTGTAAGTGCCCCCGGCAGGACTCGAACCTGCGGCCCTCTGCTTAGCTTCCAGCATCAGGTTTCCCTGACCGCCCGTCAAAGCTGGGGTTGCTGGCTGGACTATATCTTGGACATCGCAGTCCCGACCCGTATAGTCTCTGAGGATCCCGTCGACAAAGTCCGCTAACGGTTTCCTGCGGATTACCCAATCCTCGAGGCTTTTTACCTGGACCAGAGAGGTCCATAGTACCGGAGGCTCTCAGGGCGTCCCCGCATACAGGGTCGTCCACTCAATGGGTTCCCCGACCGCATTCCCCATTAAGGCTCCAACAAGGCAGATGCTCTATCCGCTGAGCTACAGGGGCACATTCAAAGCAGAGCATGTTAGCACTTCAAAGACTGATGTCAACCGAGATGCCTCGGCTGATGCCATGGGCTCGTCGCGTGGAGTTTTCGCGTACGTTGCTAAACAAAAAGAGATCGCCCGGAGGGACGATCTCTTTTAGTAGAACAAGAAAGATAGAGATTACGCAGCGCGTGTGTGTTCTTTGGTTTCAGCGAACACGCGACGGCCGTTCAACGCATCGTCGATGATCTCGCGCACTGCCGACGTCTCCGGATTAACATCCATTCGGTCGCATGCTTTGAGGTGTCTGACAATACCCTCCGTAGCTATCTCAAGGGCAACACCGTTGAGTTTCGAAAAACGGCGCGCCTGAATGTGATCGATTCTCATAAGCCGCTCATTCAGCGGCAGGTGTGTATCAAAAGTCACGATTGCCTTCACTCCTCCAGATTAAGATCTTCGTCTCAAATGTATAAACTATAGATGCCCCAACAACCCCCTTGGATGCAGCCGTCACCACAGGGCAAAGCCTCAGATTCAGGGTAAAAACCCCAAAACAAAGGTTGGCATGTACGCATTGCCGCAGGGGTGTTCAGCGAAACGTTAGATTATACTGGACGGACCCACCTTCGTCTATCTTTTTATTTTCGCACTTCTGGTTAAACTTGGTTTACGGAAACGTGGTAAAGAATGATGAAAAACCTAACGATTTCGTCAGTGGAGACAAAAGGCGCCGCCCATTGCATGAATGTCTAAGGGGCGGCGCCGATGCTGAAAAATAAGAGTGCCGAGGGTTTACTTTTTGGGCAGCACGGTATCTTTCATTGACTTGCCAACGCGAAACTTCAGGGTGGTCTTGGCAGGAATCTGAATGGTTTCGCCCGTCGCGGGGTTTCGGCCTTCGCGGGCTTTTCGCTCGGATTTTACGAGCTTTCCGAATCCTGGGAGCACAAACTCGCCGTTTGATTTCACTTCCCGCGCTGCGAGATTGGCCATCTCTTCGAAGAATTCCTTAACTTGCGCTCGCTTCATTCCTGTGGATTCAGAGAAGTGGTTGATTACTTCCGATTGGGTCATGCGCTTCTTGCCTGTAGCGGCTTTGGTCGCCATAGTCTGGTGTAACACCTCCAACACAAACTGGAATCGTAAAACAGTCGGAACTCATATATCACACTCAAGCCCCAAAGTCTTCAATAAATCCAGCATTTCTCTAGGTTTTTTGAGGAAATCGACGATCGACTATCGTGGCAAGCGATGAGGCGTTCTGCTATATTGCCTTTCGAATGAGAAAGTTTGCCCGCGTAGCCAAGTCTCCTCGATGGTCAGTCGCCTTGACGGCGTTGATCATTGGCTCGCTGTGCTTTTCGGTCGGTGAAGGGCTCCGACTCACGCCTTTTCCGGTCTCGACATTTTCTCAAGTTAGAGAACCAAACGGTTTAGCTCCCGCGAACGAAACCGGCGATTCGTCCGTTGCAAAGTATGGCCCGCTCGGCGTGCCATCGCAGGTTCAGAAGCGCAGTAAACGGCAAACTACAGATTTCGCAGTCGAGCCGTTGGTTGCCGACCGGCAATTTGTCACCGTTACCGCCCACTACTCAGCCGATGACTCGAGCCAATTGAGATCTTCACTCTTCGTCTCCCGGCCTACGGGTCGTGCTCCCCCTCTCGTTTCGTAACAAGCAAAACAATCAATTTCTAACTCAAGCGAGCTGTCGAGGCCGGCAGCCGTGCATGCGCCTTCAGCTCGATTCGAAACACTATTGTTTGACTGGTCTATGAGAAAAGGAAAGCATGTGATGAATAATCTCGCAGTTCGGAAGAAGCGCCGCGGTTGGCGGCGGCGCACATATGTTTGGACGATAGTATCGGTAGCAGGGGTGTCGGCGCTGCTTTATTGGGAGCAGGTTGCGCTGCTGTATCTCGTCTCCACTGTGTGGACGTGTGTTCTGCTGCTAAGAGTCGCGTTTTCTGATCTGGAGAGTAGAGATCAGGAGTTATCCGAACCGGAAATCGATACTCGTGTCGCAGCAACCAAACGCCACGACACGGCCGCTTAAGAAAGGACTCGCATGTCAACAATTCGAGAAACAACGCTTCCGGGTGTCGGGCGCAAGTTCCAGGTTGAGATGACGAATGGCGACAGGCTCGTGATCGTCATTCACGACGATGGCACTCGCGAGCTCTATCACTTCACCAAAAAGAACCCGGATCGCGTTGCTTCAGTGGTGACTCTCGCGGACAGCGAAGCGAGACAGATCGCAGGGATCATCGGTGGATTGACTTACGTTCCAAAGGCGCTGCCTTCGGCTGAGATCGTGTTGGATGATCTTCTACTCGAGTGGTACACGATCGAGTCGCGCTCGGTCTGCATCGGCAAAAGCATTCGCGACCTCCAGGTGCGAACAGTGAGTGGTGCTTCGATCGTTTCGATTATCGAACCTGATCGGATCAAACGTATCAACCCTGAAGCCGACACGATTTTAAATGAAGGCGCCACGCTCATCCTCGCAGGTGACCGACGCACGATCGCGAATCTCAAACGACTTCTCGTTACGGGGAAAGTAGATTAACCGATGGAGCATCTCGTTCTTGACTTTGGTCTGGCACTGGCGCTCATCGGCATCGCGGTCTCGCTGGCCGCGAAACTGCGACTCTCCAACGTGCCGTTCCTGATTTTGATCGGCATGGCGGTTGGACCACACGCGCCGCAAATCGGCATATTCGACTTTCGCTTCATCAGCAGCGCTCCGCTGATCGAATTCATGGGGCGTGTTGGCGTTCTCTTTTTACTGTTCTATCTCGGGCTTGAGTCTAACGTGAGTCGTTTAATTCAGGCCGGCCGCTCCATCTTCATCGGCGGCTCAATATACATCGTGCTCAACTTCGTCGTCGGGATTGCGTATGCCTACCTCACGGGCTTCTCACCGAAAGAGACGTTGATCGTAGCGGGCATCACTACCATCTCCTCTAGCGCGATCGTTGCCAAGATACTGTTCGACTATCGCCGCACCGCCAATCCCGAAACAGAGCTGATACTCGGAATCACGATGTTCGAGGACGTGTTTCTCGCTGTCTACTTGTCGTTGCTCTCCGGAATTGTTTTGAGCGGAGCTACTTCGTTTGGCGGCGTCTTGTCGTCAGCAGGACTCGCGCTCGGGTTCATCGTTGGATTGATTGTTGTTGGGCGGTGGGTCACGCCGTTACTCAACAGGCTGTTGCGTATCTCATCGAACGAAGTCTTTGTGATCGTTGTGTTCGCTGCACTGTTTATGTTCGCCGGACTCGGCGAGACGATTCACGTAGCGGAAGCGATCGGCGCTTTGTTGCTCGGATTGATTCTCGGCGAGACCGAGCATAGCGGACGTCTCGAGAAACTCGTCGTGCCATTTCGAGATTTCTTTGGTGCGATTTTCTTTTTCGGTTTTGGTTTGACTGTTGATCCGTTTGGTCTCGGTGGCGCGGTGATGCTGTCGATCGGTGCGGCGCTGTTGTCGTTGGTTGGTGTGATCATCGCCGGCCAGCTTGCAGGAAAAGTTGCGGGACATCCGGCGGCGACATCTTTCAACGTTGGTCTAACCCTGCTCGGCCGCGGTGAGTTTTCGATCATCGTCGCCAAACTCGCGGAAGCGGGCGGCCTTTTACCCTTAATCCAACCGTTCGCTGCACTTTACGTGTTAATCCTTGCCACTTTCGCGCCGCTGCTTGCGAAAGAGTCGGAACGCATCTACACGTTTGTTGAGAGAGTCTTGAATCGCTTTCGTCGCCCGCGCCGTAACGATGAGCTTAGCGAGGTCAAGATTGAGTAAGCTATTCTCTGGTCAACGGCGGCTGGTAGTAATTCGTCCAGACCGTTAGATCGTATCTGAATGAAACAATTTCTAATCGTCTCGGCAGTGGCCGTTGCACTGGTGTCTGCGAACTGCTCGCGCTTTCACAACGCTCCCTCCGAATCGAAAGACGCGCGCTACGTTGTCATCTCTCCAATCTACAACGAAATCATCTGGGCGTTGGGTGCGCAGGATAAAGTTATCGGAATCGATCTTTCCACGACGTATCCACCCGAAGTTAAGAACGTCCAGACCGTCGGGTATCACCGGGCCTTGAGCGCTGAAGGCATTCTCTCGCTGCACCCGACCGCGGTTATTCACGACAACAACATCGGCCCACCGCAAGTGGTCCAGCAACTTCAGCAATTGAACATTCCGATGAAGACGTTCAGCGCTAAGAATGATTCCTTTGATGGAACGAAGGCTCTGATTCGCGAGATGGGAGCGTACTTTCACAAAGAGACGCGCGCGGAAGAACTCTGCAACACGATGGATACGCAACGCGCGGCGTCTTTGGAAAAAGTCAAACAGTACACGGACCATCCGCGCGTGGCCGTCATTCACTTTGGCCGCGCGTCAAATGTCTATATGGTGGTCGGCAAAGGCGGAGGAGGCGATGGCGGCGGCGTCAGTCAGATGATCGAACTGGCCGGCGGACAGATGGCCGTCGAGAACCGCGGGATGCAGCGTATGGAATCGCCGGAGATAATTGCGCAAGCGAATCCGGACGTAATTTTACTGACAGATTACGGTTACGATCGCCTTGGTGGATCGCTCGATCAAATCAAAGCGCTGCCGGGGGTCGCGACCTCGAACGCCGCGAAGAACAATCGCATCTACCGAATTGAAGAGAACGTGCTAAATTACTTTGGCCCACGCTCGGGTGAGAACATCGCAAAAGTCGCGGCAACCATTCATCAAAAGTGACAAGTCAAAGTGGCAGCCAACGAATGCTTCTTCTCGCGTTAGTCGCTGTCACACTTCTCGTACTAGCTGCTTCGATACGCTACGGCGCGATCGACTTTTCAATAGCTGAAATCAGCAGCGCGCTGACCTCCGTGCTTCCCGGACGTCCTGAACCAACCCTGGACCAACGAATCTTTCTCGAGTTGCGCTTTCCTCGGGCTGTTCTATGTTTGCTGGTCGGCGCGAGTCTCGGCGTCGGCGGCACTCTGATGCAGGCATTATTTCGAAATCCCATCGTCGAGCCGGGACTAGTCGGCACATCGAGCGGCGCAGCATTCGGCTCGGCACTTTTCTTCGTGCTCGGCGGCGTGCTTCACGTGGGTACGAGCATTTGGAGTTTGCCGGTTGCGGCCTGCATCGGTGGCGTTATCTCGACCTACCTCGTCTTTCTGCTCGCGCGGTCGCGTGAAGACGGACGCGCATCGATCGTTATGCTCTTGCTCACTGGACTCGCTGTGAACGCACTCTTCATGAGCGCAATCGGATTTCTGTCTTACATTGCGCGTGACCCGCAGGCGCGCTCGATTACATTCTGGAGTCTGGGCACCTTGTCAGGTGCGAGTTGGAAGGCGGTCGAGATCGTGGCAACTTCGACGATTCTGGGATCGATCATCGCCTTGCGCTATGCGAAGCAGCTAAATGCGCTGATGATTGGCGAAGACGAAGCCACGTACCTGGGTGTGAACGTTAACCGTCTGAAATGGATCATCCTTTCAGTGAACGTTGTTATCGTCGCCGTCGCTACGGCTTTTACCGGCGTCATCAGTTTCGTCGGACTCGTTGTGCCGCACATTTTGCGAATGCTCGGCGGAGCTGACAATCGATTTCTGATCGTTGGCAGCGCGTTAACGGGAGCGACGCTCCTGACACTTGCTGATCTCATGGCGCGTCTCGTAGTTCGACCAGCCGAGTTACCGATCGGAATCGTCACGTCGGCAGTGGGTGTGCCGGTGTTCATTCTCCTACTGCGACGGCGGCACTACGTCTTCTAATCATGCTTACGGCAAGCAACATCACGTTCCGTGTTGGACAGAAAGCGCTCATCTCAGATGTTTCAGTTTCATTCGCGCCTGGCAAGTTTCACTTGATCATCGGGCCGAACGGGGCAGGGAAATCAACTCTAATCAAAGTCCTCGCGCGTCTGCTGCGTCCGCAGGACGGCACCATCGAATACGACGGTGTTGATGTGCAACACGCAAGCGAAGTTGCTCTCGCGAAAGAGCGGGCGGTGCTGTCACAGGCTGTCGAGGTCGCGTTCCCCTTGAGTGTTCGCGAAGTTGTGATGATGGGCCGGTATCCACACTTCGGAGGACGCCCTGGACCAACGGATGAAAGAATTGTCGATGAGGTGATGGCGCATTTTGATGTGACCGAATTCAGCCGGCGCAACTATCAGACACTTAGTGGTGGCGAACGCCAGCGCGTCAACTTCGCTCGCGTACTCACGCAACTCTGGAGCAATGGCACTTCATCTTGCCGTTACCTGTTTCTTGACGAGCCGCTCACCTTTCTGGACATTCGTCATCAGATTGAATTCATGAAGAAGGTGCGCGACTTCTCCGGCGCTCCTGATGTCGTTACGGTCGGCGTCGTTCACGATCTAAATCTGGCAGCACGCTTTGCCGATCACATCGTGTTACTGGATCACGGCCGTCTCATCGCAAGCGGAACAGCTACAGACGTGCTCACAGCCGATCTCATTCGCGCGATCTTCGGCGTCAACGCGGCCTTCGTCACCGGCAATGGCCCCGGCGTTCACATTATTTTCGATTGATATTAGAAACGTTGTTCGCGTCGCAGTTTAATGATTCGACAAATGACATCCGGCAGGATTGAAACGCGAGCCGCTGACTAGTAGTCAGTTGCTCGACGCTGCGTCACCCGAAAGGGTTAAAAGTTTTCACACCTGTCTTGTGAAAGTCGCGAGTGTTACGTGTGGCAACGATCAGATTATGTTGAAGGGCAGTTGCAGCAATCATTCCATCAAGCAGTGGAACGGTCTCTCCCTTTCGTTTCAAATCCACAACGAGTGCTGCCCATTGTTGGCTTATCGTTGCGTCCCATGGAATGCAATCGATCGTTTCAAGTACAGTTTCATACCATTGCTCGAGCCGATTGCGCTTGCGTCCGCGCGGTAGCGCAAGAATGCCGATTCGCAGTTCGCCAATAATTATCGAGTCGACGATGAGATTGGATTCGTTCGCATTGAGCCACGTGACAACCCTGCTGTCGGCCGCTTGTTTCGTCGGCTCACTAAGCACGTTTGCATCAACGAGGTAGATCACCCGAGTTTAGGCAGTTTGATGTCGTCAGTGGTTTCGGTGCGGTCTAGTGGCTGGAACCAATCCTTCACGGGACAGGAAAGTAACAGTTTTACAAGCCCCGTATTTCGTGGTTTGGTCTTTCGCTTAAGGAGGTATTCTCCACGTTCGATCCGTTCGATCTCAAACTCCTGTCCGGATTTAATGTCATCCTCCCGCCGAATCTCAGCCGGAATAATGATCTGACCCTTTGTCGAAACGGTTGTTCTCATGACAGGTAAGATAACGTCTTACTTGGGTTGAGTCAATAAACCCCATTAGGCCGTTACTTCAGAAGCGAAAATAACTACCGTGCTCGGCGTTTTGCCGCCGGGTTTTGAATTCGAACGCCATGATGACGTATTCGTGCCGCTCGGACTCTGATTTACACCCAGCCACAACTTACTCAAACGTGATAATCAGAGTTCACACGTACTTGCGCGTCTGAAAGCGGGTGTCACACTGGCGCAGGCTCGCGCAGATCTCTCGGTCGTAGCTGCGCAACTCGAGGATGAATACCCACAGACCAATCGCGGGCGGAGCGGGTCCGCCGAGAGGCTGTCTGATTTGCTCGTCAAAGACGTGCGTCCCGTGTTGCTGGTCTTACTGACTGCGGTCGGCTGCGTATTGCTCATTGCTTGTGTGAACGTTACGAATCTGATGCTCGTGCGAGCCGGGGGACGCGAAACCGAACTGAGTGTACGGTTGGCGCTGGGTGCTCGAACCGGACGCATCATTCAGCAAGTGCTGACCGAGAGTATGCTGGTCCTGGTGCAAGGCATGGAGCCAACTCTGCTCGGAGTCGCTCTTGGTTCGGCCGCCGCCTTCGCAGCAACTCGCTTGTTGAGAGGATTGTTGTACGGCGTGACGCCCACAGACCCCCTGACATTTGCGGGTGTCGCAGTATTGTTCTGCGGCGTTGCGCTCATGGCCTGCTGGCTGCCCGCACGTCGAGCTACGAAAGTAGATCCGCTGATTGCACTAAGGTACGAATGACTGAGGCGGTTCTTCACGACGTCCGCGAGCCCGGAGTCTTATTCTTGTGGTACCCCTATCCGTTTGGCACGCCGACACCAACACCGACTCCGGCTCCGACGCCAACACCGAATCCGTACTGCGGTCACGTCAGTAATATGCAAACCGAATCTATGACATCAAGCGCGCCTTCGACTTGACAGCTCCGGCCTCTTCTTTGAAACCGTAACGAGAAAAGCCAGAGCGCAACCCAGAGCCATCCCCACGTTGGAAGTTACAAAATCACCCCACACGAAGTACTTCAAAAATAACGTCTGCGCGAGCACTACTATCGATGAGATGTAAACGAGCTTGGATTTTGATTGTAACAACGCATAGCTAAGCAGCAGAGTATGGCCGGATATATAAGGTACACTTCCTACCACTCTCCCGACCGCTAATCCAAAGACTAAATAATCAACGCCATGTTGAAAGAAATTAGCTTCACGAACACGTTCCACTCGCTCGAACATGAATGCAATCATTGGAACCATGAGTGGGACGAAATACTGGAAAGTGGCTGACGGATCAAAAACAGTTGCCCTCACAAATGGATAATGAAGCAGGTAAAGTCCAACCAGGGCTGCTCCTGCCAGCGAGAATAACAGGACCATGCGCGGGCGAAACATTGAGCGAAGTTGTACCGGCTGCGTATTCAGCACTATTGTTTCTTCAGCCTCGCCATAATCTGCTGATATTCCGGATCGTTACGAAGAGAATCAAATGCACTATTAGTTGTAATCATGGCAGCATCGGAAAAGCCTTTCTCAACTGCTGTCTTTAGGAATTGCAAAGACTTCTTCTTATCGCGATTCGCAGCGTAGGCCCATGCAAGATAGAAGAACGCGCCCGGTCGATCAGGATTGACTTCGGTCGCCAATTTAAGAGGCTTGATGGACTCGGAGTAATTCTTTTCCGTTTGCAGCAGACTGATGCCTTGTTCAATCAGGCCTACGACTAAACCATCCAGCACCCGACGAGCGACTCTGCGCTTACTGGAGTCTTCAGATGCTTTTGACTGCTTTTGGAAGTTGTGGAGAATTTCCGGCAACGGATTCGTGATACCAAACTCTTCCTCGATTTGCTTATTTGCTGGTTGGCGATCACGAGCGGCAATAAGAGTATTTAGCAGACTCTCCACCTCTCGTTGTTTTGTAAACTCCGCCTGCTCGTTGCCGATCGCGGCTTTCACTTCGCGACTATCGCCGAGTTGCCTTACCTTCGTTTCAATCTCCGCAACGTCTCGCAGGCCTTTGAACGTTTGGGCCAGGTCGAGGTAGAGCTGATACGCTTCATAATATTTCTTCGATTCCTCAAGTGCTCTTGCGTCATTGAGGAGCTGTTGCCACGTTGCGTTGATAAACTGATCATCGCGCTGCCCCTTGCCGGCCTTTATTCCTTGCAGTTCCATCCATTCAACTGCTGCCGTCGCCACCGAGACGGGCGGCCATTCGTGACGACCAGTAAACGCCTGAAAGCGATGAACGATGCCGGCTTTGGTTAGCGGTTCGTGAAGGTTCCTAAGTTCGGGATAGTTAAAGTCGTCAACGCCGGCTGCACCAAAGAAAACAAAATGCATCTGTGGCGACGGAGCAAGATCGACGGGAAACCCTGCGCCATTAGCGATGACGCCTGCCAGGCATTTGCACGCTGCTGCGATGCGGACCGCGGCGCGTGCGCCGCCGGAAAAACCGGTCGCGTACGAACGCTCATCGTCAATCGCAAAACGCTGATGAGCATCCGTCAGTATCGCGTTCCACGCCTTCACAGTACCGTTCCATGGACCATTGTGTGAGTTGTTTGAGCCAAGCACGATCCAGCCGTACTTCTCCGCCCCCTCCTTGAAACGTTCGACTGGCACGTTGCCCCGCGCACCCGGGTCGAACGCGTACAGCACCGGCCACTTCCGATTCGGCGTGTAATTCGAGGGGAGATACAGGGCGTAACTTTGCGACGAATCGTTGAGCGCTTCAATTCTTTCAACGATCTGGCCTGTTGGGATCGGGTTCGTTTGTGTGATTGCGAGGGCGGTTGAGTGGGCGAGTAAAACGACCATCACACTCAATCGCACGTATGAAGAGATAATCATAGCCGCACTAGAATCGCGAAACGATGAATAAGCTGCCACCGATCGCAATCAGATCTTCAACTAGAGCAATGTTGAAATCTGACTGGCGCAAAGACTTCACGAGCCGAGCGCGCACCTGATAGCCGCCGAAGCAACCGACGATTCCGCCGATCGCTCCCAGCCCGGCACCCAGCAAAGCCGACTGTCCACCGCCAAGACAAACGCATGCGCCCGTGAAGCCACCGGTCACGATGCGGGCGATAAGTCCTGGAGGAGCGGTGCGGTTCGGAGTATTCGGCAGCTTATCAAACATCAGTTCTGTGATGGCTAACAGGCTCAGAATTATCACTGCGGGAAGCGAGCCGACGAGAGATAGTGGCCGAGCAAGTTTGAGCCAACCCAGGTATACGGCCCAGGCTACGGCCGCAGGAGGCGTAAGCGAGCGCAACCCGGCGAAGAGTCCAATAGGAAATGCGAACAACAGCGTCATGTGTTACGGCCCAACCTGTGTTTGATGTTTAGTCAAATTTATTGGTGACAAACGAAAACTTTTGGCGCTACGTTGCTGATCACCCACCGAGACACAAAATCGACCCTGGATCTTCAACCTTCTATCGAAAGGATAAGGATCATGGAGTCGCTGGTTTGACGATCAGACTTCATCTGCATCCCTGCTCAGCTCTGCGCAATTCTTAATGGAAACCTTCGAGCGACTGCAGCTTGCCGGCCTGGCACTGATCTGCTTGAAGAACGAAACAAAGGCCGACGTCCAGCGTGACTTGCGCAACCTCACACCCATGCCGATCGAATTGGTCGGCGAGAGAGGATTCGAACCTCCGATCTCTCGGTCCCAATTCACAGGTTCGGCAAAGAATTAAGTTTTGCCATTTTGGTAAGATCGTCTTAACGGCGATTATTGAAGCAACTTTACCGAATAGGATGAGAACTGCGAATCTGCGGTGACAATAGTAAGCCCTTCTTCAATACTTTGAGCAATCAGCAAACGATCGAACGGATCTTTGTGATGAAAGGGCAAGGCATCCAGTGCCAAAACGTGCGTCAATGCAACAGCCGAAACCGTTAGGTCGTTGGTTTCATGTTGTTTCTTAACAAGCTCTTTCAACGGCAGAGTCAATTTCAACTTACCCCAATTGAATCTTGATCTGCATTCCCCAAACGCTTACCACACTCAACAGCAGTTCGTTAGCGTCATCTTCCAAAGCGGAAAGCGCGGCGGGTGGAAGTTTTTCTGGTTGATCTGCCCACCAGATGAAGATGTGAGTGTCGAGCAGAAGTTTCATCCTCGGCCAAGCCAAAAGTCATCCGGTAAGGGTTCATCAAAGTCTTCGCTCGTCGAAATTGTGCCTCGATTGAGACCCGCTACACGTTTCTTCTTAGAACGTGCCACAACCGGAACCAGGCGCGCTACAGGCGTGCCGTGTTCTGTGATGATTACTTCGTTACCAGCCAATGCCTGTGCCAGCAAATCCGGCAATTTGTTTTGGGCTTCATCGACGCTGACGGTTTGGGTCATACGCTCAATCCTCTCAACTCAGAGAGAGTATAGCATTGTCAAAGGTCTCTGATTCTACCCGATGCAGTATGCCTTCCCGTGCCGCGCAGGAGCCGGCGATAAGAAGATTGACTCCACGGCAAAGGTCACAATTGAAGCACCACTTGAAACGGTAAAGGCACACCTCGTGTGAACGAGGGCCGCAAAGCGGACGGAGGTGTTTCCCAACCGACCTGGCCGGGTTACCGAAGGCAGGACCAGCATCCCCGTCTATTTCCATCACACTCGGACTTGCTTGGTTGCTTTTCCTTCTCGAAAGATCCCGCCCTGAAAATCCCAGAGCTAGCACTGTTGCCTTTCGATACCTGACGTAGGTCAGAACCGCGAGAAACGCGATTATAGCATTATCAAGCAGTAACTACTGAACTCATCAATTTTATTGGGCATCTATGGAGTACGTGGTAGTAGGTTCATGTCAAGGTTTTCCTGCCATTCACCGAGAGCCAAGGGGACAACTTCCGCTGGGCAATTTCGGATACCGGAAGTCTTACAACCGCTCACAAGTGTTTTGATCCGCTTTGGAAATGAGAATGTCTCAGTTATGCGCTAGGGAAGTTTGGTGTTCCGGGGAAAGCAACCATGATTCTGCTTTGTCCCGCCCGGAGTTCAGGTCTTTGTAAGATACACAAATGAAATACGGCCACTAATGACGGTAGCCGTAAACTTTGATCATTTGGTCGGGGCGAGAGGATTCGAACCTCCGACCTCTCGGTCCCAAACCGAGCGCACTACCAGGCTGTGCTACGCCCCGAAGAAGTTAGGCATTCTAAGAGGAGGGGTGGAGATGGTCAAGCGAGGCCCGAGTCAGCATCAACGCGCGTGCGCGATGGCTGATGCGGTTCTTAACGTCATCAGAGAGTTCCGCGAAGGTTTGATCGTAACCATCAGGAACGAACAGTGGGTCGTAACCGAAACCACCAGTGCCGCGCGGTTCAAAAATAATCGTTCCTTCGCAGACGCCTTCGGAAATGTTGAGCACGGAGCCATCGGGTTTGGCGATCGCGACTGCAGCAACGAAGCGCGCACGCCGATCTCGACTATTTACTTTAGCGAATTCTGAGAGGAGCAGCTTACGTCGATCCGCATCGGAGGCGTTGTCGCCGGCGTAACGTGCCGAGAAGACTCCGGGCGCACCGCCCAGCGTGGCGACTTCAAGCCCCGAGTCGTCAGCGAGCGCCAAGAGTCCGGTTGCGCGAGCGTAGAACCGAGCCTTCGCTATCGCGTTCTCAGCGTACGTCACGCCATCCTCAACCGCTGCTCCAACCTCCGCAAATTCCCGAAGCGAACTGAACGTCCAGCCCGTGCCTTCGAGAATGGTCGTGATCTCTTTTACCTTGCCAGGATTTCGCGTACCGAGAAGAAGTCGTTTCATGAGGTCAACGACCAGATTGGAGCAGGGAAGTCAGAGTGCTGAACTGTCCGAACGCCGAGCGCGTTCGACGCTCGATCCCAAACGCATTCAGCTTCGTTTCGGTTGCCGCGATACCTGCCGTGCGCGTGAGGTTGTGCAAACTGTCGAGTTGCTGCGCGGAGAGTTTTCGTCCCTGCAACTGCACCACCGTGGAGAGAAAGTCATTCACGCGCTCCTCGTCGTTCGTGAACGTCACGATCACGCCTTCTTTTTCATTCGACGCCTGGTTGAGATAGTTGTGATACTTCTTGGGATCTGCATCCACACCTTTTTTTATTGCCGCAAGACTCGAGCGAACGTTTTCACTCTTACCCAATAGCACGTAGTCGTTCACAGACACCGCCGCAAACTCCTTCTTCGGATCCGGATTTGAATCGAGCCCTTCGAGGATCTCTCCGTCAGCAAGCGATTTCTTCAACCGCTCCGGATCGTTTACACGTGCGACGAGGATTGCTTCGGCCGCACCTTCTGTGGGTTTCAACGTCAACAACGGCGGGTTGAGCGCCGTCAGTGCCTCTCTTGGATTGCTGATGCCGTACACTGACAAACTCGATTTGAGCAACGTTCCAAACAACGCTGCCGGCACGGCATCAAGCTTGAACGCCACTGCCGAGCTGAGTGAGCTCCAGGCTGTCGCCGGCGCCTTGTTGCGATAGATCGTCAGCGACTGAAATCCTTCGGGCACAAACTGCCAGAAACTTTCATCAGGCTCGGATTCCGTGAAGGCAGGCTGAAGACGTGAGACGACTCCCGGGTCGAGAGAAAAGAGAAAACGATCTTCGATTCCCTGCGGCGCGGAGCTCGCGGTCCAGGCCACACCACGCAAGACCTTGCCCGCACTTACCGCCAGCAGTTGCTGCAACTGTTGATCGCCGGGCGACTGCAAGATTATCAGCGGCGCGACCCATGAAAAGAGTGTTGCGGAATTCGCGGGCGAGACATAACCGAAGCCAAGCGTCTTATCGGAACTCACGCTGGCACGAACCTTCACCATCTCCGCATCGCTATGAATACTTGGCCTGACGCCGCGACGAGTCTCCAGACAAGTACGCACGGCGTTATCCGAATTGCCGATCACGACAAGTGAGCCGTCTACTGCGCCGACGATCTTGCGATCGCTGCCGGTAACGGAGCATTCGATGTAGTCAGCATCGGCACGGCGTTCGGTACACATCGAGGAGCCGTAGCTGAAGATTGCGAGTTGTTTGATTGCTGCGACAGCGGCAGGCTTGATACGCCAGTTTGAAGTGTGGGTCTCGATGATGAGGGCGAACTCGGGCCGCACTTTGAGCGAGTCTTCTTCTTCGAATGTGTTCATGCTGATCATTGTCAAAGCGACCTGCGCGCGGGCGAAGAGAACCGCGGGCAGTGGACCAAGACCGGCGCGCGCGGCTGCGGCGGCGAAACGATTCTGCGAAGCCGGTTTGCTTTGTGTGATCGGGGCGGCTGCCTGCCAGAGGTTGCTGTGCTGAATTGCCTGGACCACGGCCGCGGGGTTGTTGAATTCGATGTAGACGAGTGAGTCGGCCGGAGCGTAGTCGGCCATGTCGACTTTGGAGGGAATGCTCCACCAAAGCAAAACGGCGACAAGCACGATTACGAGCAAAGCAGCGGCGAGCAGGGGGCGCAAAAACTTCATTGCTGTGGCATCGTAAGACGTAAAGCGGTTTCACGCAAAGGCGAGCCGCAGATTTACGCAGATAAACGCGGATCTTATTGCTGCCATCCGAAGCCTGTGTTAACTTTGCGCGCGTTGATATCCACCCCTATGACCTATCGACGATTGTCCGCAGAAGCCCTGGCAGAGCAGGACTATGACGGTTTTCTGACCGAGTTACAAAAGTCACTAACAGACGGAAAAATCGATCCCAACGAAGTCGTTCGCGACACGCTGTTCGAGATCTACTACGGCGCTGCCCGACCTGATCGCGATAGCCTCAGCCTTGCTGCGCGCGCGGCTATGCACTCGTTCGATCCACGTAACGTCGCGACTGAGCCCGAGTATTACACCGACATCGATACCAAACGTTACGCCGAGCGCAAGCCGATGATCTGGCTCTGGCAGATGTTCGATCGTTCACCACTCGGACAGAATGCTTTGCTCGGACATCGCTTCCGCAGAATGCTCGCGCCGATGATCTTCCGCAAGGTCGGTGACAATCTTAAATGCTGGCACTTCGTCGAGTGGTCGTTTGGCTACAACCTGTCGTTCGGTAACAATGTCGTCGTCCATCGTCACGTGCTTTTGGACGACCGCGGCGGCATCGACATCGGCAACAACGTTTCGATTTCAGACTACGCGAACGTCTATTCTCACAACCATAATATCTACGACATTCACGATGTTGAGACACCCGAGACGCGCATCGGAAACGGCGTCCGACTCACGTACCACTCGACCGTCCTGGCCGGCACGACCATCGGCGACCACGCTATGATCGGGACGGGCGCCGTCGTCACACGCGACGTCGAGCCCTACCACATCGTCGTCGGTATTCCCGCAAAAACAGCGAAAGTAAAGGACCCCAGCGGCGTTTTATAAAACTGGAACGAACCTCCGTTTAGTTCCAGAAAGCACCGCACGCTGGCTCAATTTCCACTTCCAAACGATGCAATAACAAGAGTTAAACAAAGAAAAATAGCGATTGACATTGTTTGGCCCATTAAGGTACTCTCACTCAGGTTGACGGCAGTAAACCTGTCGTTCGCCGGGTGCCCACCTGGTTTTCAACAGCGGTCAGTCCCGCGAAATCTTTTGGAGCACGATAAAGGCACACTTCGCGTGAGCGGAGGTCGCAAAGCCTACAGAAGTTGGCAAGCACCAACTTGGCTGGGTTTCCGATGAGCTTCCATCCTGCCGCACCAGACTTCTCCAACAGTTCTCTGTTGATGCCCGCACCCCTTCCTATGCACGCTGGTGTCATGCCCAACCACCCTACAAAGAAACGGACGGCAACCTTGAAACCAAGCCCTGACGCTATGACTTTGAAAACACTTAGACGCCAACTATCCAGAGCGCGAAAGGCGCGTGCCCGGCTGCGCCTGCAAAACAAATTGCGGCTCGCTGTTGTGAGGACTAATTAACATGTTCAAAAAAGGCTCGGGAAAAAAGAACCTCGTTGGTCTCGACATCGGCTCCAGTGCCGTGAAAGCGGTTGAGCTCAGTAAAAAGGGAAGTGCCCTCCAGCTTCTCAACCTCGGATTCGAAAACCTCCAGACCGACACGATCGTCGATGGCCAAATCATGGAGCTCAACAACGTCTCCAACGTGATCTCTCACATCTTCAGCGAGCACCAGATACGGACTACGCGCGTTGCCGCCGGAGTCAGTGGCCACTCTGTGATCGTGAAGAACATCGTGCTGCCGGCGATGAGCCAGGAAGAGTTGCAGGAATCGTTTAGTTGGCACGCTGAGGAACACATCCCGTTCGATATCGGTGACGTGAATCTCGATTATGAACTGACCGGCAAGTCGTCTGAGACGTTGCACGTCCTGATGGCTGCGTGCAAGAGCGACAAGATTGCGAACGTGAAGCAGGCGATCCAACTCGCGGGCAAGCAACCGGTAATCATCGATGTCGATGCCTTTGCACTTCAGAATTGTTACGAGGTCAACTACCAGCCGCGCGTCGGTGACATCGTCGCACTGCTCAACGTCGGCGCCGCCACGATGAACATCAACATACTCAACGGCACGCGTTCGATCTTCGCGCGAGACGCGTCAGTCGGCGGTAGCCAGTACACCAGCTTGTTACAGCGAGAACTCGGTTTGAGTTTCGAACAGGCCGAATCAGTCAAACGTGGTAATCCGTTGCCGGATGGCGTCGAACCGAAACCGATTCAACCGATCATCGAGACTGTTTCCGACAACCTCGCGCTCGAAGTTAAGAAGACTTTCGATTTCTATCGCGCGACCGCGCAGGAAGGTGAGGCATCGATTCAGAAGATTTTACTTGCGGGCGGCGGTTCGAAGTTGCCGGGCCTGCCCGACTTCTTATCGAATCGTTTTGAGATTCCGGTGGAAGTCTTCGATCCCTTCCGGCAGATTGAAGTTGATGCGCGGAAGTTTGATCCGGACTACATGCGAGAGATAGTGCCGGAGATGGCAGTTGCTGTTGGTCTCGCCCTGAGAGGAGTTGAGGCATGATTAAGATAAACCTGCTCGAGTCCGTTACGGATCGGCCCCAGGGCGTCGCGCTGGTTGAAGACAAAGTCGCCAGCCCGCGCATGCAGACGTTACTGCTCGCGCTGACGGTGTTTGGCTTGATGGTAATGGCAATGGGTTACGACTACGTCAGTTCAAACATGGCGTACACGGCCGCGCAGAAAGAACTCGACAATCAGAAACACCTGAACCAGCAGATGCTCGCTACTCAAAAAGAGCTGGCGGACCTGGAGAACAAATCGAAAGAGATTCAGGCTCGCATCGATGCCATCAAGGCGTTGCGCGAATCACAGCAGGGTCCGAGCGCAGTGCTGCAAGAGATCAAGGCCCGCTTTGATGCAGTTCCCGGTCTTTACCTGACAGCCATCGACAACAAGGAAGGCGAAATCACAATCAGGGGTGAATCGCCGAATGAATACGCAGTGACGAAGTTCGGACAGAGTCTCGAATTCTCAAACGGGCTGTTTAGCAATCTCAACATCGAGACCACGAGAGAGGATGCGAAAACGCAAGCTCCGGCTCCGCAAACCGGGGCGCAGAATAATGCGAACGTCGTGAAGCCTGAAGTTGTTACGTTCACTGTGAAAGCAAACTTCGGTAAGAAGGATAAGGACTCACAACCGGCACCTGCCCCTGCCAACCAGGTCGCGATGAAGAAGTAGCTGCACGAACGTGAAGCTCCACGGGGCAAGCCCGTGGCATCTTTGAAGAAGGATCAAAGTCATGAAACTCGGCAAACTCCCGGCTCTTCCATGGTACTTGCGACTGGTCGCATTCCTCGCGATCGGCGGCGTTTTGTATGCCGGCTTCTGGTATTTCGTGACCAGCGGCACTCGAAAACAAACGCAGGATATGGAAACCGAAATCGCTAAGTTGCGAGCCAAGAACGCTCAGGCAGCAATCGTTCAGCAGAACCTCAATAACTTCAAAGCTGCCTACAAAGCGCGCGAAGAAGAGTTTGCAGAACTGAAAGCACTGTTGCCCGAACAACGGGAGCTGACGATGGTCCTCCAGGGAATTCAGGATCGCGCGCGCACCAACGGCCTCGTATTGACGCGTTTCAATCCGAAGGAAGATCTGCAACAGGACAACTACAGCGGCAAGAAGATCGAAGTAAACGTAACCAGCGGCTTCACCGGACTGCGAGCTTTCTTCGAACAGTTGGCCCACTATCAACGCATCGTTTCGATCACCAATTTTGAACTAAGACAGTTAGAGCAGCAATCTCTCACCAAGACCGTCAACGCCCGTTTCGATCTGACTGCTTATTACGTTTCTTCCGAACGCTTGCAGAGTCCGGCGCCCGCTCCAAACGCCAAGCCCGCGGCTGGCGGAACAGTGCCGGCTCCCGCTGCCCCAGCCACGCAACCCGCAAAGTAGTTTCGGCGAGCGATGAACTCACTCAAGAAAGCGAAGATGATGATGCAAGTCAAAGAGACATTGAGAATCCGGTTTACGAGTTTGCTGTTAAGCGCCGCACTGTTGGTTGCAAGTGGTTTTGCGATCGGCGTTGTGGCCCAGGAAACACAGCCCGAGAAACCAGCCGACAAATCGATAGCAAGCAAGAAAACTGCTGCCGGCGGTCGAGATCCGTTTCGGAAGTACGAGCCACCACCGCCGAACGTGAAGAAGATCGCCGGTCAATCGCCTGTGCCCACTATTCAGGAACGCATTTCGCAGTACAAGGCGCAGAAGGCTGCGGCGATGAACGCGCGCATGGCGGCGCCGAAGCCCACCACCGCTTTGTTGCTGAATGAAATTCAGGTGATTGGCATCTCGCGTTCGCCAAGAGGTTACGCAGCCATCGTCGAGGCAACACCCATCAAACTTTCGTATGTCATCTATCCTGGCGAGCCCTTCTTTGACGGCCAGCTAGTGGCAATTGAAGACAACCGTCTCGTGTTCCGGCGCGAGACGGTTTTTACTGACGGCCATCGCGAACGATCGGTCGAGTACAAACCACTGCGGCAACAAACGCAGGTGAACTCGATGCCCGTGCCCACCAATCAGTCCGTCGCGACTGCCAACCCTTAACCATTTCTGGTTTGGTCCACAGAGCCAGACCGTTGACCCGCGCTGGTGTTTTCAAACCGCGAGAACACCGGCGCCCTTTTGACAAAAACCAGAAACGAGCCGTGTTAGTGCGGCGCGCGCTTTAGTTGCCCCGGCAATCGAGCGTAGTGCGTGGCGGCAAGTTTCGGAAATTTCCCTAAGGAGGGAACGATGTCTTCTCAGTTACGAGCCAGATCAGCCATTAGCAGGACCACGCTCGTCCTGTCGCTTGTGTGCCTTGCGGCCACCGGTGTTTTGGCCCAACAGCAAACTTCGTCAGCAGCGCCGGCGCCGACGCCGCCCGTCGGTATGTCGCGCGCGAATGACAAGCCGGCGGAGCAGGGTCGCCAGTATGGACAACCAGGATTCATCGGTGAACCGATCAATCTGAACGTTGTCAATGCTGACATCCGCGACATCCTCAACTACATCACCGAACAGTACGGCGTGAACTTCGTCATCGACGCTTCCGTCACAGCCGTTCCCGTAACGGTGAACGTTCAGGACGTACCCTGGAACGTCGCGCTCGATGCAGTGCTGAAAGCCAACCGTCTCGGTATCGAGGTCAACGGCAACATCCTGCGCGTAGCGACAACCGACGTTCTGGCCAAGGAAGCAGAAACTCAGAAGGTGATCAACGACTCGCGTCTGGATGCTTCACCACTCGTTACCGAATTCATCAGGCTCAACTATGCGCGTGCTTCGGGTACGTTGGCCCAGGCAGCCGGATCGACCGGCGCTTTCTCCGGTGGTTCGACGAACCTCAGTTTTAGCGGCGGCGCCGGCGGCGATGCGACTGGTGGCGGTGGCGATCAGGGTTTGTTGCCGATCATCTCGCGCAGACTCTCGCGACGAGGTTCGATCGAAGTTGACGGTCGCAGCAACACGCTGATCATCACCGACGTTAAAGAAAACATCGACGCGATTCGGCAACTGGTTGCTATCCTGGACCAACCCGAACCGCAAGTTGAAATCGAAACACGCATCGTGATCGCACAGCGTAACTTCAGTCGCGATCTCGGCGCGCAGCTCTCGCTGGGTATCGCGAACCTCGGTCGTGGCGGTTTGGCGAACATCTCGACACTGCCGTCCCAAAACTCGAGCAGTGGCTCGGGAAGCGGAAGTGGTGGTTCCGGCTCGGGATCGGGATCAGGTTCAGGGTCCGGATCGGGAAGCGGAAGCACTGGAGCGAAGTCTGGTCCAAATCCGTTTGGTGTCTTCGGCGGGTTGACCGGTACACCGGTGCCGAGCAATAACCTGGCGGCGGCCGCAGCGAGCACCGTCATTGGTTTGACGACGGGACTCTTCGGCACCGCTCAGATCAGCGCGCTGATCACGCTTGCTGAATCGCGTGGTCAGGCGAAAACAGTCGCGACTCCGCGAGTTACCGCCTTGAACAATCGACCCGCGCAGATTGAAAGCGGTTCGCAGATTCCGGTGCAAACAACACAGGCTGCGAGTGGTACCGCGGTCGTGACGACGACTTTCGTGTCTGTGCCGCTGCGTCTTTCAATCACGCCGCAGATCACGGACGCGGGAACAGTCGTGCTGCGAGTCACGATCGAGAACAACACACTCAACACGGGTATCGCGGTTGGTGGCGTTCCGGGTATCGACACACAGCGCATGCAATCAGAAGTGCTGGTCCCGGATGGCGGCACGACCGTCATGGGTGGCGTGCTTGCCGACACCGAAGGTGAAGCGCAACAACGCACACCTGGCCTCGCTTCAATTCCTGTCGTAGGCAATCTCTTCAAGAGAAGACTAACGACGCGTCAAAACAGTGAGATCCTCTTCTTCATCACACCGCACATCTACCGTCCTGACTATCAGGGACGGCCGACGGCGGGAACAGTGTCCAGCGGTCAACGCTCGGTAACGATTCCGCAACCGGTTCCGCTGGGGAATCCGCCGAGCAACACGCCGACGCCGACTCAGTTGCAGCAGCAGCCGCAGTCGCAGCCGCCGGCGGTCACCCCGACTCAGCCGCAGTTGTTGAGTGCTCCGCTGCCGAATAGTCCGACCGGTACGACCACGGCGCGGCCGGGAACACTCAGCGGTCAACGTCCGTAACTGGAGGGCCACATGTTCAAGGAAATGCTTGAGGAGATTATCGGACGCGCCGAGGGCAGCCTCGGTGCGCTGATAATGGGAACGGACGGCATCGCTGTTGAAAAAGTTCTCGGCGAAGCCGGCATGGAAGCGAATCTCGACGTTGCGGCGGCGGAGTTTACTTCGTTGGTGCGCAGTGCTCAACGTGCAGGAACGGACACGGGACTCGGTGGTTTGCGCGAGCTCGTTGTTTCGCTCGAAGGTGCGGTGATGGTGATGCGGCTTTTGAGTCGCGACTATTTTGTCGTGCTGGCGTTGAACACGCAGGGCAACCTGGGCCGCGCGCGTTTCGAGTTGCGCAAAGCAGAGTTGAAGCTGGCGAAAGAGTTCGCACTTTAACCGTTAGTTCTCCCGCAAAGGCGCAAAGACGCAAAGGATCATCTTCTTTGCGCCTTTGCGTCTTTGCGGGAGATTTTTCTAAGGATTGACTATGAAACGCTACGTTTTGGTCCTTGCATTTATCGTCTCGTATTTCGTTTCCGCTGATGCGGCGTCGCTGTTTGGCAAAGTGGTCGACGTCGCGAGCGGCGATGTGATCACGATTTACAACTTGAATCGTCCGGTGCGCGTGAAGTTGATGGGCGTCGCTGCGCCTGAGATGAACCAGGCCTTTGGTGACGTCGCGAAAAAGCATCTCGCTGATCTCGTCTTCGAGAAATCAGTCTTAGTCGAATACGCAGGCATCGCGCCGGACAGCAGCTTAACCGGACGAGTGCTTTTGAACGACGCAGACATCGGTGCGCAGATGATTCGCGACGGTGTGGCGTGGTTTGATCCGACCAGCGGAAACCGGCTGAGCGCAAACGATCGCGAGATTTATCAGCAGTCGGAGCAAGCAGCGCGAACCGAGAAGCGTGGCTTGTGGCAACAGGAGAACCCGATCGCCCCGTGGGAGTTTGTCAAAACGGAGAAGATGCGAAGGAATTCCACGGCGAGCCTGAAGGAGATCGTTCCGGACGCAAAGCCGAAACGCAGTGGTCCAGTTCCGGAATTAACCAATATGTCGCTCATTGCAGCAGGAATTAATGCTGCTTCATCGCGATCGTCGACATTTGAATCGGACGGTGCGTGGGCTCGCTCCACGGTGCGCAAGAACTGGAGCCGGTTGCAACCGCCTGGTGAGGATTTTTCAGTCGACATGCCTGAGGACGGTGAGCGCCTGACCACCTCGATTCCAGCGGGTAACGAGACGGTCGATGTCACAACCTACATGGTGCGGGATGGTTGGGCTCTTTATTCTGTGGCCTGGTTCAAGCAACCTACTTTTGGCGAGACGGATGACGTTGCGTTCAAGGCATTACTCAGGGATTACCTGAAAGGAGCCGCTGAAGGTTATCAGCGAGGCGGCGGTCAAGACGATTTTAAGTGCCAGCCGCGGTCTCAGAAGAACATGTCGCAGAACGGCTACGCAGGAGTCGAATACGATCTCTCTTCGTGCGTGGCGCCGGCGCGCCTGCGCATTTTTACGAAAGTAGTCGATAACCAGCGCCGGGTGTATATGGGCACAGTGATATACGGTGAAGAGGATGAGAACGTGACGCGCTTCTTGAAGTCATTCACTATTGGCCCTGCTAAGGCAACTTCACGTAAGGCATCCCTCGCAAGATAATCCGTTGCCGGCGCGCGACGCGACGCGGATTGATCAGAGGATTAAAAACAGTCCGTGGATTGGGAATCATTGCCGACAGAAAAGCCGCTTCGTTTACCGAAAGCGCCGACGCCGGTTTGTGAAAGTAATGCTGCGCGGCCGCTTCCGCTCCGTAAATCCCATCGCCCCACTCAATCACGTTCAAATAGATCTCGAGTATCCGACGTTTTGTCAGCGACCGTTCGAGCATGACAGTCAACGCCGCTTCCTGACCCTTTCTCAAAAACGATCGTTGCGACGAGAGATAAAGATTCTTCGCGAGCTGCTGGCTGATGGTTGAACCACCGCGTTTGAATTCCGGCAGGTTGGGCAGCCAGTCGTCGTCTTCACCTTCAGCTTTTGCCTGTTTCGCGGCTTCGCGCTGCGCCTGTTCGAAAGCTTTCTGGATCGCTTCGTAATCGAATCCGTGATGTGTCACAAAATTCGTATCTTCACCGGCGAGCACTGCGCGCTGAAGGTTTGGTGAGATCCTGTCGAGCGGCACCCAGACCTGTTCTCGCCTCGGTTGCTGGCCCTTCGCTTCTGCTTCGGCGATGCGTGTGTCGATCAACGAGGTGGATGTTGGATTGCCGCGGCGCAGCAACATCACGCGGACGAACATGATCGCTTCGTAACCGATAACTCCGATTACGGCGCCCACCACCACCAGGAAGAAGATTCGGAATAATCTGCGCATCTCAGAGGCAAATCGCAGATATTACAAGATTTTTCACGCAAAGACGCAAAGGTTCCGCAAAGGTACAAAGAAAGACCCAATGCCCAGCTTGGCGCCTTAGCGGAACCTTTGCGTCTTTGCGTGAAACTTACTTGCGATTGGTCTTTCGCACGAGGCCGCGGTAGTTGACGTTGCCGGGGAGCTTGCGTGGCAGGTCGAAATTGTCGTCGACGATGTCTTCGAGATGGACGCTCGCAGCGCGCGCGTAGGCGAGCAAGGTCATGAGGGTGGGTTCGCGTTTGTCCTGTTCGTACTCGGAGATGCGACCGTAATGCATCGACTCAGCCAGCCCAAGGCGCTCGAGCATCTGGGTCTGTGAGAGACCGAGACCAACACGTATTTGCAGGAGTTTTTCAGCCAGTCGCATTGGACGGGGACGCGGGTTTCCCATCAGTAGTTGCCTCCTGATGAGACCCGCCGGCCTATACTCGCAGTTGGGAGTATACTGCGTTCGCTTTTGATTTTCGCCGTGAGTATGAACCTTTCATGCTCAACGGCGATGCTCATCACTCTTTAATGTGGGAGGCTGAGCCGCGCATTTTGCCGTTGCTGAGTTGTCAAAGACAGATGCATCCTAAAACGACAGGGCACCAAACGTAAATAGAAAAATTCAAGTTGGGCCACAGATGAACGAGAATCTGTGGCGCATTGAGTTTAGCGGGCGACGAACTGGTCCGTCAAAACCACCCTCACGGGAATGCCCTCGATCGAATCCGGCAGGAGGGTTTGTCCGCCGCATCCTTGTTGACGTAGACCACGATGGCTCCTTCGCCATCAGCGCGGTCCGAGAGACCAACGCCGACGCCCATGAGCCCGATCTCGGCATAGCACGGCCCTGATCCTCAGACAATCGCCAGGGAGGCGTTGCAGTTAATCTCTTGCGGTCTACTCGCAGTTGCGAGTAGGATCCGACGCAATGGGAACGAAGTCGCGCTACAGGCCCAGGGATCTCGCTCGGAAGCTGCGTCAGATCAGGAGTGCGCTCGGGTTGTCGCAGTCAGAGATGCTGCGGGAGCTGGGAGCTGCGAACGTATCCGCCGCCCGAATCTCGGAATACGAGTCGGGCACGCGTGAGCCATCCCTCTGGATGCTGTTGGCCTACGGCCGCGTAGCGCGGGTCCACGTCGAAGCCCTGATCGACGACGACGCCACGTTGCCTGATGAGCTGCCCGGAAGTTTTATCTTCAACCGTTATAAAAAGAAGCTTGACACTACTCCCAATTGCGAGTAATCTCAGTGTGTACTCCCAATTGAGAGGAGATATGGGATGATCCATCAACTGATCTGTATTCAGTCAGACGACGTTGAAAAAGCGATACTTATAGCGACCTTCGATGGGGCAAGGAAGCTAACGTCAAAGAAACAAGATCGAAGGTCACGAAGTGTGGCCCTAAAAAAAGTTCGCGCAAAGGCGCAAAGACGCAAAGCAATTGATTTAGAACGCGGCATCTCTTTGCGGCTTTGCGCCTTTGTGCGAGAAATTTTCGGTCTTATTTAGTGAACCATCGGGTCAGCTAACGATTCGTCGTTGCCGATGGTGAGCGCGAGGGCGCGGATGGCGCAGCGTGCGTCGTGTTGTTGTTCCCCACTTAGCATCGACCAGGCGAGGGAAGTGGGGCATTCGGTATCGTGATGAAGAGCTTTGTGGCAGACGGGGCAGTCGTCGCCTGAAAGCTCGAGCACGACGTAGAGCTTTGCCAGCAACGTGATGATGAGTTCAGCGCGTTTCTTCTGCTCGTCTGATTCAAGCATGCCGGTCCAGGAGATTAATACTGTAGCGTGTTTTCCCACTTGACGCGCTTGAGCAGCGCGAAGTCGGAAAGCATCTTGCCCGCGCCGAGCACGACGGATGTCAGCGGGTCATCAGCAACAAACACAGGCAACCCGGTCTCGGTTCGCAGACGCTTATCGAGATTCGCGAGCAACGCGCCACCACCGGTCAGCACCACGCCGCGATCGATAATATCAGCAGAGAGCTCCGGCGGCGTACGCTCGAGTGCGACACGCACTGCATCAACGATCGAGCTGACCGCAGGATCGAGTGCCTGGCGCACTTCGTCATCCGTGACGGTAATCGTTTGCGGAATGCCCTCGACGAGATTGCGGCCCCGCACTTCCATCGACAACGGATCGTCGAGCGGGAATGCGCTGCCGAGTTGAATCTTGATCTCTTCCGCGGTGCGCTCGCCAATCAAAAGGTTGTACTTGCGCTTCACATACTCCGCCACCGCATTGTCCATTGCGTCGCCCGCTGTGCGCACGGCACGCGCGTAGACGATGCCGCCGAGACTGATAACTGCGATGTCGGTCGTGCCGCCGCCGATATCGACGACGATATTTCCGTGTGGCTCGGTAATCGGCAGGCCGGCGCCAATCGCCGCGGCTACCGCTTCTTCAACCAGGTAAACTTCCGATGCTTTGGCTCGATAGGCTGAATCCTCGACGGCGCGGCGCTCTACCTGCGTGATCTCGCTCGGAATGCCGATAACGACTCGCGGGCTCACCCAGGTGCGACCGTTGTGCGCCTTGCGGATGAAGTGCTGAAGCATCTTCTCCGTGACTTCGAAATTAGCAATCACGCCGTCCCGCATCGGCCTAATGGCAACAATGTTGCCAGGCGTGCGGCCGAGCATCTCCTTCGCATCCTTTCCGACAGCCTCGACGTTATTTGTCACTTTATTAATCGCGACGATCGAGGGTTCGCTCAGCACAACACCGCGCCCTTTCGCGTAAACGAGGGTGTTGGCGGTGCCGAGATCGATGGCCAGGTCGTTAGAACGCAGTCCGGAGAGCAAGGGGAAGGACATAAGACACCTCAGTATTTAGTTGTGAACCGAGAAAATCGGGAAGGAACTAGAATCTTTGTCGAATAAACAAAGACAAACAAACTTTAATTCGTCGATCTAGTGCTGTCAAGATAAATTTAGCCACAAAAAGGCACATAAGGCACAAAAGACAGAGAAATATCTTCTATGCGCCTTATGTGCCTTTTTGTGGCTCAATATTGCCAGTTGACTGTCACGAAGCCTGTGCCGCTGGTTGGAACGGTGTAGCTGTGATTGTTACCGGCCTCCCACGTGACTGCGCCGTTCGCGGCGATTTTTATGAACTTGAACTGAATTGTCTGGCCCGCCGGAACAGAGGCGACGAGGAACCAGTTCGGATAGTTCGGCGTTAGCATCGGGCCAACGGCCGTGTCCCACGTGGTCGACCAGTTGCTCAACTCAACAGTATTTCCGGTGAGAAAGATATAGTCGCCCACCTGCGTCGGCGACGCGTTGTTGACCGTGAACGTGATGGGAATCAGTTTCGCAGTCAGTACTGTGTACTGGATCGAGTTTGACACTTGTGAACTGGAATTAGTGACGGTAACGCTGTAGTTGCCGTTTGTGACTGACGGTGTAGTCACCGTAATCGAAGTCGGTGACCACGAGTTGACGGTCGCTGTCGTCGTTCCAAACTTTACTGTTCCGGTTGTCGAACCAAAGTTCTTGCCGGCGATAACCGTCTTCACACCCGGCTGCCCCGCCGTTGGTCCAATCGACCCGATCTGCGGTGTCGACGCACCTTCCGTGAACTGCCAGACTGCGACCGTGTGCGCCGGCAGCGTAAACGTAGTCACGGGATTGTTGCCGCCCGAGCCCGTGCTGACAGTAATCGACGATCCACCTAACAACCCGCTCATGTAATCGGAATAACTTCCCGCCGGAAGCGACGTATTCAAGCCACTGATGCTGTAGCCGGTTGTCTCATTTTTATTGATCGCGACCAGCACGACGTTGCCGAAAAACTTTCGTTCGTAGATGTAGACGTCGTTGTTGATCCAACGCTGGCCCATCGATCCGTAACCGACCGCAAGGTTGTTGTGACGCAGAGTCGAGAGCGAGCTGACGAGTTGATAAGCTGTTGTCGACGTGCTGAAGTTCACCATCATCGGCCGGTTGTAAGGATCCGTGCCGCCGCCGGTGTCGTTGTGCAGGTATTGTTCGGTGCCGTAGTAAATGCACGGAATACCACGACTGGTGAGAATGAACGCGAGCGCTTCGTGCAGTCGATTGTTGTTATTGTTCAGCGTGAGGAACCGCGACATGTCGTGATTGTCGATGAAGGTGACGAGATCTTCCTTCCACGTGAAGTTGCTTCCTTCCGTTGAGATCACCGAGTCGATGTCTGAGAAGTTTGTGTTTGACCCGAACACGTTTCGAATCGCGGTGTTCAGTGGGAAGTCGAGCAGAGAGATACCGCTCTTATTCGCAAACTTGTACGAGTCGTGATAGAGCGGATCGGAAGTGTTGCCCTGGTACCACTCACCGAACAAAAAGCTGTCGCCGTAGGTATAGATCGAGTTCGCGAAGCTGTATTCCCAGCCCCAGTTCACATGTTTGACCGCATCAATCCGGAAGCCATCGACGCCGTGCTGCTGAAATAATTGCGCAGCCGCTTTCAGGTACGAATCCATCGTGGCGTTTTCCTGGTTGATGTCCGCCAGATCGAAGAGTGTGTAGTACTCCACCTGATAGCGATCATCCCAGCCGCCGCCCGAGATGTTGGGATTGTGATGATAGTAGCCGTTGGTGTCGCTGGTGAAATTGCCGAGAAACGTGCCGTTATCGTAGAGCGCGCCATACTCGCCCGCGTTGTCTTGCGTTGAGTGGTTGGGTGCGAAGTCGATAATCACTTTGATCCCGCTGGAATGGGCCGCGCTGACGAGGTTGTCGAAGTCGGTCCAGGTGTTACTCGCGTTGCCGAAGTGTTCTTCGATGCGTTTGAAATCGCGTGCCTGGTAGCCGTGATACGACGCTGTCGGATTGCCACTGCCGTCGGGAATATTTGTGTTGAGATTATCGACCGGCGGCGAGATCCAGATTGCGGTCACGCCGAGCCCGGCGAGATACGACATCTTCTGTTGAATTCCCGCGAGATCCCCGCCCCAGTAAAGGCGCCAGTTTGTTTTCGTCGAATCGTAAAGCCCGGCGCTTTGCGATGGATTGTTGTTTGAGCTGCTACCGTCGAAGAAACGGTCGGTGATGATTTGATAGATGACTTCGCGCTTGAAATCGGCAGCGGTTGTCGTTCTTAGACACGCGAAGAGAACGGAACAGATAAGTATGACAACGTACAGTCGTTGTGAGAACTTTCGCATGAGAAATACCTCCTGAGTTGACCCGAAGCGATGTATATAACACGATTAGACGAATTCGTTATATCGAATTTTTGCGAACATGGGTGAGGTATGGACGCTGACGTGATCGTTGTTGGCGCAGGTGCTGCCGGACTTGCGGCCGCGCGCGAGCTCAGTGCGGCGCAGCTCAGAGTAATCGTACTTGAAGCGCGCGATCGAATCGGCGGTCGCATCAATACTCATTTCGATAAGGGGCCCATCGAGCTCGGCGCGGAGTTCGTCCACGGCAGACCACCCGAAACATTTGCCATCTCCAAACGCGCGAATCTCAAACTACAGAGCATTCCGAATCGTCACTGGCATCTTCATGATGGTGTCGTGACTAAGTCGGGCGAATTCTGGTCCAAGGTTGAAGACGTGACGGAAGAGATGAGTCACTACAACGGTCCCGATCAGAACTTTTCTGAGTTTCTCGATCACTACCAGGAGAAAACTCACATCGAAGACATACGATCGATCGCGACGCTGTACATCGAAGGCTTTCACGCAGCACACGCCGACCGTATCAGTGTGGACGGGCTGAACAAGACGAATAAAGCCGCCAGCGAGATCGACGACGATCAGCAGTTTAGAGTTGAGAATGGGTACGTCCAGGTTGCACAGGCACTGCGCGATGAAGCTGTCGCTTCCGGTGCGTTGTTTCACTTCAACGCGGTAGTCGAGGAAGTGAATTGGAAACGAAATGAAGTCGAGGTCCGAACGACGATGCAGAGGTTCAGATCTCGGCGACTGTTAGTGACCCTACCGCTCAGCCTCATGCAAACAGGACAAGTGCGGTTCAATCCACCGCTCGATGAGCACCAGGATGCAGCGCGCAAACTCGCGATGGGACACGTCGTAAAAGTCATGCTGCGTTTCAAGGAGCCGTTTTGGGAAGAGTTGACGATTCCGGGAGAAGACGAGCGGCAGGAGGAATTGAAGGACCTTACGTTCATTCACGCGCCCGCGGAATTGTTGCCGACGTGGTGGACGCAGTTTCCGGTTCGAACGCCGTTGCTTGTAGGTTGGGCGGGCGGTACTCGAGCCGAGAAGTTGTCGCTTCAGAGTGACGACGCGCTGTTGGACCACGCGTTTGAGGCGTTACGCCACATCTTTGGAGTTTCGAAACAAGTGCTTGAAGAAGGATTAGCTGAGTTTTATACCCACAACTGGCAAAAAGACCCGTTCGCGGCTGGGGCTTACAGTTATGTTCCGGTCGGTGGTCTCGAAGCGCAGGCGCAGTTGGCCCGGCCGCTAGAAGACACCGTCTTTTTTGCCGGCGAGGCGGCAAACACGGAGGGGCATCATGGGACAGTGCACGGCGCCCTGGCTACGGGGATTCGGGCCGCAAGAGAGATTTTGGACCAACAATTAACTTGACCTCTATTGAGAGTGTCTTTATCCTTCTCGGTAACCCGACAACGCTCGCATTCGCGAGTGTACCTCCCAACGACATGACTCCCACTTGGCTGCCCAGCCGTGCGGCAGATTTGTTCTACTGATCAGACATCCCTCTGACGGTGAACAAGGAATGGGAAAGGTGTCTCATGGAACCCGGCAAGTTACGCAGATCGTCTCTTTCAAATATCTCATTTAAATATCGTCTACCACTGCTAATCGGCACGCTCCTGGCCCTCATCATCGTCGCCTGCAACTGGGCGTCGTATCGCGCGGTCAAGGCGTCGGCGCTTGCTGTCGGTCGCGAGCGGTTACAGAACTTAACCCTACAACTTTCGAGCATGTTGCAGCAGTCTGCGAACAACATCTCCACCAAGACTGCGTTGGTCGCAAACGAGCCCGCCATTCGGGCTTTTGTGAAATCTCCAACAAGTGAATCGCGAACTGACGTTGAGAAAGTGCTGCAACAGTTCCTCGCGCCGCAGGACCAGAACAGCTTGCGTGTGGAATTATGGAGCACTGATCGACTCCTGCTCGTCTTGCCTGAGAGCCAAGCGACTCCGCTCAGCGACCTCAATGCTGAATTCAAATACAGCGCCGTCGAGCCATTCAGAACCATCGGCAACATCCGTCGCCTGAACGACACGATTGGCTTTCCGGCAGTGGCCGCAATTAAAGGTGACGACGGAAAGGTCGCGGGTTACCTCGTCCGCTGGCGCAAGGTCGCCGCAAGTGCAGACACGCGCCAGCAGATGACGAAACTGCTCGGCACCAACGCCACACTCTATATCGGCGATCAGGCCGATGACGTCTGGACCGACCTCGCCTCGATCGTCCCGAAACCTCCATTGGATGTGCGCACTCACGACGACATTCAGACTTACGATCGCGACGGCAACACGCCTGTGATCGCTCTGGCGCGTCCAATCGCCGGCACGCCGTGGCTGATTCTGATCGAGTTCCCCGATGACGTGGTGCTGAAGCCCGTAAACGGTTTCATGAGGCGAATGCTGATCATCGGCACGTTTCTTTTTGTCATGGGCGTGGCGGGTGCGTTTGTGTTGAGCCGTAAGGTGACCGGTCCGCTTTACGAGCTCACGGCAGGAGCAACCGCGATCAGTCGCGGCGATCACTCGCGACTCGTCAACATCGATCAGAAGGACGAATTCGGACAACTCGCCTCCGCGTTCAATGCGATGGTCGAAAAGCTGCGCGAGTCGCAACGCGAACTCGAGCGCAAAGTTCAGGAACGCACGGCACAGCTCGAAGAGGCGAATCATCAACTGGAGCTGCTCTCTGAGTCACACGCTCAGAAGCGGAGCTTGGCGGAAAGAGAAAGAGCCGACGCGATCGAGGCGCTGCGCAACACTGAGAACCAGTTCTTTCCAGCACAGTGGGATCCGAAGCTTGGAATTCACGTGACTTGAAGTCGCGG
>JADMIO010932569.1_pt1:0-10000 | contig 108066 bp, 93 predicted proteins | sample 8958161 | NCBI WGS metagenome assembly JADMIO01 (sample SAMN16585339, study PRJNA669376) | soil metagenome | isolation source: Crop rotation soil | place: USA: Cullars Rotation, Alabama | collected 2011
CCGCGACTTCAAGTCACGTGAATTCCAAGCTTCGGATCCCACTGTGCTGGAAAGCGGTTGCGTGATCGTCGATGCCGACGGAACGCAGCTCGGCGCAGGACACAACCTCCGCGAGACCGACGCCGATCCGACCGCGCACGCGGAGATCATCGCGATCCGCGGCGCCGCGCGCGTGAAGCGATCGTGGCGACTCGAAGGCGCGACGCTCTACGTGACGCTCGAGCCGTGCGTGATGTGCGCCGGCGCGATGGTGAACGCACGCATCGCGCGCGTCGTGTGGGGCTGCGACGATCCGAAGGGCGGCGCGTGCACGACGCTCTACAAGATCGGCGAGGACATGCGTCTCAACCATCGCTACATCTCGACGTCCGGCGTGCTCGCCGACGAATGCGCGGATCGCTTGAAGCGGTTCTTCGCTGCGCTTCGTGCGCAAGGGAAGAAGTAAACGCGCGGTCACGCACGAGTGACGCGCGCGCCGTGGGGCGTGCGCGACACGCTCCGCGATTCTTCGCCGAAATGATGCGGGCACGCGCGTTGCTGAGCGCCGCGGCCATCATGGAGAAGCTTGCTTGCTTGGTCGCCGCGATGTTCGTCGCGGCATGTGGATCATCGTCCTCGAACGACGACAAAGGATCGTCGACGTCACCGACGGAGCCCGTCGGCTGCGCGGCGACCACGAAGTCGCTCTGCGAGCACGCGTGCGCGTGCGGCTCGGGCGGCAAATGCGTCATCGCCTACGTCACCGACGGCGGCGCGGCGATCACCGAGGAGCACGACTCGCTCGCCGACTGCGAGAACTTCTATTCGTTCCTGGTCTGCGGGAACGCGAGCACCGCGAAGGACTACGAAGCGCCTGGATGCGGGGCCGCAGTGGCATCCGCGTCGTGCGTCACGGCGTCGTCGAAGGCGGGCGTTTCGTTCCCGCCCGTGTGCCACGCTTCGAAGTGACGTTTTTCAGTGCCTCGCGCCTCGAGAGGCCCGAGAGGCGCGCTTCGTTCGCGGCGACGTAGTGACGGATCTCGTCGGGGTCCGTCCACGCGTACGAACGCAACGCCCAGCCGATCGCCTTCCGCAGGAAGAACTCCTTCGAAGCGATCGACGGCTCGATGCAGCGGTAGAGGAGATCGAGATCGGTCTCCTCCTTCCGCTTCACCTGGCAGATGATCGACGTGCGGCGCTTCCACATGTCGTCGCACTTGCTCCAGGCGAGCATCGCGCGCTTCGCAGGCTTCGGCTCGCGGACGAGGATCGCGCCGACGAGGTTCGTCGCGATGCCGTCGACGAGATCCCACCAGGCGCCGTCGACGATCATCTCCTCGTACATGGGGAGCGCATCCATCGTCTGGAAATTCCGCGCGCGTCGATCGGCTGCGAGCTCGATCGCCGCATAGCGCTCCTCGCGGAATTTCGCGCCGCGCCACACCGCGAGGACATCGCGGCGCCACGATGCGGCGTCTTCGATCGGCCACGCCGAGAGCACTCTCTTGCAGACCGCACGCATCTCCGGCGCGGTGCATCCGTGGAACGGCTGCGTCGTCTTCATGTACGCCTGCATCGCCGGCACGCGCGCCGGATCGCCTGCCCGTGCGAGCTCACGCCTCAACGTGTCAATCGAGCGGCTGCCACGCGGCATCGTCGCCGTTCCCGTCGCGGCGTGACTTGGTGACGGCGCGCCGCGGCTCGGGACGCGGATCGCCGGGCTTCCAGAACACGATCGGCTGCGCGAGCCCGGCGTCGAGCTCGGCCTGCGTGACCTTGCCGTTCTTCGCCGCGATCTGCATCAGCGTCTTCAGGTGGTTCGCCCAGTGCTCGGGCAGCTCGCCCTTGTCCTTCAACTTGCCGTAGCGAATGGGCGACGGGAGGAGCGACGCGAGGAAGAAGCATTCGCCGAGCGAGAGCTCGTCGGGCCTTCGTCCGAAGTAGTAATCGGCGGCGCGCGTGATGCCGTACACGTCGGGGCCGAACTCGATCACGTTGAGATAGAGCTCCATCATGTCGTCCTTGCGGAACACCTGCTCGAGGTAGTCCGTCAGGATCACTTCTTCGATCTTGCGCGAGAGGTTCTTGTCGCGCGAGAGGAAGAGGTTCTTCGCGAGCTGCATCGTGATCGTGGAGGCGCCGCGGATGAATCGGCGCGCCTTCAGATTCGCAGCGACGCTGTTCTTGATCGCGGCGTGGTTGAAGCCGTGATGGCGATAGAACGCGCCGTCCTCGGTCGTGAGCACCGCGGCGACCATGAACGGAGAGATGTCGTCGAGGTCGGTCCACGCCGTCGTACCCGGGCCGGTCGTCGTGTCGCCGGCGGTGCCGTCGGGATGGTACGTGCGGTACGTGAACGCGCCGGCGAAGCGATCGTGCGAGAGCTCGCGCGGCACCTCGCTCATGCGGCAGCGATCGTCGATGTCGTACTCGAGCACGAGCTTGTCGATCGTGCGCGTGTCGAACACGACGCGCGCGGTCGCCGCGAACGTTCCGCTCATGTGCGCGCTGCGCACGGACGGGAGCAATCCCTCCGGCGTCGACTCGAGGAGCGCCTGGCAGGCTGCGGGCGCGATCGTGAGACCGAGCGAAACGCCGAAGTGATCGCGCGTCTCCTCGATCGTTCCGTGTGTCTCGAGGTGGAGCGCGCCCATGTCGAGCTTCGCATCGTCGATGCGGAGCTTTCCTGCGTCGTCGAGCACGCCGCGCGCGCTGACGCCGAGATCGATCTTCCGCAGCGCTTCCGGCGCCAGGCGCGGCTGCTTGATCGAGATGTGCTCGAGCGCGATCTCGCCGTCGAACGTGAGCGCCTCGCCGTTCGCGGCGAGCACGAGCTGCCCCTTGCCGGAGACGGCGCCCTTCGCGACGTCGAAGAGGCCCTTCGTCCCTTCTTTGACGCCGAGCGCGTTGAGCGGAACGGGACCGCCGGAGAGCCGCGCGACGACGTCGCCGTTCGCGAGCGGGAGCTCCGCGTCGATCGAGAGCGGCGTGGATCCGGCATCGCCCTTCTCGCTCGAGAAGGAGAGCTTCACGAGATCGCCCTTGCGCTCGAGCGCGAACGGGCCCGGTCCGACCGCGACGGGCTCGCCGCCGACATCGAGCTTTGCGGAGAGTCCTTTGATGTCGACCTTCGTTCCGTCCGGCACCTTCGCGCCGAGCGCGGTCGCCGTGACGCCGATCTTTCCACGGAGCGCATGCAGGTTCGGCAACGGCAGCACCGGCTCGTCCGACACGGGCTCCGCCGCCTTCACGGGCTTCACGATCTTCGGCTTGCCCTTCGCGAGGGCGGGCAGCGGAGGCGGCGCGGGCTCGACGGGCGGCGCGGCGGTCTTTGCAGGCTCGGCCGGCGGCTTCACCGCCTGCGCGAACGTGACGGCATTCGCCGCGACGCGCTTCAATGCGCCGTCGGGCGCGAGATCGATATCGCCGCCGCTCACCTCCGTCGTCGTCCCTTCCTTCAGCGGCGCGACGAGATTGGTGCATCCTGCATGCATCCCGTCGTCGCCGCGGGAAAATCGGAGTCCCGTGCCGTGGATCTCGCCGGCTGGGGTCTTCCAGGAGAGCGCGAGGTCCTCGATCGAGATCGGCGTCTTCTTCGCGGTCTCGGATCCGGATGGACCTCCTCCACCGCCCTTCCGGAATTCGCGAACGCGCTGCACGACGTCGTCGGGATCGCCGTCGACGTCGACCACGCCGCCGCGCGCAATCACCTCGCGGACCGAGAGCCCGGCGCTGAGCTCCACGCGCACCGTCTCGATGCGCGCCTCGACACCCTGCACGCCTTGCATCTTCACGCGCACGTCGCCGAGGCTCACGGCGAAGAAGCCGGGACGCACCGATCCGATCGTGACGTCGAGATGCCGCCGCGCGGCCTCCTTTGCGACCTTGCTCCGCACGAGCGGTCCGAACGCGATGAGCACCGCGAGGAGCATCATCGCGAGGCCAGCCGGAACGCCGATCCAGACCCATCGCACCTTCGTCGATCGCGGCCGCCCCGCAGGGCGGGCCTCGGCGACGGTTTCGGCGGGACGGGCTCGGAGCACGCCCCATCCTAACGCCTGACGGCCGGATCCTGATCGAAACCGGCTCTTTTTGCCTATATTTCCCTACTCGAACGCGACTTCGAACGTCTCGCTGCCGTCGCCCTCGAGGCGCTGCGGGATTGCGCGGAAGAGCGCCACGACCTCATCCGCCCATTCGCGCTCCTTCTTCGGCGGAAGGTCGCGGGCGATGCGCGCGAGCTCGTTGCGGCGGTCCGCACTGTAGCCGAGCAGCTGACCGGCCTGATCGAGGAGCGCCTGCTCCTTCGGATCGACGTCGTCGTCGATGCCCGCCATCCATGCAGCTGCGACGTAGAGGAACGCCTTGTCGCGCGGAGCGAGCGAATCGATCAGGAGCTCCTCGACCGGCATCGGCTTCTCGAGGAGCTTGTCGAGACGATCGCGGAGCTCCTTCGTGAGATTGAAGACGCTCGCGGCGGCGCGCACGCCCTGCTTCTCGCGATCGTCGAGCTTGCCGTCGGCCCACGCCATCGCGATGAGGATCGCGAGGGCTTCCGTGCACGCGTCGGCGCTGATGGTGAGGCGCTTCATGCGCGCACAGTAGCCTATCCCGGTCCGCGCGCCTACGGCGCGCGTCCGGCGCCTTCGGCTCAGCGAATGACCGCGCCGCTTCGCGGCGAGCTCATTCGGGCTTCGGCGTCTTCGGTCCGCTGGGCGGCAGATCGGGCTTGGAAATGAGGTCCTTCGGCGGGTCTCCGTCGAGCGCACCGAGGAACGTGACGAGCCACTTCACCTTCGTCTCGTCGACGTCGCGACCGAGCTGGTGCTTGGTCATGAGCTTCATCATCTCGTCGAGCGTCTTCACCGATCCGTCGTGCATGTACGGACCGGTCTTCGTGACGTTGCGGAGCGTCGGGACCTTCCACACGCCCTTGTCGATCTCCTGCTTCGTCACTTCGAAGCGCCCCGGATCCTTGCCGGCATCGGTGGGCCACGGCTTCGCGAGACCGAGCTTCTGCGTCATCGACGCGCCGACGTACTTGCCGGCGTGGCAGGTCGGGCAACCGACGTCGAGGAACACCGCGAGGCCGGCCTTCTCGTCGTTCGTGAGGGCGTCCGTCTCGCCGAGGAGGAACTTGTCCCATCGACCCGGCGTGACGAGCTTCCGCACGTAGGCCCCGAGCGCCTTTGCGACGTTCTCCTGCGTGACGCCGCCCTTCTCGCCGGGGAAGATCTTCTTGAACGACGTCGTGTATGCCGGGATCGACGAGACGACGTCGGCGAGGCGCTTTCCGTCGGAGCCCATCACCTGCGGCTCGGCGGTGTGGAGCAGCACGAAGTCTTCGAAGAGCGTCGCGCGACCTTCCCAGCCCTGCGTGAATCCGCCGGCCGCGTTGTAGACCGTCGGCGCGTTGTACTTCGTCTTCGCCTTCTTCGTGCCGGTCGAGAGCGGCTGGTCGTCCGCGCCGCCCTTCGCGAGGTCGTGGCAGGAGTTGCACGACACGTCCTGCCCCTTCGAGAGGCGCGTGTCGAAATAGAGCTGCCTCCCGAGCGCGACTTTGTCGTCGGTGAGCGGGTTGTCGGGCAGCTCGAGCTTCGCCGGCAGCGGAGCGAAGTTCGCGAGCTGCGCGGGATCGTATTTCGGCGCGGCGGGCGCGGCGGCGTTGGTCGTCGGCTGCGCGGGCTCGGTCGCCTGCTGCTGCGGCGGCGTCTTCTTGTCTTCGCACGCGGCGACGACGAGGAGGAGGATGAGGAATCGCGTACGCATGGCGCGCGCGAGTATAGGGCGGTTCTGTCAGGCGACGAGGGGCACCGAGCGCGCAATTCGAGGCAGCTCGATGAGCTCGAGGACCTCAGGATGTCGCAGCGGCATCTCGCGAAGGGCATGCGGCCGCACCCATCGCGCCTCGAGCGAGTGCTTGTCGGGGAACCCCTTCGGGATCGTCGATCCGACGACGACGGCGGAGACGACGAACCGAAACCACGCGACGGGCCCGCCGCCGTGCGGATCGCGGAACCACTGCTGGTCGACGCGGAGGATGCCGGTCGGCTCGATGCGGACGCCCGCCTCCTCCATCGTCTCGCGGATCGCGGCCTCGCGGATCGTCTCGCCGGCCTCGAGGCCGCCTGCGGGTGCGTACCAGAGCTGACCGTGCTTCGCCTCGCGGACCACGAGGACCTTGCCCTCGTGCTCCACGACGACGAACACGAAGAAGTGTGACGGGATTCGCGGTCGGGACATGGGAACCTCCTCCCGTTTCTACAGACTAGCCTTCACGATGGTGCATTCGAGGCATCGTTTGCTCGACTTTCATGCAACTCTTGCATGATGCAATACGGCGGCGATTTGCTCGAGGCCCTGCGCTCGTTCGTGGCGCTCGCGGCGGCGGCCGAGCGCGGAGAGCGCGGCGTGTTCGGGCGGGCCGCCCGCGATCTCGCAGTGGATCCGAGCGTTCTACGCCGCCGCATGCAGACGCTCGCGTCATGGGTGGGAGCGCCACTCGTCGAAGGACGAGGCGCGACGATGCGTCTGACACGCGCAGGAATCCGCACACGCGCGCACGCGATCCGCGCGCTCGACGCGGTCGGCGAGATCGCGCAGGCCGGCGAAGACGAGACTGGGCCGCTCCGCATCGCGTGCACCGGGACGATCGTCGCGGAGGTGCTGCCCCCGATGCTGCGCGTGATGCAAGCAAAGCATCCGCGCCTCGGATTCCGCGTGCGACGCGCCGGTGCGGACGCGTCGCGCGATCTGCTCACGCGCGGCGAGATCGATTTCGCGGTCGTGCGATCCTCGACGCGGCCGGAGGGCGTTTCGTCGGCGAAGGTCGGGCCCGATCGGCTCTGGCTCGCGATGCCGGCGTCGCACGGCAAGAAGCGGCCGACGCTCGCCGCCGTCGCGCGGATGCCGCTCGTCGGCTACGGCAGGCAGTCGTCGACGTTCCGCCGTGTGATGGAAGTGATGGGCCCGCTCGGCGCATCGCCGTGGATCGAGGTCGACGGCAAGATGGCGGCGCTCTCGTATGTCGCCGAGGGCCTCGGCGTCGCGTTCGTTTCGGTCCTCGCGACGCAGAAATTCACGCACGTGCGCGTGACGCTCTTCGACGTGAGCGCGTCGTTCCCGTCCGTCGCGTTCTGGCTCGTGTGGCCCGCGCGGGCGGAGCTCACGGGATGGAAGAAGACGTTCGTCGGACTCTTTTGATCACTCGAACTTGGTCTTCTCGCCCCAGTTGCTCGCCTTGCGCGGGGTGCCTGTGTAGTTCGCCGACCATCCGCAGAACGATTCGGAGGTGACGAGGCGGTGCGCTTCGTCGGGCCCGAACGTCTGGGCGAGGTCGGTCTCCATCATCTTCTGCATTCCGGTGTTGACGAGAAACACTCGCTCGACGGGCGTGAGGCTGGGATCGTCGAGCGCCAGCATCGGACGCAGGCCGGCGCGCATCTCGGAGACGCGTCGCATGGATTCGAACGCGGCCTCGCGATCGACGCCTCGTTCGTACGAGAAGATGAAGTTCGGACACCCGTCGAGGCCGAGCCGCTCGGCGATCTCTTTGCCGCCGAGCCTCTCGCAGACCGGCTTGATGAGCGCCCAAGACCTTTCGTAGACGTGGTTCGAGGCGGCCTGGACGGCCGACGCGTCGGCGGGCGACAAGCCGAGCGCGTTCAGTTGCTGGGGCGACGGATACCAGCCGCCCTTCCAGTTGCAGGGCACGCGCATCTTCACGCTGCCCTCCTTGGCGAGCTCTTTCCACTCGTCTTCCGTGACCTCGAGCTTCGGCGGCTTGGCACCGGCATCGATTGCCTCGAGACGCGCGCGCGCGTCGGCGAGCTGCTGCTCGAGGGCACGGCGCTCGATCTCGATCTTCTCCATCCGCGCGCGGTAGTCGGAGACGGAGGCGACGAGGTTCTGATTCGCCATGAGCGTGGGATCCGCGATTGGATCGTCGGTCGTGCTCGCCTGGCCGAGACGATCCTCCGCCTCGGCCTTCTTCACCCCCGCCGTGGAAGCGCGCGCCGTCTCGCCGGCGGCGAGCTCTACGGACTGCCCCGCATGCGACACTGCGACCTTTCCTTCGTAGACGACGACGATCGCAGCGAGGCTCACGGCGGCTCCGATCGAGCCGGATTTCAGGTCGCGGAGGTTCATGTCGTCCTTTCGGAGGGTGACGCGGAAGCACGTGCCGAGGACCGCCACGTCGCCTGCGGGCGTGTGCACGCGGAAGGGTCCGCCGCGCTCCACGCGGTAAAAGACGCTGCCGGCGCTCTGCTCGACGTCGTCGGGCGACTTCCACGCGACGTGCGCAGTCGGCTCGAGAACGGCGCGCGCACGCCCGCCGATGTCGATCTCGGTGCGTGCGGATGCGGTGACGTTGCCCGGCTTCGGAGCACGCGTGACGACGACGGCGATCGCGGCCGCGAGCGCGACGACGGCGGCGGCGGCGATCGCGATGCGTGCGCGCGAGGCGCGGGCGACGACGGAAGCACGCTCGGGTCCGCGGACGGAGCTCCGAGGAGCGTCATCGGCCGCGGAGAGCGCGGCAGCGAGCGCGCGGTCGCGCGCGGAGACCGAAGGCGCCTCTTCGGACGCAGCGCGCCAGAGCTCGCGCACGTTCTCTTCGTCGCTCATGCCGTGATCCTTTCGCGAACGAGCTTCGCAAGCTCGTGACGGCCGCGCCGGATGCGCGAGGCGATGGTGCCGAGCGGAACGCCGAGCGCTTCGGCGACCTCGGGCTGGGTCATGGCGTCGAGCTCGGTGAGCACGAGCACCGCCCGGAGCTCCTCCGGGAGCGACGCGAGCGCCTGATCGAGCAGCGCGATCTGACGACGCGCGTCGACCAGCGCATCCGGAAGCGCGCGATCGCTCGCGACGGCGACATCGTCGATGTCGACCATCGCGTGGCGATCGCGCGTGCGCCTCGCGTTCGCCGCGAGCCGAACCGCGGTCCCGACGAGGAACGAGCGCTCGCGCCCGGTCTCGATGACGTCGAGCTTCCGCGCGGCGGTCACGAAGACCTCCTGCGCGGCGTCGTCCGCTTGCGCGCTCGAGAGGCCGAGCCTGCGCAGCGTGCGCCAGACGACGTCGAAATGCGCGTCGAACAGCGCGCGGACGGTCGCCTCTCGGTCGGTCATCGCGAGGGGCTATGTACCGCGACCGGGGAATCGATCAGACAAAATGGAAAAAGCCTGCAGAGGGTTTCCTCTGCAGGCTTTCGGGAATAATCCCGGCGGCGTCCTACTCTCCCACACGGCTTCCCGTGCAGTACCATCGGCTCCGAAGAGCTTAACTTCCGAGTTCGGGATGGGATCGGGTGTGGCCTCTTCGAAATCACCACCGGAAATTTTGGGCCCGGAGTCCTGATTAGCTGGACTCGGTGCGGCGCGTTGCGCTCGCAGCCCGAATCCTACGCGTGACCTCTATTCGATGTTTGCCTTAGAGATATGACTAAGCCGCACGACCTATTAGTACCGGTAAGCTCCACGCCTTACAGCGCTTCCACACCCGGCCTATCAACCTCGTGGTCTACAAGGGGTCTTTAGGGGCTTGCGCCCGGGATACCTCGTCTTGTGGCCGGCTTCCCGCTTAGATGCTTTCAGCGGTTATCCGTTCCGCACATAGCTACCCGGCTGTGCCACTGGCGTGACAACCGGCTCACTAGGGGTGCGTCCAACCAGGTCCTCTCGTACTATGGTCAGCTCCACTCAAGTATCCTGCGCCCACGGCAGATAGGGACCAAACTGTCTCACGACGTTTTAAACCCAGCTCGCGTACCGCTTTAATCGGCGAACAGCCGAACCCTTGGGACCTGCTCCAGCCCCAGGATGCGATGGGCCGACATCGAGGTGCCAAACCGCGCCGCCGATGTGAACTCTCAGGCGCGATCAGCCTGTTATCCCCAGAGTACCTTTTATCCGATAAGCGATGGCCCTCCCATACAGGACCACCGGATCACTAACGCCTGCTTTCGCACCTGCTCGACCTGTCGGTCTCGCAGTTAAGCCCCCTTATGCATTTGCACTCT
>JADMIO010932569.1_pt1:15000-108066 | contig 108066 bp, 93 predicted proteins | sample 8958161 | NCBI WGS metagenome assembly JADMIO01 (sample SAMN16585339, study PRJNA669376) | soil metagenome | isolation source: Crop rotation soil | place: USA: Cullars Rotation, Alabama | collected 2011
GATCGGGGGAGAGATTCTGGGTTTCTGTCCAGGTTTCCAAGGTCTAGGACCACTGGAACCCTGGGGACAGCCAGATTCTCCACAGGCTCTCCCCAGCTGGAAGGGCCTCGGAAAAACCGAGGTTCCATTGGGGAGGGGCGCGGAAAATAGTCAGGCAGCCCCTAGTGTCAAACGCAAAAAAGCGTGGATGTGCGCTTTTGTCATACGGAAGCGAAACCCTTGCGAAATTTCGCGTGTAGATCTCACGCGAAGCGAGGCATTTCGCGACGCCTGCAAAGTCGTCACATGCCACGGCGCGTCGAGGGGGTCAGCGCCTCGACTTGTTCGTCTGCATACCAGCAGTTGCGCGATTCGCGCACGAGCGTGACCTCCGTACCTGCTTCGGTCCGAACGCGAAAACCGCGCTCTTTTGCGGGCAATCCCATCACTGCGCCGAGCACTTCCACGGGCGAAGCGCCCACGCTCCGAGGCCGCCCGCGCTTGTCGATCGACACCTCGACCGGGTACCAGATGGGCTCTGCCTCGAGCAGCTGCCACCCTGCTTCGACGGCGAGCGCGCGAGCGCAGGCAGCGAATGCGCGTCGCGATGCGGTGAAGCCGGCCCGTCGGCGCAGGAGGACGACCAGCGCGTATCCGTCGGCCAGCGCGCGCGCGATGAGGCTCTTCTTCGCGCCGCGGATGACGATCCAGCGTGGATTGCCGAGCGCGCCGTAGCTCTCGAGCTCGTGCATGCAGATTCGGATGTGAGCAGCCGCCACCTTCACGTCGAAGGGATCGGCCAATCCCGTGTAGTCGACGGTCTCGCCTTCGTTGTCGACGAGCGCGCACGCGTACGCCCCGGGGATTCGCGAGAGTGCCTGCTCGAGGATCGGCGTGAAGGGCGTCGCATCCATGTCGCGCGCCGGCGGCGCACGCGACGGCCGCGCTTTTCTCACGGCGCGCCGTTCTCGGGATTCGTGACGGCCCGCATCAGCCGTTCGGCCGACTTGCTGACCTGGATGTCCTTGCTCTTCCGAAGATCTTCGACGTGCACGCGCTCGATCTCCGCGGCGCGCATCGCATACGTCTCTTCCGTGAACGCGATACGGCGGTTCTCGAACGACATCCGCCTTTCCGGAATTCGCTCCAGTAATCGGATGATGTGGAATCCGAACTTCGTTTCGACGACAGGGCTCGTGTCGCCGATCTTCGGAATCGCCCAGGCGGCGGTGGCGAACGCCGGATCGAGGCCGTCGCCGGCTTCGACCGTGCGGCCGTCTTGCGCGACGGCGGGCAGGATCTCCGGACGGAGCTCCACGTCGCTCGGGTGCGCGAATGACTTTGCCTTCGCCTGGATCTCGTCGGGCGTCGGCAGATCGACGATCTCCGGCCGGAGCGACGTCGCAACTTCGCGCGCGTGAGCGACCGCCTCCGGCGTCCGCGGCACCTTTCCATTGCACGCCCCAGGGCACACGACGACGTGCATGACGCGCACGGCGGGCGGACGATCGACCTGACGCCAGTGCTGCTGCGTGAGGAGCTCCACCTCCGCGTCGCTGGGAGGTCCTTTCGACTTCGCCTCGGCAAAGAAGCGGTCCGCGGCGATGCGCGCGCGCGTCGCCGTCAGCTGCCATCGCGCCGGATCCTTTCCTTCGAGCCCGTGGCGCTTCGCGGCGTCGGCTGCGACGGCGTCGTCGACCAGGCGCGCGGCGGCCTCGCGAGGGCTGATTTTCTGGGCGATCGCCACTTGTCGCACGAGATCGACCGTGAGCACCTCGCTGCCTACGCGCGCGGCGACGTCACCGCCGAGCGCGGCGTTCTCGGCCTTCGGTGCGTTCTCCGAGCATGCGACGAGGAACGCGAGCGCGACGACGCGGCGAACCGTCAAGCGCTCGCCCCCGGACGCACCATCGCCACGCCCGCCCGCAGCGCGACGACGCCGACGACGAGCAGATAGAGCGCCTCGAGGTCGTTCGACTTCGTCAGCGCGATCGCGCCGAACGTGAACGCGGCGGTTGCGCCGAGCACGAGGAGGGCGGCGAGCGCGTCGAGCATCTGCATCGACGCGAGGATATCGAATCAGCGCGCGCCGAGCGATAGCGCGCGTACACGCGCGCGTCGAGAAACGACTCAGCGCGCAGCGCTGAGGGCCGCCCCGGAGGCGATGCACATGAGGACGAGCAGGATCCATGGGACCGCACGCTTGAACCGCAGCTTCGGCGACGCCGGCACGCGCGCCGCGTGACGCGCGAGGGCGACGCTCGTCGTCGCGCCGAGGACGGCGACGCCGCACGCGATCGTGACGAGCCGCACGAGCACGGCGCGCTCCGGCACGGGAATTCCCCACCCGACGACCTGCATCGAGAGCGCGAGGACGACGCCGACGATGACGTATGCACCGTCGCCGCGCGGCAGCTCCGAGCGCGGCTTGAGCGTCGGGCCTGCGACGACACGGCCTGCAGAGTCGGGGTCCGGTCGCAATGACGGTCCCGCGGACGCGAACGCGAAGAGCGACCAACCGACCATTCCGAGCACGCCGCGGATCGCGTCGACGCGCGCCGACGACAGCGCGCCGGGCACCAGCGCCCACACGATCGCGCTCGAGAGGACGAAGCCCCATACGGACCAGATGCGCGCCCATGTCGCGCCCGTCCAGGTCTTGATCGCCGCGAGGCCGCGCGGAGCCTCGCCCGTCGGCACGACCGCGCGAAACGCGGCACCTTCGACGAGCGGCGCGGTCGTGAGCGCGATGAGGCCGATGACGGAAGCGATCTTCGCGAGGAGCGGCGATCCGCGCGACCAAGCGGCCGGCGCGACGGTGATCGCCCATGCGTAGAGCCCCGGGATCGCGGCCTGCGCGGACGCGCCGATCGCCGCGACGCGGGACATCAACGTCACGCGGAGGCCTCGCGACGGAGCCGTGACGTCGTGACGAGCTGCGCCTCTTCGTTCGCGGCCTCGAGGCCGAGACTGCGCCAGAGATCCTTGTCGAGCAGGTGGCTCGGCCGGACGTTCTGCAGCGCAGCGAGCATGACCGCCTTCATGCCGGGGTTCTTTTCCTCGAGGTCATCGAGCATCTTGCCCACGATCTTGCGCTGGAGATCCTCCTGCGAGCCGCAGAGGTCGCACGGAAGGATGGGAAACGCCTTCTCCTGCGCATATTGGGTGATGTCGGTCTCGGCGCAGTAGGCGAGCGGGCGGATCACGACGTGGCCGTCCTGCGCGACGAGCTTCGGGGGCATCGCGGCGAGCTGGCCCGCGAAGAAGAGGTTCAAGAGGAGCGTCTGGAGGATGTCGTCGCGGTGGTGGCCCAGAGCGATCTTGGTGCAGCCGTATTCCTTCGCGAGGCGATAGAGGATGCCGCGACGGAGGCGCGAGCAGAGGGAGCAGTAGGTCTTTCCCTCGGGGATCTTGTCGGTGACGATCGAGTACGTGTCTTCCTCGATCATCCGGAAGTCGTAGCCCTCGGCGGCCATGTACTTCTTCAGTCGATCGGCCGGGTAGCCCGGATGACCTTGATCGATGTTCACGACCACGAGCGAGAAGTCGACGGGCGCCTTCTTTGCGAGCTCGCGGAAGAGGTCGAGCATCGTGTAGCTGTCTTTTCCGCCGCTCACGCAGACCATGACGCGGTCGCCGTCGGCCAGCATGCCGAAGTCGACGATCGCGCGGGCGAAGGCCTTCTTGAGGCGCTTCTCGAGGTCCATCCCCCATCCGTTAGCAGTCAATCGCCCTCGGATCGAGGCCGGATCTCCTTCACGGTCTCCTCGGGGACCAGGTGGTGGAGCTGCCACGCCTGGAGCTGGCTCCGCATCTCGAGGCGCGTGAGTGCGTCGCGATAGGACGCGGCGTAGCGCGCGGCGATGACGACGATGAGCACGTGCACGGCCGTGAGGAGCACGAACGTACCGTCGCGCGGCAGCTTCAGCGCGCCGGGCGAGATAACCATCGTGCCGTCGATGAACGTGTGCGCGACGGGATGGATGCCTGCCCAGGCGAGCAGCGACGGCAAGAGGATCGCGAGGACGTTTGCGAACACGGAGAAGCCGCGCGCTTGCCGATGCGTCTGAAGCACGAGCCCCATCGTGATGACGCCGCCGAGCGCGGGAACGACGAGCAATGGTCCGTGGAGGAGCGATGTGGTGCCGAGCGCGAACGCCTGCACGATCGTGACGTACCAGTACGTCTGGCGTTCGCTCCGATCCCATTTGTATGCGACCCATGCGAGGCCGGCGCACGCGAGCCAGAGCGTCATCGGGATGAGCGCGAGACGGATGTCGACGATGCCGATCGCGATCTGGAGCGGGAAGAACAGCACCCACGACATGCTGAACGCGAGCGCGGCGCGCGGCAGCATGCGGCGCTGCGATTCGCGCGCGGACTGCTCGAGCGCGGCGGTGACCTCCGGCGGCGGCGTCTTCGGCGGCGCGGTGAGGAGGCGTACGAGGAGCGCGCGCGCCTCGGGATCTTCGGGCACGAGCGCAACCGCGCGCCCGACCTCGCGGAGCGCGGTGCGGCGATCGTCGCCCGACGCGCCGTCGAGCGCGCGCACCGCAGCCTCCTTCGCGCGGTCGAGATGCTCCTCGGCGAGCTCGCGACGGAGCTCGAGATCGCGATCGCCGGAGAGGTACGACTCGACCGCGTCGGCGAGCTCGCGGGCGGATGCGAAGCGCTTCTCGCGATCCTTCGCGCACGCGCGTGCACATGCGGCGTCGAGCTCGGGCGGCACGTCGCGATTCGAGCGCACCGATGGACGCGCCTCCACGCCGTGCAGCGCGCGCGCCATCATCTGCGCGACGTTCCCGTCGCCGTGCAGCGGCTCGAGCGCGAGGATCTCGAAGAGGATGCCGCCGAGCGTATAGACGTCCGTGCGCGCATCGACCTCTTCGCCGCGCGCCTGCTCCGGCGCCATGTAGCCGGGCGTGCCGAGCATCGATCCCGCGACGGTCGCGGGCGTCGATCCGGCCTTTTCGTCGGCGGCGACCGCGGCAGCGTTCACGTCGCGGTTCGAGATGTTCCGATCGGCCGATCGCGTCGAGCTCCGCACCTTCGCGAGGCCCCAATCGAGCACGTAGACCTCGCCGTAGTCGCCGAACATCACGTTCGCGGGCTTGAGATCGCGATGCAGCACGCCGCGCTCGTGCGCGAAGTCGATCGTGAGGCACACCTGCACGAACGCGGTCAGGAGTCGATGCCGCGTGTACACGCGTGCGGTCGCTTCGTCGTGCCGCTTCAGCGAATCGAGGATGCGCTCGAGCGTGACGCCGCGCAGGCGCTTCATCGTGAAGAACGCGCGGTTCTCTCCGTCGAGGCCGAAGTCGTAGACGGGCACGATCGACGGATGATCGAGCTGACCCTGCACGCGCGCCTCGCGCATGAAGCGCGCGCGAATCTCGTTCTTCTGCGCGATCTCGGCGAGCACGACCTTCATCGCGACGTCGCGGCCGATCATCTTGTCGCGCACGAGGCGCACCTCGCCCATGCCGCCTTCGCCGAGCGTGGTCTTGAGGTCGTAACGCTGATCCGTCGGGTAGACGACGATCTCGGCGTCCGGATCGGAGATGTCGCTCGGATCGGAGTGAGCGCCGAGACGGAGCTCCGTCACGGCATCCGACGACGTCCCCCTCTTCCGCTCCATCTCACGCGCGAGCTTACCGCTTCGCGCGCTTCTTCGCGGCGGTGCGCTGCGGCTGGCGCGCGCCCTCCGCATCGTCGGCCTTCGCAGGCCCCGGTCCTGCCGCGCGCTTCGGTTTGTTGCCGTCCTTCGTACCGGCCGGCAGCGCGGCCGTGCCCGTCGAAGACGCGCGGATGATCTCGACGAACGTGATGAGGCCGTGACCCGTGCCGCCCTTCGGATCCCAACCGCGGACGCGATCGCCCATCGCGGGGCCTGCGATGTCGCAGTGGACCCAGTTCGCCGTGTTGCCGATGAACTCGCGCAGGAAGAGCGCAGCGCTGATCGATCCGCCCCAGCGATCGCCGGTGTGCTTCAGGTCGGCGCAGTCGCTCTTCAGCTGGTCCTTCAGATCGTCGAGCAGCGGCAGGCGCCACATCAGCTCGCCCGACGTCTTCACCGCGCCGGCAAAGCTCTCCGCGGTCTCCTCGTTCGAGGCGTACCAGCCGGAGCAGCCGTTGCCGAGCGCGACGACGCAGGCGCCCGTGAGCGTCGCGTTGTCGAGCAACAGATCCGGCTCGAGCGCGCGGCCGTAGGCGAGCGCATCGGCGAGGATGAGGCGTCCCTCTGCGTCGGTGTTCACGATCTCGACGCTCTTGCCGTCGAGCGATCCGAAGATGTCGCCCGGGCGGTACGCGTTGCCGTCGGGCATGTTCTCCGCGCACGCGACGATGCCGTGCACCTCGACGTTCGGACGCAGCTTGCCGACGATCGCCATGAGGCCGACGACGTTCGCCGCGCCGCTCATGTCGTGCTTCATCTCCTGCATGCCGGACGCGGGCTTGATCGAGATGCCGCCCGTGTCGAACGTGATGCCCTTGCCGACGAACACGAGGCGCTTCTTCGCGCCTGCGGGCGTCCAAGACATGTGCACCATGCACGGTTTCCGCTCGCTGCCGCGGCCGACCGCGTCGAGCAGCTTCATGCCGCGCTTCTGGATTTCCTTGTAGTCGAAGACCTGCGCCTTCACGCCGACGGCCTTGCAGGCGGCGGCGGCCGCGGCGGCGAGCGCGTCCGGATAGAGCTCGTTCGGCGGCTCGTTCGAGAGGTCGCGCGAGAGGATCACGCCCGACGCGATCGCCTGGCCGAGATCGATCTGCTCCTTCGCGTCGTCCGGGACCTTGTTGCCCATCACGCAGATCGTGACCTGCGAGAGCTCCGCCTTCGGCTTGCGATCGCCGGTGAGGTACTTGGTGAAGCGATACGCGCCGAGCTCGAGGCCCTCGACGATCTCGCGGAGGCGCGTCTCGAGACCGGCAGGAACGCCGATGACGAGCTTCTTCGCCTTGTCGGCGTTCGCCGCGCGCGCAGCCTTCGCGCCGAACGTGCGGAGGTCGGCGGCGCCGAGCTTCGCGACGTCGCCGAAGCCGTACACGATCAAGCGATCGGCTTTGACCTTCCCGAGCGTCGAGATCGAGAGCTGCTGATCCTTCTTGCCCTTGAAGTCGTCCTTCTTGACGAGCCGATCGAACGCACGACCGAGCGCGCGCTCGAATCCGTCGAGCGGGGACTTGATGTTCTTCTTCCTTGCGCCGCCGAGGGTCGGAACGCCGACCACGACGAGGTCGCCGACTTCACGCGCGGGCAGTACGGCGCGAACAGTGATCTTGAGGGCCATCGAGGGCCCACGGTTATACGACGAAAAAGAGCGTGTAGGATACCGAGAAATCAGCCGGCCTAGCCGACGAGGCGCTCGTGTTTGCCCAGCGCCAAAGGCATCTGCATGCGCGGCTCGGGCACGTCCGCGAAGACTGCGCGCGTCGGGATTCCGTCGACTGCGAGCGCCATGATGGTCGGCGACGATTTGTAGACCCAGATCACGCGACAGGGCAGCGCGTACTCGACGCCGGTCACCGCATCGGCAGAGCGCAGGATCACCTGCGCGCCCTCGGCGACGTTCGACGCGGCGCTGACGATCACCGCCGCAGCACCGACGCTTCGAACCTCGACGTGGAGGATCGTTCCGTCACCGATCAACTGCGCGGGCAGCGCGCCCTTCGGACGATCGACGGGGCCCGCGGGCGGGATGTCGAGATCCCCGGTCACGAGCTGCATGAGCGAGAGGAGCTCGATCTGCTCGCGAGGGCCGAGCGGCTCACCGAGCGACGCGTTGCGCGCCTTGAGCTCCCAGAAGCGGACGAGGAAATCGAGTTTGTCGATCAATTGCGCACCTTCTACGACGAGGTGTCAGGGGTTGGCTTACACCTGATCTTTGCGAGCTACGTGCCACGTTGGACGTTCCTCACGAACGAAAGTTTCTGCGCTTCTGCGCCCGCCAACTCCGTTTGCGGGTACGCACGATATGGTCTCGCTGTGGCCTGCCCGTCATGCATCGGGGGCTACGCACCTTGCGGAAACAGGCGAGATTGAGAGAGAGTGTGTGTGCGTGATTCGTCGCATCGCCGCTCTCGCGATGATCGTCCTCGTCGGGTGCTCCGAGCCGAAGGTCTCGCTCGGCAGCGGACCGCGCGAGTACACCGACAGCGACTACGCGCAGGTGCTCGAGCGATGGACGCGATCGCGCACGCTGACGCAGCTCTCCGAGCTCGACACAGTGCTCGGCGTCACAGCGACGTTCGAGTCTTGGGACTTCCGATGGGCCTACGTCGTGAAGTACGCGGCGGACTATCGCCTCACCGTCGAGCAGAGGCGCACGCTGCTCGAGCACACGCTCGAGGAGACGCGCGACGGTCATCGCTTCTACGTTTCGCTCTACGGAACGAAGGTGCGCTGGACCGATCTCACGCGCGCGAACAGCGCGTGGATCGTTCGACTCATCGACGAAGAAGGAAACGAGACCGCGCCGGCGTCGATCGAGCTCATCTCTCGTCCTGGTCCTCTCGAGATTCGGTACTTCCCGTACACGACCGTTTGGCGGAACACGTTCCGCATCAAGTTCCCGACGACGACGCCCGACGGTCGCCAGACGATCTCGCCGAACGCGCGATGGTTCGGTCTCCGCTTCGCAGGCGCAGAAGGGAACGACGAGCTCCGATGGGAGCTCGATGCGAAGGGCGGCGAGCAGCAGAAAGCTGCGTCGCGCTAGATCACATTCCCGCGAACACTTCGAGGAGCGGCGGGCACGTCACGAGGAGCTCCTGCGCGATGCGGCGATCGCCGAAGAGCACGAGCGCACCGCCTGCGCCTGCACGCGCAGTCGCGGGAGCGTTGCCCGCGCCGAGCACTTCGCCCGGGAAGAGGAAGTCGCCGCTCGAGACGGAGCCCTTCACGGCATCACCCTGCACGAGCTCGATCTCGCCGACGCCGACGAGGAGCAGACCCGGAACGACGTCGCCTTCCTTCACGACGATCTCTCCGGCGAGCAGCGGCTTCATCGTGAGCTGACCGACGATGTGCTCGCGGATCGAAACATCGAGCCGCTCGCCGAGCGGACCGATCGTGATGCCGACGAGCGTCTGCACGCGATCGGCGGCGGCGCGCAGATCGTCTTCGACCCACGGACACGTGTTGAACGCGGCCTCGACGGCGGCGTCGCTCCACGTCGCGACCTCCGCATCGGCGCTCGCGGAGACGAGGCGCATCGGAACGCCTTCGTCCGTCGTTCCGCGCGAGCGGAGAACCGCGCCCTTCGAGATGCGCGCGGCAGGTGCATCGACCATCGTGGCCGATACGTCGACCGAGCCCGCGAGCACGTACGCGAGCGCGAAGTGGCTCACCTCTTCGCCGTCCGCGAGCTTGCTGATCGTCGCGGCGGCCGCGAACGCAGCGCGCGCGTCGTCGGGGAGATCCGCGAACGCTTCGACACCTTCGAGATCGAGAGCAGCCTGCGCGGCCGGCGGTTGCGACACGACGAGCGGCGGAGGCGGCGCGGAAAAATCCGGCACCGCGACCTCGGGCGCTGCGGGCGTCGGCGGTTCGTCGTCCTCTGCGGGACGATCCGTCGAACGCTTCTCGCGCGCGTCCATCTCGAGCGTGTCCTGCGCGCCGGGCGGGAGGCTCTCCTTGCGAAGACGCTCCTGCTCGTTGATCGCCATCTGCTGCGTGGGGCTCGGCGGAGGCGGCGTGAAGAGCGGAGGCTTCTCCTGCGCCGCGCTCGTCTCGACGTCCTCGTCCGTCGGAGGAGGCGGAGGGACCGGAGTCGGCGGCGGTGCGGGCGCGGAAGGCGCGGCTTGAATCTTCGTGCCCGACGGCGGCACGGAGCGCGGCGGCGCAGGCTTCTTCGCGCGCGGCGGGAGCGGCGGCGGCTTCGGCACCTGCGGAGGAGGAGGCGGCGGCGTGTCCTTGCCTTCACGGACCGCTTGCGGGCGCACGCTCGTGATGACTTCTTCTTCCTCGCGGAACGTTCCAGGCGGCGACGACCGCGCGGGCATCGTCGGCTTCGGCACCGGCGGTTTCGTCGTAGCGGGCACGGGAGGCTTCGCCGTTGCTGCGTTGTGCTGGGCGCCGGTCGTGTCGTCCCACGGGTTGAACATGCCCGCATGGACCTTCTCCGCCGGCGGCACGGATGCGGAGTGCTCCTCCTCTTGCTGTGGATCGTCGCGCATCGTCGGCTGCGACGGCGGTCGTGACTGCGGAGGCTGCGGGCGCGGCGCAGGCGGAGGAAACACCGCATGCGCGACGGGCTGCGGCTGGCTTTCGATCTCGACCGGGATCGAGATTTCGATCGACTCGCCGGGTACGCTCGAGGGCGCGCCGGGAACGTACGTCGCTGCACCCGGAGCGAACGTCTGCTGCGCATTCGGATTCGACGGCGGCGCTTCGCTCATCGCACCGGGCGGCAACGTCGCGAGCCAATCGGAGAGCTCCGCAGCGAGACGTCCGAGCTCGAGCGCGCGCGCATCGTCGTTCACTTCGCCCGCGGCCTGCGCAGCACGGCGCAGCCACACGAGCGCGTCGATGCGCTCCCCGCGTTTCCACAACGACGCCGCCGTCTGGAGTCCCCAGACGACGTCCTCCGCATCGGTGTCTTTGACGGCCGGGATCCCCTGCATTTCGCGCTCGAGCGACCGACCGAGGATAGCTGTGCGCGAGCGATTACGGCAAAAGCATCGTGATCGTGCCGTCTTCGCTGGCGACCACGAGGGATCCGTCCCCGAGCATCGAGAGCGGGGCGTCGACATCGGCCCTGGTCGTGAAGCGCCAGCGGATCGATCCGTCCGGGGCGATGGCGTTCACGGCGTCGTCCTGGGTGCCGAAGAAAAGCGTGCCTTCGTCGTCTTCGAGCGGCCCTCCGTGGATGCCGAACTCCTTCGCGCCGGTGCCTTTGATGGCGAACGCACCCTTGATCGACCCGTCGGAGCCGACGCGGACGACCCGAGGAACGGGCCCGTACGTGCCCGCGAGGACATCGCCGTTCCGGGCCATCGAGAGGACGCCGCGGACGAAGCCGCCCACCTGCGTGCGCCATTGGACGTTGCCGCGAGCATCGAGTCGGACGATCTCGCCCTTGTCGGTGCCGACGTGGATGCTGCCGTCGTCGCCGATGACCGCCGCACCGTCGACGTCGGCACCGAGATCGACCGACCACGCGAGCGCGCCACCGGGGCCGACCGCGTACACGCGATCGTCCTGCGAGCCGACGACGACGAGCCCGTCGTTCGCGATCGCCGGCGACGTGAAGATCTTGTCGCGCGCAGCGAAGCGCCATGCGACGTCGCCGCCGCGGCGCACGGAGAGGAGCTCGCGACCTGCCGCGACGACGATCGTGCCGTCCTTGCCGAATGCCGCGCCCGTGTCGACCTCGCCGTCGACCTCGAGGCGCCAGAGCACGTCGCCCTTCGCGTTCAGCGCGACGAGGCGCTTTGCATCGGAGCCCACGTAGAGCATCCCGTCGTCGCCGACCAAAGGTGTAGAATACACGCGTTCGCCGAGCGCGACGGTCCAGCGCTTCGTGCCGTCTTCGCGCGAGAGCGCGACGATCTCGCCGCCGAGCGTCGCGGCGTAGAGCGTCTTCTCGTCGGGCGAGCTCACGACCTGCGCGGCGATCGGCGCGCCGAGCTCCGTGCGCCATCCGACGCGTGGCGTCTTCGGGCCGCGCGACGCGCCGCGGTGCACGTGCGTCGGAGCGCCGTGGACCATGCGAGGCGCCGTGCGGCGCACATCGGCGTCTGGGGAAAGCTCACCGCCACGGAGCGGCGCGTCGAGACCACGCGGCGCGGCATCGGGCAGCGCGGACGAAGACAGCGTCGTGCGATCCGCCGCAGGCGGCAACGGACCGCGCGTGCGGAGTCGCGTCGCGACTGCGATCGCAACGAACGCGACGAGAACGCCGAGTGGCAGCGCGCGGAGCCGCCGCATTCACGTCGCGCTTCGCGCGACGAGCCTCCCCCGCCTGCGGGTCTTGCTGGACCGCGCGCTCTCGCCTTCGGCGAATCGCTCGCTCCGCTCGCGAAGAGCGCGCTTCGCGTTCGCGATCTGCGCTGTCCCGCGCACCGTGACGCGACTCGGCGGGCGCCTAGCGAGCCTTGCGGGCTGCGCGGAGACGGCGCTCGGACTGACGCGCCTCGGCAACGCCGATCGCATGTGCGGCTTCGCCGGGCATGCGGCGCGCGAGCCAGCCGATGAGCGTGAGGCCCGCAGTACGCGTGGTCTCGGGCATCTGCGGCTCACGAATCAACTTCGTGATGTCGCTGATCAGCCGGGCGCGATCACCCTCGTCCGGCGGGTCGTCGGGCAGCCTCGCCGGTTCTGCTGTGGCGCGCTGCGCGTAAAGGGCCTCGATCGTGAGCTCCGAAGCTTTGCGCGAAGATCCTGGCACGAGTGCACCTGAGTGTACCCCGTTATCCCCGCGCGTCGAATTTGCCGTCGGCCTCAATGCGAGTCCTCCTCTCCCCTTGCCACGCACTCTCCTACCGGTACCCATCTACCCACGCCGGCCTGAGTCGCCGGGGAATAGCGCAACGCGCAAGGCGCGCAAGGGTGAACGAGCAAGAACGCTATTGCGCCCTGGTCCGATTCGTGCCGACCCCGGATTTTTCGGTGCGTCAGAAGCGACCGACTACCCCGGTCGGTGCAATGACCACCTCGCTCCCCCGTCCCGTTTCCTGGCGCGTGAGGTAGAGCCAGACCGCCGCTGCGCCGGCCATGATGCCGGCGCCGAGAGCCACGTCCGCGAAGGTGAAGCGCGCGCTCATCGCGTCGACGTCACTGCTCGAGCAGTGCGGTTTGCAGCCGTCGAGATCGCTCTTCTTGCCGAGTCCGTCGATCGCGAAGATCGCGGACGTCGCGAGCGCAGCGACGGAGACGCCGCCGAAGATCCACACGCCGATCGGGATCGGACCCGCCGCGTCCTTCGGTGGCTTCGGCGGATCGTCCGTCGCGATGGTCACGCTGATGCGGCGGTTCTTCTCGCCCTCGCGCACGACGACCATCTTCTCCACCGACGGCGCGCCTGCGGCTTCGAACACGAACGTGCGCGCGCCGGGATCGACCTGGATCGCCTTGCCGTCGATCTTCTCGACGAGCGGCTGGCCGTCGACCTTCACCTTCACGTCGACGAGCTCGGTGCCCTTCGCGGAGCGCGCGTCGAGGACGACGGTCGGGATGCTCGCATCGAGCTCGCCGATCCACTTCGAGCAGTCGCGCGCGAGGAGCGCGGGGCAGTCGGCGCGCGCGCAGATCGCGGCCTCCTTGCGCGCCGTCATGAGCTTGCCGTCCTTCCGCGCCGTCTGCGTCTGCTCGTAGGCGGCGATGCAGTCCTCCGCGCGCGCGACGGACGGAACGAGGAGCAGCGCGGCGACGAGCGCGACGCGCTTCTTCACTGGTACCCCACGACGACGAGGTCCGAGCGTGGCGCCGGGAGCTTCGCGTTGTTGGTCTCCCACGCGCCGACCGTGCCGTCGGCGGCGATGGTTGCAGAATACACATCGTCGACGCGGTTCGCCGGTCCCTCGCCGCCGACGACGTACAGCCTGCCGCGATGGATCGCGATGCCGAGATCGCGGAGCGGCTTCGGGAGCGGCGGGCCGTTCTTCACGTCGGACACCGCGCCGTCGGCCGCGATCTTCGCGACGACCACGACATCGGACGGCGTGTTCTTGAAATCGGTGCGCCCGCCCGCGACGACGAACACGCCGTTGCTGCCGGCCATCGAGGGACGCCACACCTTGTACTCGGCGCCGGCGTTCGTGAGGCCCGGCTGCGCCGTGAACCCCGAGATCGACGGAGCGTTGACGTCGACCTTCGCGGTCTCGACCGACGCGCTGAACCCGCTCGGCACGCGACCGCCCGCGACGACGAGGTGATCCTCGAACACGAGGACGCCGGCGAGCGAGCGCGAGGTGTTGAGTGACACGCCGGGATCGTTGAACCCGCCGAGCTCGTTCTTCGTCGTGTCGACGTCGGCGACGTGGACCTCCTTCGTCCAGATCGTCTGCGTGCCGCCGTCGACGGTGACGTAGCGAACGCCGCCTATCGTCACGACGTGCGAGCCGAAGAACGCGCGCGCGATGTCGTCGAGGCCACCGGGCATGCCGACGCCGTTCGCCTTCCATGCGCCGTTCGGTCCCGGGCTCCACGAGACGGAAGAGAGCGCATCGCCGCGACCGCCGCCGATGCCGAGCGCGTAGCTCAGCGTGAGGAGCTGGCCGTTCACGACGCCGAGCGCGTCGAACGGACCGGGAAGCGGCGCGCTCGTGCGCGTGTCCCACCGCACGACGTGACCGTCGGCGTCGAGGATGCCGGCCCACACGTCGCTCGTCCACGCGGGATCGTCCGCAGGGCTCGTCGCATCGCGCGTGCCCGCGACGACGATCAAGGTGCCTGCCGATCCCGGCGGGACGAAGTTGTCTTCCGGCGGGAGAGAGTCGTTCGCCTGCTGGGCGTCGCTTCCGCCCTCCGGCGACGCATCGAGCGTGTCCGGCCCGTTCGCGTATTCGCCCGGCGGCGCGAGCAGCCCGCACGCCGCGACCGCGACGAGGAGGGGCGCTGCGAATCGAGCGGGGCGCATCGCCCGATACTAACCCCTCAGGGCGTCTGCTGCCTGTAGGGATCTCGCGCTTCGTTCATTCGCACATCGGACTCCACGAGACCATCTCGCAAGCGGATCTCGCGGTGCGCGCGGGCAGCGAACGATCTCTCGTGCGTGACCATCACGATCGTCATTCCACGATCGCGCGCGAGCGATTCGAAGATGCGCATGACGGACTCGGCGGCGACCGAGTCGAGGTTGCCGGTCGGTTCGTCGGCGAGGAGGATCTGCGGGGCATGCGCGATGGCGCGCGCGATCGAGACGCGCTGCTGTTGCCCACCCGACAGCTGGTGCGGTTTGCGTGCGAGCAGATCCTGGAGGCCGAGCGACACGAGCGCGTCGGTCGCGCGGGCGCGGATCTCCTTCGAGGAGAGAGTTCCTCTCCTGCGCATCGGCACCTCGACGTTCTCGAGGACCGTCAGCTCCGGAAGGAGGAAGTGGAACTGGAACACGAACCCCAGATCCACGAGTCGGAGCTCGGCGCGGGCGTCGTCGTCGAGCGCGCTCGTCTCGCGTTCGCCGACGTACACCGCGCCGCGCGTCGGGCGATCGAGGACGCCGAGGACGTAGAGCAGCGTGCTCTTGCCCGATCCGCTCGCGCCCGTGAGCGCGACGAACTCGCCGCGTGGGATGGTGATGTCGATGCCGCGGAGGATCGGCGTCGTGACGGCGCCGTTGGCGAGCTCGCGCACGACACCGCGACACGCGAGCGCGATCATATCTGTCCTCGCAGGACGTCGACCGGCTCGACGCGCGACGCGCGCCACGCGGGGAACGCGCTCGCGGCGATGCCGATGCCGATCGCGTAGATCGCGCCGAAGAGATACATCGAGGGCGTCTCGAGGATGGGGAACGTATCGGCGCGGACGACGTTGCCCGCCGTCGGGACCGTGCGAAGCCAGGCGAGGATCGCATGACCCACGCCGCTGCCGAGCAGCGCACCCACGAACGCGACGGCGAAGCCCTGCACGAGGAACGCGAAGACCACGTCGCGCCGTTTGAAGCCGACGCTGCGGAGGATCGCGATGTCGCGGCGCTTCTGGAACACGGTCATGACTTGCACCGAGAGGATCCCGCAGCCCGCGACGGCGAGGAGCGCGCCGATCACGATGTTTCCGATCATCGACTGCTGCTTGAAGATCTGGAGGAAGCTCGCGTTCACGTCGCGCCAGCTCTCGGCGTCGTAGCCGAAGCGGCCGCGGACGCTCTTCGCGACCGCGTCGGCGTCGTCGGGGCTCGCGATGCGGAGCTCGATGCGATCGATGGTGTCGCCGCGGCCGAGCACCGTCTGCGCCGCGCGGAGCGGGACGAGGATGCGCGTCTTGTCGACCGACCACACGCCCGTCTCGAGGATGCCGACGACGCGCACCACGATGCTCGCGCCGCCGTACGCCTCGCAACGGAGGCTCTGACCGACACGCACGTGGAGCTGCTTCGCGAGCACCGCGCCGACGAGCGCGCCGTCCTTCGAGGCGGCAAACGCGGACCACTCGCCCTGTACGACGTAAGGGCGGAGCGGCGTGACGGCGTCCTGCGTCGCGGGATCGATGCCGCGCAGCTCCGCGGACACGTGATGCGCACCGGCGACGACGCCGACGTTGCCGACGACGAGCCCGGTGGCCGCTTCGATGCCGTCGGTCGTCCGGAGCGCGCGCGTCATCGCGTCGGATTGGCGGATGCGGCCGTCGCCCACCGCCGGCGGCTCGCCGCGGAGCTGCACGAGATCGCCCTTCACGATCGGCTTGCCGGCGTCGATCTCCTTGTCGAGCACGACGACGTGCGGCGCGGTGCGGAGCATCGTCGAGAGGAAGTGCTTCTGGTGACCGCCGAGAATGCCCTGGATCGCGAGGAGCGCGGCTACGCCGATGAGGACGCCGCCCGCGGCGAGGAGATTGAGGCCCTTTCGGCCGAGCAGCTGACGGATCGCGAGAAAGAGGATGGTGCGCATCAGCGTGCTCGCTTCGCCGACACGCGGCGGCCCTCTTCGAACCATGCCTGCGGTGATGGGACGACGATCTCGCCGTCGGAGACGCCTTCCGTGATCTGCACGAACGACGTGTCCGTGATCCCCGTCTTCACGCGACGCTTCTCGAGCTTTCCGCCCGAGACGATCCAAACCGTGCCGTCACGCACCGCGCCCGCAGGAACGGTGAGCGCGCTCGGCTCCTCGCGCGCGATGACGTTCGCCGTCACGCTCATGCCGCTCTTCGCGATGCCGTCGGCGTCGTCGAGCAGCACGCGCACGGTGAATGCGCGGCGCGAGCGATCGGCGTCGGGGTTCACGCGCTGCACGATCCCGTGGATGACGCGATCGCGCGACGCGCCGACCGTGAGCACGACGTGCGCGCCGTCGTGCACGTGCGCGATCTCGTCCTCGTCGACCGTGAGCTGCGCGAGGAGCTTCCGCGCGTCGCCGAACTCGACAAGCAGCTGGTTCGGTGCGACGGGCTCACCCGGCGCGACATGACGGCGGAGGACGGTGCCCTCGAAGGGCGCACGCACCTCGGTGTCGTCGGCCTGCGCGGCGAGCGATTCGACGTTCTCGCCGAGGCGCGCGGCATTCGTCTTCAGCTCGAGGGCGAGCGCCTTCTGCTGCTGGAGGTTGCTCATCAGCTGCGACGAGAGCTGCGAAACGCGCGCGCGCTCGCGTTCGAGCTCCGCGCGCGGGATCGCGTTGCTCTGCGCGAGGACGTTCGACCGTGCGAGCTCCGATCGCGCGACGGAGAGATCCGCCTGGAGCATGCCGCCTGCAGCACGGAGCGCGGCGAGCTGGGGTGACGTGCTCCCCGCGCTGACCTTCGCGGCGGCGAGCTCGACGCGTCCGCCGGCGAGCGCCGTCGCAATCTGCTTGTTCTCGAGGCGGAGGATGCGTGCGCCCTTCGCCAGCGCGTCGCCTTCCTGCGCGACGTCGTTCGCGACCGTGCCGCCGATCTTCGCGCGGAGCGCGACGCGCACGTCGACCTCGATCGTGCCCGTCGCATACACGGTCTCGACCGCGCGACGACGCATCGCCGGCTCGACGGTCACGCTCTTCGGCGTGAGCGCCGCGGTGCCGATCGACGCCGTGAGGACGAAGCCGCACGCGATGCCGATGATGCTCTTCCGGTTCATGACGATCACGCAGCGATGCGGCGGCGCAGCATCGCGAGGAAGCCTGCGCCCGAACGCGCGAGAACGAGCGCGAGGCGGACCTTGCTCGTGCGCGTGAGGCGGCGCGAGAGCGTGCCCTCGAGATACCGCGCGCGCGTGAGGCGGCGCTGGCGCTTGCCCGACGATGTCTTCGGGATGGTGCTCGGCGGAACCAGCACGACCTCGTCGACGGAGAGGCCGCACGCATCGCCGACGGCGCGCGCGACCGTCTCCTTGATCGTGCCGCGCTCGAGATCGTTCTCCGAGCGCGTCTCGCACACGACGACGACGCGATCGACCGCGCGCTCGTCGTCGTACACGCCGAAGGCGACGCAGCCGCCGAGTCGCACGCCCGGAACGCGCTCGACGATCTGCTCGATGTCCTCGGCGCAGTAGTTCTTGCCGCGCACGATGATGATGTCCTTCGCACGGCCCGACAGATAGAGCTCGCCGTCGTGGAAGAACCCGAGGTCGCCGGTGCGGAGCCAGCCGCCGGCGATCGCGGTGAACGTCGCCGCGTTGTCCTCGTAGTACCCCTTCATCAGCGAGGGGCCCGTGAAGAGGATGTGGCCGACCTTGTCCTGGCCGAGCGGCGTGCCTTCCTCGTCGACGATCATGAGCGCGTGGCCGTGGATCGGGCGGCCGTGCGCGACGATCTCCGCCGCTTCGGGCGCGTCGCTGAGGGCGACGTTGCCGTTCGCGAGCGCGTCGCGATCGACCTTGATCGTGCGGAGGGTGCGGCCCGGCTTCGGGAAGGCCGCCGCGACGACGCACTCCGCCATGCCGTATGCCGGCAGCATCGCGTCGTCACGAAGGCCGTTCTCCGCGTACATGCGATTGAAGGCATCGACGGTGCGGACGTTGACCGTCTCGGCGCCGTTGATGCACACGCGGAGCGACGAGAGATCGAGACCCGCGCGCTCCTCTTCGCTCACGCGGCGCGTGCAGAGGCCGTAGCCGAAGTTCGGCGATGCCGTGATCGTCGCGCGCGCGTCGCTGATCGCGCGGAGCCAGCGGCCGGGGCGCGAGAGGAAGGTCGCGGGCGTCATCAGCGTGATGGGGATCGCGTGATAGACGGAGAACAGCATCGCGCAGACGAGCCCCATGTCGTGGTAGAGCGGCAGCCACGACACGAACGAGTCGTCGTCGGTCACTTCGACCGCGAGGCCGAGACCACGGATGTTCGCGCACGCGTTCGCGTGCGTGACCACGACGCCGCGCGGATCGCCGGTCGAGCCGGACGTGTACTGGATGAACGCGGTGTCCGACGTGCTCGGCTCGGGAAGGGCAATGTCGCCGTTCGAAGAGAACAGCGTGTCGGCGACGCGGATCTCGCGGAGCTCGGGGCAGTCGTAGGCGAGGCCGCCGAGCAACGATCTATGCGACGCGCTCGTGATGCACAGCACGGCGCCGGAGTGACGCGCCTGGTATCCGATGCGCGAGAGCGACGCCTCGACGCGCTCCATCATCGCCGGCGGATACGACGGCACCGGGATCGCCCCCGCGTAGAGCGTGCCGAAGAACGACACCACGAACTCGGCGCCGGAGAGCACGAGCAGGACGCGATCGCCCTTCTTCACGCCGTTCTCGACGAGGCCGCGGGCGAGCTTCTGCGCCTGCTCGTCGAGCTCGCGATACGAGTGACGCTGCTTCGGCGCCATCTCGTCTTCCGCGATCACGGTGATGCCGCGGTCCTCTCGGGCGGCTGCGTTCCTCAGTGCTTGCACCAGCGTCTCGATGTCCGACATGGGGTTCTCCTCTTCCTCTTCCTTCACCAGAGATTGTTCAGATCGAGCCCGCCGCCGGCGGCGAGCGTCGCGCCCGTGATCGACGCGGCGCCGCGCGAGCAGAGGAACGCGACGGGTGCCGCGATGTCCTCCGGGCGCGCCAGGCGCTTCGTGCTCGTCGCGTTCTCGAATCGAGCGCGGTTCTCTTCCGCCATGCGCGAAGCGAGGCGGCTCGTCATCACGAAGCCCGGCGCGACCGCGTTCGCGGTGATGCCGTAGCGGCCGTAGTCGACGGCGATCGCGCGCACGAGCCCTTCGATCGCCGATTTCACGGCGACGTACGTCGGGCTGCCCGCCGCCGACATGCGCGCGACGAGCGATGTGACCGCGACGACGCGGCCGAAGCGGCGCGACATCATCGTCGGGATGCAGCGAGCGCTGAGGCGCGCGAAGCTCTCGTAGTCGACGCGCCACACCGACGCCGCATCTGCGAGATCCGCGGTGTGGAGCTTCGCGTACCCGAAGCGATGACCGGCGACGTGGATCAGGAGATCGGGCTCGACGGAGGCGAGGCGATCGATCGTCACGTCGTCCGTGAGGTCGCCGGCGACGATCTCGGCGTCGAGCGCACGCAGGCGATCGGCATCGCGGCCGTTCGCGTGGACGCGCACGCCTTCACGCGCGAGCAGCGCGACGCACGCCGCGCCGATGTCGCCGCTCGCGCCCGTCACGATCGCCGTCTTGCCTGCGAGACCGAGATCCATCTCATGCCTCGAGGAGCGCGGCGCCGTAGGTGAGGCCCGCGCCGGCGGTGAGGAGCATCACCTTCGTGCCTCGCCGGATGCGGCCCGATCGGATCGCGTGATCGAGCGCGATGCCCGCGGATGCACCGCCGACGTTGCCCATCGTGTCGACGGTGACGACGAAGCGATCGAGGGAGAGCCCGAGACGACGCGCGACGCGATCGAGGATGCGCACGTTCGGCTGGTGCGGAACGATGACATCGATGTCGTCGAGCGTGATGCCGAGGCCCTTCACGAGATCGTGCGCGAGCGTTTCGAACGCCTCGACTGCGGCGAAGAACACCGCCGGGCCGTCCTGCATCTTCAGCGTGTGCATCTTCTGCGCGACGGTTTCGGCGCTCGTCGGGCGTCGCGTGCCGCCGGCTTCGACGCGCACGGCTGCATGACCGGAGCCGTCGGCGCCGAGGAGCGTCGCGTGGAGCGCGAGCCTTCCGGGACCACGTGCGACGCGCGCGGCGGCCGCGCCGTCGCCGAAGAGGCACCGCACGCCGGGCGCGGCGTCGCGGAGCGCGCGCGAGCGGAGCTCGGCGGCGACGACGAGCACGCCGTCGTCACCCGTGAGCGCCGCGCGCGCGGCGAGGTCGAGCGCGAAGACGTATCCCGAGCATGCCGCGGAGACGTCGATGGCGGGACAAGTCGAGAGACCGAGACCGTGCTGCACGAGCGGCGCGGACGCGGGCGACGGATGATCCGGGCTCACCGTCGCGAGGACGACGCGATCGATCGTTCCGTGCTCGGCGACGATCGATCGCGCGGCGCGGATCGCGAGGTCCGACGTCGCCTGCTCGTCGGACGCGAAATGACGCGTACGGATGCCCGTGAGGCGCTCGAGCATGGCGGTGTCCACCGCTTCGCCCGCGAAGAGCTCCTCGGTCGTGACGACGCGCGACGGGAGATACGACGACGTCGCCGTGATCGAGACGTCCGAGAATCGCGTGAGCTTCACGAGGAGACTCCTTTCGAGACGAGCAGCGCGCGAAGAGCGGCGCGCGTGCGGAAGTTCTCGCGCGTGACATCCGTTGCTCCGAGCACGACGGCGTGAACGGACTCGATCTCTTCGACGAGGAGGACGACGTCGAGCGACGAGAGCTCGAGGATGTCGTCGTCTGATCCGGGGCCGACGTCGACTGCGGAGAGAAGCGCGTCGATCATCGGAGACCTCCGACGGCGGAGGCGACTGCAGCGCGATCGATCTTTCCACTCGGCAGGCGCGCGAGCGACGGGACGCGCCAGGCGCGCGACGGAAGGCTCTCGCGCGGGAGGCGCAGATCGCGCCGCGTGATCTCGGAAGAGGATTCGTACGCGGCCCACACGACGGCGTCCTCCTCGGGCGAGAGGAACGCGACGGCCGCGTTGGCGCCGCATGCTTCGAATGCGGCGGCGACCTCGCGGAGGCACACCTTCGCGCCGCGCACCTTCACGACCTCGTCGGCGCGTCCGAGCACGAAGAGATTTCCGTTTTCGTCGATTCGACCGACGTCGCCGGTCTCGAAGACGCTCGGCGCGTCGAGGTAGCCGCGCATCGCGGTGTCGGTGCGGAACGCGATGCGACCGTCGGAGAGCGAGAGCGTCACGCCCTCGATCGGACGACCGACCGATCCTTCTTCGAACGCCGGATCGGTGGAAGGACACGCCGTGAGGCGCGGGCCGGCTTCCGTGCAGCCGTACTGGTTCCAGATCGTCGCCGACGGGAACTGCGTGCGAAGGCGCTTCGCGAGCGAACGCGGCAGCGGACCGCCCGCGGTGCCGAACGTGCGCGCCGAACGCGCGACGAGCCCGGCATCGAGCGCACGAGAGAGCGTGTAGGCGACGCCCTGGATCACGGTCGCGTCTTCGAGCGCGGCGGCTTGTTCGTCGGGGAACGGCAGCGCCGCCCAGATCGCCTCGGCACCGGAGACGATCGCGGCGAAGAGCTGACCCACGAGACCGAAGCCGTGCGTCAGCGGCGAGAGCACGGCGACGCGATCTCGTCGATCGATCTCGAGGTAGCGTGCGATGCGCTGCGCGCTCGTCGCGACGGACAGGAGATCGAATGCGACGTGCTTCGACTTGCCGGTGCTTCCCGACGTGCGGATGACGAGCTCGGCGTTCGTCGGTGGAAGCGAGGTCGACGCGAGCATGCGGCCCGGCATGGGCACACGCCCGGTGCGCCACGCCGCTTCGAGCGACGCGAGGAGGATCACGGGATCGAATGCCGGCACCTCGACGACGTGACCCTCGCCGGCGATCCGCGCGATGCGCGACATCAGCGGCCGCGCCTCCGCGATGATCTCGCGGCGGCCGACGGTGCGACCACCGATACGAATCGCAAAATCACGATGCGTGAAGATCGAGAGCGTCATGCGTTCCTCCTCGAGGCGCTCAGAATTCGAGCGGCGTCGCCGACGAGCGCGTACGCGCCGACCGCGATGCGTGACAGCGTCGCCACGACTGCGCGCTTCATGCGTTCCTCCAGTACGCGCCGCCGAAGGACGGACCGCCGCCGACGCTCGCGATCGCGATGACGTCGTTCTTCGCGAGGGTCTTGCGCGATTCGTGGAGCGCCGCTGCAACGGATGCGGCGCCGAGATTTCCGTGCTGGGAAATCGTCTGCGTCCAACACGGGATTTCCGCGTCGATGGTGCGTGAGACGCGCTCGCAGACGCCGCGGCGGCCGGCATGCACGATGTGCATCGCGGGCCGCGACGGTGCGCGTTCGGTCGCGTTCGCGAGAGCTTGCAGCAGCGACTTCTCCGCTTCTTCTGCAAAGCGCGCGGGATCACCCGAGAGGCGCCACGCGCTCTCGGCGAGCGTGCGCGGCGGCATCGCGCCGGGGACGGTCGTGAGATGGTGGAGCGCGCCGTTGCCGCCGAAGCTCGCTTCGAATTCGGAATCGACGGACGGAACGATCACGAGCGCCGCGGCGCCGTCGCCCATCGAGAGCGTCGCGAAGCGCTCGCCCGGCGGGACGATCTTCGAGAACGTGTCGGTTCCGATCGCGAGGACGGGACGCTTGGCGCTCGCGGCGAACGTCGCGGCGAGCGCGATCGCATAGAGACCGCCCGCGCATCCGGAGCGCACGTCGAAGAACGGACACACTGCGCCGATCGCGCCCGCGACGCTCGCGGACGATGCGCTCGTCCAGCGCGGCGGTGTCGACGTCGCGAGGACCACGGCGCCGATCTCGGACGCGGCGATGCCCGCCGAGTCGAGCGCTGCGCGCGACGCGTCGATCGCGAGCGCGACGGAGTCCGTCTCGTCGTCGCGTGGCTCTGCGCCGATCCAGTGCGCCCACGCGCGCGACTCGATGCCGATCGATTCGGCCATGTGCGCCGCGACGGGCGCTCGCCGTTCGGGCGACATCTCGGGCGTGAGGAGCTCGAAGAGCGCGTGCGTCTCGATGCGCGAGACGACGGCGCCCCACGGCGTCGTGCAGGTCGGGAACGCGACGCCGCTGCCGGCGATCGCGACGGAGGCTCGGGGCCAGGGTGTCATCGTCGTCCTCAGAGCGGAAGGTTGGCGAGCTTGCGCATACCGGGCGGCGCGGGCTGCGGACGCGGCGCGCACGCGAGCGCGCGAACGAGCTCCTCGCGCGCCGACGCGGGGTCGACGACGCGATGCACGTAGCCGGCCTCTGCGGCCGCGAACGGATCCTCGTGGATGTCCGCGAGCGCGCGCGTCTCCGACTCGCGCGTCTCTTCATCCATGAGCGAGAGATCGCTTCCCCACGCGACCGTCATGAGCGCGTCGACGCCCATCGTCTGAACGCGCACGGTCGGGAGCGCGAGGACGACGTCGGCGTCGAGGTTGAGCACGCTCGCCGCGCCGCAGCTCTTTCGCAGGATGAAGGAGATCTTCGGGACCGACGCCTCGGTGTATGCCGAGAGGAGCTTCGCGCCGTGGAGGAGGAGGCCGCCCGTCTCCTGCTTCACGCCGGGAAGGAACCCGGGCGAATCCACGAGCGTGATGATCGGCACGTTGAACGCGGTGCACATGCGCACGAAGCGCGCGCCCTTCACCGATGCCGTCACGTCGAGCACGCCGCCGAGGTGTGCGGGCTGGCTCGCGACGACGCCGACGACCGCGCCGTCGAGACGCGCGAAGCCGGTGACGAGGTTCTTTCCGAAATCGGCGCCGAGCTCGAAGAAGCTCGCCTCGTCGAAGAGGCGGACGATCGCGCGCTTCACGTCGTAGGCCTTGCGCGGCGACTCGGGGACGACGTTCGCGAGCGAAGGATCGCTGGGAGCGCGCGTGTCGATCGACGAAGGGAGTGACGATGCGGAGCTCGGGAGATACGAGAGCGCGCGCTTGATCCACGCGATCGCGGCGCGCTCGTCGGCGGCGACGGCGTGGAGCAGACCCGTCACGCTCGCGTGCATCTTCGATCCGCCGATGTCGGCGAGCGTCGGCTCTTCGCGCGTGACCGTGCGGATGACCTGCGGGCCGGTGATGAACGTGAAGGAGCGCCCTTCGACGGCGACGACGAGATCGCAGAGCGCCGCGGCATATCCGGCCGCGCCGCCCGCGAGGCCGAGCGTGGCGCACAGCATCGGGACGACGCCCGACGTACGCGCGAACTCGCCGAGCATGCGCTGGGTCGCGACCACCGTCTCGACGCCTTCGTGGACGCGTGCACCTTCGGAGTCGCACAGCATCACGACCGGCGCGCCGATGGTGCGGGCCCGCGCGAGCGCATCGCACGTCTTGTCGGCGCCGACGCATCCGATCGACCCACGCGATTGACGCGGGTCGTGCGCGATGACGACGACGCGACGTCCGTCGACGGTCGCGACGCCGCACACGATGCCGTCGCCGTCGGGGCGCTCGTCGGGCGCGCTCGGATGACGCCTGCGCGCGCCCAGCTCGACGAACGATCCCGCGTCGACGAGGGCTTCGATGCGCTCCGCGACGTCGAGGCGTCCGAGGCGGCGTGCACGCTCGATGGCGGCCTCTTCGCGCTCGGCGCGGGCAAGCTTCAACGCCGCGCTCATGCTGCGAGCTTTCGTTCGACGACGTCGGCGAGCGCCGTCAGCGTCACCGCATCGCGGAAGTCCTCCGTGCTCGCCTTGAAGCCGAAGTCCTTCTCGATCAAGTAGACGAGGTCCACGAGCGACAAGCTGTCGAGGCGCATGTCGCCTCGGAGCGTCGCGGACTCGTGGAGGTGTGCGTCGCCGACGCGGAAATCTCGGCGCAAGAGCACACGTAGCCTCTCGAGAATGTCTCCTCGCATGATCCAGTCCTCCTCGTGCGGTCACCGCCGCCCGCAGAGGACGATTGCAACGCGAGGACCACATCCGAACCGCACGGTCGGAATTCGACCTCGTTCGCGCGGACGCCTGTTTTTCCGATGCGCCGTGATCGATGCGGATCGCGCGCGGACCTCGCGGCGGAAATATCCACCCCATTCCCGCGCACGTGCGGCGCACGTGCGGGAACGCGTGCGGTCCGCGCACGCGCACGCGCATCCGATGATTCCAGCAAGAAGGCACGCACGTTGCGAGCGCGGAGCAGCAGGAGAAGGGACATGACAAGGAAGTCGAATGCGCCGCCGCCGGCAGCGCTGGTGATCCTCGATGTGCTCGCGGCGCTCTTCACGATCGGCCCGGGCCTCGCCGCGTGGACGGCGACGGTGCTCTTCGTGTGGCGCGATCCGAGCGTCGCGCGCCTCTTCGCGTCGCCGGTCGTGCTCCTCGCGACGTTCTTCGTGACGCTGCTCGCGCTGCGCCTCATCGCGCCGCCGCTGAAGAAGGGCATCTATCCGGTCGGCCTGAATCGCGGGATGGTCGGGTGGTACGCGTCGCGCTCGCTCGCGCGTGCGTCGTCGGCCGCGGGGCTCGATGCACTCGTGCAGAGCACGTATCTCACGCGCTTCCTCCACTGGCGTGCGCTCGGCGCGAACATCGCGTACGGCGTGAACGCGGCGCGCGACGTCATGTTGATGGATCTCCCCATGCTGACCATCGGCACGGGGACGACGCTCTCCTTCGGCGTGCGCCTCTCCGCGCACACGTTCGTCGGTGACCGTCTGATGGTGGCGCCGGTGTCCATCGGATCGAACGTGTTCCTCGGGATGGATACGGTCGTCGGCCCGACCTCGACGATCGGCGACGGCGCGTGGCTCGGCATGGCGACGAAGGTCCTCGGCAAGAACGTCGCGGCCGGGACGAAGATCGACAACTTCGCCTGGTCGGAGGGATCGCCGTGAGGACGAAGCGCGATCTCCGCGAGTCGTACGAGTCGATCCTCGCGCGTGGCTGCCTCGCGGAAGCGGAGCGACGGGCGTTCCTCGCCGGCGAGACCGTGCCCGGCGTGTTCGTGACGCAGACGAGCGGCTCCTCCGGCGAGCCGCCGCTGCGCATCCCTCGATCGCGCTCGGAGACGGAGTGGCACGCGTCGCGACTGCTCGGCCTCTTCGCCGAGCACGTCGGGCGCGCACCGGAGCGCGTGGTGCTGATGGGCGGCATCTCGCATGCGGACGCAGGGCAGCGCGTGAAGCTGCGCGGGACCGAGGTGAGCTACGTCGCCGACGACGATCGCGCGTCGCTCGCCGAGATCGATCCCGATCTGCTCTCCGCGTATCCGAGCGTCGTCCGCGAGCTCGTCGCCGATCGCACGATCCCGTTCCGATCGCTCCGTTCGCTGAAGCTCGGCGGAGAGCCGATCCTGCCGAGCGACGTCGAGAAGATCTTCGCGCGCTTTCCCAGATCGTGATCATCGAGCAGCTCGGCAGCACGGAGATGCCGGCGGTCGCATGGCGCACGCGCACCGCTTCGCACGACAGCGGGTACGTGCTCAGCTCCGATCGCTACGATTTCCGTAGCACCCCGACGCGCGAGTTCCAGCCGTTCGTGGTGCGGGATCGCTGGCCCGAGCGCGCGCTTCCGGTCGACGACTGGTTCGTGATGGATGACGATGCGCGCTTCGAGAACGGACGGCTCGTCGAGATCCGTCGCAAGAACGATCGCGCATGGGCGCTGCATGGAGCGGCCGACGATCTGCTGCGCCGCGGCGTCGTGGGCGTTCAGTTCGTCGCCGGCGGCGTCGTCCGTTGCGACGCTACCGAAGACCTCGTCTTGCCCGACGCGATCGTCGCCGCGGGCTCCGCGTGGAACATCGTCCGCGAGAAGCCGCGGCGCCTCCACCCCTCCAACAAGACCCCGCTCTGGAGCGAGACATGAAGACCGCACTCTTGCATCGCATCGCGCAGGCCGGACGGATCCGCGCCGCATGCGAATTCGAACGCGCGAGCCGCTCGCCCGAGGCCGCGCAGCGCGCACGCCTCGCACACATCACAGGGCGCGCCGCCCAGACTGAATACGGCCGCATGCACCGCTTCGGCGCGGTGCGCGGCGATCCTCGCGCATATCGAGACGTGCCGATCATGGAGCAGCGCGACGCGCAGGCGCTCGTGACGAGGATGCTCGCCGGGACGCGCAACGTGCTCGTGCCCGACGATCCCGTCGCATACGTGTCGACGAGCGGCACGAGCGCGGACGCACCGAAGTACGTCGCGATCACCGAGGCGTACCGCCGCGAATTCCAGAAGACCGTGCAGGCGTCGCTCTTCCACCTCTACCGCAAGTTCCCCGAGGCCTTCCGCGGCAACCTCCTCTACTTCGCAGGCGCGAAGGAGAACGGACGCGCACCCGACGGCACGCCCGTCGGCACGATGAGCGGCTTCAACTACGCGCGCATGCCGAGGGCGCTGCGCGCGACGTATCCGTGGCCGGTGGAGCTCTTCTCGATCCCCGATCCGAGCACACGGAGCTTCCTCGCGTGGTACCTCGCGATCGCGTCGCAGACGACGATGCTCATCGGCATCTTCCCCGCGGGCGTCGTGAGCTTCCTCCGCAGCTTCGAAGAGCACGCCGATGCGCTCGCGCATGCATTCCGAACGGGCCGCGTTCCGAAGCTGAAGCTCGATCCTGCATTGCACGCGCTCTTCGCCGATCTCGTCGAGCAGAAGCAAGGAATCGCATTTGCCGAACGCGTGATGCGCGCTGCGCGCCTCCCCGCGAACGAACGATGCGCGGCGCTGCTCCCCGATCTCCGCCTCGTGTACTGCTGGAAGGCCGCGACCGCCGGCGCGTACGTGCCCGAGCTGCAAGCTCTGATCGGCGACGTGCCGATCCGCGACGCGATCTATTCCGCGTGCGAAGGCTGGTGCAACGTGCCGCTCGGCGAAGAAGCGCTCGGCGGCCCCGTCGCCGTGAATGCGCACTACTACGAGTTCATCGACGAAGACGGCGGGCCGGCACTGCTCTCGCACGAGCTCGAAGAAGGTCGCCGCTATCAGGTCCTCCTCACGACCTCGGGCGGGCTCTATCGCTATCGTCTCGGCGACGTCGTCGAGGTGACCGGACGATACAACGCAACGCCGTGCATCGCGTTCTCGCGGAAGGCGGGCAACGCCGCGAACCTCGTCGGCGAGAAGCTCGTCGAGGCGCACGCGACGAAGGCCGTCGGCGACGCGCTCGGTGACATCGGCGCGCGCGCGGCCTTCTTCTGCCTCGCACCGGACGTGTCCGGTCATCCACCGGGATATGATCTCTTCGTCGAGCCTGCGAACGACACGGAGTGGAGCTCTCTCGCGGCACGCGCCGACGAGCATCTCGGCGCGGTCGCGGTCACGTACGGGCGCATGCGGCGCGCGCAGCAGCTCCGTCCGATCCGCCTCCATCTCGTCACGCCCGGCAGCTGGGAAGCGCTACGTGCGCGTCGCATGGCGGCGGGCGCCTCGGAGGCGCAGATCAAGGTCTCGCACCTCGTCGCGACACGCGAGCGCGTACCGATCGAGCTGCGCGAGGCGGCGAAGGCCGTCTAGCGCGCGTCGAGCGTGCGGCAGCTCGCGCCGATCTCGACCTTCTTCATGCCGCGCGTGACGTGCACCTTCACGATCGGCGTCGCCTTCTCGTCGAGCAGGTGCACGGTCACCTTGCCGTCGCCGTCGCGCGGACCGTCGATCGACGAGCCTGCCGCGATCGTCCGCCGGCCCGCGTCCTTCGCGTTCGGATCCTCGCCGAACACGACGGTGACGACGTTCTGACACGCATTGTGGATCTCGAGCGGCCGCTGCTTCTTCGGCGGCGCGGGCGGGTTCTCCGGATCGGTGAGCTCCGTCGGCGGCTTCTCCGCGACGGTGGCCGAAGGCTCCGGCGCAGGCGTCTTCGGCGGCTCGTTTCCGCCGCAGGCAGCGAGGAACGCGATCGAGAAGAGGAGGCGTCGCATCGACGCGGAGTCTATCACCGATGCCCTCGCAGGAAGACGACCCACACCGACGCGGCGACGATCGCGCCCCACGTGATCGCGTTGGCCATCACGCGCCACGGATTCGGGGCCTTCATCGGCATGCCGACGACGTGCGCGAGGCGTCCGAGGAAGAGCAGGCCTCCGTAGACGTGCAGCCACGTCGTGCTCCCGCCGCACAGCTCGGCGAGGAGCATCATCACGAGCGCGAGCGGCACGAACTCGGCGCTGTTCGCGTGCGTGCGCATCGCGACGAGCAGATCGTGCGAATCGCCCGTGCCGAGCGAGACCTTGTCGCGCCGACGGATGTTCGAGACGCGCCATGCGAGCGCGATGTTGAGGACGGCGTTCAGCGCGGCGTAGAGAGCCGTGACGGTCGGGGCAGCCATGAGGCGATGATGCGCTCTTCGCGCTCAGCGGGAAAATCGATAGAGATTGCCGTCGCCGCTCGAGACGAAGATGCCGTCGCCCGCAGCGACGTGCGTCGGCTGCGGGACGCTCCCGATTTCGGTGATGTTCTTGCAGTCCGGAGCGTCGCAGCGCCGCACGAGCCCGCTGCCGGTCTCGATCCACACGAGCCGATCGCCGTCGAGCGTGACCTCACGCGCGCCGCGCAGGCCCTGTTGGAGCACCGCCTCGCCGGCGCCCTGATCGTCGACGCGATGGATCGCGCCGTCGTCGGTCCAGTAGAGGTATTTCGCGTCGAGCGCGACGCCCGTGACGGTCGGCGCTGCGCCGACACGTGTGTTTCCGATGTAGAAGTCCAAGCCCGAGCCCGCCGTGATCGCGTACACGAAGCGATTCGCACCGGCCGCCACGAGCCACTTCGGTGCGGAGCTCACGGCGATGACCGCCGTCGGGGTCTTGCACGCGCCCAGCATGCAATGCGCGAGGCGATACGGCGCCGAGATGTCGCTGTCGGTGAAGTACAGCTCGCTGCCGCCGCCGATCGCCATGAGGCCGCCGGCTTTCGGCTGACCGATGGGCGTCTCGAGGCCCTCGGTCGAGCAGCCCGTGAGTCGGCAGCTCGCGACGTTCTGCTTCTGCGCCACGTAGGCGCTGCCGCCCGAGACGGCCATCGATCCGCTCGGATGATCTCCCAGGTAGATCGAATTCGGATTCGTCTCGCCCTTCGGCAACGTGAAGAGCTTGTCGCCGTCGTCGAGCCACGCGACGCCCTGGAGGCCCGCGGCGAGGCCTTTGACGTTCGCCTTGGCTACGATCGTCTTCTCCGGCGTCGCGGCGTCCTCGTCGACGCCGGGACCGTCGCCGCCGCCGCCGCCGTCCGGTGCTCCGCCTTCCGACCCGGGCGTCACCGCAGCGTCGTCGGAGCTCGAGCTGAACGACGCGCACGCGCCGAGCACGAGAGCCGCGACGGGAAGGACGGCGCGAAGGCGCACGTCGTCCAGCGTATCAGCCCCTCACTTGGCGACGAAGATGCGCGTCTGGCGCGCCGGGATGTTCGCGTTCGGGCCGCTCACGGCAGCGCCCGTCACGAGCTCGGTGTAGTTGCCGGCAGGAAGCGACGAGATGCTCTTGTCGCCGTCGCTGCGATTGATTGCAACATACACGGTATCGCCGACGGTCACGCGGCTGTACGCCCACACGTCGCCGTTCACCTCGAGCGTCGTGCGCGTGCCGCGGCGGAGCGCCGGGTGCTTGTTGCGGATGTCGAGCAGCTTCTTCATGCGATCGAGCAAGAACTGCTGGTTCGTGCTGAGACCGCTCCACTGCATGAAGCGCCGGTTGTCGGGATCGCCCGCGCCGGGCAGGCCGATCTCGTCGCCGTAGTACACGAGCGGCGCGCCGCGGTTCGTGAAGAGCACTGCGAAGCCGTTCGCGAGGCGCTCGTAGGCCTCGAGCTCGCCGACCGCGGTGGGTTGGTTCGACCACGCGCGGTCCTTGCCGTCCGCGGCTTGGTTGTCGCCCCAGAGGCGGTTGTTCCCCGCGAGGTGGATGATGCGCGGCAGGTCGTGGTTGCCGACGAACGTGCTCATCACGGCGTTCGCGCCGTAGAAGTAATCGTTCGTGTTCATGAACGACGCGAGGTCGTTCATCGACCCGAGCCGCATGATGACGTTCGACACGACCGCGGCGCGGAGCGGGAAGTCGAACTGCCCGTCGAGCTTCGTCGACGGATCGACGAACGACTTGATGAAGTCGCGGTTCCCGAAGTCGTAGGTCTCGCCGACCATGTAGAAGCGCTGCTGCGGCGTCTGCTTCGAGATGACGTCGCTCGTGATCTTCGCGCGGAGCTGCGTGAGCCACGAGATGTCGACGTGCTTGATCGCATCCGCGCGGAAGCCGTCGACGCCGGTCTGCTTCACCCACTCGACGGCCTGATTGACCGAGTAATCGCGCGCCGCGCTGTTCGTGTAGTTCCAGTGCGGAAGGTAATCGGTGAACCAACAGCGCTGGTAGTCCGCGTCCCACGAGCAAGACGAGCCGCCGCAGATGCAGTCGGGCGAGCCGTTCTTCGAGTTCGGCCAGAACCAGTCGTTGTGCGCCGCGTAGATGCCCGAGCTGTCGTGCACGTGCACCATCGCGTAGTCGAAGAGCACCTTCATGCCCTTCATGTGCGCGGCGGTGACGAGGGCCTTCAGATCGTTCATCGACCCGAAGCAGTCCTCCGCCGCGAGCGTCGCGGGATCGGTCGAGTCGATCTTCGGCCAGTAGCCGTGGTAGCCGGAGTACTGGTGCGTGTCGCCGCCGACGCCGTGGCCGGTGACCTTCGGATTCTGGAACGGGACGGTCAGCCAGATCGTGTTGATGCCGAGGTCCTGGAGGTATCCGAGCTTGGCGGTGACGCCCGCCCAGTCTCCGCCCTGGTAGTTCGCGATCGGGCCGCTCGAGCCTGCGACGTTGCAGTTGTTGCTCGCATCGCCGTCGAAGAAGCGATCGACGAACGTGAAGTAGATGACGGAGTCGCGCCAGTCGAACACGCCGGGCGGGAGCGAGCCCTCCTCTTCGCACACGGCGGGATCGCACTTCGTTCCCACGAACGAGTTGTTCGTGTTGCCGTTCGCGTCCGTGACGGTCGGCTGCGCCGGATCGACGGTCCACTTGCCGTCGACGTAGAACTTGTATTGTACAGGTTGTCCGAACGGCACGTTCACGTCGACCGACCACACGGCGCCCTTCTTCGCCATCGGCTTGCCGGTGACCCACGTGTCGGGTCCGCCGAAGTCGCCGCGGAGCTCGACGGTCGATTCGCCGCCGGCCGGATACGTGAAGGTGTGGGCGCAGCGCTTCAGCTCGTCGGGACACACGAACGGCGTCACGCTCTGCGGTCCGCCGTATCCGCTCGAGCCTCCGCCCAGACCCGGGTTGAACTGCGCGGCCGGAGGCGGCTTGCCGTAGTCGGGGTTGTGCGTCTCCGAGCTGCCGCACGCTGCGGCGATCAGGCCTCCGCTGAGGACGAGCGCGGCGGCGGCGATGCGAAGAAGCGACATCCGGAAGCTCCGTAGGGTGGCTCAGGATGGCGGATGGTCCAGGTTTGTCAACTCATCCATGAGTTACGAATCCGTCTCCGCTTCTTGCATCCATGAGGTTCGTGACGCCCGAGCGCAGAAAGCAGGTCGTCCTCGCGCTGCGGATCCTCGCGATCGCGGGCTGCATCGCGCTGTTCGTCCATGCTCTGGCGCACGCTGATCTCGCCGCGGCGTGGACGCGCATCCGCGCCATGGGCGCTTCGGTCATGCTCGTGCTCGTGCCGTTCGCGGTCGGGCTGGCGTTCGATGCGGCGGCCGTCCGGGCGCTGCTCGCGGCGCTCGGTCGGGAGGTGCCGCTCCGGACGATCTTCGGCGTGCGCCTCTTCACCGAGGCCGTGAACAACACGGCACCGGCGGGTGCCGTGTTCGCCGACGCCGCCGCGCCGCTCATGATCGCGAAGCGCGCCGACATCCCCGTGACGGACGCGTTCGCTGCATCCACGGCGAAGCGATGGCTCGTCGTCCGCATGCACGGCGTGTACTGCGCGGCGGCGGTCGCGATCGGCGTCGATGCGATCTCGCGCGCGTCGACGTCGCTCTTCGGCGGTCGCCATGGAATGCCGATCATCGTGCTGCTCGGCGCGTTCGCGCTGGTGCTCTCTTCGTTCGGCATCGAGATGCTCGCCGCGCGTATGCGCGTCGCGTCGCGCACGAGCGGCATCATCGGCCGATGGACGCGCGTGCAAGCCTGGATCGCCGAGCGACGCCACCACTTCGAGCACGCCGACGCACAGCTCGAGCGCCTCGCGGACGATCGACGCGCATCGCTGGACGCCTCCGCGCGCCTCGGCGTGATGTGGCTCGCGGAAGGCGTCGAGACGTGGCTCATCCTCCGTCTCCTCGGCGCGAACCTCGGCTTCGCGGAGGTGATCTCGTTCGACGCGGCGCTCTCGATCGTGCGCTCCGCGGCCGTGTTCGCGCCCGCGGGCATCGGCGTGCAGGACGTCGGCTATCTCGCCGTCCTCGAGGCCTACGGCGTTCCCGCGGCGAGCGGCATCGGCCCCGCCTTCGTCGTCGTGAAACGGTTGAAGGAGCTCTTCTGGATCGCGCTCGGCTTCGCGCTCAGCGCGCGCACGCTGATTCCGCGGCGACCCATACGTGAGCTCCGAACGGATCAGCCTCCACGGTGAGCTTGCCGTTCGCGACGTCGACGCGCTTGCCGGTGACGACGTCGAAGAGGGCGGGCGGCGATCCGGGAGGAAGCGTGACGTCGATCGGATCCGTGGGACGACGCACGATGGACACGATCGCCGTCTCGCCGTCGTTCGATCGCGCGAACACGAAGCGTTCGAGATCGGCCTCGATCGTCGTCACGGTCCCGCGCCGCAGCGCCTTCGAGCATCGGCGTGCGCGCGCGATCTTCGAGACGACGTCGCGCGTTTCCTTCTGCGCGGGGATGAGATCCTCTTCCTTCGGCATCACGCGGCGGCAGTCGGGATCGCCTCGCCCGGCGAGCCCGAGCTCGTCACCGTAGTAGATGACCGGCGCGCCCGGCAGCGTGAGCACGGTCGCGAGCGCGAGGCGCTGCTTCGCGTAGACGATCGGATCGATCGGCTGCGGCGCCGCCGACCACGCGTCGCCGGAATCGCTTCCCGCCGCAACCGACGCGAAGCGCGAGACGTCGTGGTTGTCGATCATGAGCCCCATGACGGCGCCCGATCCGTCCCACGCGAGGCTCTCCGCGCGGAGGTTGCCGTCGATGTCGCTCATCGGCGCGTGCTCGGTGGCGATCGCGTCGCGGAGGACCCACATGAGCGGGAAGTCGAAGCTGCCGTCGAGGCCGTACGGACCGAGGTCGTAGCGGATGCTGTCGTAGCCGCCGGGGCCGGTGAAGTTCTCGCCGAGCACGTACGGAACGTTGCCCGGATGTTCGTACCGCGTACGTACGGCGTTCGTGATCCGACGCGTCGCCGCGCGCGGCATCATCGGCACGGCGTCGATGCGGAGGCCGTCGGCGCCCCAGCGGTCGAACCACCACATCACGTCGTCGGTCGTCGCGCGCGCAGCGTCGGCGTTCGTCCAGTCGATGTCGGGCAGGTAAGGAGCGAACCAGCACGTCGTGATGTGCGTGCCCCAATCGCACGTGCCCTGCCCGCACACGCAACCGGGGATGAACCAGTCGGCGTGCTCCTTCACCCACGGATGCTGCTCGTGGACGTGGTTCGGAACGACGTCGAACAAGACGCGCATCCCGCGCGCGTGCGCATCGGTCATGAACGAATCGAGCTCGGTCTCGCTCGCGACGCGCGGATCGAGCTCGCGCGATCGCGTGGGCCAGTAGCCGTGGTAGCTCGAATACATCCGGCCGTCGTTGCCGACGAACTCGCCGTCGGGGTTCGCGTAGAGCGGCGAGATCCACAGCGTGTTCACGCCGAGCGATTCGAGATCGCCGAGCGATGCGTGGAGCCCGGCGAGATTTCCACCGGCGCGCTCGGCGGGCGTCTGCGGCGTGGCAAGCGGCCCCTTGTCGCTGCGGAAGCGATCGAGCATCACCTGATAGACGATCGCGTCGCGCGGATCCCACGGCTCGGGCTCGATCCACACGGTCGCCTTCGCTTCGGGCGCCTCGCGTCCGTCGATGTCGCGCGCTCTCAGCGAATAGATGTACTTTCCACGCTTCAGGCCGTTCGCCTCGAGCCTCACGCTCGTGCCGTCGATGCTCGTCGTGAGACCGTCGGCAGTGACGTTCTCGATTGCAGCTCCGCTCCTCGCCGGAAGGAACGTCGCGCGAACGACCGCGTGTCCGTCGGGCGTCGCGTCGACGCCGTCGATCTGGAGCGCGGGCGCATCGCAGTCGGGCACGACCGCGAGCGCGACCTCCTTGCCGTCGTGGAACGCCGTCATCGGCACGTGCTCGTCGGCGAGCCACTGCCCGTCGACGACGATCGCGTAGGCATGCTCGCCGGGCGTCGGATCGAGCATCGCGACGCGCCATCCGTCGTCGGTCGTGTCGGGCGTGATGCCGGGGCGCTTCCAGCCGTTCCAGTCGCCGACGATCTCGACGTGCGCATCGGCCGCCTTCGGCTTGTGCCACACGCGAAGGCCGCACGTGCGCGCAGGCGCTGCAGGCTCGCTCGTGCTCGAGCATGCCGCGAGCGCGAGCGCTGCTCCGAACGTGGCGATCGCGGCGACCCTCACGCGCGAGGTCTAGCGCGGCGTGGAAGAGCCGCAAATCGTCAATCGGAAGGCGGCGGATCCGGTACGGGATCCGGCGACGGCTCCGGCAGCGGCGGCGTGTGTGGCGAAGGTGCAGGATCCGGAAGCGGCGGCCCCGGAACCGGCGGAAACGGCGATGGTTGGATGCGCATGGTCGCCACCTCGCAACCCGCGTGCCGCTAACGGTCGCCCTTCCACGTGACGATGCGGAGCGCGCGATCGAGGACGCGATCTTGTCCGACGGCGCGCTCGTCGGTGGTCCAGAGCGGAGCATCGGCGGTGAGGAGGCCCTGCTGCACTTTCGCGCGGCGCTCGGCGACCTGCTTCGGATCGCTCGTCGAGTCCATCGGCAACGGCGCGAGCGCGGACTTCGCGAGCGCACCGCCGTCGCGGCCGAGCGCGGTCCAGTACGACGGACGGACGCCGAAGCGCTCCATGAACTGACGCACGTCCGGCTCGCGCGCCTGCTCGGGCTTCGACGCGAGCACGGGAACGAGCCCCGCGGACGCCGCGAGCACGGTGGTTCCACGCGGAACCAGGTCGGGCGACACACCGGCCTCGAGCGTGAGCGCGAACGTGAAATCCTTCTTCCCACGATGCTCGGTCGCGCGCGCGACGTCGCGCAGCGCATCGCGCGCGCACGACGTGGGACCCGACACGAGCCAACCCTGCGCGCCCGCCGCGAGCCATGCGTCCGCAGGGAAGCGCGTCTTGCCGGCCTCGGTGAGCGGGACGTCGCAGCGAACGGGCGGCAGGAGCGCGAGCGTCGATCGGCTCTCCGCGCCGTGCGCGGCGGCTTCGTCTTCGTTCGTGTCGACGACGAGCGCAGCCGTCTTCACCTGATGACGTACGAGCGCCTCGGACAGCATCGCGAGCTCGCGCTCCGTGCGCTCGCCGAGCACGACGCCGACCTTCTGCGGCATGCGCGATGCGCTCGGTGCGGCGAGCAAGAGAACGGGCACACCGCTCGATTCGCTCCATCCTGCTGCGCGATCGGCGCCGACGCGATCGAAGCCTGCGAGGATCACGGCTGCGCCTTCGCCCGCGAGCTCCTCGAGCGCCGCGCGTGTCGATGCGTAGTCGGGACCGTCGTCGCGCGTGACGAGCCGCACACCTTCTTCTTTTCCCGCCGCGCGCGGCAGATCGAGCGCCCACGAGATCCCGCGGATGACGTCGGCCGCTTCGTCGCGGAGCTCGCGGTTGCGCGTGGGGAGGAGCACGCCGACGGTCTTTCCCGACACGACCTCGAGCCCGCGACGGCTCGCCGCGAGCTCGCCGAGCTCGACGCCCGCGTCGCCGCCGGTCTGGTTCGCGCTCGTGCCGCTCACGTCGAGCAGCCATCGCGCGAGCGCGGCGTCGTTCGTGTCGACGGCGATGCGCGAGAGACGCGCGGCGACGAGCTTCTGCGTGTCCTGCGAGTATCCGGACTGCGCGCCTCGCTGGCGCATCGAGCGATACGTCTGCTCGAGCACGGGCCGCGGCATGGTCTCGAGGATCTGCGAGATCTTTCCGCGCACGCGATCGCGATCGTCTTCACCGACGCCGTGGAGCCACGCATCGAGATACGCGAGCGCCTCGTAGTCGTCGTGCGCGCCGATGGCGGCGAGCGCGAGCTCCTCGAGGAAGATTTCGCGGTCCTCGTCGTCGACCACCTTTCCGACGAGCGGACGCAGGCTGTCGAGCGACGATTGCGGCGCGCCGTGCAGGCGAAGGCTCCGCGCGCGCGCGATGGTCGCGAGATCGTGCGTCGCGCCGCTCGGCAGATCCGACACCGACGTGAGGAGGCCGTCGGCCTCGAGGATCTTCCCCGACTCCATCAGCACGATCGCGAGATAGACCTTCACGAGCGGCGTCGCCCCGTCGTCGGGCCAGCGCTTCACGTAGTCCATGAGGACTTCGCGATCGGGACGCCGGTCGTGCCACTGCTCACGGATCTTCGCGAATGCGACCGCGGCCTCGGGGGACGTCGAGAGCGTCGCGACGGGGCGATCCGTGCGCCTCGCCGAGCGCGAGCACGCGGCAAGGACGATCAGGACCGCGAGCGCGCGACGCACGGATGAAGTCTACCTCTATCCTTGGTTGAAATCGGGCTGCGCGATCTGCCCGAGGATGCCGATGCCCGGAAGGATGCTCCAGCCGCCGCCGGGCTGTTCGTTCTTCCAGAGCAGCTGACCTTCGCTCGAGATGCACACGACGCCGCCCGTGGTCGCGACGAAGAGACGATTGCCGTCCGCGATCATCGCGGCGCCGTGCTTGCTCTCGGGCATCGCCTGGATCTGTCCGAGCACGCGGCCCGTCGCTGCGTCGATGCAGTGAACGCCGCAATCGCGGTCGAGGAGGAAGACGCGGTCGGCCATGAACGCCATCCGTACGATGTTCTGCACCGTCGAGACCTGCCAGCGCGTCTGGCCCGTCTCCGCATCCATCGCCACGGCCCTCCCTCCGTGGACGAACACGAGCGGATGCGGGGTGGGCGTCGTGCGGTAGCTCATGGCGCGCTAGGATGCGCCTCGATGGACAACCTCGCAATCGCGAGAGCGCTCGCCGAGCTCGCCGATCTCAAGGAGCTGAACGGCGCGGACGCGTTCCGCCTGCGCGCCTTCCGCAACGCCGCGCGCGCGATCGAAGGACACGACGCAAACGTCGCCGAGCTCGCGAAGCAGGGAAAGCTCGAGGAGGTGCGCGGCGTCGGATCGGGCGTCGCGAAGCGCATCACGGAGCTGCTCGAGAGCGGGCGCATCGCCGAGATCGAAGAGCTCCGCGCAGCGCTTCCGCCCGGGCTCGTCGATCTCATGAACCTGCCCGGCATCGGCCTGAAGACCGCTCAACAGGTGTGGAAAGAGCGAGGCATCACGACCATCGACGCTCTCGAGCAAGCGGCGAAGGACGGCAAGCTCCGCGATCTGCCGCGTTTCGGGCAGAAGCGAGAGGAGAAGCTCGTCGGTGCGATCGCCGCCTGGCGGAAGCGCGCGGCAGCTCCGAAGCGTCGCTTGATGGCGGAGGCTTTGATCGCCGCCGAGGCGATCCTCGAGCGCATGCGCGCCGTGCCGGGCGTGCTCGCGTGCGACTACGCCGGATCGCTCCGCCGTCGTGCGGAGACCGTCGGCGATCTCGACATCCTCGTCGCCGCCGAAGAGAAAGACGCCACGGCGATCATGGATGCATTCTGCACCTATTCCGACGTCGCCGAGGTGCTCGGGCGCGGCGACACGAAATCGAGCGTCGTGCTCGACGGCGGCATGCAAGCGGATCTCCGCGTCGTGCCGCGCGCGTCGTGGGGCGCGGCGATGCAGTACTTCACCGGATCGAAGGATCACAACGTCGCGATGCGCACGATCGCGGTGAAGAAGAAGCTCAAGGTGAGCGAGTACGGCGTGTTCGACGCCGACGGCAAGAGCATCGCGGGCGACGACGAGGCGAAGGTGTACGAGGCGATCGGTCTTCGCTGGATGCCGCCCGAGATCCGGGAGAACCGCGGCGAGATCGAGGCGTCGATCGAAGGAAAGCTCCCCGACCTCGTCACCCTCGAGGACATCCGCGGCGATCTCCACATGCACACGACGGAGACCGACGGGAAGAGCACGCTCGAGCAGATGGTCACCGCCGCGCGCGACGCCGGAAGGAAGTACGTCGCGATCACCGATCACTCCGAGTCGCTCACGTTCGTGCGCGGCATGGGCAGCGAACGCCTCCGCGCGCAACGCGAGCAGATCAAGGCGATGCAGGACAAGATCGGCATCCGCGTGTTCGCGGGCCTCGAGGCCGACATCCTCGCGGACGGATCGATCGACGTCGCGGATTACGTCGGCGAGCTCGAGTGGGTCGTCGGCAGCGTGCACCAGCATCTCGGCATGTCGAAGGCCGACATGACGAAGCGTGTCGTGAAGGCGGTCGAGTCCGGCAAGATCGACGTCGTCGGTCATCCGACGGGACGCCAGATCGGATCGCGCGAGCCGAGCGAGCTCGACTTCGAGGAGGTGCTGAAGGCGTGCGCGCGATGCGGCGTCGCCGTCGAGCTCAACTCGTCGCCGATGCGCCTCGACGTGAACGAGCACATGGCGAAGATGGCGCGCGAGGCCGGCGTGCCCGTCGTGATGAACAGCGACGCGCACTCGATCCGCGAGCTCGCGTACCTCCGCTTCGGCATCGGCATCGCGCGTCGCGCGTGGCTCGGAAAGCAGCACCTCCTCAACACGCGCTCTCCGGATGACATCCAGAGCTGGCGCGCAGCCAGGGCATAGCGCACGAGTCTGCGCAGGGGCTCTGCGCGATCCGATGGACGAACGTCGGCTGGGGCGATCGTTCCGTTCGCCTGTCCTACATCCGGATCCATCGGTTTTTTCCATCGTCCGGTGCCGGCACGACGCGTGCTTCTTTCGACCACGATGGGCAGGGGAGCCTGGATCGTCTTCGCATCGATCTTCTTCGCGAGCACGGAGGCGCACGCCTTCTGCCGCACGACGACGTGCGATCCTCACAAAGAGGAGTGCCACGAGAACGCGGACGGCTGCATCAAGGACGGCGCCCCCCTCACCTGGACGCAGCTGCCGATCATCTATCGCTTCTCGACGGAGCGCTCCGCGAAGGTCGACACGGATCTCGCTCGCAAGGCGATCGAGCGGGCGTTCGATCGATGGTCGCACGTGCAGTGCGGCGACGAACGCACGTCACTCCGTTTCCAGAAGGGCTCGTACGCGGGGCCGGGACAGGACTTCGGCATCTACTTCCGCGACGACGAGTGGCCGCACGACGACGCGGACGAGACGCTCGCGCTCACCAACGTGAACTTCGGCCAGACGTTCGGCGACATCCAGCACGTCGACATGGAGATCAACACCGCGCAGTACGAGTTCGAGGTCGGCAACGGGTCCGGCACCGTCGATCTCGAGGCCGTCATCACGCACGAGGTCGGCCACTACATCGGGCTCGCGCACTCGAACGTCGCCGAGTCGATCATGGCGCCGCGCTACTGCCAGTCCGGCGATCGCTGCGGTGGCGATGCCGAGAAGGCGCGCGAGCTGTCGCTCGACGACATGGATGCAGTCTGCACGCTCTATCCGCCCCAGGGCATCTCGGGTGTGCACTACGCCGAGCCGACCGCTGGCGGCTGCTCGACGGCGCCGGGCCCGGCGGGCGCGCTGCCGTTCGCCGGTGTGGCTGCGCTCTCTGCCGTGATACTTCGCCGCCGACGCACACGCTGATACTGTGGCCGCGTGTCGGATCGCGTGAAGCGGATTCTCACGCTCACGGGCGTGTTCCCGCTCGGCTTCTTCCTCGTCGAGCACATCGGCGTGAACGCGAGCTCGCTCGGCGGCGCCGCTCGGTTCGATGCGGTCGTCGGATCGCTCGTGCGGTCGTCGTGGATGCCGATCGTCGAGATCGTCGTCGTGCTCGTGCCGCTGCTGCTCCACACGGTGTACGGCCTGCACGTCCTCGCGACAAGAAAGCCCGTGCGCACGTATCCGCTGCTCGCCGATCGGATGCAGCTCCTGCAGCGCGCATCGAGCGTCCTCCTCCTCCTCTTCGTCGCCGGTCATCTCTGGGAGCTCCGCATCCATCGCTGGATGTCCGCGCTGCCGACGTCCGCGATCCACGCGCGCCTCGCGGAGCATCTCTCGTCGACGAAGTGGGGCGTGCCTTGGATCGCGGTCGGCTATCTCATCGGTGTCGGCGCGGCCGCTTTCCATTTCGCGAACGGGCTGTGGGCATACGGCGTCGAGCGCAACGGCCTCACGACCGAGCACGAGAAGAAGCGCGCGGCGATCGTGCCGTTCCTCGTGGGCGCGATCCTGTTCATCGTCGGCGCGGCGACGGTCATCACGCTCTCCAACGGAGGAGGCATTCTCCCCGAGCCGGAGCCGACGACGACCTCGACCTGCGGCGCCGCGCCTTCGGCTTCCGCGAGCAACTAGCGCCCGCGCGTGGTAGACGTGCCGCATGGCGAAGAAGGGCGGCGTCGTCACCGACTCCGGCAAGGTCAGGCGCGTCATCGTCGTCGGTGGAGGCCTCGCGGGTCTCACGACGGTGATGAAGCTCTGCGAGGCCGGCGTGCCCGTCGACCTTTTCTCGCTCGTGCCTGTGAAGCGTTCGCATTCGGTGTGCGCGCAAGGCGGCATCAACGCGAGCGTGAACACGAAGGGCGAAGGTGATTCGCCGGAGGTCCATCTCGAGGAGACCGTGTACGGCGGCGACTTCCTCGCGAACCAGCCGCCCGTGAAGGGCATGACCTACGCGGCGCCCGGCATCGTCTACATGCTCGACCGCATGGGCGTGCCGTTCAATCGCACGCCCGAAGGGCTCCTCGATTTTCGTCGCTTCGGCGGCACGCTCTTCCATCGCACCGCGTTCGCCGGCGCGACGACGGGCCAGCAGCTCCTCTACGCGCTCGACGAGCAGGTGCGCCGCTACGAGACGATCGACGTCGAGGACGACAAGGGCGTCGTCCTCCACGGCGAGAAGATGGTCCGCAAGTGGGAGCTCTACGACTTCCTCGGCATCGTGCAGGACGACACGGGTCGCGCCGTCGGCATCGTCGCGCAGGATCTCAAGTCGATGGAGATCCACTCGTTCGTCGGAGAGGCCGTGTGCCTCGCGACGGGCGGACCGGGCATCGTGTTCGGGAAGTCGACGAACAGCGTCATCAACACGGGCACTGCCGCCGCGACGGTCTATCGGCAGGGCGCGTGCTACGCGAACGGCGAGTTCATCCAGGTCCATCCGACGGCGATCCCGGGCGCCGACAAGCTGCGCCTCATCTCGGAGAGCGTGCGCGGCGAAGGCGGTCGCGTGTGGGTCCCGAAGGATCCGAAGGAGCAGCGGCGCGGCAAGGACGTGCCCGAGAGCGCGCGCGACTACTTCCTCGAGGCGAAGTATCCGGGCTACGGCAACCTCGTTCCGCGCGACATCGCGAGCCGCGAGCTGTTCTTGAAGTGCTTCCACGAGAACCGCGGCGTCTACAACACGAAGACGAACAAGAACGAGCTCGAAGTCTATCTCGACGTCACGCACCTCCCGAAGGACGTGCTCCGCAAGAAGCTCGCGGGCGTGCTCGAGATCTACGAGAAGTTCGTCGGCGAAGATCCGTACGACAACCCGATGCGCATCTTCCCCGCCGTGCACTACTCGATGGGCGGCCTGTGGGTCGACTTCGAGAAGAGCAAGGACGGCAAGCTCACCCCTGGCTCGGCGCGGAACCAGGCGACGAACATCGACGGGCTCTACGCCGTCGGCGAGGTCGACTACGCGTACCACGGCGCGAATCGCCTCGGAGCGAACTCGCTCCTCTCGTGCATCTACGGCGGCATGGTCGCCGGTCCCGCGATCGCGACGTACGTGCAGTCGCTCGCGAAGTCGAGCCACGACATCAAGTCGTCGGTCTTCGACAAGGCGAAGAAGCGCGCCGAGGAAAAGTACGACGCGATCCTGAAGATGAGCGGCGACGAGAACCCGTACGCGCTCCACCAGGAGCTCGCGCAGGTGATGCTCCGCGACTGCACGATCGAGCGGCACAACGATCGCCTCGACAAGGTGCTCGCGAAGATCGCCGAGCTCGAGGATCGCTTCACGCGCGTCGGCGTCACCGACACCTCGGCACGCGCGAACCAGGGCGCGCAGTTCGTGCGGCACCTCGACAACATGATCGTCCTCGCGCGCGTGATCGCGCAGGGCGCTCGCAACCGCGACGAGTCGCGCGGCGCGCACTACAAGCCGGCGTTCGACAAGCGCGACGACGCCAACTGGCTCCGCACGACGCTCGCGTTCCACGAAGAGAAGAGCGTGCGCTTCGTGCGATCGTTCGACTACGCGGTGGCCGGCAAGCCGATGCGCGCGACCGACGAGGTCGACGTGTCGCTCGTGAAGCCGCGCGCGCGCAAGTACGAGACCGCCGGCGCGGCAAGCGCGACGGCACAAGGCCCGAAATCGCAGCGCCCGAGCGTCGGCACGTCGCCTGCGGAGTGACCATGGCGGAGAAGCGAAGCATCAAGCTGAAGATCCAGCGTTCGGACGGCCCCGGCGAGAGCACGCGGTGGGAGGAGTTCGACGTCGACTGGCATCCGCAGATGAACGTCATCAGCGCGCTGATGGAGATCCAGCGGAAGCCAGTCACCGCGGACGGCAAGAAGGTCGCGCCCGTGGTGTGGGACTCGTGCTGCCTCGAAGAGGTGTGCGGCGCGTGCACGATGATCGTGAACGGCAAGGTGCGCCAGGCGTGCTCGGCGATGATCGATCAGCTCGTTCCGGCGGGCAGCGAGGGAAAGGCGATCACGCTCGCGCCGATGTCGAAGTTCCCGCTCGTGCGCGACCTCGTCGTCGATCGCTCGCGCATGTTCGAAGATCTCAAGAAGGTGAAGGCGTGGATCCACCTCGACGGCTCGCACGAGCTGGGTCCGGGTCCGCGCCAGGCGCCGGAGAACCAGGAAGAGGCGTATCCGCTCTCGCGCTGCATGACGTGCGGCTGCTGCCTGGAGGCGTGCCCGCAGATCAACGGCCGCTCCGACTTCATCGGGCCTGCGGCGATCAACCAGGTGCGTCTCTTCAATCTCCATCCGAGCGGGCGCATGCACGCATCCGAGCGGCTCGAGGCGCTGATGGGCGACGGCGGCGTGGCCGACTGCGGCAAGGCGCAGAACTGCGTCGAGGTGTGCCCGAAGGAGATCCCGCTGGTCGATTCGATCGCGGTCGTGTCGCGCCAGGCGACGAAGCACATGCTGTTCGGCTGGCTGCTGAAATAGAAGTGCTACGCTCGACAGGATGAGGTGGTGGGCGATCTTCGCGATCGCGCTCGTGGCGTCCTGCGGCGACGATCCGGGCTCGCTCAACGGCGGGCGGACGAGCGCGGGATCGACGGGATCCAGCGGATCGAGCGGATCGAGCGGCGACGACGGAACGGAGCCACCGCCGCCGCCGCCCGGCGCAACGACCGCGGCGTCGATCTGCGTCGACACGATCAACGGCTTCCGCAAGCAGGCGGGCCTTCCCGCTTACACCGAGTGGACCGAGATCGAGAGCTGCTCCGACAGCGAAGCGAAGAGCGACGGCACGAGCAACAGCCCGCACGGCGCGTTTCCGAAATGCGGGGAATTTGCACAGAACGAATGCCCCGGATGGTCGGGCCCGCCCGAGACGATGATCAAGCAGTGCCTGCAGTCGATGTGGGCGCAGGGCGCCGGCGAAGGCCACCACGACAACATGGCGAGCACACAGTGGAAGAAAGTGGCCTGCGGTTTCTACACGGTGCCGGGCGGCGGCGTGTGGAGCGTGCAGAACTTCCGCTGACCCTGATATCGTCGGCGACGTGAGGAGGATCGCGTTCGCTGCGCTCTCCATCGTGCTCGTGCCGACGCTCGCGTCCGCAGAGGAGCCGGCGCCGAAGATCGATCTCGAGAGCGACGTGAAGGCGCCGGCGACTGATCCGAGCGAGCCTCCGCCCGAAGCGCCGCCGCCCATCCCGTACAAGAAGACGTTCGTCCTCGACACGTCGATCGGCGCGATGGGCTTCGTCGGCGAGTTCGGCAAGATCGCGCCGCCCGGACCGTGGCTCCATACGCAATTCGGATACGAGCTCCTGAAGTGGATCATGCTCTTCGGCGAAGGAGATCTCGCGTTCACCGACACGTCGAACAAACAGGATCAGCCGAAGACGCGCGCGTTCCCCGTGCTCGGATTCGGCGGCGGCGCGCGCTTCACGCTGCGCTTCACCGATCGCGTCGGCGCGTATCTGCAGGCGAGCATCGGCCTCATGAAGGCCGACATCGCACACAACGCGCTCTCGATCATCGGCTTCCGCGACGCGGAGTCGTTCGGCGTGTATCTCGGCGGGCGTCTCGGCGTGGAGTGGTACCAGATCGATCGCCACTTCGCGCTCGGCCTCACCGGCGGCATCCGCGACGCGCAAGGCTTCACGAAAGTCGGAGGCGGAGGGGCGGACACTCCACTTGCCATCGACGGCGGTGTGTCGCTTCGATACGCATTTTGAGCGTATCAATTGGCAACTCCGCCGAATCGGCGCACACTTTCTTGCGGGAGGTGGCGCCTTGAACCGGTGGCCTTGGATTCTTGCATTTGGGCTCAGCGTCGGCGGCGGAGTCGCGGGTGCGGTCGCCGGTTGCGGCGGCAGTGACGACGTCACCGCAGGCGACGCCGACGGCGGCGACGAAGGCTCGAGCGGTTCGAGCGGCAGCAGCGGCTCGAGCGGGAGCAGCGGCTCCAGCGGCTCGAGCGGCTCGAGCGGTTCGAGCGGTTCGAGCGGCGGCACCGACGGCGGTGACGGCGGCGGCGGCGACGGAAGCGCGCCCGTGTCGAATCCGAACAAGATCCCGTGCGGCGCGAACGTCTGCAGCGTTCCGCAGGTCTGCTGCCAGACGTTCAACGACGCCGGCTGCCAGGCCGCGGGCGCGAACTGCAACGGCGCGTCGATCGCGTGCGACGAGAAAGCAGACTGCGCCGGCGGCGACATCTGCTGCGGTCAGATCGGCATCGGCGGCATCGACACCGAATGCCGGACGGCGTGCAACGGTCAGCGCGTACAGATGTGCAAGACGAACGCAGAGTGTCCGGACGCCGGTCCCTGCATCGTGAACAAGTGCCCCGCCGGCTTCGGCGCCGATGCAGGCACGCGCCTCATCGACTCGTGCCAGAAGCTCCCGGGCTGCACGCAATGAAGCGTGTCGCCTGGGTCGTCGCGATCACGGCGATCGGGTCCGCGGGTCTCGCGGGCGCGATCGCCGGATGCGGATCGAACGGCGACGTCACGACGAGCGATGACGCAGGCGACGAAGGATCGAGCGGCAGCAGCGGTTCGAGCGGCTCGAGCGGCAGCAGCGGATCCAGCGGCTCGAGCGGCAGCAGCGGTTCGAGCGGCTCGAGCGGATCGAGCGGCAACACGGACGGCGGCAGTGAAGGCGGCGGCGACGCCGGAGCTTCGAATCCGGGCAAGGTCACGTGCGGTGCCGCCGCGTGTGACTTCGAGAACAACAACGACTTCTGCTGCTCGCGCGGTGACGGCGGTCGCGAGTGCACGCAGAACAACAATCAATGCGTCGGCAACGTCTTGCGGCTCGAGTGCGACGAGAAGGCCGACTGCAACGGCGGAGACCGCTGCTGCCTCGCCGTCGGCTCCGGCACGTTCGCAGGCCGCGCGCAGTGCCAGAACAACTGCAACCCGATCACCGAAGCGCAGCTCTGCAAGACGAACGCAGAGTGCCCGGACGGATCGGTCTGCAATCCGAAGACGTGCTTCCAGCAGTCGCTCGGCGTGTGCGGCAGCCCCACGCTCTGCAACTAGAGCTCGATCGAGAACATCCGCACGGTTCGTGCCGGCACCTCCACGAGGAGGCCGCCCGGCTGCGCATCGATGCGCGCGGCGCCGCGTCCGCGCGGGACGAGATCGAGGAGCGTCTTCGCACGGCCGAGGCCAACCGTCGCAAGGACCGCCTTCTCGGTCGGGTTCATCACGAACGCCACGCGCGGGATGCCGTCTTCGTCTTCGTGCACCGCGACGTGGACGTCGGTGACGTCGACCGGATAGGTCGGGAGCGAAAGCTCGTCGATGCGCTTCGCGACGAGCGCGTCGGCGCGCGCCGGATCCTCGAGCGGCTCGACCTCGAGGCCCGACGCATCGTGCGGCTCCGGCATCTCGCGCATCGAACCGTCGCGGCTCGGGATGCGCGGGCCGATCGTGACCGGCGCGCCGGCCTTCACCGCGTTGCGCAGCGAAGAGAGCATGTCGCGCTTCAGGCCGCCCGCCGTCGTGCACACGATCCACGATGCGCCGCGGATGCTCGTCTCGAGCGTCTCGCCGCCTGCGTATGCGAACGGAACGCCACGCGCGAGGAGCGCACGCTCGAATGCGCGCACGTACTGCTCGCCGACGATCGGCGCGATCTCGCCGAGACCGAAGTCGTCCTCGAGGCACGACTCGAGCGGGCCGGCGCCTGCGATGTTGAAGACGGAGGGCGTGACCGGACCGAACGCATGCATCGCGCGCGAGAGACGGCGGAGCGCACGCGGCACGACGAGGCGTACCGGCACGCGCCTGTGCAATGCGGGGAAATCAACCGCATCGAGCGCGGCGATGAGCGCGTGGTATTCGTCGGCGAGGCGGCGCGGCATGCCGTGCACGTCGATCGGCGCGCCGCACCAGCGATCACGATCGACCGCCATGTAGAGATTGAAGCCGCGCAGCCCGTACGCGAGCGCGCACATGAGCGTGTAGAGCGAGTCCTTGTCGTCGAGCGGCGGGAAGAACGGCGGGAAGCCTGCGCCCACCTCCGCGCCGTACGCGGGCACGTTGCGCCCTTCGCATCGCGCCGCGAGCTCGCCGGTGCGACGGAGGATCGTCATGTGATGCTGCGGATTCGCGGGGTGGTAGTAGTCGAGCCCGACGAGATCGACCGCCTCGGTGAAGCGCGCCGGGTTGAGCGGCGTCGCGGCCTCGCCGAGCGGGAAGTTGTGGAGCGTCGGAACGGACGCGAGGCCGGCGTTCTCGAGCGACTTTCCGAAGCGCGTCATCGCGTCGGCGAGGAGGTGCTCGTGGAATTCCATCCAGTCGAGATGGCGCGCGAGATCCTTCGCCTCGCGCGCGTCCATGCGGAGCGGCGGCACCGCGTTCGCGAAGCCGACGCCCGGTTCGCTCCACGCATCGCGCAGCGCCTTCACGCTCGAGTACTTGTCGCGGAGGAACGCGCGGAACTCGCGGACGGCGTCGGGGTGGTAGTCCTGATCGTACGGACCGTCGCGGAAGTAGAGCGCGCCCTCGTTGTCGACCTGCATCATCACGATGGGGCCGTTCGGATAGAGCATCGGCGCGACGACGCGGCCGACGGCGTCGAACCAGACCGCGGTCTCGTCGTGGAACGCATCGCTCGCGTACGACGGCACCGGAAACGCCGTCGGGACGAGCGGGAGCACGACGGGATTGTCGCGCGGCGTTCGCGCCTGGCAGTCGCGATCCCACACGACGCGCTCGGGCAGACCGAAGTACGTCAGCTCCGCGTTGATGTGCGGACCGGGTCGCGCGATGACGTAGAGATCGCGCTCGGCGCACAACCGGAAGAAGCGCGCGACGTCGAGACGCGCGTAGCGCTCGCCGAAATCGAACGCGCCCTGCGCGGTCTCGTGCACCCCCCACGGGATGTACGCGTCGACGAGGCGGAGCCCCATCGCCTTCATCGCGTCGAGGCACGGCGCCCATTGCTCGGGAGCATGCCGCCAGTAGTGCATCGCGCCGGCGAAGAGCGGGAGAGCCTGGTTCTTGTCCTTCAGGAAGAGCCCCTGCGGACGGATCTCGACGTACTTCGTCCGCGAAGTCTCGGCTCGCGCACGCTTCATGGCATCTCTTCGCCGAGCGCGCGCTTCAGGATCTCGCGGAGCTCCTTCATGTCCGCGTCGTGCGGCGCGAGCCTGGCGAGGGACCGACCGACCTTCTCGATCGTCGGCGTCACGAACTTGAGGAACGACGGATTGTGCTTCTTCACGTCGATGAAGACGAAGCGGCCCGCGTCCTTCAACTTGCGCTGCACGGTCACGAGATCGAACTCGGTGACGAGCGACTTCGGATCGGAGAGCTGCGCTGCCGCGCCGTACTCCGCGAGGCGCGCCTCGACGAACGCGCGATCGAACTCCTGATAGCTGTCGTTGAGGAGGGCGACGAGGTCGTACACGCGCGGGCCCAGCAGCGCGTCCTGGAAGTCGATCCACACGAGGTGGAGACCGCGGTCGTCCTTCTTCACCATCAGGTTGCGCGACTGGTAATCGCGATGCACGAAGCCCTGCGGGAGCTCGGACACCCGGCGCGCGAGGCGCTCCGCGATGCGATCCCACGCTTCGACGTCGCCCTCGGCGAGCGGTTTTTCGCGCGCATCGAGGCCCCACTCCTTGAAGTGCTCGATCTCCCAGCGCAGCAGCTCGTAGTCGAACGCGCGCGCGCCGATCACGCAGCCGGGAGGGAGCTCGGCGAGCGCCTTCTGCGCGCGCGCGAGGTCGGTGACGGCTTTCGTGTATAATGCACCTTTATCCGTGGGGTGCTCGAGGAGCCAGTTCGCGAGCGTGTGATCGCCGAGATCCTCGATGACGAGCCAGCCGCGCGGCGTGTCCTCCGCGAGGACCGCGGGGACCTCGACGCCGCGCTCGGCGAGCAGATCGCGCACCTCGAGGAACGGCCAGCGCGTGCCGTCGTGTGCCTTCTGCACCTCCTCGGGCTTCGCGCCCTCGGGGACGTACATGGCGACCGCGCTCTTCTCGCCCGGGAGCGCGAGGCGATAGTAGCGGCGCGTCGATGCGCCGCCCGGCATCGCGGTCACGTGGAGCTCTGCGTCGAACGTCGCGCGTACGAGCTCCGCCAGCGGGGTGAGGTCGACTTCGAACGGGCGTGTCGTGGACGGACGGACGACGGTCACGGGAACGCGCAGTATACACTCGACGCGACATGGAACGGCTCGATCGAGTGGGCGTGGATGCGGCGCTGCAGCCGATCGTCGCGCGCTGGCTCGAGCTCCTCCGCGAGTGGAACAAACGGATGGACCTCACCGCCGCACGCGACGAGGACGAGCTCCACGATCTCATGCTCGCCGATGCGGCGATCCTCGCGTCGCACATCGAGGAGGGCCTGCGCGTCGTCGACGTCGGCAGCGGCGCGGGCGCGCCCGGGCTCGCGCTTGCGCTCCTTCGCCCCGATCTGAACGTCACGCTCGTCGAGCCGCTCGCGAAGCGTGTCGCGTTCCTCCGCACCGTCGTGGGGACGCTCGCGACGAAGAACGTGACCATCCACCGCGAGAAGGGCGATGCGACGGCGGCGCGGGCCGAGCGCTTCGACGTCGCGATCTCGCGCGCGACGCTCGCGCCGCCGGCGTGGATCCCGCTCGGTCTCCGTCTCGCGCCCACCGCCTGGGCGCTCCTCGCACGCGAAGAGCCGCCCGCGATCGAAGGCGCGCACATTGCGGAGGACGTCGCCTACACTTGGCCACTGACGAGCGCCACGCGCCGTGCGGTCCGCTACACGGTACGATGAACGAATGCGGAACATCTTCCGCGCTGCAATCGCATCCGGAATCGCGGTCGCGACGGCGTGCGGCACCCTGCAGCCCGCTGCGGACGAGAACGCCTCGCCGGACGGCGGGCTCGGAGAAGGCGGACTCGGGCCCGACGCCGAGCGCGATGCGGCGCCGGTCAAGCGCGCCTGCGCGCCCTCGATCGCGGGCTTCGTCGACGGCGGTGTCATCACGTGGGTCCCTGACAAGCCATACGCGATGCGGCTCGGGCGCGATCAGGAGATCTACGCGGCGACGACGGCAGGCGGTTCAATCGTGCGTCTCGTGAGCGGTCCGATCCCCGCGTCCGGCTCGCTGATGATCGACGGCAGGATCGCCAGTCTGACGTTCAACTCCGAAGACTCGGAGCATCCGACACCGAGCGCGGACGGCAACGTGCTCGTCTTCGAGTCCAAGGGCACCGGAGGTCCGTCGTCCGACAAGAGTCTCTGGTACGCAAGGCGTAGCGCCGCGAGGAACTCGTTCGAGAAGCCGGTGCTCGCGATCGACGTGAAGGGGTTGACGGCCGGCGCGAACATCAAGTTCAAGGATCCTTACTTCACGCCCACGCGGCTCTACTTCACACACGAGCTCGGCGACGACGATCAGATCTATGCGGGCACGTTCGACGACGGCGGTGTGCCGGACGCGATACGTCAGCTCGCCGGCAAGCGACCCGTCGTGTCGGACGACGAGCTCGAGATCTTCTTCGTGGCCGATACCGATGCGGGCAGCGAAGACATCTTCCACGCCGTGCGAGACAAGCCCGACGCCGACTTCGGCCCGCCGGAGGCGCTCTCGATCGCCAACACCAAGAACGACGACGAGCCGACGTTCCTCTCGGCCGACGCGTGCGAGCTCTACGTCATCGTCGATCACTACGGGCAGGTCGTGAGGCTCAAGCGCTGACAATCAGAGCTTCGCCTCGGCCGGCGTCGACGACGAAGGGCCGACGGTGCCGCGACCGAGCTGGCCGCTTCCGTTCGCGCCCCAGCAGAACGTCTTGCCCGCGGAGACGATGCACGCGAAGCCCGAGCGGCCCGCCGTGATCTGCTGCGCTGCGGGGAGATTCGCGATCGCGGTCGGCGCTGCGCCGCCGTCGTGCGCGGCGCCGACGAGGCCCGTGGTCGCGTCGCCCCAACACGCGACCGCGCCCGACTTCTTGCGCGCGCACGAGAAGTATCCGCCGGCGGCGACCTCCGCGACGTCGTCGACGCCCGCGACGAGCGTCGGCGATTCGACCGTGTAGACGTTCTGCGCATGCACGATCGCGGAGCGCGCGTTCGAGCCCCACGATGCGACGCGTCCGTTGTCGAGCGTGACGGCGACGTGCCATCCCATCCCCACGGCGATCTGCGCGGGGAGACCTTGCATGCCGTGGACGTCGACGGGTGTCGGATGTGGATCGAGATCGGATTTGCCCTGACCGAGCTGGCCGGAGAAGTCGTTGCCGAGGCACGACACGGCTCCGGTGCGCTTGATGACGCAGATCGTGTCGACCGTCGCACCGACGTGCACGACGTCGTCGAGCACCTTCACCGGCGACGCAACGCTCTTCGGCGGCTTCGTTCCCGTGCCGGCGACGCCGAGCTGACCGTAGTCGTTCGCGCCCCAGCAGTAGAGCGCGTTCGCGTCGTCGATTGCGCACTGCGATTCGGAGGCCGCGGCGATCGACACGATCTTTCCCGGCAGCCCCTTCACGACGGCAGGCATCGGACGCGACACCGTGCTCGGCGCGCCGGAGACGATGCCGTTCGAGTCGTCGCCCCAGCAGCGCACGATGCCGCCGTCGTCGAGCGCGCACGCATGCGCGGCGCCCGTCGCGAGTTGCTTGGTCGTGCCCAGGCCTTCGACGGCGTGAGGCGCTCCACTCGCCTTCGGATCCGATGCCGAGGTCTGGCCGAGGTCGTTCTTTCCCCAGCATCGCACGACGCCCTTGTCGTCGAGCGCGCAGGCGAAGGCATCGCCCGCAGATACTTGTACTGTACATGCAGAGAGACCGCACGGTCCCGCGTCGTCCTTCACGGAGGGCGTGTTCTTCCCGTCGGCCGGCGGTGCCCTCGGGGGCGGATCGTGCGCCGGAATCGCATCCGACGCGGCGTACGGTGCCGAGCACGCCGCGAGCGACGCGCAACAGAAGAGGATGCGGGCCAGCATCGGAATCGGACAATGCGAGGCTCGCGCCATGCGGCTTTCGCGCACATTCCCGTGCGCGCGCCCCGGATCGTGCGCGAGCCGTGGCCCCTCAGAGCCTCATGCCCGCCGTCGCGAACATGCCGAACGACGGATCGCCGCCGGACGTCATCACGAGCAGGCGCGCGTCGCCTCCGACGAACACCGGCGATCGCGGGATGTCGTACGTCACCTGGCATCCCGGCCAGAGCGCGAGCGACGACTTCGAGTCGCTCTCGTCGCCGAGGCTGACGAGCGCGACGCCGAGACCGACGCCGCCGTACGGACGCACGATCACCGGTCCCGCGTGGATGTCGTAGCCGACCTCGACGCCCGGATAGAGGATGTGCGCGGATGCGGTGACGGTCTTTCCGCCGAAGGACGGGACGTCGTTCGACGTGCCGAAGTGATAGACGACGGTGCCGCCGACGTAGAGATGCATCGGCAGCGTGTATCCGCCGCGCACGCCGATGCCGAAGTTCGCGTGGTTCGTCGCGTAGCCGAGGAGCGGCGCGATGCTGATCGGCTTTTCCTCTTCTTCGCTCGCCGGCGGCGGCTCGACGGGCTTGTCGACGGCCTTCGGCGGAGAAGGAGGAGGAGGTGGTGGTGGGGTCTCGACGACGACCGGCGCGGGCGGCGGCGCGGGCGCCGGTTCCACCTTCTTCTTCTTCGGCTTCTGCGCCGCGAGCGCGGTCTGCGAGACAAGGGAAAGAGCGACGGCTGCGAGCAAAATCGTCGTGCGCATACCCGATCGACACGGGCCCGGCCTTTCGTCGCACGGTCCACTGTCGATTTTTTTCGTGCGACGGGCTCCGCGGCCCGTGTCTGTTCGGCAGGAGGACGAACGATGAATCAGATTCGAATCGTGAGCGTGGCGATCCTGGCGGTGGCAATGGGGGCATGCAGCTCGAGCAGCGATGCCTCGAACGGTGCGAGCGCTGCCGATTTCGGCGCGGCGCGCGCGAAGCTCACCGGGAAGCCGACCGGCGCGCTCACGAAGGCGACGGCGAACCGCGTCGCGACCGGCATGCGTCATGACTCGGAGAGCGGAAAGTCCGGGCTCTCGCTCGGACCGACGGGAGGAAGCGGAGGCTCGGGCGGCGGCCTCGAGACGCAAGGCATGCACTTCCTCTCTGCGGGCCTTTCGACGTGCGACGACGTCGAGGCCGGCAAGGATGTCGGCTCGTGCGCGTGCGAATCGGGCAGCCTCGACTACGACATCCCGCATCTCTCGGAGCTGCGCGAGTCGAAGGACCTGCCCGATCAGCTCGACATGAACTTGAAGTTCGACGCGTGCCGAATGAACGGTCACACGGCGGACGGCACGCTGGCCATCGAGCTCACCAAGCCGAGCGACATGCTCTTCGTCATGAACATGAGCCTCGACGAGGAGAAGGTCTCGCTCGCGTTCGCGATGAAGCACGGCGAGCTCTGGTACTCGCAGGACGTCGATGCCGACGGCAACTACGTCCTCGTGAAGCTCGGCTCGTACGAGAAGGGCAACGGCTCCTACGACGTCCTCGCGAAGAACGGCGAGTACGCATGCTCGATCGACGACGGTGAGGGCAGCTGCGAGCCGAAGGACGGCGGGGATTCCATCGACGTGAAGGAAGAATCCGACCGCTGATCCGTTTCTTGGCCCGCCCTCGCCGCCCATGCGATGGCAATGACGATGGAAAGGGCCGATCCACGTCCCCGCGGAGACGCGGGGCCCCACTCGCGCGAGCCGGAGCTCGTTGCGCTCCGAAGGCTGGCCGAAGATCTCGCGAACCAGCGCGGTCAGAAGGCGACCACGACCCACTTGCTCGCGGCGCTCGCGAGCGGTCGTGACGACGCGGCGCAGCTCCTGCTCGAACGAAGGCTCGACCCCGAGGTGATCCTGCGCGCGGCGCGCGTGACGCTCGACGACGTGCAGGACGCCGTCGTGCGTGCCGTGCAGCGCGCGCGGGAGATCGCGGGTCGCACCGGAGCCGGTCGCACGGAGGCGCGCAGCATCCATCTCTTGTTCGCGCTCTGTCAGGAGAGCGGCACCGCTGCGCATCGCGCGATGGTGCAGTGCGGGATCGACGTCACCCGCCTTCGCACGCTCTGCATGCAGCTCGCGACGGGCCTTGCGCCACCGCGCCGCGTGACGGCCGCAAAGCCGCGCACGGAAGAACGGCCGAGCGGCGTGATCCCGACGGCGCGCCGCGCGACGCCGGCGGACTTCAAGAAGGTCGTCGAGGAGCCGAAGAAACCCGTCGTCACCGCGCCGCCGCCGATGCCGGCGAAGCCCGTGCAGAAGGAGAAGGAGAAGAAGCGAAAGGACGCGAGGCCTGACCGCTTCGCGCTCGACGCGCGGAAATTCCCGCTCCTCACGCAGCTCGGACGGAACCTGACGGAGCTCGCGGTGCAGGGCGCGCTCGATCCCGTCGTCGGTCGCGATGCGGAGATCGAACGATCGCTCGACGTGCTCGCAAAGCGTCATGCGAACAACGCATGCCTCGTCGGCGCGCCCGGTGTCGGCAAGACGAGCGTCGTGCGCGGCCTCGCGCAGCGCATCGCCGACGGCGTCGACGTCGCGTGCTTCGAGGACAAGGTCGTCATCGGCATCGAGCCCGCCGCGATGCTCGCGGGGACCGGCGTGCGCGGATCGCTCGCGGAGCGGCTCGTGCAGCTGAAAAGCGAGGTCGCGCGCGCGAAGGGTCGTGTCGTCCTCTTCTTCGACGAGATGCACGTGCTCTTCGGACCCGACGCGGGCGACGAAGCGTCGAGCGAGCTCCGCCTCGCGCTCGCACGCGGTGAAATCGTGTGCATCGGCGCGACGACGGAGCAGGACTTCCGTCGCGTGGCCGACGCTGACCCCGGACTAGCGCGGTGCTTCACTTCGATCGAGGTGACGGAGCTCTCGCCGGAGGAGGCGCTCCTCGCCATCGAGGGCGTCGCACCGCTGTTCGAGAAGCACCATCACTGCACGTACGACGAGAACGCGCTCGCGAAGGCCGTCACGTGGAGCATGCGTTATCTGCCGAGCAAGGCGCTGCCCGACAAGGCGGTCCAGATCCTCGACCTCGCGGGCGCGCGCGCCCGGCGACGCAGCGAGAAGGCAGTCGACGTCGAGCACGTCGCCGAGGTGATCAGCGAGCTCGCGGGCGTCCCCGAGGAGCGCCTGCTCGAGACCGACGCCGAGCGGCTCCTGCGCCTCGAAGAGCTCCTGGCGAAGCGCATCGTCGGCCACACGAGCGCGCTCGAGCGCATCGCGACGGTGCTGCGCCGCAACGCATCCGGCTTCCGCGCGAAGCGCCCCATCGGCACGTTCCTCCTCCTCGGTCCGACGGGCGTCGGCAAGACGGAAACGGCGAAGGCGATCGCAGAGTGCCTCTTCTACTCCGCCGATGCGATGACGCGCCTCGATCTCTCCGAGTACGCCGAGGCCCATGCGATCTCTCGTCTCGTGGGCGCGCCTCCCGGATACGTCGGCTACGACGCAGGCGGACAGCTCACCGAGGCGGTGAAGCGACGTCCGTATCAGGTGATCCTCCTCGACGAGATCGAGAAGGCGCACCGCGACGTGCTCGAGGGATTCCTCCAGGTGTTCGACGAAGGTCGCCTCACCGACGGACGCGGGCGCACGGTCGACTTCACGAACACCGTCATCCTCCTCACGTCGAACATCGGCGCCGATCTCTCGCCGTCCGCGCAGACGCGCGGTCGCATCGGCTTCGGTGGTCCTTCACGTCGTGACCTGCGCGATCGCGAGATCGCCGCGTATCAAGACGCCGTCACCGAGGCGGCGAAGCGCGCCCTCCCGCCGGAGCTCTTCAATCGCCTCGACGAGGTCCTCGCGTTCGCGCCGCTCTCGCGCGACGACGTCGGCGAGGTCGCGCGGCGCATTCTGCGCACGCTCGCGAAGGATCTCGAGACGAGCCGCGGCGTGAAGCTCGACGTGAGCCCCGCCGCGGTCGACGCATTGCTCGACGCGGGCGGCTTCGATCCCGAGATGGGCGCACGCCCGATGCGTCGCGCCATCGGCCGGCTCGTCGAGGCGCCCATCGCCGAGATGATCCTCAAGGGCGAGCTCCAGCGCGGCGCCGTCGCGCTCGTCGACGTGGAAAATGGGAAGATCGTGGTCGACGCGGTGCGCGCGGCCTAGGTGCTACAATTCCGGCCGTGCGCCTCGCGTGGCTCTTCGTGCTCGCCGCCGCATGCAGCCCCGCTGCATCGCCGCCGCCGCCCGAGCCGCGCGCGCGCCTCGCGGCCGTCGCGCCCGACACGGACGCGACGCGCACGCCGCTGACGCGACACGCAGCGCTCCGCTACGAGATCCGCGGTCGCGCATTCCCGCTGCCGCTCGTCACGGGAACGATCGCCGGTCAGCCCGCGCTCATGCTCGTCGACACCGGCGCGAACTCGCACGTCATCGCGGGATGGCTCGCGCGCCGCCTCGGTCTGCCGATGAAGAAGCTCGGCGACGTGGGAACCGATCACGTCGGCAAGACCATCGCGACGTTCCGGATCGACAAACCCGAGATGACTATCGATCAGTGGGGCGCGCTCACGTCGGGCCCCGTGCTCGCGACGGACGTCCCCGAGGTGATCGAGAAGCTCGGCATCGGCGCGTTCATCTCACCGCAGCGGCTCGTCGAGGAGGGCGACTCCGTCGTGCTCGATCTCGCGAAGGGCGAGATCCGCTCGGCTTGGTGGGACGAGGCGCATTACGACCTCGCGGCATCCGGTTCGCCGCTCGTGATGGGAGATGCGGGCCGCGCATGCGAGGAGACCGACGGGCCGATCCACGGCCTCGCGTACGTGCTCCCGGCGACGATCGATTCGAACCGCGTCGAGCTCCTCGTCGACACCGGCGCGCAGCACTCGGACGTCTTCAGCTCGACGCGCGCCGGTCAGGCGCTCGTGGCGCAGAGCGTGCCGAACAAAGAGCCGATGTACACGGCGTCCGGCAAGATCAGCGCGCGCAAGCTGCGCTCGGCGCGGATCGTCGCAGGGTCGTTCAGCGTGACGTCCGACGTCGATCTCATCGGCGGCGCCGCCGACGGGTCGTGCCCGCGCGACGGCGTCCTCGCGATGGATCTCCTCCGCAGCTGCACGCTGCTCCTAGGCCGCTCGCGGATGTACGGGCGGTGTCAGGAATTGGTACGGCGCTAAGGCAACGTGCGACATCTCGTTCCATGAACTGGCGAGTCGCGCTCATCGGTCTTTCGCTCCTCGGCTGCGACAAGTTGAAGAAGGAAGACCCGCCGCCGGCGGCCTCGACACCGGCACCCGCGGCTTCGTCTGCGCCTGTCGCGACCGCAACGGTCGCCGCGACTGCGACGGCAACGACCACGGCCGTGACGACGCCGAAGCCGGCTGTCGGCGGCGCATGCGCAGCGGGCGGTCCGTGCAACCTCTCGTGTAGCAGCGCCGGATGCGCCCAGACTTGCGCGCCGAGCGGCCAGTGCAACTTCAGCTGCAGCGGCGGCAAGTGCACGCAGACCTGCGCGCAAGGCGCCGTGTGCAACTTCACGTGCTCGGGCGGTGGCTGCAAGCAGTCGTGCGCCGGCGGTACGCCGTGCCTCAAGACCTGTACCGGCGGCGGCTGTTCCTAGCGCGCGAGCTCGGCAGCGACGGCTGCGAGAACGAGGCGAGCGCCGTCGAGCTTCGGTCCGTCGACCTTCGCGATCGCCTTGCGGACGATCGCCTCGACCGTTCCGGCCTGCGATTTGTCGATGCGTGATCCCGCCGGCGTGAGCACGAAGCGCGCGACGCGTCCGTCCTTCGAGTCCCGCTGCCGCCCGATGTAGCCGCGATCGACGAGGCGCTTCAGCACGCCCGTCAGCGTCGAAGGATGCAGGTGCACGAGCTCCGCGATGCGCCCCGCGGTGACGTTCGGAAAGCGGCCGATGAGGCGGATCACGATCCGCTGGAGGCCGGTCACGCCGAGCTCCGCTTCCATGCGCTTCGAGCGGCGCTGCAGGCCGTGATCGACCGACCAGAGCAGGCGCAAGAAGTCGAGCGCCGCGCCGAGGTCTTCGTCTTTCTTCACGTCACGACCGGAAGTCGAACGCGACGCTCCGGCAGCGGGATGTCGCGGTTCTTGGCGTAGATCGCGTGACGCCCGCGCGTGCGGTACCAGTCGGCGACGGACGCGGTCGCTTTCATGTTCTCGAGGATCTGCCGCCACCCCACACCCGTGTTGTACGCGCAGAAGCTTATCTCGCCCATCTGCGTCCCGTAAGGGATGATGCACATCTCGGTTCGCCGGAAATCGTAGTTGAAGAGATCCTGGAACCACATTCCCGCGACGAAGAGGACACGCCACTCGAACTCGGCCGCGTCGCTCTCGAACTCACCGATCTTCTTCCCGCGCGCGCCGGTCTGCGAGAGGAACTGACGCACGAACGTCGCGAACGAGACCGGCGCCTTCTCCGCGTCGAACGCCTTGAGGAGCGCGACGCAGAGCTCTGCGATCGTGAGCGCACGACCCTGGGCGGCGTCGGTGATGTCCTGGATGTCGAGCATCAGCTGCTCGATGTCGAGGAACGACGTGAGCGGCACGGCCTCCTTCGTCCTCTTGTTCACGAAGAGCACCGTGCCGACGCCGCAGTTCGGATGGCAGCCGCACTTCATCGAGCCCCACTCCGAGCGCTCGCCGAGGAGCTGATCGGTGAGGTCGCTGAACGGACCCATCGCCGAGAGCGGGAACCAATCGCGGAGCGGCTCGGTGATGCCGGTCTGGTTCTTCACGTCGTGCGCGAGGTGCGAGAGCGTGTAGCGCTGCTTCGTGCGGAGCTCGTCGGAGATGTCCTCGTCGCGCCCGGTGAACGAGACCGGCTGGAACGACACGACGGTGACCTTCTCGGCGTTCTCGATCGCAAACTCGACGATCTTGCCGACCTGATCGTCGTTCACGCCGCCGACGACCGTGACGACGAGCACGACGTCGATCCCTGCCGCGTGCAGGTTCTCGATCGCGCGCATCTTCACGTCGTAGAGATTGCTCACCTTGCGGTGCGCGTTCGATTCGTTGTCGACGCCGTCGAACTGCAAATACGCGAGGCGGAGGCCTGCACGCTTCGCGGCGCGCGCGAAGTCCGGATCCTGGGCGAATGCAACGCCGTTCGTTGCACACTGCACGCAAAAGAAGCCCACTTCGCGCGCGTACGAGATCGCGCGGAGGAAGTGCGGCGAGAGCGTGGGCTCACCGCCGGAGAACTGGATGCTCATCTGCCGCCGCGGCTGCACGGTGAGCGCGTCGTCGAGGATCTTCTTCACGTCGGTCCACTCGAGCTCGTGGACGTAGCCGACCTGATTCGCATCCATGAAGCACGGGTCGCACATCATGTTGCAGCGGTTCGTGAGATCGACCGTGAGCACGCTGCCGCGGCCGTACTTGATGCTCGACGATCCGTGCTCGCGGAGCTTCGAGAGCGGCGCGAGGAAGTCGCGACCGGGATAGAGGCGCTCGATGCGCCGGAGGAACGCGGGATCGATCGCCATCACGTCCTCGAAGCGACCGTGCACCGGGCACTCCTTGCGCATGAGGATCTTGCCGTCCTCTTCGACGATCCAAGCCTTGATCTCGCCCGGACGTCCGTCGACGAGATCGCGGAGATCGCGATCACCGGAGAGGATCGACGTGCGAACTTCCTTCACGCAGCGCGGGCAGAGCGAATCGGTCTCGCGCGGGAAGCCGAGCTCGGGGAACGTGCGATCGCGGCGCTTGATGAGCGGCGCAGGGGCCCACGAGGGCGAAGGCGAAGGTCGTTCGATGGCGCGATTGAGGCGCTGCACGAAGGGCCACATGCGCGCGGCCGCGTGCGAAAGAGCGCGGGTGAGGTGCACGCGGGCACGATAGCATGCGGCCGTGGACAAGCGCTCCGCCGCCTCTCTGGGGTTCTTCGCGGTGTTCGTCGCCGTCATCATCGGCATCGGGGCCTTGATCCTGTACATCACGCGCGAGGACCCGACGCCCTTCACGATGGACGCCGCGACGGCCGATCCCACGCCGTGGAAGATCCTCGCCTCGGCCAAGGCGCAGGTCGCGGCAGAGGTGCCCGAGGGCGGGCCGGTCGACAAGACGATCTCCGATCGCGCGGTACGCGACGACGTGCGGCGGCGCATCCTCGCGGCATGGGCGGAGAGCAGTGATCCGAAGGTCGCGAGTGCGGCACGCGACGGCCGCTTCGAGCCCATCCCGAGCGACAACGACGCTGGGGCGAAATACATCCAGACCGTCGTGCGCGAGGAGTTCTTCCCGCTCGCCAAGAAGTGCTACGAGGATTTCCTCGGGAAGAAAGACGCCGGCGGGCGACTCGAGATGAAGTTCACCATCGTCGGAGATCAGAAGGTCGGAGGCGTCGTCGACGACGTCGACCTCGTCGTCGACGGCGGCATCGACGACGAAGAGCTCCTGACGTGTATGCGCGAGTCGTTCCTCGGCGTCGCATTCCGCCCGCCGCCCAAGGATTGGATCACGGTGGTGTATCCCATCGAGCTGCATCCATGAAGAGCCACACCGAGTACTTCACGTTCCACACGAAGAAGAAACGCGAGCTCGTCCACCTCACGCCCAAGCTCGAAGACGTGCTCTCGCGGAGCGGCGTCGAGGAGGGCTTCATGCTGGTCAGCGCGATGCACATCACAGCCGGTGTGTTCGTCAACGACAACGAGCCCGGCCTCCACGAAGACATCTGGAAGTGGCTCGAGGGCATCGCGCCGTTTCGTGCAGAATACAAACATCACGACACGGGCGAAGACAACGGCGATGCGCACCTCAAATCGTTGCTGATCCACCACGAGGTCATCGTCCCGATCACGAACGGGCGCCTCGACCTCGGCACCTGGCAGCGCGTCTTCTACGCGGAGTTCGACGGGCAGCGCGACAAGCGGCTCATCGTGAAGGTGCTGGGCGAGTGAAGCGCGCGCTGCTGTTCATCGCGTTCGCGGCTTGCGGCCCCGCGGAGCCCGGGCCTACGACGCCGCAGCCGGACGATCCGGCGGCGCGCATCCGTGCGTTCGAATCGACGCGCGACGAGGCACTGCGCGATCTCGCGGCGATCGATCGGCGCCTCGCGACGCGCGCACACGTCGAGCCGCGCGACGACGATCTGCGACGGGTCGCGATCGGCGCGCTCGACGACAAGTCGCTCGCCGCGATCGACGGCGTCATCGATCCGTTTTCCTTCGAAGCACGCGGTCGCGGTCTCGCGGCGGTGAAGAAGAAGGTCGACGCGGCGCCGGCCAACTTGCCCCCGCAGGCGCAGCTCGAGCGCGAGCTGCTCGTGCGCCTCGTCGACGAGGAGGTCGCGCGGCTCGACGAGGAGAAGCGGCTGCCGTGGTCCGCGAGCGCGCTCGTGCGCGGCGTCGTCGAGACGTGGGTCGCGCCCCAGAGGCCCGAGCAGGCCGCCGCGCGCGATCGCTGGCTCTCGCGCCGCCTCGCCGAGATCCGCGAGTCGCTCTCGTCGAGCGAGCCCGACGTCATTGCGCGCGCACGCGAGCTCGACGACGCGCTCGACGCGCTCGAGCGCAAGGTCGACGCGCCCGGCTTCCAGGCCGCGATGGGCGAGCTCGTGAGGCTGCGCGAGTCGCTCGAGTCGCTCTCGCGCTCGCCGCTGCCGCCGCGATCGACGTGGCCGACCGTGTCGCAGGGCCTCCGCGTGCATCTCGGGATCAGCGGCGCAGAGGACGACATCGGCCGCGCCCTCGCCAACGCGGAGACGCGCCTGCGTGCTGCGGCGGAGGCGGCGATCCCGACCTCGCGCATCACGCCCGCGCAGCTCGCGCAGTCAGTTGCGCCGCGCATGTTCGATGATCGTCCGTGCAGCGACGCCGTCGCGACGTCGCCGATCCGATCCATGATCGCTCCGCCCGAGCGAACCCCTGCGTGCAACCTCCGCCACGCGCTGCGCGAAGGCGGCACGGCCGGGCAGCAGCAAGCGGCGGCGCTCGCGGCGCTCCACGATCACGTGGCGGTCGCGTGGTGGGCGTTCGATCTCGCGCGCGGCGGGTCGACGTTGTCGCAGGCGGTCGCGAAGCATCCGCTCATCGCCGCGCACGGCCCCGACGTCACGAACCGCCTCGAGCGCATCGCAGTGGCGCGTCCGATCGCGGCGATCGGCGCGGGTTTCGCCGCGGCGATCCTCGCACCCACGGTGCCCGAGCCGAACCATGCGGCGCCGATCTGGGACTCGCTCGGCGACGTCCCGTTCGACATCGTCGAACGCACGCTCCGCTCGCGTCCGCGGTGAGTGCTACCATCGAAGTCGTGGCGACGTCGGCTCATCACCGCTTCACGTTCGAGGAGTACGTCGAGCTCGTCGACGAGCGATCGATGAAGCTCGAGTTCCACGACGGCCAGATCTTCGCGATGTCCGGCGGAACACCACGACATGCGGCGGTGACGTCGAACATCAATGTTCTTCTCGCGACCGCGCTGCGCGGCAGGCCCTGCCAGGTCTACAGCCCGGATCTGCGCATCCGATCGAAGGAGACGGGCCTCGCGACGTATGCGGACGTCACCGTGATCTGCGGACAGGTCGAGCTCGACCCCGAGGATCCGAAGAAGCAGACCGCGCTCAATCCCGTCGTCCTCGTCGAGGTGCTGAGCCCGTCGACCGAGGACTACGATCGCGGCGAGAAGCTCCGGCACTATCAGACGATTCCCTCGCTCCAGGAGGTCGTCCTCGTCGCGATCGCCACGCCGGAGGTCGAGATCGTGCGGCGCGAGCCGGACGGTCGTTGGTCTCGACATCGCTTGGCGGACAACGGAGACGTGCGTTTCGTTTCGCTCGAATGTGCTTTCTCGCTGGCCGAGATCTATCGCGATCCGCTCGCGCCGAACGCATGAGCGGTAAACAGCGGCAGTCGGGCCATAGGGACCGTCTCGAAGCGGCGCGCGAGCTCTTCGCGAAGTGGGGGTCGGAGTCCGAGGCGACGGAGTCCGAGCGCAGAGCCTTCCTTGCACGCATGAAGCGCAAACCTCGAGCCTCTCGTCGCGTGAAGTAGAATCTCGCGAATGGCAGGAAGGCCCCCGGCCAACAAGTGGATCGTCGCGCTGTCGGTCACGTTCGGCACGCTGATGGGAACGATCGACACGTCGATCGTGAACGTCGCGGTCCCTCACCTCCGGGGATCGCTCGGCGCGACCGTCGAGGAGATCACGTGGGTGTCGACGGGGTTCATCGTCGCGAACGTCATCGTGATGCCGCTCACGGCGTTCCTCGGACGCTTCTTCGGGCAGAAACGCGTGTATCTCGCGGCGCTCGTGCTCTTCGTGCTCGGCTCGGCGCTCTGCGGCCTCGCGCGCTCGCTCCCGATGCTCGTCATCTTCCGCATGATCCAGGGCCTCGGCGCGGGCGCGCTGCAGCCGACGGAGCAGGCGATCCTCCGCCAGACTTTCCCGCCGAAGGAACAAGGCATGGCGATGGCGCTCTTCGGCGTCGCCGTCGTCATCGGTCCCGCGTTCGGTCCGACGATCGGCGGCTACATCGTCGACAACTACACGTGGCCGTGGATTTTCTACATCAACCTCCCCGTGGGCGCGCTCGCCATCTTCATGGTGACGACGTTCGTGCACGAACCGGAGGACATCCGCGCCACGAACCAGGCGATGGCGGCCGAGCAGCGAAAGAACATGGACTACTGGGGCATCGTGCTCCTCACGATGGGCGTCGCCTCGCTGCAGTACGTCCTCGAAGAGGGCCAGCGCGCGGACTGGTTCGATTCGAAGCTCATCGTCGCGCTGACGGGCGTCGCGGTGGCGTCGCTCGCGGCGTTCGTGATCCGCGAGCTCACGGCGGTCGTCCCTGCGGTGAACATCGCGCTCTTCAAGGACAAGGTGTTCACATCGGGCACGCTGATCGGCTCGGTGATGTTCGCGATGCTGCTCTCGCAGACGTTCCTCCTCCCGGTATTCATGCAGGAGCTGCTCGGCTTCACGGCCGTGCAGTCGGGCGTCGCGCTCATGCCGCGCTCCTTGACCATGATGGTGGCGATGCCGATCGTCGGCCGCATCTACAACAAGGTGTCGCCGCGCGGCACGGTGGCGTTCGGCGTGCTGCTCTTCTCGGTGAGCGCGTTCATCATGAGCAAGTACACGCTCGACACGTCGGCGAGCGACGTCATGGGCGTGTTGGTCCTGCAAGGCGTCGCGTTCGCATGCCTGTTCATCCCGCTCACGACGGTGGCGCTCGCGCGCATCCCGCGCCATCGCCTGGCGGACGCGACGGGTTTGAACTCGCTCCTCCGCCAGATCGGCGGCTCGCTGGGCCTCGCGATCTTCGCGTCGTACATCCCGCGCTTCATGAAGGAAGCGACGGCGTCGCTGCAAGCGCACGTCTCGCTGTCGCGCCCGGAGGTCGCCGCGCGCGTCGAGTCGATGTCACATGGGTTCGCGGCGGCGAACATGGATCCGGCCGCGGGCACGCAAGCGACGCTCGGCGGCTTGGTCGCGCGTCAGGCCGCCGTGCTCATGTACGAGAAGCTGTTTCTGCTGACGGGGATCCTCTTCCTCGTCGTGCTTCCGCTCCTGTGGTTCCTGCAGTCACCCGACCACGAAGAAAAAGCCACCGGCGCGAAGAAGATCGACGTGCACGTCGAGGTGTGACGCTTGTCGGACGAGGCGGACCCTTGTCGAACGGCGACGAAGACCTCGATCACGCGGACAGAAGCTTGCCGGCGATGAAGGAGCGCGATCTTGCACCAGTCGCGAAGCTAACGCGCTCGTAACGGAGAGGCGTCGTGCGCGCCCGATCGCGTATCGCGAGCTGGCGGCCAATGTGGTGTCGAGAACTTGGCGCGCGCGCGCGCGTGCGCGGACGCTCACGGACACGTTCGACAGGCGTCTGCGTCGATCGACAAGCGTGGGCCTGCACGTTGATGGGCCCGCGCGTCCGGCAGCCACCGTGAATCTGTCAGCATCCGACGTGGACCTCCTCCTTAATATAGAGGGAGGCTGTCCGTCCTCGGGTTTCAGAGGCTTCGCATCAGCTAGATCCTGAATCGACCCACGACGTCCCGTACGCGCGGCACACCTAGCTTCGTCGCGAGTCGGCGGGCGTACGCCTTTGCGGTCCCTTCACCGACGCCAACATGTCTGGCGAACGCATCCACGGTTCCGCCGTGAACGAGCCAGCGGAGTAGTTCAAACTCGCGGGCGGACAGGCCATAGTCCTCGCGTGCCGCGGCGAGCATGACCTCGCGCCTCGTCGTAGGCGTGTTCTCGAGCCAGCGCTCCACGACCGTCATCGACAGAGGCTTGGCTAGAAAGAATGCGCCGAGCTCGGCAGCCGCCTCCAGCAGCTCGCGTTCGAATCTCGCGCTAACGACGAGTGCGCCGACGGTCGGGTACCGTGCGCGTAGCCATCGCAAGAGCTCGAGCCCGCCCTCCCCCGCATCGGGCAAGCCGACATCGATGATTGCCGCGATGAAGTTTTCGTCATCGAGGCGCGCGCGCGCCGCAGCGAGCGTCGCCGCCGTCTTCACCGCGAAGCGACGCCCCAGCGCGCGCTCGATCGCTCGCGACTGAGCCTCGTCATCCTCGACGACCAGCACCGTTTGCGACAACTGCGACATCGACATCTCCCCCGGCCGCGACTCGACGCTACCTTCTACCACGCTTGCGGATGTCCTCGCGTCGTCCTCGGCGATGACGCGAGAAGCGAGCACGTTCGACGCGAGTGCCGGTGAAGCTCTCACGAAAATAATTGCCAGTCGCGAAAAGCGGTGATCGTGCCCTTGATCGCGCGACGATTTCGGTCAGCGTTATCTTGCCCAGTTTCGACTCGCGATGAGCTTTCGGCACCGCGGAAGATCGGGCTGAACGGGGAGCATCATGAAGAAGCGTACCGTCCGGCGCGATGCGCCGGTGCGTGCGGTCGTGCGTCCGCACCTTCTCGTCGCCATCGTTGGTTTGGTCGTCGTCATCTGCGCGTGCGACTCGCGAAGAAAGGGCGCCTTCGCCTTGGACACCTGCGAGCAGTACGCGCACCAGGTGAGATCCTGTCTCGGCGAACGCGCGGCGACGCGGGCATCGGCATGGCTCACGAAACCGATCAAGTCCGACGCCGAGCGCCAGAAACTCGAGAGCCTCTGCTCTTCGCAGAGCGCGCAGCTCCGACTCGTCTGCCGCTGAGTTAACCGTCTTCGCACTTCGGAGGTCGACATGCGTCGAGCGCACGCGCTTTGTTTCGGGTTTTTCGTCGCGGCGATCACCGTGGCGCCCCGAGTCTCCGCCGATGATCCGAGCGGACCTGCGAACGAGATCGGCGCGTTCGGCGAGGGCCGGACCGGAGACGCGCAGAGCTCGGCGGATCCCGTCACTGGCGCGATGCGCTACGGATTCGCGTTTGCCACGCCGCCGGCGCGAGGCGTCCCACAGCAGGGTCTCTCGCTTTCGTACAATTCCTCGACTCGCGATCGCGAGGCGGGGTATGGCTGGGGCCTCGACCTTCCGGTCATCGAGTACAAACCGCTCTCCGGCTGGCCGAAGTTTGATCCCGGGACGGGACAACCCATCGGGATTCCGCGTTACGTCTTCAATGGACAAACGCTCGTCAAGCTCTGCGCGGTAGGTGGTGCGTGCCCGGAGGAGCCTTCGACGTCCGGTCATCCGACCTGGGCGCAGGGGTGGAGCTACTACCGACTTCAAGTCGAAGGCCTTTTCGCGCGGTTTTATCACTCGCCGGATCGCCGTACCTGGCGCGTCGTGCTGAAGGGCGGCCAACTCCTTCAATTCGGAGCAGCGGTCGAGAGCGGAGACCTCGCGGACCCCGCCCTCGGCTTCAACCCGCCGTGGGAATATGATGCCGACAATCCGAACTTCATCGTCCGATGGCGCCTGAGCGCGCGTCGCGATCTGAGCCATCCAGCGAACCTCGTTGTGTACCGCTGGCAAGATCTCGGAGCGAGTGCGCCCGATCACCGCAGGGTGCTCTATCTGACGGACGTCTTCGATACTCCGAAGCCGGGTCAGCTTGGTTCGCTCGACGACTACGCGCATCACACGCAGCTCGACTGGGAGGCGCCCGACTACGACATCATGCACTACGCGTGGCCGCATCGCGCGCTGCCCGATCACCGCCTCGTGCGCGTCGCAATGTCGAGCAAGGACTGGGCGGCCAGCGGATCGCGCGAGGTCGTCCGCCGCTACACGCTCGCGTACATGTCGAAGCGCGACGGCGGACCGTACGTGCCCGGCGCGCACGCTCCGCTCTGGCATCACTCCTTCCTGAAAGAGATCACGCTCGAGGGGCGGTGCAACCAGTTCGAAGACGGCGGCGGGTTGATCCCTTCCGCAAGCTGCGCGGCGAGCTACCGGATGCCGCCGACGACGTTCGAGTATGCGCCCGGCATCACACAGGACGCTGGGACCATCACGCTTCCGGCGCAGATCCTCGGCTCTCCTTGGGGAACGCCGCTGTGGAACTCCGAGAACACGTTCGTCGTTGACTACAATCGAGACGGCCTACCCGACATCGTTCAGGCGTGGACCGGGCGGCTCTGCTCCAACAAGAACAGCAGCGGGCCGTCGACCGCGTTCGTGATGGAGAGCAGCGATCCGGCAAATCCGCTGCTCAACTGCTCCGATGACGACGGTTCGCACCCGCTCTGGAAGGCGCGCCCTATCGCCGGCTATCTGAATGTTGGACCGGGTTCGGTCGCGAACACCGCCTTCATGCACCAGTGCATGGACGCTGGCGCGGGACCGGGCTCACTAACGGCGCTCGCCGAGGCGCCCGGCGGCACAGGCGGGAATGCGACCTTCTCCCCGACGCTCGGGATGCTCGGTCTCGGGATGTGGTCACAAGGATCGATCTATTGGCACGGCTACGACTTCACCGCGCGCCCGATCCTTGCGCGGCCGATCGCGTGGCCGTTCGCACCCGGCCAGGAGCCGCCGTCGTTCAATACGCACGGCGGCTGCGTATACGACGACAACTTCGACCCGCAAGCCTTCTACCCGCGTTACGCGTGGGACGTAGAAGACACGCAAACAGACTGGATCACCCCGACCATCGTCGGCACCACCGGCGACGACAAGGAACGGTGGATCGCCGACGTTGATGGCGATGGTTGGGCCGACATGCTCAAGCGGGAAGAGCGACTGGACGAGGATCTCAATCGAGCGACAGTCTTTTTTACCCGCCAGTACGGAAATCCACTCAGCACCGCCGCTGTGCCGATGGCGGACGACTCGGAGGGCGCGACGAGCCTCTCGCCGGCGACGAACATCCTCGGCAGCACCGCCTTCTACTACGCCGACATGAACGGTGACGGTCTCGTCGATCTCGTCACGTTCGACGCCGACTCACGACCCGGGACGACACATCCGAAGATGATCCGCGTACGACCTGGCGATGGACGCGGTCGCTTCGCGTGCAACGGCGACAACCAGGCAACGCCGTGCGCGACGCCGATCGTCGCGAGCCCCCCCTCCGAGATGTACACGATCAACGTCGCCGGCTCGGACATGCCGTGGGACAACCCCCACGCGGCGACGGTCGACTATCACGACGGGAGTCCGACTCGTTTTCGTGATCCGATCTACGTTCACGACATCACCGGAGATGGTCTGGCGGATCTCATATACGTGGGCCGCGGAGGTGTCACGAATGCGGTCGACGCTCAGTCCGGAAAAATCAAGGTCTGGGTCAACCTCGACGGCGTGAACTTCGCATGCGTCGGACAAGATCCGGCCGATCCGTGCCTCCTGACGACGATCGATCCGTCGGGTGCGAGCGCTCCCGGCCGGGTTTCGTTCGCCGACATGAATGCCGACGGCGTCGACGACGTCGTCTACGTCGGAGGGTGGGCCCCAGCTCCCGGATTCACGGCGCCCGCGGCTTATGTCGCGAGCTTCTTCAAGCCCGCCGCCAATGCAACCGCGCCCCGATCTCCGCGGCCGGGGCTGCTCACTCGCATCAACAACGGACACGGAGCGTCGACCCGCATCGCGTATGCGTCCATCCAACAGCTCGACGTGGAAGCGACCGCTGCGCAGGAGCCCTGGACACAGCACTCACCGATCGTCGACTTCGCCGTGACCGACGTTGTCACCGAGGACTCCGCCTCCAGCGTCGGCGGCTCGCTCGCGGCGCCGTTTTCCGTGCTTCGCACCATGCACTTCACTTACAAAGATCCGGCGTTCGACCGATGGAAACGGCAGTTCGTAGGATTTCGGAAGGTCGCATCTCGCGCCGGCGACGATCAAGCCGTTACTGAAACGACGTTCTGGATGGGTCCGTGTGAGAACTCGAACATCACACCGCGCGCTCTCGGGGAGGCGCAGCCTCCACCGCTTTGTCCGCATGGTAGCGACGACGACTTCTCGGACAGCCGAACATACAAAGCACTCGTTGGAAAAGCCGTACGCGTCGACCGATATATCCCGGCTGCGGTGAGTCAAACGGGTACACACTATCTTTGGAGTCGCATCAACAGATTCGGAACTCCGCAGTATCTCTTCAACGCGGACCGCAGCGTCACCTTTACCTTCCCGGTTCAGACCGAGCTCCATGTCTACGACGCAGCAGCTGGGTGGAACGAAGGGTTACCCGCGTGGCCGCTCGTGGGCGGCGACCCGATCGTCGAGCCACCGTCACAGCAAGGCCATCGTGTCCTCATCGATTATTACGTCGTCGACACGAACGGATCACTCATCACCCACGTGAACTATGGCGATCCGGGCGTTTACGATCATCAGAGGCTGGAGCGTTATGGCGACGCGCTCGGCGCGGAACAGGTGACGTGCAACCAAAATTGGGTGTGCCCGACGAGAAACATCTCGGTCGACGACTACGATCCAAGCACCAACGTCCAACTGAGCCTGTCGAACGCGAAGTTCACGTATGTTGGCGACACTGGCGACGTCCAGCTCGTTGAAGGCAATCTCTTCGAAACGCTGCCACTCTTTCGCCAGAACGAGGGCGGACTCCCCTACGCGCCATACGCGCCCGGCCAAGCGGTGGCCGGGTGGAAGACGCTCGGTTCTTTCGAATACAGTCCGGAAGGCGTTCTCGTTCTCGCACGCGGCCCAGGTTCGCCGACGAGCTCGTATCAGACTTGTACCCGCTACGAGCTCGACGAGCAGTACGGACAGTTCGCGAAGACGATCAAGAGCTACCGTGACGGATGCGACTCCGCGGCTTACCTTCAGACTGACCGGACGTTCGACCGCGCGTTTGGAGTGGTCGTGTCGTCTGTCGCGCCCGACGGCGGTGCGAGCGGAGTCGCCCTCGACGCGTTCGGGAGGCCGCACATCACGTTCGGCCCGTACGCCGACGTCGCGCCTGGGCTCCTCCAGGAGGAGGCGGTCATCACCTATGGCGTTCAATCGCCACTGAGCTACGTCGACGTGTCGCGCATCGTGGCACCGGGGGAAGCCGTACGCTCCGTTCAGATCTTGAACGGCTTGATGGAGCCCGTGGTCAGCTTCGAGCAGGACGGAAGCGATCGATGGGTGGTCAGCGGCTGGACCGAGCGACAGAGGAACGGTCGGCCATCGCAGACTTTCAGACCAAGCATGCTCGAGAGCGTCGAGCCGATCGCGATCGCCGCGAACGCCGGGCCCCTCGCAACACCGACGAGTGCCTCGTACCAACTCGACTATGACGGGTTTGGCAGGTTCATCGCACTGAACGGAACGATCAAGGACAGCGCCGGACAGCAGATCCTCTCGCGCACATACAACGCGCGTGGCTACGAAGAGCGTGACGCCGAGCAGCTCGCCGGTGCGCATGTCGGCGCCTACAACTCGATCGTTCTTGATGGTCGCGGAAATGTTTATACGTCCGATCAGTTTTTCGCCAACGGGAGCTTCGTAGCGACTTACAGTTTCCACGATGTGCTCGGACGACCGACCGCGGTGGAGCGAGCTGATTCGAATGGGGGATCCTTCATTCGAATCATGCAGTGGGATTCGCTCGGGCGGCTCGTCTCCAACGACGAGCCGAACACGCATGCCGGATTCTACGCAGGCCCAGCTTGGCGTTACGCGTACGACGACGCGAACCGTCTCGTCGGCACGAGCGACGCGCGCGGTTGCGGAAAAAACATTTACTACGACGGCTTGGGGAGAATCACAGCCGAAGACTGGTCACCGTGCAGAATCGGCCAACCCCTCTACAGTGAACCTGGTGCGTCGGGTAGTGGCTTCGAGGTTGTCAATCAGTACGACGCGTATGAACCGGACCAAGTATCCAGCGACGCCACGTTCGACGATGAACCGTACCTCGCGATGGGGCGCCTCGTGTCGACACGCGACCGTGGGTCGCACACTCGTCTCAGCTACGACATACGCGGCCGAACTCGCCGGATCGCGCGGCGGATTGCAAAGCCTTTGGACTTCACGTCCACGATGGGAGACGGTTACGCGCCGACGTGGTTCTCGTCTCGTACCGACTTCGACCTTGCCGATCGCGTGACCAGACGAACGAGTGGGCTTCCTGCCGCTGCAGGCACCGCCGAAGAGCTCTATACGTTCTATGCGCAGTCCGCACGGCTTCAAACCATCAGCAGCTCCTACGGCCCGCTCGCCAACTTCGATCAATATGAGGCGGACGGTCAGGTGAAGGACGTCACCCTCGGTGACTACGCCGGCACGCACCTGCATGCCGAGCACTTCAAGAACGGATGGTTGAGCAGCTACTCCGCGAATCGGGCTCCGGCCGACATCTGGAGCGTCGGGTATCCACCCTCCGCCCCTGACGCCAGCACGACGCAAACCGATTTGTTCGCAAACAGCTACGACTACAGCCGCGTCGGCCAACCGCTTTCGATCACGAGCACGAGCTCGAGCTCGTGGCCGTCGCAGGCGGCTCCCGTCACGAGCCGCGTGATGGAGTACGACGATCTTTATCGTCTGAAATCGATCGACTACGCGTACAGCGTCTCTCCGGCACCGCAGCAATCGCCGTTTCGACACGAGGTGCAGAACGCCGATCTGCACCCGGTGCCGCTCCAGAACGCGGGCCGGCGCGTCGCTCAGCAGACGTTCAACTACGACTTCATGGGCAACGTCACCGAGACGCACGACGACCTCGACGTCGACTTCGATCGCTCGCTCGGCGTCATGACCTACGGCGGCGGAACGTGGGGAGGTCCGAACCAGCTCACGAGCGCGAGCAACGGCAACGTGAGCGCCGACTACGACGCGGCCGGAAACATGACCGTGCTCAAGGCGACGCGCACCGCGACGCACCACTGTGACACCGGCCTCGGGTCTCAGTGCGCACAATGGTACGCCTACGAATGGGACGAGGTCGGCCAGCTCATGAGAGCGAGGCGGTGGGACTTCGCGACGGAGCTCCCTACGCCTCTCGGTGAAGTGCCGGATCAGTCACCGGCGTGGGATCTGCGCTTCGCCTACTCGGGCGGTATTCGTGTCCTGAAAAGTATCAAGGACAGCGGAGGGGACACGACGCACACCCTCGAGGTGTTCGGCTCGCTCCGGTTCGAGGACGCCACAATTGGCGCGGAGACCGAGGAGGACTACCGCGTCCAGCTCCAGGGCACGCATGTGTATCTCGGCGGCCTTGGCCATGTGATCTTCGATCCTGACAACGAGCTTCCGCGCGCCCCGCCGGCGCTGAGCAACACGCATCTTTTTCTCACCGTGCCGGACCATCTCGGCTCGACGTCCGTGGTCATCGACGCGGCGTCGAGCGAAGTCGTCGAGAAGGCAACGCATCAGGCGTACGGCGCAATCGAGAGCGACTACCGCCCGGATCGCTGGGGCGCGCAGCGCGACCGCTACAAGTTCACGGGTAAAGAGGAGGACATCGAGGTCGGCCTCCACTACTTCGGCGCCCGCTACTACCACGCACGCCTGAACCGCTGGATGAGCCCCGACCCGCTCACCATCCACGCTCTCGGCAGCGATTTGAATCCGTACGCGTACGTCGGCGGCAATGCGATGGGCGCGACGGACCCGCTTGGCCTCAACTCCCAAGGATCTCAGTCGGATGCATTTCAGCAGATTCAGGAGAACGCCGTCGCGCAGTCGCAGGCGGCCGGAGCGATAGAGCCGCTCATCGAGGCGCCGTCCGGACCCGGCGGCGAGGCGACAATGAACACTTGGCCCCTGGGGATGGGGGGCGATTTGCCAAGGGAGCTAGAGGCTCTCGATCGGAGCGGCGACGCACTCGCAAGCCAGGGAATTCCGCCGCCGCCGGGGTACGGAAACCTTTTCGGCCAACCACCGGAGGTAATGCGTGACCTGGCACGGGCGAAAGATGGCTCGTTCGGGCCGAACGAGACGGTAGCAGAGGGTGCCATGGAAATCGCCGGCGTGCTCGCTGGCGGCGAGGCGCTCGCTGCGCTCGCCGATGCGCTCTGGGCAGTCGCGCGGGTCGTCGCACCTCGCCTCTCCGCTTCGGCAGGGACTGCCGCAGCTGCTGCGCAGGGCGCTCCCGTTGCTGCCGGCGGCGGGGGGGTTGCCGTCGGGGTAGGAGCAGGTGCCGCGGTGGGCTCGCGGGGATGCTCCGCGCCAAATGCGGCAATCACTCTGCGGGTCGTCCCCGGGAACGGCGCACAGCAGTACGGAGTTATCCGCATGCTAGGCGCCAACATCAGCGCACTGTTCGGATCTCGGAACGCGGGAGGGCTAAGCCACTCCGCATTCGCCACCCAGGAATTCGGTCTCCTTGCCGAAGGTGAACGACGTCTCGGATTCACTGTCGTTGGTCAGAGCTTGTACGTCGGGCCATCGGCAACTGGACATCTTCCAACCTCTGCGGACGCTGCAGCAATCACTGCGGTCGCGCAAGCGCTGCAGGGGGCTGGAGTTCCGATCGTCAATGCCGTAATAAACTTTGGCCAAGGGCAAAGCACAACGATTCCGTTGCCGTAGGAGAATGAGATGGTTGAATCGGCTTTGATTGCATTGCAACGCAGCGTGCCCGACTGGTCGCAGTGGTGCACGCTTGCGGAAGCACCGGGCGTTCTCGACCTGCTCTGGGACGCTGACTTGTCAGTACCCGAAATCGAGGCGTCGCGGTGCATCCAGGTCGATTCACGTAAAGACGCCCGCCGCGTGATCATCCAAGTCACTAGGGGAGAGATACGCTACTGGCTAACGACGAATCGCGAACCAGGCGATCACGCGTCGCCCGTCCTGCTTGAGCATGGCATCCTTGCGACGATGGATGATGCAGGTCGATTGTGCAGAGAATTTCTCGCCGTCGGTCTAAAGCCCGACGAGCTTCGTGTCCGGCGACGCGCATTCGTCGCGGGACGGGGTCTCGTGGAAACCAGCGCCGTTCCCTAGAATACGAATATCATGGCGCGATAGTGTTCAGAACGAGCGCGAGAACGCCGGAGTTTCGACCCCTGAGGGTCGTATCCGAGTGCCAGAGGAAAGACATGACAGAAAGCGCGCGATTTCGCTTACACCGGCTGCTAGCCGAGTACCGCGCTGGAGCGTTGGACGCTGAAGCCTTCTGCCAGGCGTTCGAACACACCTACAACATGGAGCTCGACAAGCGAACGTTGTCCACTCGCGAGTCCGAGGTGTTTGCCGAACTGTTCGAATCTGTCACGTGGTTCTCACCGTTTCCGGACGAAGTCGCGCGAATTGCCCACCAGCGAGCCGCCATCGCCACCACGACAGCGAGTGCGCGTTGAGTCCCGTCTCCGCGGCGTACTCCTTCGCGCTCAGACCGCTGTCCTTCCAGCGCTCCACTCGCTTCGCCCACGCCTCACGCACCGCCGGATCCATCGCGACCTCCGGCCCGAGAGCTACGCGAGCGCGACGCCGCCGTCAGGAACGCGATTCGCTGAACGACTATGAGGCTGCCCTGACGTCAACTGTTTCTTCTTCGGGCGTCCCGAGTTCGTCGTCACGTTCTTCGGCTTGCTCATGGAGGTATCCGTTCTCGCGACTTCTCCGCGAGGTGTGGGCGTGCTGAAACGAGCTTTCGTCGATCGACTATTCGCGCTCATCGAGCCGACGAGTAAGGTCCTACTGGCTCGGGCGCAGGTTGGGGTTCGACAAGTCGGTCGTGGGGCGCCTACTGATACCCGAGCTCGGGGCTTCTCTCGAGGCCCGGCTCTCCGTTCGGCTCGCGCTCACCGCCGTCCGAGTCCTGAATGCTCTCGATCAGCGCGCTCTGTTGGTTGCGCGTTCTTGCTACGAGTGCGCCTCCTTTTTCGAGGCCGCCGTCGCGGTCCGCAAAGCCCTTGCTGTTTGAAGCACCCGAATGTGTGCCTTCTTCGCCGCCATCTTCATGCCGATCGCGGTGGCGCTCGCTTGCTGCGACGACGGCGACTGCATGCCGAGGCGCGACGGCTCGTACACCGTTCCTTTGCGCCACATCGCCCAGAGGATTCCAGCGAGCCGACGTGCGAGAGCGACTACGGCGATCTTTCTCCCGCGACGATCGACGAGACCGCGTCCCCATCGTCGGAGAGGATCGTTTGCGTCGCCGACACGGAGGAGGCTCGACGCGCTCTGCACGAGGAGCTGTCGCATATACGCATTACCTTGTTTCGTAATTGAGCCTAGTTTCCTCTTGCCGCCAGTCGTCGCCTCGCGCGGAACAAGTCCCAAGTACGATTCGACCTGGTGAGCGCCGTCGAACCGACGGGCTTCATCGATGACGGAGACGAACGCGGCAGCGACGACGATTCCCACGCTGGGAGCCGTGGTGAGCCGCTCGATCGTCGGCTCAGTCTTCGCGAGCGCTTCGAGTCGGGCGTCGGTGCGCGCGAGCTCGACACCGATTCGCTGAAGCGTGGCCGCGAGCGGCTCGATGACCTCCTGCACCTCCTTCGACAGCCGAGCCTTCTCCAGAGCCGGCAGGAAATACTCCGGGGCACACGTGCCGATCCGAAGACCGCGCGAACGAGCGAGTCCGCGAATCGTCGTAATGTACTGGGCGCGCGTCTCTACGAGTGCTCTTCGGACGCCGAGCACGTCGCGTAGCTCTCGACGCGCGGGCGACAACACATGGGCGATCGGAATCCCGCCTTGCTCGACGGCTCGAGCGAGCAGCTCTGCATCGATGCGGTCCGTCTTCCGACCGTGATGACGAATGCCGACTTGCTTGGTGCGCGTCGTGTCCACGAGCACCACGTCATGCCCCCACGACGCGAGGACGTCGTGCACATGCCACGCCTCTCGGCACGCTTCGATCGCGACGCGCGCGCGCTCGCTCGTCGGCCCGAGCACGTCTTCGAGCTCGCGCAGCTCCGTCACGGTGCGACGGGCGATCACGAGACCACGAGAGACCTCGCAGAAGGACGTCTCCTTCACTCCGAGGTCCAACGCTACACTTCGCATGGCCGTCTCCTCCTTGGCCCCCATCGACTGCGTCAGCGAACGCGAGGGGGTGAGTCGAGCTTTCGCCTGACTCGAGGAGACGGCCACTGTCGTCTCGCTCTCCGTCATCTTCGTCGGTGGCGCCGGCGCAGCAGGCTCGCTGCAAGCAGCCTCATCCCATCTGATACCACTACCGAGGTCAGGCAGACATTCACAGAGCAGCCGAGCGAGCGGTTCAAGCGCTCGCCGCCGGCGATCCGTCCAGGCAACCGAGTTAGGCGCGCGACTGAGTCGACCGATCGTGCGGGTCTTCGAGGTCAGCGCGCGGGAGAAGCGGCGGGCATGCGGGTCTTCGAGACCGCCGCCAGCTTCTCTTCGACCAGCATGTCGGCGATGCGGTACGTCGGCGCCGCCGTCTTCTGGCTGCGCTCGGCGATCTCCCAGATCGTGTCGTAGATCTTCAGCGTCTTCTCGCGTGACTTCGAGGCGTCGTAGCCGACCACTTCCTGCGCGACGTTCACGAGGCCGCCTGCGTTGATCGCGTAGTCGGGCGCGTAGAGGATGCCGCGCTGGTGGAGATCGTCGCCGTGGCGCGGGCTTGCGCGGCTAATAACTTCCAACGGAAGCCTTAGAACTTCACAGACCGTCGCTAAACAACTAGCTGGTCAACGAAGTTTCATTCCTGTTCAGTCCATCGTTGATACTGTCGCGACGGGCGCCCGCGTAGCCGACCCGCAAGGCGCCGCGAACCATTTCATGTACACGGCCGCCGCATCCTTCAACGGCTCCGATGGTACGCTGGAGGTGCTCGTCGACGAGGCAACTGGTATCATCAATCACGTTCTGTTTCGACGCTAGCAATGACGGAAACATCGCGAGCCCGCTTGCACCGCCTTCTGGCCGAGTATCGGTCCGGAACGCTTACCACGGACGCGTTCTGCCGCGCGTTCGAGCACACCTACAACATGGAGCTCGACAAGCGAACTTTGTCTAGACGCGAATCGGAGGCATTTTCGGAGCTATTTGAACACGTGATCTGGTTTTCGCCGTTTCCGGACGAATTGGCTCGAATATCGCACTACCGAAGCGAAGCAGACATTCAGAAGGCTGTAGAGCGCGCGTTCCAGGTGATTGCCAAGGAGGATCCAGCTACGCGACCGAGCTAAACGAATACGAGAGTGCGTAGGAGGCAACGACCTCGCGGGAGGAGCTTGGAATCGCCTTCGACGGCATGCAAGCTGTGAAATACGACTCCACCATGCGATTCGTCGTCCCCGAAGAGCTCCTCACTCAACTCCGCCGGCGCCGCACGGAGCTTCGCCCGACGGAGGGCGTTAGCGGTGCACCTGCCCTGCCGGCGGGAGCACGAAACTTTCTTCAGCACGCCGTTGCACTACCGTCTGCGGGGATCGAGCAAGTTGCTAGCGAGCATCTAGCGGAGATGGAGGCCCTACAGGGCATCGTTGAAGACGAAACCGACGCGTTTCTTCTCGACTCGGGAATGGGACCGACGATTTATCTCACCAGCAGGGGCCTGGTCCTCATCGACGGGCGACTCTGGGATGGCGAGCCGATACGAGAGGCGACAGAATCTGAAGCGATCGGTGGGCTCGTCATCGGCGCCACCAAAACTGGAATTCAAGATCTCCTAAAACTAATTCCCGAACCTCCAGCGGATAGCTCGACTTGTCCGGAATGCGGCGGCACGCGCTGGTCTAAAATCGCCGCGGGGTTGCCACACACGATCGTCTGTTTTCTCTGCGGCGGACGTGGATGGGTGACTGCCTCCATGGTCGATGATGCGCGCGCCCGCCGGATCTGGCCACGTCGTAACGAAGAGTCGTAAGTGAGGTGCAGGTCCAATCGTCGCCGCTAGATCGATGCCGCAACGGTCTCCAATCCGAATGCTGTATTTTGGGCTCGTTCTAGCCGGACGCCGTTCTTCGCTCTCGAGCGTCTTGCGACACGCCGGCATCAGGCGTGCGGCGTTCACAATCGATATTGGCGAGGAACACTCGTTTCAGTGGTCGGGCCCCAACGCCGTCATCGCGACGCTCGGGGCTTTGACCGGGGAGACGACAACGAACGACCGCATCGAGACCGACGTATCATGGACGGCGCGCTGGCTCCTCTCCCAAGCGGACGGCGTCGTATGCGTGGTCGATTCCCAAGCCGGGCGCTTGGAAGGAAACGAGGAACAGCTGAGGCTGCTGCAGGACCACCTCGGAAAACGGTTCGAGGAGTTGCCAATCGTCTTTCAGCTGAACAAGCGCGACCTGCCTGGCGTACTGCCACTCGATTCGCTGAAAAGCGTCTTCCGCTCACCACGATGCGCGCATGTCGAATCGGTCGCCGCGAGTGGACATGGATGCGCCGAAGCACTCGACGTCTTGCTTTCGCTCGTCGAGAAGGCGCGTTCTCGTTGAGCACCGACGCAACGGCGCGGATGTCATCGCTGCCCGTCGGTTGGGAAACGACCTTTATTGTTTGGTAGCGTTCCGATCAGCGCGCCGGAGAGGCCGCCGGCATGCGGTTCTTCGAGACGGCGGCGAGCTTCTCTTCGACCAGCATGTCGGCGATGCGGTACGTCGGCGCCGCCGTCTTCTGGCTGCGCTCCGCGATCTCCCAGATCGTGTCGTAGATCTTGAGCGTCTTCTCGCGCGACTTCGCGGCGTCGTAGCCCAGGACTTCCTGCGCGACATTCACGAGGCCGCCCGCGTTGATCGCGTAGTCCGGCGCGTAGAGGATGCCGCGCTGGTGGAGGTCGTCGCCGTGGCGGGGCTGCGCGAGCTGGTTGTTCGCGGCGCCCGCGACGATCTTCGCCTTGAGGCGCGGGATCGTCGTGTCGTTCAGCGCCGAGCCGAGCGCGCACGGGGCGATGACGTCGCACTCGGTCTCGAAGATCTTGTCGAGCGGGACGATCGTCGCCTTGAACTCGCGCTGCGCGCGCTCCGCCTTGAGCGGATCGACGTCGGCGACCGACAGCTTCGCGCCGCCCGCATGCAGCTCCTTGCAGAGGTGATAGCCGACGTGACCCACGCCCTGCACCGCGACGTGCACGCCCTCGAGCGACTCGCGCTTCGTCTTGAACTTCACGCACGCCTCGATGCCGCGACGCACGCCGAGCGCGGTGAACGGCGACGGATCGCCCGAGCCGCCGTGCGAAACATCGACGCCCGTGACGTGCTTCGTGACCGTGCGGATCACTTCCATGTCCTCGAGGCCCGTGCCGCTGTCTTCCGCGGTGATGTAGTGGCCGCCGAGATCGTCGACGAAGCGACCGAACGCGCGGAACAGCGCGACGCGATCGAAGTGCTGCGCGGGGCGGATGAGCACGCTCTTGCCGCCGCCGTGCGCGAGGCCCGCGAGCGCCGCCTTGTACGTCATGCCGCGCGCGAGGCGGAGCGCGTCGATGACGGCGTCCTCGTCGGTGTCGTACGCGAGGAAGCGACATCCACCGAGCGCGGGACCGAGCCGCGAGTCGTGGACCGCGACGATCGCCTTGAGGCCCGTCGCCTTGTCGAACTTGAAGTGGACTTCGCCGTAGTCGTACGCCTTGAGGTGCCCGAAGAGATCCATTGTCCTCCGCCTCCCATAGACCGGCACGCGGACGGAGAAAAGCGGGATACGATCGGCATCATGGGGCGGTACAGGCGAGGCGCTTTCGGAGGCCTGACTGTGCTGGTCTACCTTGCCGCCTGCGCCAGCTACGCCAACGATGGCGATCGGCCCGCGCCCGTCGATGCCGGCGCGGAGATCGCAGCGCCACCGCCTCCTCCCGACGATGCAGCTTCGAACGCATGCGACCCGTCGAAGCCGTTCGGGCCGCTCGTCTTCTTCCCCGCGCCGATCCGTGCCCCGAGCAACGAATGGGCGGGGGCGTTCTCGCACGATCGATTGACGCTGTGGTTCTGCAGCGACAGGCCGGGCTCGACTGCCACCGACATCTACGTCTCGCAGCGCACCGGCCTCGATGCGCCGTGGAGCGATCCGCGTCTCGAGACGGCGCTCTCGTCACCGGCGATCGACTGCGGCCCGCGTCCGTCAGCAGACGGTCTCACGATGTACCTCGACACGAATCGAGGTGACGGTGGTCGCGACATCTACGTGGCGAGACGCGCGAGCACGCAAGCGGAGTGGGATACGCCGGTGCCGCTCGCCGGTCTGGACACGGCCGACGACGAGCTCGCGGTCACCCTCTTCGGCGGCGGCACGGTCGCGTTCTTCACGAGGGGAATGATCGCCGATCTCTCGACACTCGACCTCTGGACGGCTTCACGCGCGGACACGAGCTCGCCTTTCGGAACGGCGGTGCGCGTCCACACGCTGAGCTCGCCGGCGACGGACATGTATCCGATGGTGACGGAGGACGGCCTCCGCCTGCTCTTCACTTCGAATCGCGACGCGGGGTCGTACGCCGTGTGGACCGCGACGCGGCCGAGCCCGGGCGTCGATTGGAGCGTCCCAGTCCTCGTTCCGGAGCTCACCGTCGCGCAAGACGACAGGCCCGTTTGGATGTCGCCCGACGGATGCACGATCATGATCGCGACGAATCAGTCCGGCAGCATGGATCTCGCGTACGCCACGCGCCCGCGCTGATCGCGCGCTATGCTGATGATGGGATGGGTCGAACGTGGCGAGTCGCGCTCGCTGTCACCGGCGGTGTGCTCGCGATCGTCGGGTGCAATGCCATCACCGGCGCCGGTGACCTCGACACCGACGTTCCCGACGACACGACCGAAGGCGGAGCCGCGCCCGCTCCGCCCGAAGCGCCGCCGCTGACGTGCGGAAAGGGCACGAAGCGCTGCGGCGACGAATGCGTCGACGCGAGCGATCCTGCGTTCGGGTGCAGCGCGACGTCATGCGATCGGTGCGCCGTCCCGTTCGCATCTGCCGTGAAGTGCGACGACGCGGGACGCTGCGCGCCGGGCGCGTGCATCCTCGGCCGAGGCGACTGCAACGGCGATCCGTCCGACGGCTGCGAGGCCGACTTCACGCTGCCTGCGACCTGCGGCGCGTGCACGGTGAAGTGCGATTTCGACGAGCTGTGCGCGTTCGGGCTCGGCGGCTGCGTCAACACGTGCCCACCTCCCACGCAGGCATGCGGAGGATCGTGCGTCGACGTGTCGTCGTCGCCCGCGCACTGCGGGAGCTGCACGAACGTGTGCCCCTCGCGACCGAACTCCGTCCCGACGTGCGCCTTCTCGAAGTGCGGGATCGCCTGCTACCCGGGCTACGGCGACTGCAACATGAACCCGAGCGACGGCTGCGAGCCCACGAAGCCGTACTTCGTCGACGCCGACGGCGATCAGCACGGCGCGAAGGGCTCCCCGAAGGCGGGTGAGGCGTGCAACGTGCCGCCGGGCTTCTCGGCGGTCGCCGACGACTGCAAGGACGACAACCCGCAGGTCCATCCGGGGCAGACGGGCTACTTCAGCATGTCGTACCCGACGGCCACGGGACCGTCGTTCGACTACAACTGCAACCTCGTCGAAGAGGTGCAGCCGACGACGGAGATCGGCAGCTGCAGCCCGTTCTGCAGCCGCGGCTACGTGAAGATGACGGACGCCGCCCCGTCGCTGTGCGGCTCGACGAACTTCGTCACCAAGTGTCTGGGCGGGCAGTGCTACGACTTCGCGAACCGCTCGCCCGTCGCGTGTCACTGACGATCAGTGACCGCCGTCCTTCTTCGGCTCCGCCTTCTTCGCGCCGGCATCGCCCGCGCCCGCGTCGGCGGACTTCTGGAACTTCGACGTGTCGATGCCCCAGTCGGCGAGGTACTGCGCGACGACGAAGATCGTCGGGTCGCCTTCCTTCTGCGCGTAGCGTGACGTACCGCTCGCGGTCTTGCCGATCTTGAGCGTGTACTTCCCGGCGTTGTCCTTCAGGTTGATCGTGATCTTCGACTCGGGCTCGTCGAGACCGGTGTCCGCCGGCGTCTTGCCGTCGCCGAAGTCCTCGGCGTTGAGGCCCTTGTACGAGCGGAGCATGTCCTTCATCTTCTCTTCGTCGAAGCGATCGAGGGGCTTGCCGTCGAGCGTCGCCGCCCACTTGTCGCCCTTCGTGAAGGAGTAGACCTCCTTCTTCTTCTCGATCGTGACGTTCGTCACGTTCGCGTCGTCGAACTTGAAGATCTCCTGATCACGCCAGCCCTTCGGCTCGCGCACGTAGAGATAGGACGAGTAGCCGGTGACGGCGTAGATCGCGGGCTTGCCCTCGACCATCGCCATCTGACCGCGCGCGCCCGACTTGCCGAAGAAGGCATCGAGCTTCTTGTCCGAGCCCTTGAACGCCTGGATGTGGACCTGCTTGTCCGGCGTGAACTCGAACTCCTTCTTCTGATCGTCGTTCGGCGTCCCGATGATGACCTCTTTGGCCTTCAGCTCCTTGAGGTTGTCGATCGTGCTCTTGACCGTCGTGTTGTTCGCGGGCGTAGTGACGGGCTTCGTGAGCTCCCACTTGTCGCCCTTCTTCTCGAGCACGATCTCGGGCTTCTCGCCGTTCTTGATGACGAGCTTGTCGGTATCTTCCGGAGCCTTCACCTCCGGAAGATCCGCCGCCGTCGTGACCGACGTGCCGATCTTCGCGTCCTCGCGCGCCTTGTACCAGACGCCGCCGGCGAGGCCGGCGAGGACGACGACACCGATCCAGATCTGCGTGTTCCTCTCCATGGCCCTTACCCTGTGATGATCAGTCGACGAGCGAGACGCTCTCGCGCCGACGGTTGCGAAGCCACCACATCAACACGCCGACGAGGCCGAACATCACGGGGATGCCCGCGATGAGCGTTCCTTCGACCGCGCGTTGCACGTTGATGCGCTCCTTCTTCATCTTCTGTTCCTGCGCCTTCGCCTGATCCTCGGTCAGCTCCTCGAAGTTCGGCTTCGAGACGTCACCGTAGGCAAGGCTCGGCTCCTGCAGGATCTTCGCGGACGCCGCGAGCAAGTCGACGTCGCCCGTGACCCAGTCGAGCGTGTTCTTCGCGATGAGGATCATGTTCGTGACGATCTGCTGCGCATACGGCATCGCCAGCTGCTGCAGCGTCTCGTCACCGCCCATGCCCGGCATCATCATGCCCATCTGGCCCATGTCCGGACCGTTGCCGGCGCGCGCGAACGGGTTCGCGAAGAACTGCGCCGACGAGATGACGAGGATGCGTGCCGTGCTCGTCGCGACCGGAGCGGCCTCGACGCCCATCTTGTCGCCGGTCGGGAACGCGCTCTTCAGCTTCCCTTCGACCGTCGCCGCGATGCCGAACTGGCTGAACTCGCCCTTCGGACGCCACTGCTTCAGCGGCTTGAGATCGACGTTCTCGCCCGTCTCGCGGAGCGTGCGCGGCGTCGAACGAGCGATGACGCGCATCTTGTCCGGCGCGACCTCCGGCTGCTTGTCGCGATGCAGCACGATGGACGACGCGAGCGGGAACGCGATCTGCGGAATGCGGAAGAACGCGGGAAACCCCGTGTCGAGGAGTTTCTCGTTCTCGTCCGTGAAGCGATAGTCGTCGTGGACGTCGAGGAGCTGCGGGAAGCGCATCACGACGGGACCGCCCGCCGTCATCGCGCTCACGCGGAACGGACGACCGAAGTCGAGGAGCGCGTCCTTGCGGACCTCGATGCCGTACCCGTCGAGCAGCTTCTCGAGGCCGTGCGTCGAGAGCGTCGCCTGCATCTGCGCGTCGTTCGCCTTCACGTTCACCGCCGAGGCGATGACCGCGAGGCTCTTGCCCTTCATCACGAACTCGTCGATGCGACGCAGCTCCTTCTCGGAGATGTCCTTCGCGGGCTGGAAGATCATGAGCCCGTCGAGCGACTCGTCGACCGCCGCGTCGCCGTTCTTCAGGTCGACGTCGACCAGCTGATAGAACGGGAAGTACTGGGTGATGATGCCCTGGATCGACGGCTTCTGACCGCTGTTCGACGGCAGGAGGTTCGCGTCCGAGAGCTTCATCTCGTCGTGACCGGTGAGGACGCCGACCTTGTGCTTCGTGCCGTCGCCGCGGTCCTTGACCTCACGAATCTTGTTCGTGATCCAGAACTCGAGGCCCTGGTTGTTGTCGGGCGAGAGCACCGGGATCTTGTCGCGCTCGGCGCCGTAGTTGAAGACGAGGCCCATGTAGCCCTTGGCCTCTTCGATCTTGTCTTCGGTGTCGTTGCCCTCGGCGAGGCGCAGCTCCTGGAGACCGGCTTCCTTCGCCTTCTTCTTCTGGTCCTCGTCCTTCGCCTCGATGATGACGTAGTCGAACTTCCCCTTCGACGCGTTCTTGTACTCCTGGAGGAGGTCGCGCAGGTCGCGGATGAACGCGTCGAACTTCGGGAGGCCCTTCGTGACGTACGCCTCGACCTTCATGTCGCCCTTCATCGAGCGAAGCAGGCGGCCCGACCCTTCGGAGAGCGTGTACTTCTCCGCCTTGGTCGTGTCCTTCTTCACGTACATGAAGTAGCTGAGCGCGTTCAGCGCGATGAGGATCGCGGCGACCACGAACAGGAGCGCGCCGGACTCGGTCGCTGCCTTCTTCTTCTTCTCCATGGCGAGTTACCTCAGCTCCACTTCCGGCTCTCGAGAGAGCGGAACGCGACCATCAAGGCGATGACGGCCAGCGATACGAAATAAATGATGGCGCGTGTGTCGAGCGTTCCGCGGAGGAACGGCTCGAAGCGGCTCTGCACGCTGATGAACGCGATGCTGTCGCCGAGCCACGCCCAGTTGCCCGTCGTGTTCAGGAACTCGACGAGCGTGACGTTGCCGATCGAGTAGAGGACGGCGAGCGTGATGACGGCGGCGAAGTACGAGAGGATCTGGCTCTCGGTGAACGACGACCACATGAGGCCGATCGCCGTCGCCGCTGCCGAGAACAGGAAGAGTCCCAGCATGCCGACCCAGAATGGATTCCAGTCGAGCTCGCCGATGTGCCACGGCCACTTGAACATCGCGATCGGATAGAGCGCGAAGAGAGCGAGCTGGATCGTGATGATCGCGAGCGCGCCGAAATACTTGCCGAGGATGACCTCGGTGTCCTTCACCGGCATCGTGATGAGCAGCTCGATCGTACCGACGCGCTTTTCGTCGGAGAGGAGCCGCATCGTGAACAAGGGAATCAGCCCGCACAATCCCGCGGGGATCCAGTCGATCGCTCGACCCATCGTCGCGCGGTCGACCTGCCAGAAGCCGCCCTTGTAGAAGAAGAACCAGAGGCCGAGCAGCGCGAAGCTGACCGCGACGACCACGTACGTGATCGGCGAGTTCAGGTACGCGAGGATCTCGCGCTTCGCGATGATGCCGATGACCTTGAGCGAGCTCGGACGCTCGATGACGACCTTGTCCTTCGGGCTCGCCTCGTACTTCGGCGGCTCGGGAGACTCCTCGTCCTCGTCTTCGTCGTCTTCGTCCTCGCGCTCGTCTTCCTCTTCTTCGGCGGCGGCGCGGGCCTTCTTCTTCTTGTCGTCTTCGACGGTGCTCTCGCTGCTCATGGTCAGTCCTTCTTCTCGTCGTCGTCGCCGTCGTCGTCCTCTTCCTCGTCGTCGTCCTCTTCCTCCTCGTCCTCGTCCTCGTCTTGGTCGGGCGAAGCCTTGGCGGGGCCGATCTGACGGTTGCGACGCTCGTCACCGATCGTGAGCTGGCGGAAGACGTCCTCGAGCGTCTGCGTGTCGCGGTGCAGCTCGAGGAGGACCCAGCCCTTGTCGGCGATGAGGCGGAAGATGTCCGGGCGGATGTCGGAGTCCTGGTCGCCCGAGATCTCGAACGCGTGCGCGCGCTCGTCGGTCGGGAGCTCGGTGACCTTGTTGACGCCCTTCAGATTGAGGAGCGCCTGCTCGACCTCGTTGAAGCTCGGCGGCGCCTGCTTGCCGCGGTACGGGCTGTCGCCCGCCTGCTCCTGCACGGCGACGATGTACCGGACGCGCCCGCTCTTCGCGCGGATCTCGTCGAGCGGACCGTCGGCGACGACGCGACCGCGCGACACGATGATCGCGCGCGCACACGCCGTCTCGACCTCTTTCAGGTTGTGGGTCGAGAGGAGGACCGTGCGGTCCTTGCCGATCTGCTTCAGGTAGTTGAGGAACTCGGCCTTCTCGTTCGGGTCGAGATCGCTCGTCGGCTCGTCGAGGATGAGGATCGGCGGGTCGTGGATCAGCGCCTGCGCGAGACCGACGCGCTGGCGATATCCGTGCGACAGGGTCCGGATCTCCTTCGAGAGCGACTGCGCGAGACCGCAGACCTCGACGACGTTTCTCGCGCGGGCGCGGAACTGCTGCCGATCGAGATTGCGAAGCTTCGCAGCGAACTCGAGGTACTCGAAGACGGTCATCTCGAGGTAGAGCGGCGCGCGCTGCGGGAGGTACCCGAGCGAGGCTCGCACCGCAAGCGTGTCGTCGAAGACGTCGTGCCCGCGGACCTTCGCCACGCCGGCGGTCGGCGCGATGAAGCACGTCAGGATGCGCATCGTCGTCGACTTGCCGGCGCCGTTCGGGCCGAGGAAGCCCACGACCTCACCGCGACGCACTTCGAAGCTCACGTCGTCGAGCGCACGGAAGGATCCGTATCGCTTCGTCAGACCGCTCGCATAGATCATCACGTCGGTTGCCATCCGACCTCCGGAAGAAAAGGCTTTGAAAAACGCTGCCGCCGGTCGCGGAACGGACTCCCTACCGGATTTCTTCCCCAGGCAGAAGCGTCGCGGTGCAATTGCCCTTCAAAGCAGGGAAATACGGGGCAAATGCACGGGCGGACCGGCCGCGGGGCGCATCCTAATTGCGCAGATCGCCGTGTCAACCTCGTGCTCTCTGTCTCTCGACGGAGACGGCGTTGGTCCTTCGCTGACGCATGTCGCCGCGGAAATCCCGCATTCATCGCGCGCTCACGAGGGCACGGGCCGTGCTCATCCACGACCTCGGGATGGAGGTAGTGATGATTCATGGGAAAGGCCTGCGCACCATCGGCGCAGTAGGTTTGCTCGCGATCGCCGCAACGGCGTGTGGCGAGCCGGAGAAGGAAGAGAGCGCACCGCGCGCGTACGTGGTCGGCGCGAAGGCGACGCCGCAATCGACGGCGAAGCTCGGGATCACGCGCTGGCACACGACGATCGAGCCCGGCCCGCACGCCGCGGTCGTCGTCGACGGACAGGACGCGCACGGAAAGGTGAAGTTCCTCGAGATCGCGCGCATCGATTCGAAGAAGCGACTGCACATCGACGTCGTGTTCCCGCAAAAGGGATCGTTCGTGTGGGACACCGTCGAGAAGCGCGTGATCGTGAACACCCTGCCGACAACGGCATCGTCGTACGCGCTCGCGCTCTACCGCGACTTCCCGCTCACGCATCCGCTCGCCGGAGGACCGACCGCGTACTCGGTGCAGAGCGGCACGTTCCAGGCGGCGGCAGGAGCGGCGCTCGCGCTCGGAGGCGCGGCGCTCTTCGTGCTGGGCATGGCGGGCAACGTCGTCGTTCCGGGCGTCGGCACGATCCCCTCGACGGTCGCGATGGGCGTCGGCGGTGGCGCCGCGATCGCAGGCGCGCAGCAGTTCATCAACGGCGTGACGGAGATCGTGAAGTCGACCACCGAGACCCCGACGGCTGCTGCGCCGATGCAAGCGACGAACGAAGTGCAGCAGACCGCAGACGCGAACGCGCAGGCGCAGGCCAACGGCTCGGCGGTGGACGGCACCGGGACCGGCATGGGCGCGGACGGAAAGCCGGAGACGCCGCCGGGCGACCCGAACGCGCCGGCGTCCGACACGACCAACACGACGCCGAACGGCGAGAACACACCGGACCAGGCGCAGACGGACACGCCTGCTGGTGATCCCGGGTCGGCGGCGAACCCGTCGGACAACACGCCTCCGTCGGATCTGCCGCCCGAGAACAACGGCGGAGATCTCGACGGCATGGGCTCGCCGGCATCGCCCTCGAGCGACACGCCGAGCGGCGGCGACACCGGCGGCGACACCGGCGGCGACACGAGCGGCGGTGGCGGTGGTGACACCGGCGGCGGTGGTGACACCGGCGGCGGTGGCGACACCGGCGGCGGTGGCGACACCGGCGGCGGTGGTGATACCGGTGGCGGCGGTGGTGGTGGCGACTTCGGCGGTGGAGGCGGCGGCGGCGGCGGCGATTTCGCACGCAACGTCTGCAAGCAGGTCGCCGTGAGCAAGACGACCCACGTTCGCGCCTGCATCCACTACTGATCGACCCGCGCGGAACGACGTGGCGCGTGCGAACATCGGTATGTCGATGTCGGCCGCCACGTCGTTTCCGCCCGGACCGCCGCCTCGTCGCGGCGTCGTGCGTTCGGTACGCTACTACGCGGCGTTCGCGCGCGATCCGATCGGATTCGTCAAGTCGCGGTTCGACACGTACGGCGACGCGTACTACGCGCCGAACGCGGACGGCGGGCTGTTCGTCTTCAAGCATCCCGATCATCTGCACGAGGTGCTCTCGACGAAGGCCTCGTCGTTCACGAAGGAGCACTCCGCGTTCGCGACGCTCTCGCGTGTGCTCGGCGACGGGCTCCTCACGAGCGACGGCGACACGTGGATGCGTCAGCGGCGGATGATCGGCCCTGCGTTCGCACCCGCGCGCATCGCGGAATACGGCACCGTGATGGTCGACGAGGCCGCCGAGACCGTCCGCGAGTGGGCGCGCGGCGGCGAGCGCGCGGTGAACGAGGACATGACGACGCTCACCCTTCGCGTCGTGTCGCGCACGCTCTTCGGTCACGACGTGCTCTCAAAGGACATCGCCACGATCGCAACGGCGATGTCGACGTTCCAGCGATCGCTGTCGAGCCCGGATTTTCTTCCGTCGTGGATGTGGACGCCCGCGCGTGCGCGCCTCGCTCGCAACATCGATGCGCTCGATCGATTGATGTACGGGCTCATCGCTTCGCGACGGAACGCTTCCGAGCGGCGCGATCTCCTGCAGATGCTCGTCACCGCCGTGGACACCGAAGGCAAAGGCGGAAAGCTCACCGAAGAAGAAGTGCGCGATCAGCTCGTCACGCTCTTCCTCGCCGGTCACGAGACCACCGCGCATGCGCTGAGCTGGACGTGGCTCGCGCTCGCCGAGAATCCGGACGTCGAGGCGAAGCTCCACGAGGAGCTCGATCGCGTGCTCGCCGGACGCGCGCCGACCGTCGCCGATGCATTGCCGTACACCGAGAAGGTCGTGAGCGAAGCGCTCCGCATGTATCCGCCCGTCTACGGCATCGCGCGCCGCGCGAAGGAGGACGTGACGATCGGATCGTTCACAGTCCCGCGCGGCAGCGAGGTGATGCTCTGGGTGTACATGACGCACCACGATCCGCGGTGGTACCCGGAGCCGTCCGAGTTCCGGCCGGAGCGATTCGACGCCGAGCTGCCGAAGTTCGCGTACCTCCCGTTCGGCGGCGGCCCGCGCGCGTGCATCGGAAAATCGTTCGCGATGATGGAAGCGCGCCTCCTCCTCGCGACGCTCGCGCAGCGCTATCGATTGCGCCTCGCGAGAGGCGAGCGCGTCGAGCTCGCGCCGCGGATCACGCTCACGCCGAGGCGCGGCATGAAGATGATCGTCAGCGACCGCGGAGGAGGCGGTGGCCGGCGAGGTAACGCGTGATCTCGTGGTTCGACGTCTGCTTCGACGTGTTCTTCGTTCGGCAGGTCTTCGGATCGGCGCCCGCCGCGCACGACGCGTCGACCCAGACGCACGAGTGCTTCTGAGGAACGCCACCGACCACGTCACAGCGGAACTTCTGCTGGCACTTCGCAAAGTCGCACTCGAGCGTGTACGCGTTCGAGACCTTCATCGGCGAGAACGCGGCGCCCGTCGCGGCAGCCTGGAGCAGCCCTGATTTGCAGGTGTCGAACCACGTCGGATCGCTGCTGCTCGAGCAGAAGAAGTCGGCGAGCACCTCGGTGAAGTCCGCGTCGCTCGAGCGCGAGTCGATCGGCTTCACCGACGGGAACGCGTAGAGGCTCGTCGCCATGCCCTTCGCGCACGTGTTGTTCGGGTCGACGTAGTCGCAGAAGAACTTGTAGTAGTTGATCCCGAACTGGAAGCCCTCGGGGCGCGACCACACTCCCCAGTACGGCGCGTTCTGGGGCTTCATACGCACGCACGCGCCGGACGAGCAGCTCGGCGTGAGCTGCGGCCCGAACGAGCGATTGTTCTTCGACACGCGCGAGAGGCCGGGCGCGATCTGCTTCGGGTCGTCCGGGTACCAGCGGCCGTCGTTCATCAGCACTTCGAAGTTCGACGCGGTGAGCGCGCCCGAAACCGGCAGCTGCCACATCTTCGAGAGCGCAGCGGCGACGCTCACGCCGCCGTTGCAACCGTTGAGCGTGACGTACGGGTTCCGGTCGCGCGCGAACCGCGACGCGAGCGCCGCCAGATTGCCGGGCATGCCGGGTCCGAGGCTGCGAACGTCGCCTTCTGCTTCGAGGAGCGCGCCGAAGGGCGACGAGTGACCGAAGAAGTCGAGGCTCGCGATGCGCTGGAAGCGGGCGAGCGCCGCGACGAGCTTGTCGGAGCGAAGCGCCGTGAGATCGGAGAGCGTCACCGCCGAGCCGAAGGGCTCCTGCTGGACGAGCGTGGCGCCGGTCTGGGCGATCTGCGCGTCCGTCGCGTCCTTCGTGATGAAGAGGACGACCTGATCGTTCGGGTAGAGCTGCGCATACCGACGCGCGCGCGTGGTCGCGGCACGAAGCGGCTGCGCGCCGAGCTCGTCGGAATCGCCGACGAGGAGGATGTGCGTCGTCTTCGCGAGATCGATGCGCCCGGAGCGATCGAACGTGGCGACGAGATCGTCCTCGCTCGACTCGCTTTCGTCCGCGTCGGACGCTCCGCAGGCGACGGCCGCGAGCGCAACGAAGAGCATCGTCATCAGGGACCAACTACGCGTCATGACGGGCCATCGAGCACGAATCGGACCACGCCTTACATGTAGGCAAATGCCGTGTTTCGCGCGTTTTTTTCCGTGCAGGCGGCGCGCGTCCGCCCGGTCGGCGAGGGCCCATGATCCGTTCGTTCGCGGGGGCTAGACGAGCACGCTGCAGCACGTCAGTGCGGCGTCCGCTTTCGCCAGCTCCGACATCACGAGCGTGACGAGGTGCTTGTCTCCGGCGCGCGCGCGGATGATCGCCTCGCTCGCCGGGAAGCCGGCTTGCGCGAGGACCGCATCGCCGGCGGTGACGACGTTCGCGCAGATCGGATCGGGCACGCGCACGAGCTCGTAGCCATGGATCGGGAGCGACTGGGCGACGAGGAGCGTCTTCGCATCGAGCGCGGTGGCGACGGACTTGAGATGGAGCGCGCCCGCGACGCGGATCGTGTGGAGCGGGACATGAGGGAAGATCGTTCCGAGCGCCCGCGCGCCTTCTTCGTTCGTGCGCGACGACAGGCCGACGAAGAGCTCGCGACCGGTGAAGAGGACGTCGCCGCCGTCGAGCGTGCCCGATTCGATCGGGACGACGTCGACGCCGAGATCGACGAGCGCACTTTCCAGCACATTGGGATCCTAAGCTTAGAATTCCACGTGGACAAGTTGTCGCG